>Ga0209066_10001916_pt1 | contig 26544 bp, 24 predicted proteins | sample All_14_2_FD_187198 | JGI IMG/M metagenome (GOLD analysis project Ga0209066, IMG submission 187198) | Freshwater microbial communities in response to fracking from Pennsylvania, USA - Allegheny Zone_MetaG_DW_15 (SPAdes) (version 2) ...
AGAATCTCCCGCCAATCGGCGAGGTGGGTGCCCGGCGGCAGCAGGGCGCCTGCGCCGGTAAGGCCGATGATGCCGATATCCAGCCCGGATCGGGTGATCGTCAGTGACGGGGCGAAGAGCGGCGACCGGTTGCGGTCGACGAGATTGGCCGACAGCCAGGGGAATCCGTTGCGGCGGGAGGCCAGCAGAAAATCGATCCCCGCCGCCAGATCGTGCGGGCCGACGGCGACCGCATCGACGGCCATCAGTTGCTGGATGTCCATGATGCCGGCGGCGGTGATCTTATCGTCGACTGTAGGGGAGACAGCCTGCGATTCGAAGAGGAGATTGCCGGCATCGACGATGACCGCCGGTGCATCGAAGCGCGCTGAAACAGCCGAAATCTGAAACGCTTTTTTGGACAGACCGCCCAATCGGTTTGCGCCTCAGCCACCGCACGGTTCCATCTCGCCGTGAACATTGGCGGAGTAGAAGAGCAGCACCTGATGCCGCACGGGCGTTTGGGCGGCCGGGGCCGGACCGATCAGCACGACCTGGGCCATCACTGCAAGAAGTATCGATCTGATAAGAATAGCGGTGGATGTCATCGCGACCTCTCCCTTTGAATGTGATAAAATTGTCGAATCATGAATTTAAAATATTGATATATTAAACAATATATTTCTACAGGGGCCGGCCTGCCGGCAGTTGCCAGCCTCCGGTCAGGCCGGGAGTCGAGTCAGTTCTCCGCTGGCCGCCGCGACTGCCCTTGTCATTTTTGCTGCATGGCCACACTGCAGGCGAGTCCGTTCATCTCGATCACGTCGCCAACGATCAGCTGGCGGCCGCGTCGGACCTCCTTGACGCCGTTGACCCGAACTTCGCCGTGTTGAATGCGGATCTTGGCTTCAACGCCGTCCTGGACGAAATTGGCGAGTTTGAGAAACTGGCCGAGGCGAATCGGTGTGCGGATAACAGGTACGTCGGTAATTTCGCGTTGCATTCTACCTCTGATAGGGAAAGTTTGATCATATCCGTGCATGGTTTTTCTGACATTCGCTAAAGAATTCGAGTATAGTACCTGCGTATCTGGATGCAAGGCTGAAAAGAGAGCTCGCGTTGTGTGCTGCATGCACAACAGGGCTTTTTTTATTCTATGAGGGAAGACGTGAGAATTCAGGATTCGGAACTGTTCAGGCAGCAGTGTTATATCGATGGCAATTGGGTATCTTCGGCGCAGAGGTTTGATGTCGTGGACCCCTCGACGCAGCAACCGGTCGGTCATGTCCCTTCTCTGGGCGATGTTGAGATACTGGCGGCAATTGCCTCGGCTCACGCGGCTTTTCCGCAGTGGAAGAGCCTGACTGCCAAGGAGCGATCAAACCTGCTCAAGCGCTGGCACAATCTGATTCTCGACCATCAGTCCGATCTTGCCGGCATCATGTCGCGGGAGCAGGGCAAACCGCTGGAGGAGGCAATGCGCGAGGTCGCCTCCTGTGCCTCCTATGTCGAATGGTATGCGGAGGAGGCGAAACGGGTCTATGGTGATACGATCCCGATGTCCCAGAAGGGCAAACGCATCATTGTTCTCAAGGAGCCGGTCGGAGTCTGCGCGGCGATCACCCCATGGAATTTTCCTCTGTCGACCATTACCAGGAAGGCGGCCCCAGCCATTGCCTGCGGCTGCACAGTGCTGGTGAAACCCTCCTCGTACACGCCGTTTTCGGCCCTGGCCCTGGCGGTGCTGGCCGACAAGGCGGGACTGCCGCCCGGGGTGTTCAACGTCATCACCGGTCAGGCCGAACGCATCGGGAGAGTGCTGTCGCACAGCCGGCTCGTCAGGAAGATCAGCTTCACCGGGTCGACGGAGGTTGGCAAGGCTTTGATGCGGGAGTGTGGTGACTCGCTGAAGAAGTTGTCCCTTGAACTGGGCGGTCATGCGCCGTTCATTGTCTTTGGCGACGCCGATCTCGACCTCGCGGTGGCGGAGGCCATGACCTCGAAATTCCGTAATTCCGGCCAGACCTGCGTGTGCGCCAATCGTTTTCTCATTCAGGAGCAAATCTATGAAGAATTCGCGGCGCGATTGGTGAACGAGGTCAAGCGCCGGTTTGTTCTCGGACCCGGTTCCTGTGCCGGCTGCAATATGGGACCGCTGATCGACGACAAGGCGATCGTCAAGGTGGAACGGCAGATCGAAGACGCCCTGGCCAAAGGGGCGCGCGTTGCCACCGGCGGCAAAAGGAGGGTGGGGGAAGGTTTTTTCTTTGAACCGACGGTCCTGCTTGATGTCACCAGTGCGATGTTGATCGCCCATGAGGAAACTTTTGGTCCGGTTGCGCCGCTTTTTCGCTTCAGAGACGACGAGGAGGCCCTGCGGCTCGCCAACGATACGGAATATGGCCTGGCGGCATATTTTTTCACAAATGACTTGACGCGGGCCTGGAAGGTCACCGAAAATCTCGAATACGGCATGGTCGGCGTCAATACCGGCATCCTTTCCTCAGAGGCCGCGCCCTTCGGCGGCAGGAAGGATTCGGGGGTTGGCCGAGAAGGGTCTAAATACGGCATGGACGAATATCTGGAGATAAAATATATGTGTCTTGGTGGACTTGATTAGGAAGTCTGTACCGGCGGGGTGCATTTGTTCTCGACAACCATTTAAAATTAAACTAGTTTATGAGTGATGGCTTGATGCTTGGCGGGATATCACGAATCGCGTTTATCCGATAGACGATGTGCGACTGCACGTGTTTATGCTGAAGTGATATGGAAAACAGTATCTTGAAGGCAATAAAAGAACGGCGGAGCATCCGTGAATTTACCACCGAAACCGTGTCTGAAAAAGATCTGGTGACTTTGGTGGAAGCGGCAATCTGGGCTCCTTCCGGCAAGAATAATCAACCGTGGCGTTTTGTGATCCTGACCGATAAAACAGTCCGGAACCATATTGCCGACCTGACCCTCTATCGTCATATTGTCGCCAACTGCAACAGCCTGATCGTGGTGTTCCTTGACACGGAAGCCATTTATGACGAGGTCAAGGACCACCAGTCGGCCGGTGCCGCTATCCAGAACATCCTGCTGGCGGCTGAATCTTTAGGCTTAGGGGCTGTCTGGCTCGGCCAGATCCTCAAGAACAAGCACGAAGTCAACGCCGAATTGGGCATCAGCGCCAGATACGATCTCATGGCGGTGATTGCGGTTGGGTACCCGGCGCATCGAAATCAGAAATCGCACAGAAAGAACGTGCACGATTTCATTTTAAAAAAAATTGGAGGATGAACAATGAATACGGCTTTTATCGTCAAGCGCATTTCGACACTCGTTGTTGTTGCGTCATTCGCACTGGCCATTGGCGGCTGTTCCGGCAAGAGTCAGAATCAATCGGCCATGGGAACCGGCGATCTTCCTCCGTTGGCAAGTTCTGTCGGCAGTTTCGGTGATCTCGAACTCCCGGTTGAAATGAAACTTGATCAGAGCAAGACGATGTCGATCAATACCGAATCGTTCAAAGGCGGCATCCTCCATTACTCCGGCCGGGTCGAGGTAAGTTCGCTGAAGGATTTCATCGTCGCTTCGATGCGCAACAACAAGTGGAAACTGGTCGGCGAGGCCTCCTATGACTATACCCTGCTCGCCTTTACCAAGCCGAACAAGACCTGTATGGTCGTCCTGGACGAAGGCCTGGGGGGATCCCTCGGCAAGACGCACGCGACCCTGTACGTCACGGCTGATCTCAGTTCCTCGGGCAATGTCAACCCCTTTGGCGAATCAACCATGCAGTAGTTCGACCGCAAGATTTTCCCACTGAGGCCTGTTCGATCCTCCTTTCCCACTGCGTGGCGACACTGACCATCCGGTTGCGTTCCGCCACGCAGTCCTTTTCCTTGCAGGTATTCAAATTGTGCTGTGCTGAATGTCCTTCGGCGCGGATCCGTCAGGGGCGGGCCGCGACACAACTCTCGCGGTTGTGATGCCGGCAGCTTGTCTCTGCAAGATTTTCAGCATTGTGACTCCCCGCTGAACGTCGATTTGAGTCCAACGACACACCGCGGTGAATCCAGGCGTCAGCACCCCGTTCCTGCCAGACATCGGTGAAATGACCGGCTCAGATCTTCAAACGCCGCGATCGGAAGGGTTTCTGGCCGAACCTGAGGAGAAAGGCCGGCGGCGATGATGGAGTCTTCGGTCATCTTCTTGACCTCGTTTCGGTCAGGCAGTCCTGGAAAAAAACTGGCCGAGGTCAGGGTGTTGAGAATGGTCTTGCGCCGCTGGCTGAAGGCCGCCCTGACGATTCTGGTGAAAAGCTCCGCCTCCTCGGGGGAAAGGGCCTGGGACCGGTCCTGCTGCAGGTGGAACGAGATCTGGATGACGACCGAATCGATCTTGGGCTGGGGGTGGAACTCGGCTGGACCGAGGGTCATCATCTTGCGGACACGGGCGCAATGTTGCAGCAGCACGGAGGGAATGCCGTAGTCCTTGGACCCGGGACCGGCAAGCAGCCGGTCGGCCACCTCTTTCTGCAGCATGATCGTGGCCTTTTCAACATGGCGGCGGTTGTCGATCAGTTTGAAGATGAAAGGGTTGGAGATGGAGTAGGGCAGGTTGGCCATGATCTTCAGCCTCCCGCCGCACTGCCGCTCGAGTTCGTCAAAATCGGCCTTGAGGATGTCCTGGTGGAGCAGGGTGACGTTGTCCGGCAGATCCTGTTCCTGTTCATGGAAGCGGATGATGCCGCTGTCGATCTCGATCCCCACGACCCGGCGGGCCGTTGTCGCAAGGGGAAGGGTCAAGGCCGCCAGTCCGACGCCGACCTCGACGACGACGTCATCGGGGCCGATCTCCCCGGCCCGGACGATGGCCTCGGCGGTATGGCGGTGCACCAGGAAATTCTGGCCGAATTTCTTCTTCGGGGCGAGATGGTGTTGCTGCAGGGCGGATCTGGTCTTGCCGTAAACTGACATGGTTCTGCCTGGTGAATGATAAAGAGGAGTTCCGGCCCGGTCCGGGGTCAGGTAAGGATGTGCTTTGCCTGCCGTTTGGCCCTGATTTTGATGAAGATACGCAGGGCAAGGTAATAGCTGACGAGGGCAAACGGCAGGGCGAAGATGGTCCCGCCGACCAGCAGCACGACAACGGTTTCCTGACCGAGTCCGGCCAGGAGGTTGAATGACTGGACAAACCCCGGTGACGAGGAAAGCGCGGCGACGACCGCCTGGACCTTTCCCCAGTTCAGCTCATACGGGGTGACGGCATTGCCGATGACCGTCGAAAAATAATAGATCGGGATATAAGTCAAGGGATTGCAGACGATCATGCTGATGAGTATCCCGGCTATCGCCGAAGTGCGGGTGAGAAAAGCAAGAAGGAGGATGACAATCGTGTGCAGCGGTATCGTCGGGGTCAGACCGACAAAAACACCGATGGCGGTGCCGAAAGCCAGCGACCGCGGGTCCCCCTTGAGTCGGATGAATCGGAGATAGTAGTACTTCCTGAGCCGGTCAAGTTTCATGCGAAGGCCGTATCATCCGAGAAAGGATCTCGAGTAGACATCGCTGTCGATTGGCGAAGGGCCGGATTCGCTGAAGCCATGGTACCCGGCCAGGGCGATCATCGCGGCGTTGTCGGTGCTGAAGGCCGGTCGCGGCACGAAGCAGTTGAGCCCACGTTCGCCGGCACGGGCGGCCAGCACCTGGCGCAATCGCGCATTGGCGGACACGCCGCCGCCGAGGACGACCGTTCCGATGCCGTACTGTCGAGCCGCGCGCAGCGTCTTTTCGACCAGGACATCGACCACCGCCTCCTGGAACGAGGCGCAGACCTGACCGATCGAAACCTGCGACCCAGCCTGAACCTGCTGGCGGCAATGGTTGAGAACGGCCGTCTTGAGGCCGCTGAAACTGAAGTCGAGGGATTGCTCATCGAGCCAGGCCCTGGGGAAGCTGACGAGATCGCCATCCCACCCGGCGGCCTGGCGAGCGACCTGCGGCCCGCCAGGGTACGGCAGATCGAGGAGTTTGGCGACCTTGTCGAAGGCCTCGCCGGCGGCATCGTCCCGGGTCCTGCCGAGATGGGAAAACAAGGTATGGCTCTCGGCAAGATACAACGAGGTGGTCCCTCCCGAGGCGATCAGGGCAATATAGGGAAAGGTCGGCCTTTCGTCTTCGAGAAAGACGGAGAGGATGTGGCCGGCCATATGATCAACCCCTCTGAAGGGAATGCCCGTTACCGCCGAAATCGCCTTGGCAAAAGAAAATCCGACGAGCAGGGAACCAATCAATCCCGGCCCCTGGGTGACGGCGATGAGATCGATATCGTCAAGGGTGATCTTTGCCCGCTGCAACGCCTCGGCAACGACGGGGTAGACCGACTCGAGATGCTTTCTCGAGGCAAGTTCAGGCACAACTCCGCCGAAGGGGCGATGGACGCCGTCCTGGCTGTTCAACACGCTCGCATGCAGGATACTGTCGTTTTCCAGGATGGCCGCGGCGGTGTCATCACAGGAACTCTCAATTCCGAGGATCAGCATTGATGTGAGCGGTATGGCAAAAGGGGAGCGGCAGATTTTCGATTGTCACGGTGTAGTGTTTTCGGTTAAGAGTGTTAGAATATATATGTCCGGGGGGCTAAAGTCAATGACTGCCCTCCTCGGTATCCTTTCCTCCAATTGTTGCTGGAAGCCGTGTCGAAGACAGCCCCGTTGAGAGACGACCAAACGCCTCTCGTTGATAATTTCTCGAGAACCATCTCCTATCTCCGCCTCTCCGTGACCGATCGCTGCAACCTCCGCTGCATGTACTGCATGCCGGAAAATGATGGCGAGACCGGATGCCAGAGGAAAAACAGCGTGGTCCTGCCGCATGTCGACCTGTTGACCTACGAAGAACTGCTGCGGGTGGTCTGCCTGGCCGTCCAGCTGGGGATGAACAAGATCCGCCTGACCGGGGGCGAGCCCCTGGTGCGCAAGGATATCCTCGGGTTCATTGACCGGCTGACACGGATCGAGGGGTTGGAGGAAGTCCGGCTGACGACCAATGGAGTCCTGCTTGCAGAGTATGCCCAGTCGCTGTACGACTCCGGCATCAGGCAACTCAATATCTCGCTCGACAGCCTGCAGGCGCACAAATTTGCCCGGATAACCGGCCGGGATTGCTTTGAACAGGTCTGGCGGGGGATCATGACGGCCAGAGATCTCGGCTTTCGCATCAAGATCAATGTCGTGGCGATGAAGGGGATCAATGATGACGAATTCGGCGATTTCGCCGCTCTCGCTCTCGATCAGCCCTTCCAGGTGCGGTTTATCGAATTCATGCCGGTCGGGGAAAAAAGCAGCTGGCAGCTGGAGCAGTTTATCAGGGCGGCGGATATCATGGCCATGCTGGCCGGGATAGGGGAGTTCATCCCCCGCCAATCCCAGAGAATCGACGGCCCGGCGAGGGTGTACCAGCTTCACGCCCGCGACGGCCGACAGGGGACGATCGGCTTCATCAGCCCGATAAGCCATCACTTCTGTGATCAGTGCAACCGCCTGCGCCTGACCGCCGAGGGCAAACTGCGCTCCTGTCTGCTCAACGACAACGAGCGGGATATCAAGACCCTGCTGCGTGGCGGGGCGACAGACGAGGAACTGAAGGACGCGATCCGCGATACCGTTCTGGATAAACCGAAAGGCCACCAGTTGCAGCAACGCCTGGAAGATGGTCAGGCCATGCGGTGTCCGGGGCAGATGTCACGCATCGGAGGGTAGGTAGTTGCTCTGCGGGTAGGAGCCGAGCCATTCGAAATACGAGCAGAGCGGCCGCAGACGCTCGCAGCCTCTGAAGATCTTCTCATCTTCAATGTGACCGATCATATCAAGGAAGAACAAGTATTTCCATTGTTTGCCCTTGATCGGCCGCGACTCGAGCTTGGTCAGGTTGATCTCCTCTTCCGACAGCACGGTCAGGATTTCGTTGAGCGCCCCCGGTCGGTCCATGGTGCCGACCAGCAGCGAGGTGCGATCCTGACCGCTGGCGGAGGGCGATTTCTTGCCGATGACCAGGAAACGGGTGGTATTGCCGCGATAATCCTCGATCCCCTTGACGACGACCTGGAGTTCGTAGCGTTTGATCGCCAGCGATGAGGCGATGGCGCCGATATTGGGGTTGTTGGCCGCCATCTGGGCGGCGGCGCCGGTGGAGAGCACCGGCAGCGTCGGGATGTTCGGCAGATGTTTCCGCAGCCACTCCCGACACTGCGCCAGAGGTTGGGCGTGGGAGGCCACCGTCTGGATATCCTCGATATTGCCGGACCGGCAGACCAGGTTGTGGCTGATTTCAAGCTGGACCTCGCCGCAGATCTGGACCTTGTATTTCATGAAGGAGTCGAGTGTGGAGACCACCGAGCCTTCGATCGAATTCTCAACCGGCACGATCCCGTAAGGCGTCCGGCCTTTCTCGACCTCGGAGAAGACATCGTCGATGGAATCCTGCGGCTTGTAACTTGCCGAGTGGCCGAAGTACTTGACGCCGGCAAGGTGCGAGAAGGTTGCTTCGGGACCGAGATAGGCAACCTCGATATTCCGCTGCGACAGGCGGCAGGCGGTAATGATCTCGTGGAAGATCGTCCGCACCGAGTCCTCCGGAAAAGAACCGTCGTTCTCCTTGAGCAGGCGCTCGTATATCTGTCTCTCGCGCAGCGGATCCCACTTGGCGCGATTGTTTTCGTCCTTGAGCCGTCCGATTTCCCGGGCAAAACTGATCCGTCGTTTGAGCAGGGTGAGAATTTCACCGTCGATCGCATCAATATTTTTCCGTATGTGGTGAATTTCGTTTTTCTGCTCGTCAACCATGGTTTGTCCTGTTAGATTCATGCGGCATGCAAGGCGAGACACCCGGTCAGCCTGTTCCGTCGGGAGAATTAGCAGCTTAGGAAAAAGAAAAAACTCTGTCAAGGCGGAAAAAATGGGGGCAGGCGACAAGGCCTCTTTCTCTCGCGTTCGTCCGGTCCCTTGTCATCAGTTGCGACTGATTCGTCCTAATATCTGAATAATACGACTACTTTCATGACAAAACAGAAAATAAGCAAGACCTATGACGAAATCAATGCCCGCATCAAGGCCGGTGAGGCCGTTGTGGTTACCGCCGAGGAGATGGTGGGGATTGTCCGGAAGAAAGGCGCCGAACAGGCGGCCCGAGAAGTTGATGTGGTGACCACGGGCACCTTTGCCCCGATGTGCTCTTCCGGCATGTTCTTCAATTTCGGCCAGATGGTCCCGACCATCAAGGCCTCCCGGGTCTGGGTCAACAAGGTTCCGGCCTATGCCGGGATCGCCGCCGTCGATGCCTATATCGGCGCCACTGAACCATGCGAGGATGATCCGCTCAACAAGGTTTATCCGGGTGAATTCCGCTATGGCGGGGGGCATGTGATCGAGGACCTTCTCCGCGGCAAAAAAGTCCTGCTCGAGGCCAAGGCCTATGGCACCGATTGCTATGCCGCGAGAAAAATGAAGAAGGAGGTCGGTCTCGACGACCTCCCGACGGCCCTGCTCTGCAACCCGCGCAATGGCTATCAGAATTACAATTGTGCGGTGAACCTTTCGGACAGGACGGTCTACACCTATATGGGGATGCTGAAACCGCATTGCCGCAACGCCAACTACTGCAGCGCCGGCGAACTGAGCCCGTTATTGAACGATCCATTGTACAAGACCATCGGCATCGGCACCCGGATCTTCCTCGGCGGGGGCATCGGCTATGTGACCTGGCACGGCACCCAGCACAACCCAACCGTGCCGCGGACCGCGGGAGGGGTGCCGCGCAAGGCGGCCGGGACGCTGATGGTGCAGGGCGACCTGAAACAGATGTCCCCCGACTGGCTGCGAGGGGTTTCGATCCTGGGATACGGAAGCAGCCTGGCGGTCGGCCTCGGCATCCCCATCCCGATCCTCAACGGCGAGATGGCGGCCTATACCGGCGTCTCGGACAATGATATCTATACCCAGATCGTCGACTACGGCCATGACTATACCAACGGCATCGTTCGGAGTTATGGCGAAGTGAGTTATGCCCAATTGAAATCCGGGTCCATCATCGTCAACGGCAAGGAGGTCCAGACGGCGCCACTGTCCAGTGTCGTCAAGGCCAGGGAAATCGCCTGCATTCTCAAGGACTGGATTTCCTCCGGACGATTCCTGTTGAACCGCCCGGCAGAAACACTTCCGGATGGATCTGAATAACTCCGGGTCGGCAGCGGCGAAACTCGCCGTTCTGCACGCAGCGCTGAAGAAACTGGAGCGGGTCGCGGTTGCCTACTCCGGCGGGGTCGATTCGACCCTGCTGCTCCATGCCGCAGTCCAGGCGCTCGGTTCACAACATGTGATTGCCGTTCATGCTGTATCCTGCCTGAACGGCAGCGCCCAACGGCAACAGGCTCTATCGCTGTTTCGTGCCATATTTTCCGACGCTGTTGAACTGCGGCAGATCACCGTTGCTCCCTTGGCGTGGGAAGAATTTGTCGAAAACACCGAACAGCGGTGTTATTTCTGCAAGAAAAGACTGTACCAGCGTTTTTCAGCCGAATTTGCCGCGGGTTTAAGGCACCAACTGGTCGATGGCACCAATGCCGACGATGTGCTCCAGCACCGGCCGGGGATGCAGGCGATTCGAGAGCTGCAGGTGGTGACGCCGCTGCTCGAAGCCGGGTTGACCAAATCTGAGATCAGGTTGCTGGCATGGCAGGCCGGGTTGCCGAATCACGCCCATCCCGCCAATTCCTGCCTGGCAACGAGAATAGAGACCGGTCGGAGGATTGAGGCTGAAATGTTGCAGCGAATCGACCAGGCAGAGGAATTCCTTCATCGGTCAGGTTTTCCGGGTTCGCGGTTCCGGCTGGTCGATAACGGCGTTCACCTTGAGATCCGTCACGAAGATATGGAACGTTTCCGTCGTGAGGATGTTCGCAGCGCCTTTCAGGCCTATGTGTCCGACCTCGGCTATCGCTTCAATTCAATCAATATAACTGGCCGATAATACGATGATTATTTTTGCAGTTCAAATTTTATCAATGATTTCGATTTAGTGCTTGCGTCTGAAGCATGATTCAATTATTGTGCACACGAGAAGCCGCAATACCCCGAATCTAAAGGGTTGTAGGATATTGAGCCGCCGTCGGGCAAAAGATAATTGCGCCGTTTTTTCTTTTGACAATTGAAATCAGTTTGATTAAAGCATCAACACAGGAGAAGGGACACAGAGTCCTGATACTAAGTAACGAAAGATCTTAGCAGGGAGGATTACATGAACAAGAAGGAACTTATTGAGAGCATTTCAGGTGCTGCAGATATAAGTAAGGCTGCTGCCGAAAAGGCATTGAACGGTACGCTGTCCGCAATTGCTGAGGCTTTGAAGAAAGGTGACAAAGTTACCCTGGTCGGGTTCGGAACATTCTCGGTATCCAAACGGGAAGCACGCCAGGGAAGAAACCCCCAGACTGGCAAGGCCATCAAGATTCCAGGGAAAAAGGTTGCAAAGTTCAAAGCGGGCAGCAAATTGTCTGAGGCTGTCAATTAATTTCTTGTTGAAGTTGTACGCACTGAATCTGCGTATCCGGCCGATACGTGCAGGTGCGGTTGTCACTCTGCTACTGATAATAGACGATTTGACCGAGCATAACAGGGGGATGGAAGGCTTTCTTTTCACTTAAACCGGAGATATTGGAATACCGGAGAAGATATGCCTGGAAAAAATTTGTCTAAGGGCCGTTCCTTGAAAGGGGCGGCCTTTTTTTATTCATGAAACGACTCAGATCTGGATATACTACCGGCGCATGCGCGGCGGCAGCGGCCAAGGGTGCGGCCCTCGCCGCCCTCACTGGAGGGCCGGTGTCGCGGATCGCCATCCCCTTTCCCGATGGGAGAAGGGTCGATTTCGACCTGTGCGGTTGCCGTCCTGTCGCAGGGATTGGGCGGGCGGCGGCATGTTCGGTGATCAAAGATGCGGGCGACGACCCGGATGTCACCAATGGCGCGGAAATCGTCGCCGAAGTGATCATTGCTGAAGGGCATGCCGGAATTGGGGACGGCGTCGTCATCACCGGCGGACGGGGCATCGGGATGGTCACCAAACCGGGGCTGGCCCTCCCGGTCGGCAGCCATGCCATCAATCCGGTCCCACGCCTCATGATCAGAAATGCGGTTGAAGAGGCCTTCGCCGCCTCGGGGCAACAGATCGGCAAATACAGCGTGCAGGTCGAGATCTCCATCCCGAATGGGGAGGATCTGGCCCGACACACCCTGAACAAGCGGCTGGGAATTATCGGCGGTTTGTCGATCCTCGGTACGACCGGCGTCGTCGTGCCGATCTCTGCCGATGCCTGGACCGCCACCATCACCGCCTCGATGGATGTGGCGAGGGAGATGGGGATCAGGGAGATCGTACTGTCCACCGGGCGCACCTCGGAAAAGGCGATGGAGCAACGCTGCCACCTGCCGGAAGAGGCCCATGTGATGATGGGCGACTACCTCGAGTTTTCGCTGCTGGAGGCTGCGGCGCACCACTTTGCCCGGATCCATCTCGGCGGTATGTGGGCCAAGATCCTCAAGGCCGCGATGGCGATTCCCCAGACCCATGTCCGGCACGGGGCCCTCGATGCCGAGAGTGCCGTTACCTTTCTCGAGGATCTCGCCGGGAAGAAGGATAAGCTCGACTTTCTCCAAGGGTCGAATACCGCCCGGGAGATCCTTGACCGTCTTCAGCGGCACGGTGGCGATGCGATCATTCGAGCAGTCTGTCTCGCCGCCCGGGATTACTGCCGGTCCGTTTCCGGTCTGCCGGTCAGTGTCTACCTGGTCCTTGCCACCGGGAGAATAGTTGAGACGGTCTGATAGGCGATGCATGATTTCAAGATCCATATCGTAGGGGTGGCCGAGGGTGGGATCGATCCCCGCCGGGTTGCCATGCTGGCAGAGTGCCGGGTGATCGTCGCCGCCGACTCCATGCAGCCGTTGCTGCAGGAACAGCTGCCGGGGTATCCCCGATCGCAGATCGCTGCCATAACCCCTTTGGCGACCGCGATCCGGACCATCGCGGCGCATGTTACTCAGGGGAATATTGCCGTTCTGGCCAGTGGTGACCCGCTGTTCTTCGGGATCGGGGAGGTGCTCGCCCGGCAATTCGGCAAGGCCAAGATCATCGTCCATCCAGCCGTCTCGGCGATGCAGCTCCTTTTCTCCCGCCTGAATATCCCCTGGCATGATGCCCGTTTCATCAGTCTCCATGGCCGTAAGGCCGTACCGCAGATGGCGGAGATCCTCTCTCACCCCAAGGTGTGCCTGTTGACCGACCGGGAGAACAACCCGGCGGTGATCGCCACGGCGATGCTGCGCCGTATCTCCCCTCGGCAGCGGTCCGGTTTTTCCCTGTTCGTCGGCGAACAACTCGGGGCGGCGGGGGAGCGGGTAAGCGCTGGATCGCTGGAGGAGATCGCCGGCCGCCAGTTTGCGCAACCGAATACGGTTGTCATCCTGCAGGATTGGACCAGGGAGCGTCCCTACCCGGTGTTTGGCCTCGGTGAGCGTGAGATCGACCACAGTCGGGGGCTGATCACCAAAAACGAGATCCGGGCCGCCGCCATCCATGCCCTGAGACTGCCGGCGCACGGGGTTTTCTGGGATGTCGGCGCCGGCTCCGGCTCGATCAGCATCGAAAGCGCCCGCCTGGCCAGGGGGCTGCAGGTCTTTGCGGTGGAGAAGAACAGTGAACAAGTCGAGCATATTGCCGGGAACCGGGAAAGGTTCCGGGCCTGGAATATCGACATCGTCACCGGGGCGGCGCCGGCGGTCCTGCAGGATCTCCCGGCTCCGGACCGGGTGTTCATCGGCGGCAGCGGCGGCAACCTGGCGGCTATCGTCATTGCCGCCTGCAGCCGGCTGAAGGCCGACGGCCGGGTCGTGATCAGTGCGGTGCTGGATGCGACTCGCGATGCGGCCCCGGACCTGCTCCACTCCCAGGGGTTGGCGGTCGAGATAACGACCCTGGCGGTTGAGCGCCGGACCTATCCCGATCCGCATGTCACCCGTCTCAATCCCATTACCCTGATTGCCGGCCAGAAAATTACTTAAGGTAAATACTATACAATGATTTCAAGTAATCGATATCCTGTCTCATTTGTCGGGGCAGGACCGGGCGACGTGGAACTCATCACCGTCAAGGGGCGAAGACTCCTTGACGCCGCCGATGTCATCATCTATGCCGGCAGCCTGGTCAATCGGGAGCTGCTCCAGGGATGCAGGGCGTCCATTCATGATTCCGCCGGGCTCAACCTCGATGAAATCGTCGAACTGATGGTCACGGCCTGGCAACAAGGGTTGCGCGTCGTGCGCCTGCATACCGGCGATCCTTCGATCTACGGGGCGATCCGGGAACAGATGGTGCGGCTCGAGGCCGAATCCATCCCTTGCGAGGTGATCCCCGGCGTCAGTTCCGCCTTCGCCGCCGCCGCCAGTCTGAAGGCCGAGCTGACGCTGCCGGAGGTCGCCCAGACGGTGATCATCACCCGCCAGGAAGGACGGACGCCGGTGCCGCCGCGGGAAAGGCTCAGCCTGTTGGCCAGTCACCAGACCACCATGCTGATCTTCCTGTCGGCCGGCCTGCTCGCCACCGTCGTCGAAGAGCTCCGGGCCGGCGGCTATCCCGACGATACCCCGGTGGTCATCGTCGAGCGGGCGAGTTGGGAAAACGAGAAGATCGTCAGGGGAACGCTGGCGACCATCTGTGCCATGGCGGCGGCCCGGCAGATTAAAAAGACGGCGATGATCTGTGTGGGCCGGGTCTTTGACGAGCAGGCCCCGGAGGCGGTGTCTAAACTATACGATCGGCATTTCAGTCATGGAACGAGAGAGGCCAAAGATGACTAAAGGACTTCTGGCGGTTTTCACCGGCAACGGCAAGGGCAAGACGACATCGGCCCTCGGCCTGGCATTCAGGGCGCTCGGGCATGGGCACAAGGTCAGCGTGATCCAGTTCATCAAAGGCAACTGGACCAGCGGTGAGCACCTGTTCGCCAAAAATATCTCCCCCCTCATCGAATTTCACGTCATGGGCAAAGGGTTTACCTGGAAATCCGAAAATATCGCCGAGGACACGGCTCTCGCCCGCAAGGGATGGGACCTCGCCGTCGCGACGATCATCGGCAACCGGCACCATCTCGTAATCCTGGATGAACTCACCTATCTGATCAGGTATAATATGGTTTCCGAAGACGAGGTGCTCCAGGCACTGCAACGCCGGCCGCCCGAAATGCATGTGGTGGTCACTGGCAGGCATGCCAGCGACAGGCTGATCGAGATGGCGGACCTGGTCACCGAGATGATCGAGATCAAGCATCCCTATGCCAACGGCATCGCCGCCCAGAAGGGATTCGAGTTCTGACGGCCATCGCCGCCTGACGTGGCGCGTTACCGATACAATTCACTCGAGAAACGAAGCTATGAAAGATTTTGAGACGTTGCTGGCCGAATCGGTCACGGTTCACGGTCACCTCTGCGCCGGCCAGGTTATTGGTGTCCGCATGTCGATGCTGGCCCTGCGGCGGATCGGCATCGATGACCCGCGGGGCGCCGATCGCAAGAAGCTTTATGTGCTGGTTGAAATCGACCGCTGCGCCACCGACGCCATCCAGGCGGTGACCGGCTGCAGTCTGGGCAAGCGATCGATGTATTTCCACGATTTCGGCGTTATGGCCGCCACCTTCGTCAATCTCGAGACCGGCCGGGCTGTCAGGGTCACGGCCAGGGAAGAGGCCAGGGACCTTGTCGATAACTACTGCCTGCAGGGTGGCGACAAATACAGCCGCCAGCTCGAGGCCTACAAGGTGATGGCGGAGGATGAGCTGTTCCTGGTCCAGGATGTCACCGTGGATATCCCGGCGGTCAATCTCCCCGGGCGGCCGCAGAAACGGATACAGTGCAGCCATTGCCATGACTGGGTTCAGGACGGCCGGGAGGTCGACCGGGACGGTGAGCTCCTCTGCCGCAGCTGTGCCTTTGGCAGATATTACCGGGTGGTTGCGACCGCGGAATGATGATCCGGCGGCCGGCCCGATGCCCAGGTGCTGGGAATCTGGGCGAATGCGGCACCGGTCTGGAACAGGAAGAGTCAAAACGATGATAACACTTCTCGATTACGGCGCCGGCAATGTCCGCAGTGTCAGAAACGCCATCAGAAAGCTCGGCTTCACGGTCAAGGATGTCGCCTGTCCCGAAGACATCGTGACCGCCGATAAACTGGTTTTCCCCGGTGTCGGCAGCTTCGGCACCGTCATGGAACGGCTGATCCGGGACGGCTACGACAAGGCGCTGCAGGAGCGGATTCGCCTCGACCGGCCGCTGCTCGGGATCTGTGTTGCCCTCCAGGCCCTCTTCGACGGCAGCGAGGAATCCCCCGGAGTCCCGGGGCTGGGGGTGATTTCGGGAATGATCCGGAGGTTTGCCACCCCCGGCCTGTCGGTGCCGCAGATCGGCTGGAACGGCATCCTGCCCCGCAAGGATTCCCCGTTGCTGGCCGATTATAACGGTGAAAAGCTGTATTTCGTCCACTCCTACCATGCGGTCGTCGACGACCGGTGTAATGACTGGCTCCTGGCCACGACCTGTTACGGCGGCGAGTTTGTCTCGGCGGTGGAGAAGGGCAATGTCACCGCCTTTCAGTTCCACCCGGAAAAGAGCGGCCGGGCGGGCCTGGCGATCCTCGATAATTTCCTGCGTCGTCAGGAAGGCCTTGCCGTCGCCGGGACCCCATCGCGTGTCGCAAAGGGCGGGACCACCAGTCTCGCCAAGAGGATCATCGCCTGCCTCGATGTCCGCAGCAACGACGCCGGCGATCTGGTCGTCACCAAGGGCGACCAGTATGATGTCCGGGACCGGGGGGAGGTGCGTAATCTCGGCAGACCGGTCGATCTGGCGCGGCGGTATTACGAGGAAGGGGCGGATGAGATCACCTTCCTCAACATCACCGGCTTTCGCGATTTCCCCCTTGAGGATCAGCCGATGCTCGAGGTCCTGAAACGGACCTCGGAGAACGTCTTCGTGCCGCTGACGATCGGCGGCGGCATCCGCTCGTTCACCGCCTCGGATGGCCGGCACTACACGGCCCTCGATGTCGCCTCGGAATACTTCCGCTCCGGGGCCGACAAGATATCGATCGGCAGTGATGCGGTGTACGAGGTCGAACGCTATCTGGCGAGCGGCGTCAAGACGGGGACGAGCGCCATCGAACAGATCTCGATCGTCTACGGGGCCCAGGCCGTCGTCATCTCCATCGACCCGCGGCGGGTCTACGTCGAATCGCCCGCCGCCACCCCGCATGCGTCCATCGTCACGCGGTTCCCCGGTCCGGACGGTGAACGGTACTGCTGGTATCAGTGCACGGTGCAGGGGGGCCGGGAGGGGAGGGATATCGACGTGGTCCAGCTGGCCCAGGTATGTGAACTGCTCGGCGCCGGCGAGATACTGCTCAACTGCATCGACCGGGACGGCACCAACAGCGGCTTTGATCTGGAGTTGATCGCCCAGGTGAAAAAGGCGGTACACATCCCGGTCATCGCCTCCAGCGGGGCCGGCAAGGCCGATCATTTCGTCGAGGTCTTCACCGCAACGGATGCCGATGCGGCCCTGGCCGCCGGCATCTTCCATCGGCACGAGGTGGGGATTGACGAGGTCAAGCAGGCAGTCGCCGCTGCCGGCATCGAAGTACGGCGGTAGTTGCCTGTTTCCTGGATGACAACAGCGGTGAACTCTCTCTTGAGCGGATGAAACTGCAGGCTACTGCGGGCCCCCGCTTTTTCAGCGAACAGACTCGATGGATCAGGCTGTACCAACCGATATGAAGCCGGGCGTGAAGGGAATCAGCCCCTGGCATTTTTCCATCCTCAAGGGAACGGTGGTTTTTGTCCTCCTCCTCGGCGCTGTCGTCTACCTGACCAGCCGATGGACCTACAGGCAGGGCTTTGAAAAGCTGGCCGACCAGGGCAAGGTCAAGCTCGAACTCTATATTACCTATCTCTCTGGGGTGCTGCAAAAATACGAGAGCCTGCCGGAACTGCTGGCAACCGATCGTCTGCTGGTCGCCACCTTGCAGGATCCTGCCGATTATCACCGGATCGAAACCCTCAATCGCTATCTCGAGGCCATCAACAGCATCAGCGACACGGCCGATATCTACCTGATGGATAAGAACGGACTGACGATTGCCGCCAGCAACTGGAAGGACCCCAACCCATTCATCGGCAACAATTTCAGTTATCGCCCCTATTTTCAGGAGGCGATGCAAGGCCGCCTCGGCCGGTATTTCGCCCTCGGCACTACCTCGTCCAAGCGCGGCTATTATTTTGCCTTTCCGGTGCGGGACAAAATCAAGATCCTTGGCGTCGTCACGGTCAAGGTCAATATCGACACGGTGGAGCAGAACTGGGCCCATCGCGATGAAAGCTATCTCATATCCGATCCTGACGGGGTGATCTTCATCACCTCGACTCCAGAATGGCGCTATCGGACCTTCGAACCGCTCGAGCCGGCGGTGCAGCAAAAGATCTTCGAGAGCAAACGCTACCCCAATACCCGCTTTGAGGCGCTGAGCAGCGAACGAGGGGTGATCGAAGACAGTCGCCAGATCATCAGGCTGACACCGCCCCAGGAGAGCGAGCCCAGAACGTATCTGCGGCAATTCCACTTCATGCCGGAAGCGCAATGGAATGTCAACATCCTCACCGATATCCAGAGGCTGAAGCGGGATATCCTGATCAACAACATTCTCGCCTCCTCCGGCCTGTTCCTGGTATTTTTCCTGCTCCTGCTGTTCTCGCAACGGCAGCATCGCCTGCGGGAATTGAACCGGATCGAGGAGGCTGCCCGCCGCGACCTGGAAGAGGCCAACGAACAGCTGGAATCGCGCGTTCTCGATCGAACCCGGGAACTGACCGAGACCAACCTGCTGCTGCGCAAGGAGATAGCCGACCGGCAGAGGACTGAAATCGCCTTGAAAAAAACCCGCTCCGAGCTGATCCATGCCGCCAAGCTGGCTGCCCTGGGGCAGATGTCGGCCGGTATCAACCACGAGTTCAACCAGCCGCTCGCCGCCATCCGCAGCTATGCCGAAAATGGCTGCCAGCTGCTCGACAAGGGGCGGCTTGCCGATACCCGCTGGAATCTCGAGCAGATCGGGGAACTCACCGAGAGGATGGCTCAGATCGGCAATCAGCTCAAGCTGTTTTCCCGTAAGTCGAGCGGGCAGATGACCGTGGTGCCGATGCACGGGGTGATCGATGGGGCACTGGAGATTCTCGGTCCGGCGATCAAGAAATCGGGGGTCACGGTACAGGTGCAGATCGTTCCTGAGGATCTGCGGGTGAAGGCCAACAATGTCCTGCTCCAGCAGGTGCTGGTCAATGTCATCAACAACGGCATCCAGGCGATGGAGGGGTGCGACCGCATGGAGATCACCATCGAGGCGAAACTCGAAGCGGATATGGTCGCGATCGTTATTGAGGACTGTGGGACCGGGATCCCTCCGGAGCATCTCCCCCACATCTTCGAGCCATTCTATACAACCAAAAAATCAGGCCAGGGCCTGGGACTGGGCCTGACTATCAGCGACCGGATCCTGCTTGATATGAATGGCAAGATTACCGCCGTCAACACCGAGGGCGGAGCCCGTTTCAAAATTATGCTCGAGAAGGCCTGAAACATGGAGCCATTGAACCAGGTTGTCTTTATCGATGATGAAAAGCATATCCGCCAGGCCAACAAACAGACCCTGGAACTGGCGGATCTGGTGGTGACCTGTCATGATTGCGCCGAAGACGCCCTGCCGGTCCTGTCCACCGAATGGCCGGGGGTGGTCATCTGCGATATCCGGCTGCCGAACATGGACGGCCTGGAATTTCTCGTCCGGGCCCAGAAAATCGACCCCAACCTCCCCATCATCCTGATCACCGGCCATGGCGATATCTCGACGGCGGTTCAAGCCATGCGCGACGGCGCCTATGACTTCATCGAAAAGCCGTATTCCTCGGAACGGCTGGTCAAGACCGTCCAGCGGGCCTTGGAAAAACGCGCCCTGACCCTGGAAAACCGCAGCCTGCGGCGCGAACTCGAGGCCCACAGCGCCCTTGGTCCCCGCATCCTCGGCAAGACGCCGACCATGGAACACCTGCGGTCGATGATCGCCCAGGTGGCCGATACCGGCGCCGACGTGCTCATCATGGGTGAGACCGGGACCGGCAAGGAACTGGTCGCCCGCTCGCTGCATGAGCACAGCAAGCGGCGGACCCGCAATTTTGTCGCCGTCAACTGCGGCGCCGTGTCGGAGACGATGATCGAGAGCGAGCTGTTCGGCCACGAGGCCGGCGCCTTTACCGACGCCAGAACCCGGAGGATCGGCAAATTCGAACATGCCAACGGCGGGACGCTGCTGCTGGATGAAATCGAGTCGATGCCCCTGCGCATCCAGATCCATCTGCTCCGGGTGCTGCAGGAACGGTCGCTGGAGCGGCTCGGCTCGAATGAACTGATCCCCCTCGACCTGCGGATCGTCGCCGCCGCCAAGGTTGATCTGCGCCAAATGGCGGAGGCGGGAGAGTTCAGGAAAGACCTGTACTACCGCCTCAACGTGGTGTGTCTCGAGATCCCTCCGTTAAGGGAGCGACGGGAAGACATCCCGCTGCTCTTTCATCACTTCCTGCTCGTCGCCGGCCATCGCTATCAGCAGGAGGTGCCGCTGCCGGGGGCGGCCCAGCTCAATTCCCTGATGGCCTATTCATGGCCCGGCAATGTCCGGGAACTGCGCAATCTGGCGGAGAGGTATGTCCTGCTCGGCAGCCAGTATGAGTGGTCGCTCGAAAAACTGCTTTCCGGGATCGAGATCGGCCAGAAGAGGAGCCTGCCCCAGCAGGTCGATTGTTTCGAGCGCAGTCTCATCGAACAGGCCCTGGTCGCCAGCAACGGCAGCATCAAGGATGTCATGGAGACCCTGGCGATTCCGCGCAAGACCCTCTACGACAAGATGCGCAAGCACGGGCTGGAGAAAAGGGACTATAAATGAGCGCGGTCGGCGGCTGTCCCAGAATCTTTCAGGTTTGTTACAATTCTGCCCGTCGGGGTATGGTGTTTTCGCTATTGCGGCCATACAATATTGCTCATACGCAGGCACTGAAACACGCACACACTATTGCAGCCGGCAGTTTAACCATATTGAAATGACCAGGAGCGACAAGATGAAAAGCATCCCCCAGATCAAGACGATTCTGTACGCAACCGATCTCGGCAAATTTACCCGGCCGGTATTCAGGCAGGCCATCGCCCATGCCAACGTCCATAAGGCCAAGATCATCATGCTCAATGTCGTCGAGCCGCTGACCGAGACCGCCCGGGCCATCATCTCCGGATATATGCCGGAAACGGCGATCGATGAGCTGCAGAAGGATGGGATGAAGGGCATCATCGCCACCATGAAGGAGAGGGTGAAGAAATTCTGCGACGACGAGTGCGACGGCGCGGGAGTGAACGAGATTCCGCTGCAGGATATCGTCGTCGTCGCCGGACGACCGAGCGAGGAGATCCTGCTGGCGGCCGAAAAGTACAATGCCGACATGATCGTCATGGGCCAGTCGTCGAAAAAGGTCCTGGGGAGCAAGGTCATGGGCTCGTCGGCCCGACGGGTGGCCCGTCTGACCAAGGTGCCGATCCTCATCGTCCCCAATATCTGATGGCAGCGACGGGTGTTTCAGGATTCCGGCCGGAAATGGTGCGCTTGATATGAACGAAGCAACCGGCCCGATAGCGATCATCCTCGCCCAACCCCGTGGATTCTGCGCCGGGGTCGAGCGGGCGATCGAGACCGTCCGTCTCACCCTGAGGCGGCATGGGGCGCCGGTGTACGTGCTGCACGAGATCGTTCACAATCTCCACGTCCTCAACGAGCTGGAACAGCTCGGCGCCGTGTTTGTCGAAGATCTGGCCGACATCCCGGCCGGGGGCATCTGCATCTTCAGCGCCCATGGGGTGTCGCGGGCGGTGGAGCAGGCCGCGCGGGAACTCGGTCTCAAGACCGTCGATGCCACCTGCCCCCTGGTCGGGAGCGTCCACCGGATGGTGGAGAAGTATCACGGCGAGGGCTGCGATGTGCTGATCATCGGCCATCATGGTCATCCCGAGGTCATCGGCGCGGCCGGGCGGGTGACCGGCCGGGTCCATGTCATCTCTTCCGAACAGGAGGCGCGGCAATGCCGGGTTACCGATCCTGGAAAGGTCGCCTATGTCACCCAGACGACCCTGAGCCGGGAGGATATCGTCGGTATCGTCGAGATTTTCAAGGAACGGTTTCCCGATATTCGCGGGCCGGCCTCGAATATCTGCTTCGCCACCCAGAATCGCCAGGACGCGGTCAAGCGACTGGCGCAACAGACGGATCTCATCCTCGTCGTCGGCTCAAAAAACAGTTCCAATTCCAACCGGCTTCGCGAAGTGGCAGAGCGTCATGGCACCCCCGGCCATCTGATCGACGACAGCGGCGACCTGCAGCCATCGTGGTTCGAGGGGAAGCGAAGGGTCGGGATTACCGCCGGGGCGTCGGCGCCGGAACGGCTGGTCAGAGGGGTGATTGACTGGATTCGGGAGCGGCGGGAGGTCACCATCACGGAGATGGCGGGAAAGAAGGAGCCGGTCCATTTCGATCCCGCCGTCGTCAAGGAACGGGAATGATTGCAGGACGACAGGGATATGCTGCCCCATCGTCCTTGGGTCCTGTTCCGGAAAGACCTTACGCCAGGGCGTCCTTGATCCGCTGCATCGCCTTGTCGACATTTTGGTGGCTGTTGAAGGCGGAGATGCGGATATAGCCGTTGCCGCACCGGCCGAAGCCGGCCCCCGGGGTACAGACGACCCCGGCCTTGTTCAGCAGCATGTCGAAAAAGTCCCAGGAATCGCGGCCGCCGTCGATCCAGACGTAGGGCGAGTTTTCGCCGCCGACCAGCGAAAAGCCCAGGGCCTGCATCTCCCGGCGGACAGTGGCGGCGTTGTGCAGATAATAGTCGGCCAGTTCCCTGGTCTGGGCCTTGCCCGCGTCGCTGTACACGGCCTCGGCGGCCCGCTGGACGGGATAGGAGACGCCGTTGAATTTGGTGCAGTGGCGGCGGTTCCACAACGGGTGCAGCGGCTGGCGCCCGCCTTTGCCGTCATAGGCGGTGCACTCTTTCGGGATCACCGTGTAGGCGCAGCGGGTGCCGGTGAAGCCGGCGCTCTTGCTGTAGCTCCTGAACTCGATCGCCACCTCTTTCGCCCCCTCGATCTCATAGATGGAGTGGGGCAGGCTGCGGTCGCGGATGAAGATCTCGTAGGCGGCATCGAACAGGATCAGGGCCTTGTGCTCCCGGGCGTAATCGACCCAGGTCTTCAACTCCGCCGTGCTGATGGTTGAACCGGTCGGGTTGTTGGGAAAACAGAGGTAGATCAGGTCGACCTTTTCCCGCGGCAGGGCGGGGACGAAGTTGTTGTCTCTGGTCGAGTCGAGATAGACGATGCCCTGGTAACGGCCGTCGACGTAACCGCCGGTCCGCCCGGCCATGACGTTGGTGTCGAGGTAGACCGGGTAGACCGGATCGGGGATGGCGATCTTGATATCCTGGCTGAAGAGTTCCTGGATATTGCCGGTATCGCATTTGGCCCCGTCGCTGACGAAGATCTCATCGGCCTGGATATCGGCCCCGCGCGCCTGGAAATCGTTTCTGGCGATGGCCTCGCGCAGGAAGGCATAGCCCTGTTCCGGGCCGTAGCCCCGGAAACCGGTCTCGGATGCCATCTCGTCGACCGCCTGGTGGAAGGCGTCGATGCAGGCCCGGGGCAGGGGCCGGGTGACATCGCCGATTCCGAGCTTGATGATCTCGATATCAGTATGCTTTTCCTGGAACGTCGCCACCCGCCGGGCGATATCGGAGAAGAGGTAGGAGGCCTGCAGTTTCAAATAATGCTCGTTGATTGTAATCATCTGCTATTTCTCGTCTGAACCGTGATACTCTATTGAATTTGATTTCACTCAGGGGGCTTTGTATAAACTTTTTGAATATAATGAAAAGCTGGTCGCTGTCAACCAGCAATGTCGGCCGGGCCGGTATCACAGGCCCCTGGCCCGGCCCGCTTCTCATGTGATTGAATCACCTCCAACCATCTGCACAAGGACAACACCTTATGAGTACCGAACAACATACCACCAAATATCGGGAGGAGTACCGTGTCCCGGAATATCTGGTCGAAGAGATCCACCTGACCTTCCAGCTCCATCCGGAATTCACCGTGGTCACCGCCAACACGAGCTATGCCGTCAATCAGCAGAGCACCGAATGCGTGGGGCGGCTCAAACTCTATGGCGAGAACATGGAACTGGTCGAGGTCCGACTCGACGGCATGAGGCTGGAGGTCGGGGAATACGAGGTCAGCGCCAAGGATCTGACCCTGGTTCCGGGCAAGGATCGTTTTGAACTGCAGGTCGTGACCAGGATCGACCCGGTCGCCAACACCGCGCTCGAGGGCCTGTACTGTTCGAACGGCAATTACTGCACCCAGTGCGAGCCGGAAGGGTTCCGCCGCATCACCTATTATCCCGACCGCCCCGATGTCCTGGCCCGTTTCACCACCCGGATCGAAGGCGACCGCCAGACTTGCCCGGTGCTGCTGTCGAACGGCAACCTGATCGACGCGGGCGACCTGGGCGGTGACCGGCATTACGCCGTCTGGCAGGACCCCTTCCCCAAGCCCTGTTACCTCTTCGCCCTGGTCGCCGGCCGGCTGGTGGCGATCGATGATTCCTTCACTACCCGCTCCGGCCGCACCATCGCCTTACGCATCTTCGTCGAGGAGCGCAATCGCGACAAGTGCGATCACGCCATGCGCTCGCTGAAGAAGGCGATGCAATGGGATGAGGAGGTCTATGGGCTCGAGTACGATCTCGATATCTTCATGATCGTCGCCGTCGATGATTTCAACATGGGGGCGATGGAGAACAAGGGGCTGAACATCTTCAACTCGCGCTGCGTCCTGGCCTCGCCGCAATCGGCGACCGATCAGGATTTCGTCGGCATCGAAGGGGTGGTCGCCCACGAATACTTCCATAACTGGACCGGCAACCGGATCACCTGCCGCGACTGGTTTCAACTCAGCCTGAAGGAGGGGCTGACCGTCTTCCGCGACCAGGAGTTCTCCTCCGACATGAACTCGCGGGCGGTGCATCGGATCGACGATGTCCAGCTCATCCGCAACTTCCAGTTCCGCGAGGATTCCGGCCCCATGGCCCATCCGGTGCGGCCCGATTCGTATGTCGAGATCAACAATTTCTATACGGTGACCGTCTACAACAAGGGGGCGGAGGTCATCAGGATGATGCACACCCTCCTCGGCGCCGCCAATTTCAGGAAGGGGATGGACCTTTATTTCGCCCGCCATGACGGCCAGGCGGTCACCTGCGATGATTTCGCCGCGGCGATGGCCGATGCCTCCGGGATCGATCTCGATCAGTTCAAGCGGTGGTACAGCCAGGCGGGCACCCCGGTTGTCAAGGTCAGCGGCGAATGGCTGGCCGACGAGCGGCGATATATTCTCGGAATACGGCAGTCGTGCCCGGCCACCCCCGGCCAGGACAGCAAGGAGCCGTTTCATATCCCCATCGCCGTCGGCCTGCTCGACAGCCGGGGGAAGGACATGTTGAGCGGAGATCAGGATGGGACACGGGTCCTCGAACTGCGTGACCGGGAGCAGAGCTTCAGTTTCCCGGACATCGCCGAGAAACCGGTGCTGTCCTTCCTGCGCGGTTTTTCCGCTCCAGTCAAGGTGGAACCGGACCAGAGCAGGGAGGAACTGGCCTTCCTGCTCGCCCATGATACCGATCTCTTCAATCGCTGGAATGCCGCCAGCAAGCTGTCGGAACTCGTGGTCATGGAGACGGTGGCGCGGCTGCAGGCAAACATCCAGCCGACGCTTGACCCGGCCTTCGTCGAGGCGGTCAGGATGAACCTGCAGCGGCCGGCGAATGACAAGGCCCTGCTCGCCCTGGCCCTGCAGCTCCCGGCCGAAACGTATCTGGCCCAGCAGATGGCAACGGTCGACCCGGACAATCTCCATCTCGCCCGCGAGTTTGTCAGGTCGCAGCTGGCATCGCTTGTGGCCGATGAGTTCCGGCGTATCTACGACACCAACGACGACAGGGGGGAATACCGGATCACACCCGAGGCGATGGGCCGGAGGAGTCTGAAGAACGTGGCGCTCGCCTACCTGATGGCCCGGGTGCCAACCGATGAGGAGGTCTACGCCCTGTGCTGCCGCCAGTACGCCGAGGCCGGCAACATGACCGATGCGATCGCCGCCCTTGCCTGCATCACCCAGATCGAGGGCCGGCGGCGGCAGGAGATCCTCGACCATTTTTATGCCAAGTGGCAGGCCGACCCGCTGGTGCTCGACAAGTGGTTCACCCTCCAGGCCATCTCGCCGCTGGCGGACACCCTCGCCACGGTCACCCGGCTGCTGACCAACCCATCATTTTC
>Ga0209066_10001917_pt1 | contig 26528 bp, 25 predicted proteins | sample All_14_2_FD_187198 | JGI IMG/M metagenome (GOLD analysis project Ga0209066, IMG submission 187198) | Freshwater microbial communities in response to fracking from Pennsylvania, USA - Allegheny Zone_MetaG_DW_15 (SPAdes) (version 2) ...
GGCCGCAGGGGGCGGGGCCGCGCGATTCCCGCGCCAGGACGCTGGCGGTCGATCCGGTAAGCCTGGAGGTGCTGGGCGAGGTGTCGAGCGGCGGGGCGATTGCCCGCTTTCTGCATGATCTGCACGGGCGCCTGCTGATACCGGGCGTCGGCCGGCCCGTCGTGGGCTGGCTGGGCGTAGGCATGCTGCTGCTCGGCATCAGCGGGCTGGTGCTGTGGTGGCCGCACCGGGGGCAGTGGAAGCAGGCCCTGACCATCAAGGCGCGGGCCAAGGGGTACCGTTTCCATCGCGACCTGCATGGCGCGGTCGGCTTCTGGACGCTGTCGGTCTTCATCCTTGTCAGCTTCACCGGCGTCTATATCGCCTTTCCGCAGAGCCTGTCCGCCCTGCTTGGCCTGCCGGCGGCCGGGCCTGCCGGTATTCCCCCGCAGGCTGCTGGTGCACCGGCAGGGCCGGGTGCCACGCTGGCGGATTATTTCGTGCTGGCCAATGCAGCCGTACCGGATGGCGAACCCTATTCGGCGATGCTGCCGTTCCGTCCGGGCATGGGGACCCGCGTCGCGCTTGCCTATCCGGGCATGGGCGAAGGGGCGCCCGCCATTCTCGCGACCATCGACACCGCGTCCGGGGTGGTGAGCGAGATTCGCGACCCCAGGACCTATAGCGCGGGCGAGTTGTTCCATGTCTGGCAGCGGCCCTTGCATATGGGGCTTGGCTGGGGGCCGATCTGGAAGTTCCTGGTGTTCGTTTCGGGCTTTCTGCCGCTTCTGTTTGCCATCACCGGCGTGTCGATGTGGTTGATCAAGCGGCGCAATCGCAGGCGGATGCAGGCCGCGTCATAGCGTGGCCGAGCTCGTTTCGCGCCGAATCCAATCGGCGAAGGCGCTGACCGACGGACGGGCCGAGGCGTGGCGGGTCATCACCAGATAATAGCCGTAGCGGTCGGGCGGGCCGTCCTGGCCAAAGGGGGCGATCAGGCGACCATCGGCCAGCGCATCCTGCACCAGAAAGGGCCGCGCCATGGCAAAGCCCTGACCGGCCTCCGCCGCCGACAGGGTCATGGCCGTATCGGAAAAGCGCGGGCCGGCCTGGGGATCGACATCCTCGATGCCCTTGGCGCGGCACCAAGACGCCCAGTCGTCCAGTTCCACAAAGTGAAACAGGGGGCCGCGTCTGAGCGCATCCAGCGGATCGCGCAGCCCCAGGAAACCCGGCGAGCAGACCGGAAAGATCGGATTCGGTCCCAGGCTGGCGACGGTGGCTTCCGACCAGCTTCCCGAGCCATAGCGGATGGCCACATCCGCCTCGCGCCGTTCCAGATCGGCTTCATGGCGAACGCCGTCCACATGCACCTCAATGGTCGGGTGTTGCAGGCGGAAGCGCTGCAGGCGCGGGGCGAGCCAGCGGATCGCGAAATTGCGTGGAACCCCCACCACGATCACCCGGCGCTGGCGGGAGACGGCGAAACGTTCCACCCCGCTTTCCAGAAGATCGAATCCGTCGCGCAATTGCTTGGACAGGTCCAGCCCCGTCTCGGTCAGGCTCACCCCGCGGCCGGAGCGCTTCAGCAGGGTCGTGCCCAGGGTTTCTTCCAGGATGGATATCTGGCGGGAAATGGCGGCGGTGGTGACACCCTGCGCGGCGGCCGCCGCAGCCATGCTGCCTTCGCGTGCCACGAGATCGAAAGCCCGCAGGGCGTTGAGGGGCAGGCGCTGCATTTGGGAAGGAATCCTTCAGATAAACTCAATAGACAGTCATTTGAATTCGGCTTTCTTATAGGTTGATGATGACAGGCACCGCAATCCTTCCCCTTGTGATCCGCCCCGCCCGTGATGGCGATGGAGACGGCATTGCCGATCTGATTGCGCGCGCCTGGAGCGAATATCCCGGTACCGTGTTCGATCGGGCTGCCGAACTGCCCGAACTCGATGCCCCGGCGACGCATTTCGCGGCGCTTGGTGGGGCGCTTTGGGTGCTGAGCGCGGGGGACGGTGTGATCAAGGGTTCGGTCGGGATCACGCCTGAAACAGGCGAGGTGGGGCTGTGGGAACTGCAGAAGATGTATCTCGACCCCGGCCAGCGCGGCTCGGGCTGGGCGGCCAGGCTTCTGGCCCGGGCTGAGGCGCATGCGGTATCGGCCGGGGGATGTGTGATCGGGCTATGGACCGATACCCGCTTCCAGGCCGCCCATCGCTTTTATGAGAAAAGCGGCTATCGGCGCCTGCCCGGCGAACGGGTGCTGCAGGATCTGAGCGCCAGCCATGAATATGCCTTCCGTAAGGATCTGGCCGCCGGGTGGACGCGATGCTGAACCGGGGCAACGCTCCCTATCTGATGATGGCCGCCGGCATGGCCCTGATGTGTTTCATGGATGCCGGCTTCAAGCTGCTGGCGGCGGGTTATCCCCCGGCGCAGATCGCGGCGGCCCGCTTTACCGGCGGCGTGGTGGCGGCGCTGGTGATGCTGGTGTTCGTCGGTCGCGCTGCCACGCGGTTCACCGGCTGGAAGATGGCGCGGTTTCACGCGGTGCGGGGTGTGTTGAATGCCGCGACCGTGATGCTGTTCATTCATGGCCTGTCGGCGATGCCGCTGTCGCAGGCCATACCGATCGCCTTCACCTCGCCGGTTTTCATCGTACTGTTTTCCACATTGATGTTGAAGGAGGGGGCGCCGCGCGCATTCTGGTATGGGTTGATCCTGGCTTTTGCCGGGGTGCTGATCATCACCAGACCCTGGTCGGCCTCGACCGAGCCGGCCTATCTGTTCGCAGCGGGGGAAATTCTGCTTGCGACTATCTCCTATGCCGGGCTGGTGGTGCTGATGCGCCATCAGGCCCAAAGCGAAACGCCCTGGGCCATGGCCTTTTATCCGGCGGTGATCACCAGCTTGGTTCTGGCCCCGATTGCGGCTTTGGACTGGCACACGCCCCAGCCGGTTGACTGGCCGGTTTTCCTCATCCTGGGCTTCTTCGGCACGGGCGGGAATATGGCGATGGCCTGGGCGCTGGCCCGGGCGACGGCGGCGCGGCTGGCTCCGGTCGATTATACTGCGCTGGTCTGGGCGACGATCCTTGGCGTGTTGCTGTTCGACGAGACCGTGAGCCTGTTGACCCTGGCGGGGGCGGGGCTGATCGCCCTGGGCTGCGCCCTGTCGGAATGGCGGTTTCGGCATCCCGCGCCACGCAGACTTGATGTGAAGGAGGTTGCATGATCGAAGCCCTTTTGCCCGCCCGGGCCCGCGATGCCGTTCCGGAACTCGCGGCACTTCTGATCGATGCCGTGCAGCATGGTGCGGAAGTCAGCTTCATGGCTGATATTGACCAGGGGCAGGCCGAAGCATTCTGGCAGGGTGTGGCGCAGGATGTGGCGGCGGGCCATGTCCTGCTCTATGTCGCGCGCGACGAGGACGGCGCCATTCTGGGCACGGTGCAACTTCACCCCATCCACAAACCGAACCAGCCGCATCGAGCCGATGTGGCCAAGCTTCTGGTGCACAGCCGGGCCCGACGACGAGGGGTCGGCGCGGCTTTGATGCTGCATCTGGAAGAGGAGATGCGGCGTCTGGGGCGGACCTTGCTGACCCTCGATACCGCCAGCGGCAGCGGAGGGGATTTCCTCTATCGCAAGCTGGGCTATGTCGAGGCCGGTCGGATACCGAATTTCGCCCTGACGCCGGAGGGCAGGCCAAGCGAGGCGACCTTCCTGTATAAGCAGTTGCGCTGAACCGGCGGCCAGGGCCGATCAGATTTCGGGTCCGAAGGCGTCAGGTTGTTCCTGCAGGCCGGCCCCCGGCATGGTCGCGCGCGGCAGCCGGAATTCCGCCCGAAGGCCATGCGGCGTGGCGGGGAACAGGCCGATATCGGTATTCATGCGCGTCGCCAGGGCGCGGACGATGGCAAGGCCGAGCCCGGCACCCTTGGTTTGGCGCACGAAAGCATCCTCGCCACGCTGGAAAGGTTGGAACAGATGGGCGATGCGGTCCGGGGGAATGCCCGGCCCGCCATCTTCGACCACAAAGCGCACCATGCCGCCATCCAGCCCGACCGAGCAGGACACCATGCTGCCCCGGGGGGAATATTTGATCGCATTGTCGATCAGGTTGATGAGAATCTGGCGAATGGCTCTGGCTTCGCCACGGACGGCCAGGCCGGGCGTCACATCGAACTGCAAGGTGATGCCGCGTTCCTGTGCCTTCAGTCCCATCATCGAGCGGATGCGTTCCAGGATCGGACCAAGTGGCACCACTTCGAGCGTCAGATCGAACTTTCCTTCTTCGATCGCGCCCAGCATCAACAGGTCATCGACCAGTTCCAGCAGTACCAGCGCGCTGCCATGGATATCCTGACAATAGCCGCGATAGCGCTCGTTCCCCAACGTGCCCAGGGCTTCCGTCGCCATGATTTCCGAAAAGCCCATGATCGCGTTCAGGGGGGTACGCAATTCATGGCTGGTATTGGCGAAGAGACGCGTGCGCGAGCGCATTGCAAGTTCCGTTCTGGTGCGGGCAAGCTCGGCTTCCCGCTGTGCGTCCAGCAGGGCCTGACCCTCCTCCACCAGCTGACGGTTCTGACGCCATACAACCAGGGTCAGCATCAGCGCCGAACCCACGGCCATTATGATTGCACCGCCCACCAGCCAGCGAAACATCGACAGTTCCTGCAGGCCCTGGGCGATCAGATCATCCCGGGTCTTGGAAATCTGCGCCACGAACAGCCGCGTATCGCGCTGCAGGCCTGTAATCAGCGCGTCGATCCGCGCACTTTGGCCGGGGGCATGGATTTCCATGTCACGGGTGAGGGCATCGATCTCCTCGACCTGCTGCTGGATGGTGTCGGCAAAGCGGCGCAGCTCGGGCTGGCGGTCGAGATATCCGTAGAGCTGGCCGTCATGGATTGTATCCATGCGGGAAACCAGAATGTCCATGGCCAACAGGAAGGCGGCTTCATCGGCGGCGATGTCCTGGACGGCCTGTCCGTTATCCCCGTGCCGAACTTTCCGCGCATGGCGCCAATGCAGCGCCGCCATGTCCATTTCCTGCCCCAGCCGCAGGATGGATAGGGCCGCGCTGTCGGGCAGGCGGTTCTGGATGATCTGCATGGATGCCAGCATGGTCAGGAACAGGCCGATCGCCACAATCATGCCGATGGAGGCCAGGGCAACGCCGGTGCCGAAGGCCCAGGGACGCAACAGGGTGCGGTTGATCATTCCGCGGTCCCGTCCGTGGCGCGCAGGCGAACCAGTTGCCAGACGGACTGGCTCAGAATGCGCGCCTGCGTCCTGCCCATGCTTGAGTAAGGATAGATGATGAAGACCGGCCCCTTGTCGCGCACCGACATGGTCTTGCCATTGCGGCGTGTGGCGAGAATGGGATACTCCGCCGTCAACTCGTCGGCAGGGATCAGGGCGTGGTAATCATTGATCGCTTCCGCCAGCAGCAGTTTCCCTTCGATCTTATGGCTGCGGATGAGGGCGAGCAGCGCTGGCCCGGCGAAAATCTGTTCGCCCTGATGCCAAGGAGTCTTGGTACGGATGGTGATCTGCGGCAGCGCGTCCATATCCTGCAGGGTCAATTTCCGCGTGGAACCATCCAGCGCTTCAAGGGCCAGAATGGGCTCGGATGCTACCACTGCGGGCGCCAGGGCGCATGCCAGCATCACCGCCAAACCGGCCAGCAGGCTAGAGACGATAGACAGCCGTCCAATCTGGCGCATGGAACGTCGAACCCCCTCATTCCACGCAGTGTTTTCCCCAACACGGTGAAAGCTAGCGGATATCCAGGCAAAGGGAAATCAATAAGCTGTCTGATGTGGCGATGAAATCGGGTGCCATGATACCGTATTACTCTCCCTCCGGGACCTTGGTACCCAAGAGGTTAGTTTAAAATACCGAAGCAGCCCCCTTCTGCGGGGACGAAACCCATCTATGTATAATTCTCAAAAGTCACCCTGCGGCTGTGGTCGGGGGGTGCGAAAGCCCTGGCAAAGGGCATCAGGGCAAGACAAGCAAACGGCAAGGAAGGGTCATGACCATGGCGATCGAAATCATGGTGAACGGTGCGTCACATCAGGTCGACGTGCCGGGCGATACGCCGCTCCTATGGGTCCTGCGGGAGGAGTTGGGCATTCTGGGACCGAAATTCGGCTGCGGCATTGCGGCCTGCGGTGCCTGCACGGTGCACCTGGATGGGGTGCCGGTCCGCTCCTGCCAGACTTTCGTGGAAGATGTCGGCACCTCCGCCATCACCACGATCGAGGGGCTTTCGGGCAAGGCGGCGGAGGCGGTTCAGGCTGCGTGGCGTGAGATCGAGGTGCCGCAATGCGGCTATTGCCAGTCCGGGCAGATCATGGCGGCAAGCGCGCTTCTGAGCGAGACGCCCAAGCCGAGCGAGGCCGATATCGAAGGTGCGCTGGACGGCAATGTCTGCCGCTGCGCCAGCTATCACCGCATCAAGATCGCCGTGAGGCGTGCGTCTGAAATGATGGAGGGCTGATCCGATGCGCAAACTAACCGAAAACCTGACTACGCCGTCCATGCGCGGTCTGTCGCGCCGGTCTTTCCTGAAGGCGACCGGTGGCGCCGGGCTGGGCTTGGCCCTGGGCTGGGGCCTAGGTGCCTCGCTGCCGGGGCGGGGCGAGGCGGCAACCGGCCCTGCCATGTTCAACCCCTTTGTCATCATCGCGCCGGATGGTGCGGTGACGGTTCTGTCCAAGCATCTGGACAAGGGCCAGGGCACCGCGACCGGTCTTGCAACCCTGGTGGCGGAGGAGGTTGGGGCAAGCTGGGCACAGATGCGCGCCGATTTCGCGCCGGCCGATGCCACCAAATACAATAATCTGTTCTTCGGTCCGCTTCAGGGCACCGGCGGATCGACCGCCATGGCCAATTCCTGGGAACAGTATCGCAAGGCAGGTGCCGCCGCCCGCATGATGCTGGTTGCCGCCGCCGCCGCCGAATGGGGTGTTCCGGCATCCGAAATCACGGTGGTTGATGGTGTAATCAGCCATCAGGGCGGCAAGCGCGGGGGCTTCGGCGATTTCGCCGAAAAGGCCGCCGCCATGCCGGTTCCAGCGGAGGTGCCGCTGAAGGATCCGAAGGATTTCGTCTATATCGGCAAGCGGTTCCCACGGCTGGATGTGAAGGAGAAATCGGAAGGAGCACCGATCTTCACCCTGGATTTCGTGCGCGAAGGCATGCTGATCGCTGCCGTAAAGCGGTCCCCGCGCTTCGGCGGCAAGGTGAAGAGCTTCGATGCCAGTGCGGCATTGAAGATGAACGGCGTGGTCGGTGTGCTGCAAATCCCCTCCGGCGTTGCCGTCATCGCGCAGCGCACCTGGCAGGCCTTCAAGGCCCGCGAGGCGTTGGTGGTGGAATGGGATGACAGCGCGGCGGAAATGCGCGGGACCGACGCCCTGCTGCGGGAATATCAGGAACTGGCTCAAAAGCCCGGGCTGCCTGCCCGCAGGGATGGCGATCCGGAAGCAGCCCTGGCATCCGCCGCCAAGGTGATCGAGGCGGAATACCATTTCCCCTATCTGGCCCATGCGCCGATGGAACCGCATGACGTGGCGATCCAGGTGAAGGATGGGAAGGTCGATATCTGGACCGGGGCGCAGTTCCCGACCGTGGACCACTCCGTCAGTTCCGCCATTCTGGGCATCGACCAGTCCAATATCCAGATCCATACGCTCTGGGCGGGCGGCTCCTTCGGTCGGCGCGCGATCTATGACAGCCATATCGTGGCGGAAGCCGCGCAATTGGCCAAGGCCTGGGGCAAGCCCGATGTACTGAAAATCATGTGGTCGCGCGAAGACGACATCCAGGGCGGCTATTACCGTCCGCTGGTCCTGCACAAGGTGAAGGCCGGGCTGGACAAGGACGGCAATCTGGTAGGCTGGACCCATCGGATCGTCGGTCAGTCAATCATGGCGGGCACCATGTTCGAAGGCATGATGAAGAACGGCATCGATCCGACTTCGGTCGAAGGCGTGTCGGACACGCCCTATCACGTGCCGAATATCTCGGTCGAGCTGACCTCGACCAAGGTTGGGGTACCGGTTCTGTGGTGGCGTTCGGTTGGGCATACCCACACCGCCTATGTCATGGAAACCATGATGGACGATCTGGCGCGGGAGGCCGGCCGAGACCCGCTGGAATTCCGCCTGTCGCTGCTGAAGAACCATCCCGGCCATGCCGAGGTGCTGAGCCTGGCTGCGGAGAAGGCCGGTTATGGCAAGCCCCTTCCCGCAGGCCATTTCCATGGCCTTGCCGTGCATGAAAGCTTCTCCACCCTGGTGGCCCAGGTGGCGGAAATCGCCATGGACGGGCGTCGTGGCTTCAAGGTGGTGAAGGTGACCTGCGCGGTGGATTGCGGCATCGCCATCAACCCCGACAACGTGAAGGCGCAGATGGAAGGGGCAATCGGCTATGGCCTGGGCCATGCCTTGCGCAACGAAATCACCCTGACCGATGGCCTTGTCGATCAGGCCAATTTCGATACCTATGAGCCGCTGCGCCTGTCGGAAATGCCGGTGGTGGAGGTGCATATCCTGCCTTCCGCAAATCCGCCGACCGGTGCGGGGGAACCCGGCACGCCACCCATCGCGCCGGCCGTTTCCAATGCGGTGTTCAACGCCACCGGCCAGCGGCTGCGCAAGCTGCCCATGTTGAAGGAACTGTCCGGCGGGGCGTAGGGCCAAACCGCATTGCACCCGTCGGCGGCTAGGTCACCGCCGACGGGTGCAATGCGATGCGCACTGCGTCGGCCCTGTTCTTCGCGCCAATTTTCTTGAAGATGCGCTGCAGGTGGATTTTCACCGTCTGCTCTGCAATGCCAAGATCGCGGCCGATTTCCTTATTGGATTTGCCGCCGCATAACTCCTGCAGCACCGCGAATTCCCGCCTCGTCATCTGCTGGCCGAAAATGCTGCCCTTGTCCACGGCACCCGGCTTGCCTTCCGCCGCATCGTCCAGCATCTCGAAATCAGGCAGGAACTCATCGCCGGCCAGTACTTTCGCCAGCGCCTCCAGCACGTCGTCCGCGCCCATGGTCTTCGGGATGAAGCCCATGGCACCGGCCTTGATGCAGGCGATGGCCTGTGAAAGGTCGCCAGCGTCGGCGAAGACCGCGATGGGAGTTCCCGGCTGCCTTTCGCGCAGCGCTTCGATGGTGGCCGGTATCCCTGCACCGGGCATGTGCAGATTGAAGACGACGAGATCGAATTCCTGGTCCCGGGCAAGGTCAAGGAATTGATCATGGGTGGAGGCGGTCTGCATCTCCGCAAGCGGAATGCGCCTTTTCATATAGTGCCGCAGCAGGTCGCCGAAGATGCGGTGATTGTCTCCCAACAGAAAACGCATGCGGTATTCCTTGCTCCGCTCCCCGTGGGCGAGACCCCGGAAGATTATCTGCGGACCATCCTACACGATAGGATGGTCCGGATAAGCGGTTATCGCACGGCGCGTCTTCTTACTTCACTAAAGCATGAATCTCCTGCAGCAGCGCGTCATGCACCTGCACACCGTCGCGGGCGGCCTTGTCGCGGGTACCGAGACGGTGGCTGCCGGGCAGGCGCACGCCGTCCTGCGCCGTCATCATAGCCAGGATGGTTTCCAGCCGGTCAGCGAATGCCCCGCCCGAAAGTGCTGTCGGGTCAATGCCGATCACGACCTGGCCAAGCGAGGGCGGGGGTCCTTTGGCGTCAAACAGGGAGGAGGCTTCGAAGGCCGCGTTGGACCCGGTCAGCGCCGCGGCCAGAATTTCCACCATCAGCACCAGCGCCGCCCCCTTGGCGTCGCCCATCGGCAGCATGGACCCTGCCAAGGCAGCATCCGGGTCGGTGGTCGGATTGCCGTCGCCATCCACTGCCCAACCTTCCGGGATTGCTTCCCCTTTCTGCTTGGCGGCCATCACCTTACCGCGCGCCACCTTGGACAGGGACAGGTCGATCACCAGCGGGGCTTCGCCAGTGCGGCGCGGGGCAGCGAAGGCAATGGGATTGGTGCCGAAGATCGGCTTTGAGCCGCCCCAGGGCGCGATGGCGGAAGGGGCATTGCCGAAGATCAGCGCGATCAGCCCGCGCTCGGCCAATTGTTCGGCGTGATAGCCCGCCTGACCGAAATGATGGGAGCGGGCAATGGCCGCGATGGCGATCCCCGTCACCTTTGCCCGCTCTGTCACCGCGTCCAGTGCCATACGCATGGCGGGATAGGCAAAGCCGTGCTGCGCATCGATGCGGACGGCGGATGCACCGATTTCGTGCAGCACCGGCCAGGCATGGCCTTTTACCTTGCCTGCCCTGGCCTGCACGGCATAGGTCGCAATACGCGACGCGCCATGCCCGCCCTGGCCGGACGCTTCCGCTGCCACCAGCGCATCCATCACCATGGCCGCGATATTCGGATCGGTATCGCAGGCAATCAGGGCCTTGACGCCCAGGGCATGCAGTTCTTCAAGGCTGAGAACGGTCACGACAACTCCTCCAGGGCTTTCAGGACATTGGCCGCCGTCACGGCCGAGACCCTTATATTCGATTCCACGCTGACCCCGGCAATATGGGGCGTCAGGATCAGATTGGGCGCGCCCAGGAAAACCGCCGCCGCTTCGGCGGTCAGTGGTTCGCGGGCGAAAACGTCCAGCGCAGCGCCACCTAGCCGTCCCGCCTTCAAGGCATCCGCCAGGGCTGCCTCGTCCAGCACCCCGCCACGCGCGGCGTTGATGACGACGGCATCGGGTTTCATCAGGGCAAACATCGCGGCGTCCAGCATGTTGCGCGTGCCGTCGCCCAGCGGCACATGCAGGCTGATCGCATCACAGACCGGCAACATTGTCTCCAGTGTTTCGTGGCGGATCGCCTCTGCCCAGGCGGCGTGCTCGGCGGGAAGGAAAGGGTCATAGGCGTTGATGGCCATACCCAGCGCCCCGGCCCGGGCGGCCGTCTTGCGTGCAATCGCACCGAAGCCGATCAGCCCCAGCGTCTTGCCAGCGATCTCGCGCCCCATCAGGCGGGTGCGCGGCCAAAGGCCAGCCAGCATCTCCTCCTGGGCATGGAAGGCGCCGCGCAGCAGGGTCATGATCGCGGCGATGACATATTCCGCCACGCCATCGTCATTGGCACCGGTGGCGGGGAAGACCTGAATCCCGCGCGCCTTGCACGCATCCAGATCGATATTGTCCAGCCCGACGCCCAACCGGCCGACGATTTTCAGCTTCGGGGCGGCATCCAGCAGGGCTTCGCGCACCTGGGTCCGGTTGCGAACGATCAGCGCGCGGGCATCGGCCAGGGCGGCCAGAAGCTCTTCCGGCCGGTCCGCCAGATCGGGTCGGTAGAGCGTGTCGTGACGCCGGGCGAGGTCATGGATCGGTGTTTCATCCATGAATTCCGTGATGACGATATCGGCCATCGGTGCACTGTCCCTGGTTCGGGAAAGAATGCGCCCGGGATGGGGGATCCCGGGCGCAGACCAGTATCGCGGGCGCCGATCAGGCGCTGCGATACAGCTTGGTCAGCACGAATTCGCGATGGCCCAGCGCTTCGGCCGCCGTCACGCGGCCATTGGCCGTGCGGACCGCCATGTCGATCAGCATGTCGCCCGCCTGGTCCATGTTGATTTCGCGCCGCAGGATGCCCGACACGTCCACATCGATATGTTCCGACATGGTGCGCACGGTTTTCGGATTGGCGCTCAGCTTGATTACCGGTTCGATCGGGTTGCCGATCACATTGCCCTGACCCGTGGGGAACAGATGCACGGTGAAACCGGCCGCCGCCTGCAGGGTGACGCATTCCGCCGCTGCCGAGGAGGTATCCATGAAATACAGGCCCGGCCCGGCCGCGGGCGCTTCCGCCGGCCCCAGCACGTCGACATAGCTGGTCTTCTTGCCGATCTTCTCCAGGTTGCCGAAGGCCTTTTCCTCGATGGTGGTCAGGCCACCGGCGATATTGCCCTTGGTCGGCTGGCTTTCCGACAGGTCGGAGGTCTTATAGGGTTCGATCACGTCGTCCATATAGGCCTGCCAGGTCGCCAGGAACTTCTTTCCAGCTTCCGGCGTCTTGGCACGAGTGGCGCAAACCATCTCCGCCCCCGTCAGTTCCGAGGTCTCGCCGAAGCAGGAATAGATGCCCAGCGGATCCAGCTTATCGATCAGATTGCCGACGGTCGGGTTGGAGGCGAGACCCGACGTCGTGTCGGATTCGCCGCATTTCACCGAAATCCACAGATCGGAAAGCGGGCGTTCCTCACGCTGCTTTTCCGATGCCCAGTGCAGATAGTCCTTCGCCTTGCGCGAGGCATGGGCGATGGTCATCAGATCGCCATTGCCTTCGATGGAAAAACCTTCGACCGGCTTGCCAGTCTTGGCGATTCCGTCCACCACACGCTTGGTCCAGCCGGGCTCGATGCCGATCACGATCACGGCGGCGACGTTCGGATTGGCGCCGGTGCCGATCAGGGTGCGGAAATGCAGCTCCAGATCCTCGCCGAACTGCAGCCGGCCATAGGCATGCGGAATGGCGAGCGTGCCCTTGATATTGTTGGCGACGGCTTCGCAGGCGGCGTTGGACAGATCGTCGAGCGGCAGAATGATGACGTGGTTGCGCACGCCGACCCGGCCGTTCTCGCGGACATAGCCCCAGAAGGAACGTGGAATGCTCATCTCACCACCTCTTGGTCTTGGCGTTGTGGACGTGCACATGCCCGCCCTTCTTGACGGGGGCTGTGATCTTGCCGATGTCATGGCCGTATTTCAGGATCGTGTCGTCAGCCGCCAGATCCTTGAGCGCGACCTTGTGACCGAGCGGGATGGCGTCGAGCGCCTCCACCTCGATCGTGGTGTCCTTGTCCATCACCCAGCCCTGCAGCTTGGCGCCGGGCTGAACGGTTTCGACCACGACGACACCGACGACATCGGTGTGTTCGTGGACCAGGAAATCGGGAGCTTGGCTCATTTCGGGCTTCCATCCTCCGCTGGCGGGCCTGTCGGCGGCCCGGTTCGTGACGACGCGGGATTGCTCCGCGCCAAGATTTATGTCTTATATAAGACAGAAGATAGAAGGGTGGTCAAGAGATGGAAATGACGCCGGACAAGGCGGGGGCCAAGGCCCGCGCGGAAGGCAATGGGGTGGCGGAAGCGGGTCATGGCGGAAGGCCCGCCGCGCGGCCGCTCTATGTCCAGGTCAAGGAATTGATGCGGGCCAGATTAAGTGATGGCAGTTGGAAACCCGGGCGCATCTTGCCAAGCGAGTTCGAACTGGCGGCCGAATTCGGTGTCAGCCAGGGCACCGTGCGCAAGGCGCTGGACGAGTTGGCGGTGGAACGTCTGGTGGTGCGCCGCCAGGGCAAGGGCACCTTCGTGGCCGAGCATGACGAGGATCGCGCGCTGTTCCATTTCCTGAAGCTGCTGGCAGATGATGGCGGGCGTGCCTTGCCGGAAAGTCGGGTGCTGGGGGTTAAGGTCGCGCGCGCCAATGCGGCGGAGCGGGCCGCCCTGGCGCTGGAAGAGGGGGCGAAGGTCTGGCGCATCGACCGGCTGCGCCAGCTTTCCGGTCGACCTGCGATCCTGGAACAGGTCGCGGCGCCGGAAGCGCTGTTCCCGGGGTTGGGTAAGGAAGAGCCCGTGCCGAATACCCTCTATCGGCTCTATGAGGCGCGCTATGGCGTCACCGTCGCCCGGGCGGAGGAGCGACTGAAGGCGGTCGCCGCCGGCGCGGCGGAAGCGCAGGCGCTGGATATCGCACCGGGCGCGCCGCTGCTGGCCATTGATCGCATCGCCTTTGCCATTGATGGCCGGCCGGTGGAATGGCGCCGCAGCCTGTGCCTGACCGATCGGCATCACTATCTGGCGGAATTGGTGTGAGGAAAGACCGGTCATATGCGGGGTCATCAAAATTTCTATTTTTTAAAAAAAGTTATTTAGTTAAGATATTTATATGGACAGTAGGGACGCCAGATACTCGGACAAGGAGCATAGCTATGAATGGACCCATCCATTCATAAACTGGCGGTTCGACTTTCTGGATCGTATGGATCGGCAGACTTGGCTGCGGCTTGGAGAAATTCAGTCGAAATGCGAGCATCTTGCCTTAGCGCCATTGCGGCCGGATATCCGCAAAACCATGTACCGGGTGCACTTCCTGAAAGGAGTCAAAGCTTCCGCCGCGATTGAAGGCAATACGCTGAGCGATGACGACGTCGATGCGCGCGAGGCCGGAAAGCTGGCATCGGCAACTGCCCCGGAATATCAGGTCCGAGAGATCGACAACCTGCTGGACCTTACCCGTTCTGTCGCTATCGACGCTTTGGGTGGCATCAAGCCGGTCACCCCGGAATGGCTGGTTCGGATCAATCGCACGGTGTTGCAGGATGTGGAGGAACTGCCTCTGGCCCGGACAGCGGCGGGCTATGCTGAAACCGGCATGCAGGTGAATGCCTATCACGGGCCGGCACCCTCCAACTTCGCGCCCCTGGTCGAACATCTTTGCATCTGGCTGAATGGCGAAGGCTGGAAGGGATGGCAGGATATGTCCCTGGCCCAGGGTATCGTCAAAGCCGTTGTGGCGCATGTCTATCTGCTATGGATCCACCCCTTTCCGGACGGGAATGGGCGGACGGCGCGATTGCTGGAATTCCGCCTGCTCATGGAAGCGGGCATTCCCAATATCGCGGCGCATCTGCTGACCAATCATTACAACCGGACACGCGAAACCTATTTCGACCGTGTTGCCAGGACGCACGCCGATCATCTGGGGCACCTTGAAGACTTCGTCGCCTACGCGGTGGAAGGTTTGTCCACGGCATTGCGGGAACAGGTCGACGTGGTCCGCGCAGCCGTAATCGACGACGTGCGGCGCAACATCATTTTCGAAGCATTCCGTGAGTACAAGGAATCCGCGGTCGGCCTGCGTCGGCGTGAACTCGCCCTGTCATTACCGTTGGACAGGGGCATGGAGCGCAAACGCCTTCGCTATATGACGCCCCGCCTTTCCGAGCTTTATGCCGGGCTTGGTCTCAGAGCCGTCTCGCGCGATGTGAACGCGCTGGTCGAAATGGGGTTTGCCTTGGAAGATGATGACGGTGTTCGCGCCAATCTGAAAACGGTTGTGGAACGATTGCCCGGGCGGGCCAAGTTTTGAACTATTGCCCTTTACCGCGCGTACAGGGCCATCAACACGAAATCGGCGGGGCCGCTTTTCTCCCGCGCCAAGGGTAGCAGCAGGCGCACCGCGCGCAGATGCGGACGCTGGAAGATCGGCATTGTATGCAGGACCGGGCCAGCTTCCTGCATGCACTCCATCAGATCGGCATGCAGGGTGGAGCGAAACTTTCGATCCACCTCCGATATCATCCGGCCGGTCCAATCCTCCCCCGTCAGTTCCACCACATGAGAACCGTTGAGCCGGATCAGGAAATCCTGGGCCTGGGGGCGGAATTCGTAAATATCCACATATCCAAGCCATGGACGCAGATTGAACGGGTCGAACACATGTCTCGCCGGTAGCATTCCAGGCTGGCGATGCGCGTTCCAGAAAGCGATCAGGCCCGCGATTTCCTCGTACCCGCTTTCCGGCAGGCCCTCAATTCGCTTTTTCTGTTGCCATTCGAAGGCGTGCACCGCTGTTTCCGTGGCCAGGGCCTGAATTAAGTCAGGTATTTAGGTGTGATCGGATGCATCCGTCAACGTGCGCCGGAAACATCCAGGACGGCACCGGTGATGTAGGACGCTTCCGGCGATGCGAGGAAGAGCACCGCCTCGGCTACTTCCTCGGGCCTGCCTGCCCGTAGCATGGGGATGCTGGGAGCCAGCCTCTGCACCCGGTCGGGCGTGCCGCCGGAGGCATGGATATCCGTTTCGATCAGGCCCGGGCGGATCGCGTTGACGCGCACCGCTTCGCCGCCCACCTCTTTCGCCAAACCGATGGTAAGAACATCTATGGCCCCTTTGGAAGCGGCATAATCGACATACTCGCCCGGCGAACCGGCTTTCGCGGCGGTGGAGGAGATGTTGATGATGGCGCCGCCCCGGCCGCCATGCAGGGTGGACATGCGCCGCACCGCTTCGCGCGCGCACAGCAGGCTGCCCAGCAGGTTGACCCGCAGCACCTCCTCCATCCGTGTGGTGGTGGCGCGGTCGAGCCGGCCTTGCAGCGGCACCATGCCGGCATTGTTCACCAGCGCGTCCAGCGGGCCGAAATGGTCGTCCACAGCGCTGAACATGGCCAGCACATCGGCTTCTATCCCGCTGTCGGCTCGGATCGCCAGGGCGGTTCCGCCTTCCGATTCCACGGCGGCGACGACTTTCCGGGCCGCTTCTTCATTGGCGCGATAGCTGAAGGCGATGCGCCAGCCCCGTTTCGCGGCCAGCAAAGCGGTCGCGGCGCCGATGCCGCGCGATCCGCCGGTAATCAACATCACAGGTCCGGACATCTACTCCTCCTGGATTTAGAGTATACCCCAGCCGGCCAGGGCATCCCAGGTCAGCTTCAGCCCGGTTACGAACAGCATGATCCAGGCGAAGCGATAGAACAGCTTTTCAGGAACCATGGCATGGATGCGCACACCAAGCCAGATGCCGAGCGGTGCCAAGGGGGCGAGGATGAGCGAGGTTCCCAGATTCTCCGCCGAGAGCAGCCCGAGGGAATAATAGGGCGGCAGCTTGATGAAGTTGATCAGCGAGAACAGCCAGACCGTGGTGCCGACATACAGCGTCTTGTCCAGACGCTGCGGCAGCAGATAGATTTGCACCGGCGGCCCGCCGGCATGGGCGATGAAACTGGTAAAGCCGCAGATCACCCCGGCGATGCCGCCTTTGGGCACGCTGCGGCCCTTGATCGTGCTGAGCGGTACCGGCAGCAGCCAGATTTTCAGGGTGAAGGTCAACGCCATCGCACCCAGGATGAACCGGATGGAGTTGTCATCCAGATAGTCCCAAACGATGTAGCACAGGATGATGCCGAGAACAGCGCCGGGCAACAGGATTGCCAGATTGCGCCAGTCGGCCTGTCTGCGATAGGTCAGCAGGCCGACGATATCCATGGCGCACAGGATCGGCAGCAGAATAGCGGCGGCCTGCGCCGGGGGCACGGCCAGGGCGATCAGCGGCACGCCCAATAGACCCATAGCGCCGCCGAACCCGCCTTTGGAAATGCCGGTGATCAGGCAGGCCGGAATGGCGACGGCATAGAAGAACGGGTCGGCGATGATGCCGAGATCGAACATGGCGGGGAATGCTCCGGCTGGGCGGGAAGGGGCGCAATCATCCCCAAAGGACTGTATTAACGCTACACGAAGGCTTTGGCGGAAAGCCAGACGCTTGGCAAGTGCCCGAGCAACGGTTATCGCTATGCGTGCCGATGTTTTGCCAGGGGGGATGGCCGGCCGCAATCGCCTTTGGACGATTGCCGTGATGCAGGAAAAGGATTTTGGAATGCCACGCAGGTCTGAGCGGATCGCGTTGAGGTCACCCGCGCCGGGCACCGAACGCCATCTTCTGGTGCACCGCTACGGGCTGGCCGGGCGGGGGCGCAAGGCCTATCTGCAGGCCGCCCTGCATGCCGATGAATGGCCGGGGCTGCTGGCCCTGCAGCATCTGCTGCGTCTGCTTGACCAGGCCGATGCCGCCGGGCGCATCCGGGGCGAGATCGTGGTGGTGCCCTATGCCAACCCCATCGGCATGGCCCAGCGCATAGGCTCGGACCTGTCCGGGCGCTATGCCTTCGACGGCAGCGGCAATTTCAATCGCGGCTGGCCCGACTTCGCGACGCGCATCGCCGCCCGTCTGAAAGGCCGGCTGACCGGCAACACCCCGGCCGATATCGTTCTGGTGCGCCAGGCCCTGCGCGAGGCGGCCGCCGCCATGCCCCGGCGGACCGAGGTGGACGTGCTGCGCGCCAGCCTGGCCGCGCTGGCCGTCGATGCCGATATCGTGCTGGATGTGCATTGCGACTGCGAGGCGCTGCTGCATCTGTACGCCGCCGAACGCCATCGTGAGGAGGTGGAGGCGCTGGCGGGCGATCTGGGCGCGGCGGTGACCATGCTGTCGGACAGCGCCGGGCCCAGCTTCGATGAAAGCATGATGTCGGCCTGGTGGCGCCTGGGCGATATCCTGCCGGAAGCCAAACATCTGCCTTCCCTGTGTTTTGCCTGCACGGTGGAACTGCGCGGCAAGGACCAGATCGATGACGATCTGGCGAAGACCGATGCCCAGGGCCTGTTCAACTTCCTGCAACGCCATGATCTGATCGCCGGCGGCGCCCCGCCCTTGAAGGATCCGGGACTGGTCTGCGACCTGACCGCGGTCGAACCGGTGGAGGCGGAGGAGCAGGGGCTGGTCGTCTTCACCAAGCAGCTGGGGGAACAGGCGCAGAAGGGCGAGGTGATCGCCTGGCTGGTCAATCCCGCCGCCGACAACCCGGCGGAGGGACGCCGGCCGATTTTCGCCGGGCAAAGCGGGCTGGTGCTGTCGCGCATCGATGCCAAGCTGGTGCGCCCGGGCGAGCGGATCATGAAGATCGCCGGTAGCGAGCCCCTGGACGACCGCAGGCAGGGCGCGCTGCTGGAGGATTAAGAATATACCTACAGGCTCGGCCGTGAGAAGCGAACATTAGAGAATATTCGACAGTCTATGTCAGCGGATTTTTGCGGCTAGCAATTTGCGTTCCTGGTCCCGAAGTGCCCGGGAATTGCCACCCTTGGACGGTTACAGAGTCCATAATATGGCAGGAGAGCTCGCACGCATGCCGTTGGAGATTCATTAGAAAGCTTTTATCTATTGGGGCATCGAATGATTTTAAAGATTTATCATGATAAAATGGCATGCATTTCCCATTTTTGTCAGGAAAATCCCAGGATGCATGACAAATTAGATTTCTAAGCTTGGATGCCTCTTTAATTTTGACAACAATTTCGTCAACGTTGATAGCAGTAAGAAGGCTTCCGTGATTTTTTACTGCTTTAGCGTATTTGTCCGCGCATGCATTTAGGTTTCCCGCCAATGTAACTGGCCAGTCTTTGTCCCAACGTTCGAATGCATCGTCAATTTGATCAACTGGGTAAGGGCGGGTAAGTTCGAAAGAAAATACGGCGAACTTTAATGTTCTTTCTAAGAACCCGAATGTTGCTACTGCTCGACCAAGATGTTCCCAGAATTCTATGGCATGGCGATGTGTTGGAAAGAGAGCGGGTAAGCCATCGAAATCGATAACTGGTTTCTGGATCGTGGGCTTTTTGATCATTGTTGCACACTCCCACACTATGCGGTCTTGACGTCAACTTTACTCACCTCGCGCGGGCGCAGATGGGCCATATAGCGCTGCTCCAGGCTGCGGAAGACGAGCACGATGCAGAAGGTCAGCGCGGCATAAAGCACGCCCGCCGCGATGAAGCCTTCATAGGCCAGGTAATAGCGCCCGTTCAGCCAGCGCCCGGCCCCCAGAATATCCATCAGGGTCACCACGCTGGCCAGCGCCGTGCCGTGCAGCATGAAGATCACCTCGTTGGAATATTGCGGCAGGGCGCGGCGGATGGCGCCTGGCAGCACGATGCGCCGGGCAATCAGGCGGGGGCTCATGCCACAGGCGCGTGCCGCTTCGATCTCGCCATGCGGCGTCGCCTCGATCGCGCCGCGCAGGATTTCCGTGGTGTAAGCCGCCGTGTTCAGCGTGAAGGCCAGCAGGGCGCACCAATAGGCCTCGCGCAGAAAGGGCCACAGAATACCGTCGCGCACGAAATCGAACTGCACCAGCCCGTTATAGATCAGATAGAGCTGCACGATCAGCGGTGTGCCACGGAAGAAATAGGTGAAGGCATAGACCAGCGGGTTGAACAGCCAGTGCCGGCCGGCCCGCGCGAAGGCCATCGGTATGGCCATCAGCCCGCCGAAGGTCAGGGCAAGCGTGGTCATCTGTACCGTGGTCCAGATCCCGCGCAGGAAATAGTCATAATGCCGGAAGATCAGTTCCAGACTGCGCGCCATGTCCTGCAGGAATTCCATCGCCTGTGCGCCCCCCCTTCTTGCCCTAGGCCCGCCGCACGCCGATGCTGAAGCGGCGTTCCAGCCAGCCCAGGATCAGGTTCGACACGGCGGTGATGGCCAGGAACAGGATGGCCACGACGAACAGGAAGGTGAAGGGCTCGCGCGTCGACTTGCCGAAGGCGTTTGCCAGATAGACCATATCCTGCAGGCCGATGATGGATATCAGCGCCGTCGATTTGATCAGCACCAGCCAGTTATTGCCGAAGCTGGGCAGGGCGTAGCGGATCATCTGCGGCATCACGATGCGCCGGAACAGTAGGGCAGGGGCCATGCCGCAGGCGATGCCGGCTTCGATCTGGCCGCGCGGTATGGCCAGGATGGCGCCGCGGAAGGTTTCGGTCATATAGGCGCCGAAGATGAAGCCGATGGCGAAGACGCCGGCCGCGAAGGCGTCGATCTCCAGCCTCTGCCAGCCCAGGGCCTCCACCAGATTGTTCGCCACGCGCTGGCCGCCGAAGAACAGCAGCAGCAGCAACACGATGTCGGGCACGCCACGGATCAGCGTGGTATAGGTCCCGGCGATCTTGCGCGCCGCTTTGGAGCCGGACAGCTTTCCCCAGGCGCCCAGCAGGCCAAGCAACACCGCCAGCGCCAGCGAGGAAAGCGCCACCTGCAGGGTCAGCACCAATCCCTGACCGATCAGCAGTGGGAAATATTCCGTCAGCTTGTCGAAGCTCATCGCCTCTGCCCGCTCCAGTCCCAGCCTGTGACGTCCGGCAAAAAAAGCACAGGCGACCCGATGGTCTCAGGTCGCCTATGCAACAGCCTATCCGATGGGGCGGTCAGGACCCATAGATGTCAAAGGCGAAATACTTCTTGCGGATCTCGTCATACTTGCCGCTGGCGCGGAGGGCGGCGATGGCGGCCGTGAAGGCGTCGGCCAGCGCCTTGTCGCCCTTGCGCACGGCTACGCCCGCCCCCTCGCCGTGGATGGCCGGGTCGCTATGCGCCTTGCCGAAGAAGGCAAAGCCCTTGCCCTGGTCGGTTTTCAGGAAGCCATCATCGGCAGCGATGGAATCGGACATGCCTGCATCCAGCCGACCGTTGACCAGATCCAGATAGACTTCATCCTGCGAGCCGTAGAGCACCAGATCGGCTTCCGGATATTTCGCCTCCATGAAGGTCTGGTGGATGGTGCCGCGCTGCACGCCCACCTTCTTGCCCTTCAGCGCGCCGGGCGCATCGCTGAGCCCGCTGCCGGTCTTGGCGTAGAACATGGCCGGCGTATTGTAGTATTTCTTGGAGAAATCCACCTTTTCCAGCCGGTCGGGCGTGACCGACATCGAGGCGATGATCGCGTCGAACTTCTTTTCGATCAGCGCAGGGATCATGCCATCCCAATCCTGCTCGACCAGTTCGCAGGTGCGCTTCATTTCCGCGCACAATGCCCAGGCGATATCGATGTCGAAGCCGACCAGTTTCCCGTCCGGCAGCTTTTCGGAGAAGGGCGGGTAGGCGCCTTCCACACCGATCTTCAGTACGTCCTGCGCCTGGGCGGCACCGATACCCATGCTCAATGCCAGAGCAGCGATCGCCAGTTTCAGATGCTTCATGAAACGTCTCCTTCTTTGACCTTGACCTGTTCGACGGGGCCGGGCGCCATCGTTGCGCAATGTGTGCGCCCTAGGGCCTGCTGACATTCAGGTTTCGGGCGTGGCGCGTGTCGGATTTTGGTGCTGAACAGGAGGGGCGGGTGCTGTGGAGTGGGTCCCCACAAGCCCGGCCCGATGCCTTCAGAGCCGAAATCCGCCGCGCCCCCAAAATTCCTGAAAAGAATCGGGGGTTTGGCGCAAATTGCCCATTTTGGCGTCGCGTAAGCTTGAAAGGGGACCACCCTTCCAGCGCTTCCGCTCCTGAACCTGCACGATTTTCGCTCAAACCACGCTCCAAACCCTGAATGTCAACAGGCCCTAACCGTAGTTGGTGGAAAGAAATTGCCGGAACCGCTCCGACTTCGGATTTCCGAAGACCTCGCCGGGCGGTCCGCGTTCTTCGATGCGTCCCTGATGCAGGAAGATCACCTCGGAACAGACGTCACGCGCGAAGGCCATCTCATGCGTCACCACCAACATGGTGCGCCCTTCTTCCGCCAATGCGCGCATCACTTTCAGCACCTCGCCCACCAGTTCCGGATCAAGTGCGGAGGTCGGCTCGTCGAACAGCATGACATCCGGATCCATAGCGAGCGCGCGCGCAATGGCCGCGCGCTGCTGCTGGCCGCCGGACATATGGGCCGGGTAATAATCCTTGCGTTCCCAGATGCCGACCTTGTGCAGCAGGGCCTCGGCCCGTTCCACAGCCTCCGCCCGTGTCATGCCGCGCACATGGATCGGCGCTTCCACCACATTCTCCAGCACGGTCATGTGGCTCCACAGATTGAAGCCCTGGAAGACCATGGCAAGCCTGGCACGGATGCGTTCCACCTGCTTGCGGTCGGCCGGCACCGGATCGCCCGCCGGATTGTTGGTCATCCGGATCAATTCACCATTGACCCGCACTTCGCCGGCATTGGGGGTTTCCAGCAGGTTGATGCAGCGCAGGCAGGTGCTCTTGCCCGAGCCGGAGGAGCCGATCAGCGCGATCACATCCCCCTTCTCGGCACGCAGAGAAACGCCTTTCAGAACCTCAACGGGTCCGAAGCGCTTGTGCAGGTCGTCCACCTGCAATGCAGGCGCGGCTTGCTCCATGCCTCTATCCAATTTCCCCAGCCGAATTGTCCGGTCCGCGCGGTTCCATCCTCCAACTCCCCCGGTGATGCCCCGAAATGCCGGAATTGCGAAGGATGTGCGCGTCCTTGGTTCCCTGTTCCAGGCATGACGTTAGAGCGCTTCCGACGCGGGCGCAAGCTTTGGGCGAATCGCGGAGTCCTGCGCCTGAGGGTTGTACCAGGGTTTGCGTTAACCTAGTTCACCGCTTTCTCACCGGGCTTTCTTTTGTGAACACTCCAGTTTCATTTTGTGCGAAGTAAAAATCTCCTTGAAAAGTCGGATTTTTTGCTCGCCTCCCCCGCCCGGATCATACTATATGTAGTCTGGCATAGGTTGGATTTGGCAGATTCGGCTGCGCTGAGGAGCGATCTGCCGGCGTGGGCAAGGGAACGTATCCTTCGTGATTATTCGGGGACACCATAACGCAGACATCGGGCGACGCCGGTTGCGGCGGCGCTGGATGCTTGGTGTCGTCACCAGTGTTTTTGCGCTGGTCGGGCAGGGGGTTGGGCACGCCGACGGCATTTCCGATGCCGTGCGCGCTGCCCTGCAGACCAATCCGGACGTGGGCTTGACGGCGGAAAACCGGCGCGCGGTGCGCTATGAAGTGAAGCAGGCCGAAGCGCGCTATCTGCCGACGATCGATTTTCGCGCCGCCGCTGGACCCGAATACACGCGCGACAATACGACGAAGAACCGTTCGGGTGGTGGCGAACGGATGCCGAAATACGAAATGGGCCTGACGCTGTCGCAAATGCTGTTCGACGGCTGGGCGACCGATGCGAATGTGGCGCGCCAGGAAGCGCGCGACACCTCCGCCGCGCGCCGCGTGCGCGAGACGTCGCAGTTCATCGGCCTGGATGCCGTTGAGGCCTATCTGGAGGCCTTGCGTCAGCGCGAACTGACGGCGCTGGCGGAAGAGAATGTGCGCGTTCACGAACAGGTTCTGCAACTGGTCGAAGTGAAGGCGGCCGGCGGCGCCGCCACTGTCGCCGACGTGCAGCAGGCGCAAAGCCGCCTTGCCGCGGCGGAGGCCACCCTGACGGAGGCGCAGACCCGGCTGCGTGATGCCGACGCGGCATATTCCCGCGTGATCGGCCGTGAGCCGGACGGGCTTTCCCGCCCGGTGCCGCCCTATTTCGCCCTGCCGCCGTCGGTGGAAAGCGCCATTGATCTGGCGCTCGAAAACAACCCGACGATTAGTGTCAATCAGGCCGATCTGGATGTAACGCGCAAGGAATACGAAGGGACGCTTTCGTCCTTCTATCCCACGGTGGCGCTGGAGCTTGCCGCCAACCGCAATCGCAATGCCGGGGCGGTTCGCGGCAATGATTATGATGCCTCCGCCCTGGTGGTGATGCGCTACAACATTTTTCGCGGCGGCGAGGACAGCTATCGCCGGTCGGAATTCGCGGCGCGCATCGGACAGGAACGTCAGCGGCTGAACCGCACGGTTCGTCTGACGGAAGAAGAGATGCGGGTGGCCTATAACGCACTGACCAGCGCGCGCGAACGGCTCGTCGCGCAGCGCCGCGAGGTGGGGGCGAATGCGCAGGTGCGCGCGACCTATCGCCAGCAGTTCGACCTTGGTGGGCGTAATCTGCTGGAACTGCTCGATTCCGAAAACGAGTTGTTCGTCGCGCGCGGCAATCTGATCTCCACCGATTTTCTGGAGCTGTTTTCGGCATACCGCATCCTGGCAACGGCCGGCATTCTCCTCACCGCGCTCGACGTGCCCGACCTGAAGGAAGCGCGTGCGGAACAGGACCCGGTCGAACCGCTGCAGATCGACCTCGTTCCTGGCATGGACCAGCAGATTCCGCCTAACGCCCCCGGCGGCGCTCCCGATCCGATGGAGAAATTCAAGGATTCCAGTTTCGGCTCGTCGGGGGTGACCCAGCAATTGCCGTTCCTGGACCCGAATGCGCCGGTTTTGGACCCGAATGCGCCGGTTTTGGACCCGAATGCGCCGGTTTTGGACCCGAATGCGCCGGTTTTGGATCCGAATGCTCCCATGCTGGATCCGAACGCATCGGTTCTGGATCCGAACGCACCGGTCTTGGACCCGAACGCGCCGGTCCTGGACCCGAACGCGCCGATACTCAATCCGAATGCCGCGCCACCTGCGCCGCCCCGGACGAGTCAGGCTCCACGTGCCGCGCAGCCGCCGACAGCAAAGCCTGCCCCGCAGGATAGGCCGGTCGCCAATGGCGCGTCGGCGCTGCCCCGCCGCAACGTGGTGAAGCCGCCGCCAGGGGTGGAGCCGTTGGTGGTGCCCGGGCCTGGTGCCGCCCTGGACGATGGCCGCAGGATCGCGGAGTTCGATCAGCCATTCGGCCTGTTCGCGCCGACCACCCCGGCTGTTCCCGCCCAGGCGCGAGCCACAACCGGTCGGTCGGCAACCGCGAGCCAATCGGCCGAATTGCCTTTCGGCGCGGCGCCTCCGGCATCTGCCGCGGCGCCAGGGGCTGTGCCGCCCCCGCCCCCAGGCTGGGGTTTCTGATCCGCCCGGATCAGCTTCGGCGCGTTAACACCTCAATCTCCATTCGTTAAGATTTCGGGCGATTACGGGCGGAACGTTAACCATTTGGCTATGCTCATCCGGCTGGGATGAGGTTCCCGGAACATCCGGATTTTCGATAAAACCCATTATATATCAACGAGCTTATCGAAGGTTCCGGCATCTGCCCTACATTTTTCAAGCATGTGTCTAAAAGCCAAAATATCCAGGGTTCGCGCGGCTTCGGTAGGCAATCTTAACGACTGATTAACGCCTACCAGAATAATGTGTAAGGCGACGAAAAAGGTAGGGGAAGACCCTGCCGAGTTTACGTTCGGCAGGTATTTTCGGGGAAATCGGGCGGTGGTCAATCAGCCTCCGCTTCATGGAAGGACGCTTCTGATGGCGATCGACGGCACCATTCAATCCATTGGCCTGACCAATGGCGCCGATGACAGTTTCAACTTCGTGTCGGAACAGAACGGACAGGCGAGGTCGGAAGCGGTCCAGCTTCCCGAGCCCCCTCCCGGTGGTACCACAACGATCGAGCTTGCCCCCGGCCAGCCCCTGCAGCTTGGCTTCTCGATTGATGACGTGACCGTCGAGCCCGATGCCCAGACCGGCATGATCCGCATTGTATTTGATGACGGACGCGTCATCGAGTTGGTGCAGGCCGAAGGGTCCCAGGGCAGCTTTGCCGACATGCCCCCCGTGCTGATGGTCCCCGAAAGCGTCATCACGGCAGCAGCCTCCGGCAACCAGATTTTCCAGGCCGCCGAGGCGGAGGGGGAAAATCCCTTCGCCTCCGCCGCTGCCTCCGGCGATCTGCTGGAACGCGCGCTGGAAGTTCCGAAGCCGACGGCCGGTGACAGCCTTGTGCTGATTGTCGAGCCCGGCCAGCCGCTGGTGCTGGGCTTCGCGCTGGATGAGGTTGAGGTTGTCCAGACCGATGACGACATCATCCTGACGTTTGCCGATGGCGCGCAGATCATCTTCTCCTCCATGGTGCCGGCCGCGTTCTCCGACGCGCCGCCGATCCTGCTGATGCCCGATGGCAGCACCATGAGTGCCGACGAGCTCTTGAACATGGGCTCGAATATCGACGCGCTGGCCGATGCGCTGGCCGATGTCGATACCGCCGCTGGCCCCGGCCAGACGGCTGCTGTGACCCGATATGGTACCAATCAGGAAACCGATGACAGCCCGCTGGGTTCGGATAGCAACGTCTTTTCCAATGCCACGCGTGATCCGGTGCAGACGACATTCTCGCCTCCGCCGCCCCCGCCGCCAGTGAC
>Ga0209066_10001918_pt1 | contig 26514 bp, 27 predicted proteins | sample All_14_2_FD_187198 | JGI IMG/M metagenome (GOLD analysis project Ga0209066, IMG submission 187198) | Freshwater microbial communities in response to fracking from Pennsylvania, USA - Allegheny Zone_MetaG_DW_15 (SPAdes) (version 2) ...
GGGTGAATCAAGACGGGCTCAGGGGCGGGCGGCGGATGACGGCAACGGGAACCTTTGGTCCCGCTGCGGTCTCCATGCCAGGCGGGCTCCGGCCGCTGCCGGATCCATCACAACATCTTGTCACGGGTACCCGCAGGGGCTCCGTTATTATCGGACGGACTGGCCGCCCGTCTGCGGGTGTCGCATGCGGCGGCCTCGAAAAGGAAAGATGAAACCAGGATGCCTGACTTGTGCCGATTGGATGACCAGGCTTTGACTCGCCGCAAAACCCTCTTGGGCGCCGCGGCCTCGCTCTCGCTGATGAGCCTGCCGCTGCGACCGGCCCTGGCCCAGTTCCGGGTCGAAGTCTCGGGTGTCGGTCTCACCCAGTTCCCATTTTCCGCCGTGGCCTTCCGCGGCAACGCTGGTGCCGGGCAGGACATGGCGGCCATCGTGCGTGCCGATCTCGAGCGCAGCGGCCAGTTCCGCTTTGTCGACCCGGTCGCCTCGGGGCTGGACGAAACCTCCCGGCCTGACCTGGCGCCGTGGCGTGAAAAGGGCGCCGACTCGCTGCTGGCCGGCAGCGTTCAGAAGCTGGCTGACGGCCGTTTCGATGTGCGTTTTCGCCTTTGGGACGTGGTGCGCGGACAGGACCTGGGTGGCCTGAGCTACCCGGTCACGGCGGGGGAACTGCGGTTGGCGGCGCACCGCATCGCCGACTACATCTATGAGAAGCTCACCGGCGAGAAGGGGGTGTTTTCCACCCGCATCGCCTACGTCACCAAAGCGGGCAGCTCGCACAGCCTGTGGGTGGCCGATGCCGATGGCGAAGGCGCCAGGGCGGCCCTCTCGAGCCCCGAACCGATCATCTCGCCGGCCTGGGCGCCGGGTGGGCAACAGCTGGCCTATGTGTCCTTCGAGGCCCGCAAGCCGGTCATCTATGTGCACGACGTGGCCACCGGCAAACGCCGGCTGATGGCCAACTTCCGGGGTTCCAACAGCGCGCCGGCCTGGTCGCCCGATGGGCGCCAGCTGGTGGCGACCCTTTCGCTGTCCGGCAATGCCCAGATCTATGCGATGACAGCCGCCGGTGGTGGCGAGCCGCGGCGCCTGACCCAGGGCGGCAGCATCGACACCGAACCGGTGTTCAGCGCCGACGGCAAGACCATTTTCTTCGTCAGCGACCGCGGCGGCGCGCCACAGATCTACCGCATGGACGCGCAGGGCGGCAACCCGCAGCGCGTGACCTTCAGCGGCAACTACAACATATCGCCCGCGCCCAGCCCGGACGGGCGGTGGCTGGCCTACATCTCGCGGGTCAACGGCGCCTTCCGCCTGCACGTGATGGAGCTCGCCAGCGGCAAGGTCAGCGCCATCAGCGAGACCGGCGCCGACGAGAGCCCGAGCTTCTCACCCAACAGCCGGCTGATCATCTATGCCACCCGCGACAAGGGTCAGGAGGCGCTGATGACCAGCACGGTCGATGGCCGCATCAAGACCCGCCTGGCCGGTGCGCAAGGAGACATCCGTGAACCCGAATGGGGCCCGTTCCAGCGCTGAACGGCGAGCACCCAGTCGACATTTTCTGAACCTTGAAGGAGTTTCCATGTCCGCGTTTTCCGCTTTCTCTCACAAGCCCCGTGGTGCCAGTCTGGCGCTTGGCCTGACCCTGGCCGCCGTGCTGGCCGGCTGCAGTTCGGTCAAGCTCGATGACGTGCCGGTGGAAGATCGCAGCGGCGCCGCCGTGTCCGCGATCCAGCCGGGCAACGCCCAGGGTGGGCAAGGTGGTGCCGCCGGCCAGCGCGACGTGACCGGTGTGCAGGTGCCCAAGACCGACGATGCCGCCACGGCCATGTCCCGCGTGGTCTATTTCGACTACGACAGCTTCGAGGTCAAGGCCGAATTCGCCCAGGTGCTTGAGGCCAATGCGCGCCACCTCTCTGCCGACCGATCGCGCAAGGTGGTGCTGCAAGGCCACACCGATGAACGCGGGGGGCGCGAATACAACCTGGCGCTGGGCCAGAAGCGCGCCGAGGCCGTGCGCCGCTCGCTGTCGCTGCTGGGGGTGAGCGAGTCCCAGATGGAGCCGGTGAGCTTTGGCGAGGAGAAGCCCGCCGAGGCCGGTCTGACCGAGGCCGCCTACGCCAAGAACCGCCGCGTCGAATTCTCCTACCGCTGATGTCCATGGCCGTTCTAGCTGTGAAATCCCGCGGGACGCTGGCGGCCCTGGCGCTGCTGGGTGCCAGCCTCTGGCCAATCCAGGCCCACGCCCTGTTTGGCGACGACGAGGCGCGCAAGGCCATCATCGAGCTGCGCCAGAAGGTCGAGGCCCAGCAGAAGAGCAACGACGCCGCGCTGTCCCGCATCGAGCAGGATGCGCGCGAAGGCGATGCCGCGCAGCGTCGCAGCATGCTGGACCTGGCCAACCAGATCGAGCAATTGCGGGCCGAGATCGCGCGCCTGCGCGGACTCAACGAGCAACTGGCCCGCGAGGTGTCCGAGCTGCAGCGCCAGCAGAAGGACGTTCAGGCCGGCATCGACCAGCGCCTGCGCCAGGTGGAGCCGGTGCAGGTGGCGCTGGACGGTCGCAACTTCAGTGCCGAGCCGGCCGAGAAACGGGACTTCGACACCGCGATGGAACACATCCGGCGCTCCGAGTTCGACACCGCGGCCCAGGCCTACCAGGCGTTCCTGCGAAAGTACCCGAGCAGCGGGTACACGCCCTCGGTGCTCTACTGGCTGGGCAACGCCCAGTACGCGCTGCGCAGCTACAAGGAGTCCCTGGAGTCGCACCGCAAGCTGGTGGCGCAGTTTCCCGACCACCCGCGGACGCCCGAGGCCATGCTGGCCATGGCCAACAGCCAGGTCGAACTCAAGGACGCCAAGGGTGCCAAGCGCACGCTGGAGGACCTCATCAAGCGCCACCCGGAGGCCGAAGCCGCCGCCGCCGGCAAGGAGCGTCTGGCCCGCCTGCGCTGAGGGTTGTAGCGGCGACCTACAATCTCGGCCCATGGAAATGGCCGACCTTCAATCCCTTCAGGCCCAGGTGCTCTGGGCCGCCTTCGCTGTCGCCGTCGTGTTCGGCTTCATCGCCCAGCGCACGCATTTCTGCACCATGGGTGCGGTCAGCGACATCGTCAACATGGGATCCTGGACGCGCATGCGCATGTGGGCCCTGGCGGTCGCTGTGGCCATGATCGGCTTTCACCTGCTGGCCTGGATGGGCTGGATCGACCCGGGCAAGACCATCTACGCCTCTGGCCGGATCGTCTGGCTGTCGGCCATCGTCGGCGGTCTGCTGTTCGGCTTCGGCATGGTGCTGGCTTCCGGCTGCGGCAGCAAGACCCTGGTGCGCATCGGCGGCGGCAGCCTCAAGTCGCTGACGGTGTTTTTCGTTATGGGTTTTTCGGCCTTTGCCACGCTCAGCGGCGTGCTGGCGGTGGCGCGGGTGAAGACGGTGGACACCGTCGCCTTCGAGATTGGTGCCGGTGCGCCGCTGCCCGGCTGGGTCGCGGCGGCGTTCTCGCTCGATCCGGCGCTGACCGGCCTGGCGACCGCGCTGCTGATCGGCGGTGCCCTGGCGCTGTGGGCCCTGGCCAGCGCCGAGTTCCGCACCGGCAGCAACCTGCTGGGCGGCATCGGCCTGGGGCTGACCATCACCGCCATGTGGTGGGTCACCGGCCATCTGGGCTTCGTGCCCGAGCACCCCGAAACGCTGGAGGCGGTCTACCTGGCCACCGACACCGGGCGCATGGAGTCGCTGAGCTTCACCGCGCCGATGGCCTACACCCTGGACTGGCTCATTCTTTTTAGCGATGCCTCCAACCTGCTGACCGTGGGTGTGGTGGCCGTGGCCGGGGTGGTGCTCGGCTCGCTGCTGCAATCGCTGCTGGACCGCAGCTTTCGCTGGGAGGGTTTCCGTAGCACCCAGGACACCGCCCTGCACCTGACCGGTGCGGCCTGCATGGGCGTGGGCGGCGTGACGGCGCTGGGCTGCACCGTGGGGCAGGGGCTTTCGGGTCTGTCGACGCTGAGCCTGACCAGCATGATCGCGGTCACCGGCATCGTGCTGGGCGCGGTGCTGGGTCTGCGTTTCCAGTTGTGGCTGCTGGAACGCGAATGAGCGTCCGACGCCGCGCCGCCGCATGAGCGACAGCGATTTCGAGCGCCGGTTCGGCGGGCTGCGCCGGCTCTATGGCGTCGAGGGCGCGCAGCGGATCTTCGATGCGCACGTGGCCGTGGTGGGTATTGGCGGCGTGGGGTCCTGGGCGGTGGAAGCCCTGGCCCGCAGCGGCGTGAGCCGGCTCACCCTGATCGATCTGGACCATGTGGCCGAGTCCAATATCAACCGCCAGATCCATGCCCAGGACAGCAGCCTGGGCCAGGCCAAGGCCCTGGCCATGCGCGAGCGCATCGCGGCTTTCCACCCGGGCTGCGTGGTGGACGTGATCGAGGACTTCGTCACCGCGGACAACTGGCCCGCGCTGCTGGGCGAGCTGCCGGTGCCGGACGCACTGATCGATGCCTGCGACCAGGTCCGGGCCAAGACCGCGCTGGCTGGCTGGTCGATGTCCCGCCGCGTGCCCCTGGTGAGCGTGGGTGCGGCCGGCGGCAAGCGGCTGGCGCATGCAGTGGACCTGGCCGACCTGGCCGACACCACGCACGACCCCCTGCTGGCCCAGCTGCGCTATCGCCTGCGGCGCGAGCATGGCGCGGCACGGGACGGCCGCATCGGGGTGGCTTGCGTGTTCAGCAAGGAGGCGGTGGCGCCGCCCGATGCCTCCTGTCAGATCGAGGGTGGCGATGGCTCGCTCAACTGCCACGGGTACGGATCGGTGGTCAGCGTCACCGCCACCTTCGGTCTGTGCGCGGCAGGCTGGGTGCTCAACGGGCTCGCAGGGGGACCAAATCGTCACCCAGCCTTCAAGAAGGCAAAAAAAGACGCTATAATCTGAGGCTTCGCGATTGCCGGAAAGTATTCTTGCGTTGCGGTGACAAGGTGTCGGGGCGTTAGCTCAGTTGGTAGAGCAGCGGACTCTTAATCCGTAGGTCGAGTGTTCGAGTCACTCACGCCCCACCAGTTTTCTCTTGATGCTGCCACATGTCCGTGTGGTGGTTCCCGGGACGTTAGCTCAGTTGGTAGAGCAGCGGACTTTTAATCCGTTGGTCGGCAGTTCGAGCCTGCCACGTCCTACCAGAGATAAAAGGGGTCTGATCGCAAGGTCAGCCCCCTTTTTTTCTTGGCTGCCCAGCCCTCGGCACGGCCCTCAGCGGCGGGTGGGGCGGTCGGGCATGCCGGCCAGGGGCGGCGGCAGCGGATCGCCGGCCTTGCGGCGCCGGAACAGCCCGGTGCGCGCCATCACGATGGTGGTGACCGGTGCGGTGATGGACAGCACGATGATGATCAGCCAGGCTTGCAGAACCGGTTCACCTTCCCGCAGCGAAAAATAGACGATGGTGGCCAGGGTCACCACCCAGGCAGCCAGGGTGGACGCCAAGGCCGGTGCGTGCATGCGGGAAAAAAAATCCGGCAGGCGCCACAGGCCCAGGCCGGCCAGCAGAACCAGCAGTCCGCTGGCCAGCAGCAGGGCTGCGACCAGGGCATCGCCCCAGAGACTCATTCGATGGCCTCCCCGCGCAGCAGGAACTTGGCCATGGCCACCGAGCCGACGAATCCGAACAGCACCATCAGCAGGGCGCCTTCGAAATACATGCGGCTGTTGAAGCGGATGGCCAGCACCAGCATCATCAGCATGCCCACGATGTAGAGAAAGTCCAGCGCCAGCACCCGATCCTGGGCGTTGGGGCCTCGCATCAGGCGCATGAGACCCAGCACCATGGCCAGGACGTACAGGCCCAGTGTCACCGACACGGCCATCGAGAGCAGGGGGCTCATTCGAATATCTCCCGCAGTGGCGCTTCGTAGTCGCGCTTGAAGTGGGCAATGAACTCGGCCTCGTCGGCGACGTCGAACACATGCACCAACAGGGCGCTGTGGTCGGGGGCCAGTTCGGACCACACGGTGCCGGGCACGGCGGCCGTGATGATGGCCAGGGCAGCCAGTCCGTGGGTGTCGCGCAGGTCGAGCGGGACCAGCACGAAGGCCCCACGCGGCGGCTGCCGGCGCGACCGCAGCACACCGATCGCCACCCAGGTCGCGGACAGCACGACATCGCGCCCCACCCGCAGAATCAGCTTGCACAGCACGCCCGGACGGCGCAGCGGAGCGGGACTGGGGCGCAAGGGCGCCGCCAGGCGCGGCACCCAGATTGCCAGCAGCACGGCCAGCAGCAACTGGCCCGCGGACAGGGACTCGTTGAGCAGCAGCCAGCCGGCGAAGATGCCCGCCGAGAGCCAGGGCGCCGGCAGCCAGCGTCTCAAGGCTGTTCTCCGGAGGTGACGGCCAGCGGCTGCGCCGACAGGACGGCCTCGATGTATCTCTGCGGGCTGTGCAGTGCATCGGCCGCTTTGCGGGTGTAGGTCAGTGCCGATTCGCCGCAGACGACCAGCCACAGGGACAGGGCCAGCAACCAGCTGATCGGCAGCGTCTCGATCACCCGCAACCGGGGAGGCAGGCGGTCCGGGGCGGTCCAGAAATGGCGCATGCCGATGCGAATGAGGCCGGTGGCGGCCAGCAGGCCGGAGACGATGATCAGTGCAAACAGGGTCCAGGCGGCTGCGCCGTCGAGCGACAGCAGGGCCGAGAGCATCGCCAGCTTGGACACGAAACCCGACAGGGGTGGCAAGCCGGCCACCACCAGGGTGCTCGCCATGAAGGTCAGGCCCAGAAACGCCAGCGGGCCCGGGATGGCCCGGCCGATCAGGGCGTCCTCGTTGTCGTCCAGGTTCACGCCCGTGGGTGGAGCGGCGTCAAAGAAGGCTGGCAACTGGTCCTGTCCGTCATCCAGCTGCTGGGGTCCGAGCTCCACCATGCGCGAGCGTTCGAGCAACTCCACGAGCAGGAACAGGGCACAGCCGGCCAGGGTGGAACTGGCCAGGTAGTACAGCGCGCCAGCGCTGAGCTGTGGGGCGTCGAAACCGATGGCGGCGATCAGGGTGCCGGACGATGCAATCACGCTGTAGCCTGCCAGGCGCGCCAGCTGTTGCGAGGCCAGCATGCCGACGGCACCGAAAGCCAGCGTGGCCAGGCCGCCCCAGATCAGCACCTCGCCACCGAAATGGGCCGATGCGCCGGCCGACTCCGGGAAACACAGGGTCCACAGGCGCAGGATGGCATAGACGCCAACCTTGGTGAGGACCGCAAAAAGGCCCGCCACCGGGGCGCTGGCGGCTGCGTAGGCTGCCGGAAGCCAGAAGTTCAGGGGCCACAGCGCGGCCTTGGCCAGAAAGGCGACGGCCAGGATGGCGGCGCCGGCATGCAGCAGCCCCCGGTCGCTTGCCGGCACCGCCGGCAATTTCTGCGCGATGTCGGCCATGTTCAGCGTGCCGGTGACGCCGTAGAGCACCGCCACCCCGATCAGGAACAGCAGCGAGGCCACCAGGTTGATGGCGATGTAGTGCAGCCCTGTGCGCACGCGCGCGCCGCCGCCACCATGCAGCAGCAGCCCGTAGCTGGCGGCCAGCAGCACCTCGAAGAACACGAACAGGTTGAACAGGTCGGCCGTAAGGAAGGCACCGTACAGACCCATGAGTTGCAACTGGAACAGCACATGGAAGTACACGCCGGCATGCTGCCAGCGGGCCAGGGCATACAGCAGGGACGCCAGACCCACGCAGCCGGCCAGCACCGCCATCAGGGCGGACAGGTGGTCGGCGACCAGCACGATGCCATACGGCACCGGCCAGTTGCCGGGCAGGTACACGCCGAACGCCACCGCGGCCTCCTGCTGGTTCACCCACAGCAGCAGGGCGAGGGCCGCAGCCAGGCTCAGCACGGTGGAGGCCAGGTTGGCCACGGCCTTGGCGGTGCGCCGTCCTTCGCCAAGCAGCAGCATCAGCCCGGCAGTGGCCAGCGGCAGCAGCACCGGTACCACCACGAGTTCGGCCCTCATGGCGGCTCCCCGTGTCCGTCCACATGGTCACCGCCGCTGAGACCACGCAGCGCCAGAATGACCACCAGGAACAGGGCCGTCGTGGCAAAACCGATGACGATCGCGGTCAGCACCAGTGACTGGGGCAGCGGGTCGCTGTAGTGCATCAGGTCGGCGGGCAGGCCTGGTTTGACAATGGGTTCCTGGCCGATGGCGAGGCTGCCGACGCTGAAAATGAACAGGTTGACGGCATAGGACAGCAGCGACAGACCGATCAGGACCTGGAAGGTCCGTGGCCGCAGCACCAGCCAGACACCAGCGCCCGCCATCAGTCCGATGGCCAGGGAAATCACCACTTCCATCAGGGCGCCTCCATCGGTTCGTCGGCCAATGCCAGCTGGCGCCTTGCCCGCAGCGACTGGTGCGACAGTGAGGTCAGCAGCAGCAGGGTCGATCCGACCACCACGGCGAACACGCCCAGATCGAACAGCGCTGCGCTGGGCACATGGATCTCGCCCAGAACGGGCAACGAGAGGTGTGCGGTGTGGGTGGTCAGGAAGGGATATCCCAGCGCCAGCGATCCGAGCCCGGTGGCCAGAGCCACCAGGAGGCCGAAGGCGATCCAGCGCACCGGCAACAGCCGCATGTGCGCCTCGACCCAGCGTGTGCCTCCCACCATGTACTGGGCGATGAATGCGATCGCGACCACCAGGCCGGCGACGAACCCGCCGCCGGGCTCGTTGTGCCCGCGCATGAACAGGTGGAAGGCGAACACGATAGCCAGCGGCAGCAGCAGGCGCACCAGCACCGCCGGCACCGCCAGGTACGGGGCCACCGCCTGGCCTTCGTCGTCCGGGTCGACCAGGTCCAGGCCCAGATCGCGGGCGCCGATCCGTTGCTGGTCGGGCACTTCGATGGATTCGCTGGCGGGCCGGAAGCGGCGCAGCAGTGCATAGACCGTCAGTCCCACAATGCCCAGCACCGTGATCTCGCCCAGCGTGTCAAAAGCGCGGAAGTCCACCAGCATCACGTTCACGATGTTGGTGCCTCCGCCTTCGGGCAGCGCACGGTCGATGTAGAAGGGGGAAATGCTCTGCGGTGCATTGCGCGTGAGCAGGGCATAGGACAGCGCCGACAGGCCCGCTCCCACGGCAACGGACAGCAACAGGTCTCGCGGCCTGCGCCACCAGGCGCGGGCATCACGCGGCGCGTCCAGTGCTTCCAGCCGCTTGGGCATCCATCGCAGGCCCAGCAGGAACAGCACCATGGTCACCACCTCCACCGCCAGCTGGGTCAGGGCCAGGTCCGGAGCCGAAAACCACGCGAAGCTGATACAAAGCGCCAGCCCGACGACGCTGAGCATGGTCAGTGCCGCCAGCCGGTGGAACTTGGCCTGCCAGGCGGCACCGAGCGCGCACAGCGCCGCCACTGCCCACAGCAGGGCAAACTCGGGCGTGACGGGTACCCTCACACGGTCGCCCCAGGCCAGCGGGACGATCAGCGACGACCCGACGCCCGCCAGCAACGCCGTCAGCAGCAGGATCAGCAGCTGGGGTTGCAACCGGGCCGTGCCCAGCAACCGCAGCATCCGGCGGGCCGCAGCCGATGCCCGGGCCAGACTGCGTTCGAACAGCCGCTTGCCGTCCAGGTGCTGCAGCAGGGGAATGCCACCCCGGCGCGCCTTGAAGTGCCGCGCGTAGCGCAGGTAGATGCCCAGACCGCCGACGGTGGCCACCAGGCTCATCACCAGCGGGGTGTTGAAGCCGTGCCAGACCGCCAGGCTGTAGTCGGGCAAGGTGCCACCCACCACCGGTGCAGCAGCCGTTGCCAGCATGGGCCCGATGGACCATGCCGGCAGCGTGCCCACGACCACGCAGGCCAGCACCAGCAGTTCGACCGGCACCCGCATCCAGTGCACCGGCTCGTGCGGCTGGCGGGGCAGGCTGCGCGCCTGGGGGCCGAAGAACACATCGTGTCCGAAGCGCAGCGAATACACCACCGCAAACACCCCGGCCAGGGTGGCGGCCAGCGGCAGCGCCACCTCGACCCAGGGATTGGCGTCGACGAACACCGTCTCGGCGAAGAACATCTCTTTGGACAGGAAGCCGTTGAGCAGGGGGACGCCCGCCATCGCCGCACAGGCCACGATGGCCAGTGTGCCGGTGATGGGCATGCTGCGGTACAGGCCGTCAAGCCGCCGCATGTCGCGCGTGCCGGTTTCGTGGTCGATGATGCCCACTGACATGAACAGCGAGGCCTTGAACGTGGCGTGATTCATCATGTGGAAGACCGCCGCCACGGCGGCCAGCGGGCTGTTCATGCCCAGCAGCAGGGTGATCAGGCCCAGGTGGCTGATGGTCGAGTACGCGAGCAGGCCCTTCAGATCGTTCTGGAACATGGCCAGGTAGGCCCCGAGCAGCAGCGTGGCCAGGCCGGCGCCGCCGACCATCCAGAACCAGGCCTCGGATCCGGCCAGCACCGGCCACAGGCGGGCCAGCAGGAACACGCCGGCCTTGACCATGGTGGCCGAGTGCAGGTAGGCCGAGACCGGGGTCGGAGCCGCCATCGCGTGCGGCAGCCAGAAGTGGAACGGGAACTGCGCGCTCTTGGTCAGGGCCCCCAGCAGCACCAGCACCAGTGCCAGCGGGTACAGGGCGTGCCCGCGCACCTGTGCACCGGCAGCGAACAAGGCGTCAAGTTCGTAGCTTCCCGTGATGTGACCCAGCAGCAGCACGCCAGCCAGCAGCGCCAGGCCCCCGCTGGCGGTGACGGTGAAGGCCATGCGCGCACCGCGACGGGCATCCTTGCGGTGGGTCCAGTAGCCGATGAGCAGGAAGCTGAACACGCTCGTCAACTCCCAGAAAACCACCAGCTGCACCAGGTTGCCCGACACCACGACCCCCAGCATGGCGCCCATGAACCCCAGCAGCAGCGAGTAAAAGCGCGCGGCGGGGTCCTTCGGGGACAGGTAGTAGCGTGCATAGACGATCACCAGCAGCCCCATGCCGCTGACGAGCATGGCGAACATCCATGCGAACCCGTCCAGCCGCATCACCACATCCACGCCCAGGCTGGGCAGCCAGGTCAGGCGCTCGCTGAGAACGGTGCCGGCGGCCACCTGCGGATACAGCATCGCCAGGGGCACCGTGACCGACAGCGCGACAAGCGCGGCCCACAGCGACTCCAGGTTGCGGGCGCTGGTGGGCAGCAATGCGGCCACGGCACTGCCGGCGAATGGCAGAAGGACGATGAGGAGCAGCGACATACCCGCTCGAGTCTAACGGCGTGCCCGGCTTCGGCAGGCCCCGGCCTCCCGAAGACCCCTGGGTGCCGCCCTGGTGCCCTGATGGCATAGGATGCGACCATGTTCGGGACACCCACGCCGCAGCCCCCGGGCCCGCACGGGCGCAGGAAAGACGCACTGCGCCAGCGCCCGCCGGCCCATCCGCGGGAACGGTGATGGCACTGCGCGATCTGGTGATCGTGCTGGGCGACCAGCTTGACCTCGAGGCGGCAGCGTTCGACGGTTTTGATGCCACGCTGGATGCGGTGTGGATGGCCGAGGTGGACGAGGAGTCCACGCACGTCTGGTCGAGCAAGTCGCGCATCGTGCTGTTCCTTTCGGCCATGCGCCATTTCCGGCTGGCGCTGGCGGCGGCCGGGCGGCCCGTGCACTACCGTCCGCTGACCGCCGCCCAAGCCCCTTGTGGCCTGGCCGACCGGTTGCAGGCGGACATCGCGCACCTGAGGCCGCAGCGCCTGGTGATCACGGCGCCCGGTGACTGGCGGGTCCTGCGGGCCATTCGGCAGCTTGCGCGGGCGAACCGGCTGGTGCTGGACATTCGCGACGACCGCCATTTTTTCGGTTCGGTCCGGGACTTCGCCGAACACGCCCGCGGCCGCCGGACGCTGCGGATGGAGGCCTTTTATCGTGCACAGCGCCAGCGCCACGGCGTACTGATGCAGGCGAACGGGCCCGAAGGTGGCCGGTGGAACTTTGACGAACACAACCGCGAGGCCTTCGGTCCAGCCGGTCCCGGCGCAGTGCCGTCGCCACCGCGCTTCGAGCCCGACGCGATCACGCGCGAGGTGATGCAGCTGGTGACCACCCGCTTTGCGGCCCACCCCGGTCAGCTGGATGCCTTCGCGTGGCCGGTGACCCGGGCGCAGGCGTTGCAGGCGATGCAGGCATTCATGCAGGAGCGGCTGCCCCTTTTCGGCCGCTACCAGGACGCGATCTGGCCGGGTCAACCCTGGCTCTACCACGCCCAGCTGTCGGCGGCGCTGAACCTCAAGCTGTTGAATCCGCGCGAAGTTGTGGCTGCGGCGGAACAGGCCTACCGCGAGGGGCGTGCACCGCTGGCCGGTGTCGAGGGCTTCATCCGCCAGGTTCTGGGATGGCGTGAATATGTGCGCGGCATCTACTGGACGCAGATGCCGGGCTACCTTGAGCACAATGCCCTGGACGCACGGGAGGACCTGCCCATGTGGTTCTGGACCGGCGAGACCGACATGGCCTGCCTGCGCGAGGCCATCAGGCAGACGCTGGCCATTGGCTATGCGCACCACATCCAGCGGCTGATGGTCACCGGTCTCTTTGCCCTGATGCTCGGGGTGCAGCCCCGGCAGGTGCACGCCTGGTACCTCGCGGTGTATGTCGATGCGGTCGAATGGGTCGAATTGCCCAACGTGCTGGGCATGAGCCAGTTCGCCGATGGCGGGCTGATGGGCAGCAAGCCGTACATCGCCACCGGCCGGTACATCCAGCGCATGAGTCCGCATTGCCAGGGCTGCCGCTACGACCCGGCCCAGCGCAGCGGCGATACGGCCTGTCCGTTCACCACCCTGTACTGGGACTTCCTGATGCGCCACGCGGCCTGGCTGGGGCGCCATCCCCGGATGGCGCCCCAGGTGCGCAACCTGAGCCGGCTGGCCGATGAACAGAAGCAGGCGGTTCAGATGCGCGCGGCGGCAATCCGGCGCGGGGAAGTCGGGGGAATGCCGGGCACGGCGCCGGGCCCTGCCGCTGAAACTGGCGCGAAGGCGCTCCAAAAGGAAAGCCCCGTTGCACTCAGGACAACGGGGCTTTTCGGGGCCGGGAAGGCGCCGGAAGGGGCGCCTGGGGCTGATCGTGGCGGGAGGGCGTCGTTCACATCATGGTCTGCAGGCCGCATCAAACCTCACTTTTCGGTGATCTGAAGTTCGCAATACCACCAGAAATACCACCAGATCAATCTGGCAGGCCTTCATGAGCTGTCCGGCAAGTTCAAGTGTGAGCAAGTAAGCAGTGTGCGTGTGGCGATGAAACATCACACCGCAATGCTTTCCAGGTAGGGCCGCATCACATTGCCCACGCGGTTGACCGCTGCGTAGTGCCAGATCGCATCCATGGTCAGCTTGCGCTGAGCCCAGCCGTCGCGCAGCGCCTCCAGCGCCACGTCCAGGCCGATCTTGTTGCGGAACTTGAAGCAGTCGGCCACCGTTTTTGGTGGATTGAATACCTGGACCCGCACGCCATCAATTTCGACGGGTTCTACACCCTCTGAAAGAGCCGGACCCGACATACGTACCACACGCAGCGCCGGCTGATCCAGTCGCGGTGTGGGGGTGTGCGGCGGGATCGCCAGCCAGACCTCAAACGGTGCCTGGGTGCCGATGCCATGGACGCGCAGTGCCGACAGCAGGCACACGACACCACGCGGCACTCGCAGGGCCACCTCGGCCAGCGAGCGGTGCTCGCTGAGCGCACGCCCGGGCAGGCTGTAGACACCACGGGCCACACGGTCAAGCTTGCCCGCCGCGACCAGCCTGCTGAGTGCCACGGTCGGCAGGGCGCGCTCGGTCAGGTCGCGTGCGCGCAGCAGGGGCTGGTGCGCTGCAAGTGCGAGCACGACTTGTTCGTGCGTGATGTTGAAGCCTTCAGCCATCCTTGGAGTTTGTTGTTAAAGTTAGTTGTTTGTCAATATGTGACTGCATATTGCAACGTGTCGAATGACTGATCCCCTGAGCGGGTGGCTCCACCCACACCGCCTGACCAGGCGGCATCGCCAGACCTCAGCACCCTTCAACGGCTCGGCAAGTAGTGGACAAGAAGTGCCATGAGATTCGCCCCCGCGCAAAAGGCCATCAGGCAGTAGATCCACACCATGCGTGTGCTTACGCGATTTTGAGCAAGCTCCTGCATCTGGGTCAGTACCCGGGCGGTGGCCGGATCGAATTCGGTGCGGAACAACTCGCGTGCCGTCGTTTTCATCGCCATTGCCTGCGTCTCCAGCGATTGCCGGGTGATGTCCTCGGCGTGCCGAAGGATGCGCCTGAGCGCTTCAGACTCAGCTTCATTGAGCGTGTTCTGGACCTGATTGTCGAAACGGTTGATCCGCTCGATGAGGTTTTCATGGGCTCGCCAGGCCGTCTGACCCAATTCATCCATCGCAGGAACCAAGGCCTCCAGGCGGTTGATCAGGGCGCCCACTTCGCCGAGTACTTCGGCGATCAGCGCTTCTCGTGCCGTGCTCGCGCTGTTCATTTGTTCAATTCCAGTGCTGTAAAGCAGGCATCGAGCTCTGGTACCACGCCGCTGGCCAGGCGCCGCGTGGCCAGCTTCTGGGCCAGGGCCAGTTTCTCGGTCGTGTCTTTGGCCTGGGCGATCAGGGCCTTGTAGTCCGTCGGATCACTGGCCAACGTGGCCAGATCGGTCCTGGTGCCTTTGATGCGTCCGTAGATTTCGTTGGCTCCCAGCTTGCAGCTCAGGTTCACGCGGGCGATCGGCTGCTGCTTGAGAAAGGCCAGCAGGGGATCAAAGGCCTGGGCCACCGTCACCCCGTCCTCGACCATGTTGAACACCGGCTTCAGCCGCGAAGGGGAGACTCCGAGCCGGCTCAGATCAATCAGGGTGGCAATCGTGTCCTGCTGCTGTTTGAGCGCCGGCACCGTGGGCACCACGAAAGCATCGAAGTCCTCGTGGCTGCCGCGGTAGCGCTGCATCTGGCCCATCAGCTCTTCCACGTTGCTGGCGCCGATGTCCACCACCATGCTGGAGACCGTCTGCAGGTACTCCTGCAGCTCCCCGAACTGGCTCCCCCGCAGCGCCTGACCCTGACCCTCTTCGGCGTTCAGGCTTTCAATCGCGATGAGTTCTGCGCCCGGCATGCGGGGCAGCAGCAGATGCCGGGCGACGGTGGACTTGCCCACGTTGCCGGAGAAGTTGATGACGGCGATCTTCATTCGGGGCTCCTTGGGCGGAAGAGGGGGGTGGTGTTCTGGGTGGCGGTGAAGGCTTCGGCGATCTCCTTGGCGCTGCGCGGGTCCGCTTCTGTGGTGATGCCAGGCGAGGGCGCTGCGAGCACGGATTCAGCGCTCGGAGGCTCGTAAGTCAATCCCCGTCCGAGCTCCACCGCTTGCACAACGACTGGCCCTTTGATGGCCCTGGCCACCTCGCGCTGAACGGTGGCGTTGCTGACGTGCACGCCGACCGCTGCCAGGGCCATGCGAATCGCCTTGAAGGTGTAGCCCTGGGCGCGTAGCACACGCATGTCCTGTGCGTAGCGTCTGGCCTTGCGTGAGCTTCTACCCGGTGGATCGGTCGGAACGAGCTTCATCGTGCGGTTTCTGTTCAGGGGCTGATTGACCGTTGTTCGTTCCCTGGTCAATTTGTGCAAGGAATGTTCGCGTCCGGCTCGCTGCCTGTTCCGTTTGTGCGGGTTCTGTGCGGCAACGAATCCAGTGCGTTCATGTTCAGTCAGATCAATGCCTTCGGAACGGCTGGATTCAGGGCCGAATCCAGCGTGTCAGGCAGCTCGAAACCACGCCAGACTGACTGAATGGATGAGTGCAGAGATAGGCGCGGTGGCGCCAGTTGTCCGACAGGCTCATCCAAGGTGAATCACCTGTCTGGAGGCTGTCATGGAAAGCCCAACTCGCGAACGCATCAGCATCGATCTGCAGGGCCTAAAAACGCCGCTGATGGCGCGTTCACAGGCACTGGGTGTGTCGCCCTCGATGCTGATCAGAAAGGCCCTGGAACACGCGTTGGAGACGGCTGCGGCGCCCGCGCAGCACTCGCCCTGGAGAACGTCACGAGCGCACCCCGGTGACAGGACGCGCCTCTGCCTGCGCATGGGGCATGAGGACGCGATGGCCGTGCAGGCGGCGGCCAGGCGCGCCGGGATGAGTCTGGGCGACTATGTGGCGGGCCTGGTCGCCGGGGTGCCCGTGTTGTTGAACGGTGGGGGCAGGGCGGAGCACATCGCGGCACTGACGGCATCGAACTTCGAGATGTCCAGTCTCAGCCGGAACATCCACGCCCTCACGCGGCTGCTGACGCAGGCCAATGTGCCTCAGGCGCGGGTGTACCGCGACATGCTCGATGCGCTGAACGGAGATGTCCGGCGGCACCTCGAACACGCATCATGTGTGCTTCGTGAAATCAGACGTCCGATGTAGGCGCGCGCGCCCTTCAAGCCTCCCTTGACAAGGTGTCCGACGTGCACGGCATCAGACGGTTCGGGGCGACCTGACCGAAAGACGCTCACACGCGCTCGACAATCATGGCGATGCCCTGACCCACGCCGATGCACATGGTGCACAGCGCGTAAAGCCCGCCCGTTGCGTGCAGGCGGTTGACCGCCGTGGTCGCAAGGCGCGCACCGCTGGCGCCCAGCGGGTGGCCCAGCGCGATGGCGCCGCCCCAGGCGTTCACGCGCTCGTCGTCGTCCTTGAGCCCCAGCAGGCGCAGGACAGCCAGGCCCTGGGCCGCAAAGGCTTCGTTGAGTTCGATCACGTCGATCTGCTCCAGCGTCAGCCCGGTCTGGGCCAGCACCTTCTGCGTGGCCGGCGCAGGGCCGATGCCCATGATGCGCGGCGCCACCCCGGCCGTGGCCATGCCGACGATGCGGGCCTTGGGCGTCAGGCCGTTCTTCGCGGCCGTGGCCTCGTCGGCCAGCAGCAGGGCGCAGGCACCGTCGTTGACACCACTGGCGTTGCCGGCCGTCACCGTGCCGTCAGGACGCACCACACCGTTGAGTCTGGCCAGTGCATCCAGGCTGGTCTCTCGCGGGTGTTCATCGGTGTCGACCACCACCGCATCGCCCTTCTTCTGCGGAATGCTCACAGGGCAGATCTCGCGCGCCAAGTGCCCGGCCTTGATCGCCGCCACCGCGCGCATCTGGCTGGCCAGGGCCATGCGGTCCTGGGCTTCGCGCTCGATCTTGAAATCGGTCGCCACGTTCTCAGCCGTCTCGGGCATGGAGTCCACGCCGTACTTCTCCTTCATCAGTTTGTTGACGAAGCGCCAGCCGATGGTGGTGTCGTAGACCGCGTTGCTGCGGCTGAAAGCGCTGTCGGCCTTGGGCATGACGAAGGGTGCGCGGCTCATGCTCTCCACACCACCGGCGATCATCAGCGTGGCCTCGCCGGCGCGGATGGCGCGGGCCGACGTACCGACCGCGTCCAGGCCCGAACCGCACAGGCGGTTGATGGTGGCACCCGGCACCTCCAGCGGCAGCCCCGCCAGCAGGCTGGCCATGTGGGCCACGTTGCGGTTGTCCTCACCGGCCTGGTTGGCGCAGCCGTAGAGCACATCGGTCACGGCGGCCCAGTCCACGCCGGGGTTGCGCGCCATCAGCGCCTTCAGGGGGATCGCACCCAGGTCGTCGGTGCGCACGGCGCTGAGCGCGCCACCGTAGCGGCCGAAGGGGGTGCGGATGGCGTCGCAGATGAAGGCTTGGGTCATGGGGCTGGGCTTTCGTGAAATGGTTTCTGGTGTTCTGGGTGGGAAGGGCTCGGTTCAGCGCGCCGGCTTGACCGAAAGGCGATCGCGTTCCAGCCGGGGCGGGTCTGGGAAGTCCAGCAGCTGTTCGGCCCCGAGCGCGCACAGCCAGGCGGCGGCCCGCTGGTGGTCGGCCTCGCTCAGGCTGGCCAGGTGGTCCCGCACACGCTGCAGCATCCACAGGCTGTAGGGTCGCACGATGCGCTCGCCGGTGCGGCCTTCCAGCGTGAACGGGTGTTGTCCCAGCGTGCGCGGCAGCGGCTGGCCGGGGTTTTCGCCCATCCACCGGCGGACCCGGTGCGCGCTGTCCACCAGCACGGGCAACTGCTCGCGCGCCATGCGGCGAAGCACCGGTTCGAGCGTGTCGGGAATCGCATCGTCGGGCAGCAGGGCTCCGCGCAGTTCGGCGGGGCGAAACTGCAGCTGCTCGACCCAGCGCGCCACATGGGGCGCCCGGCGCCGCATCAGCTCGCCGGAGGCGGGGTCGCGCCAGAGGTGGGCATACAGCGGCCCGATCAGGCCGAAGTCGCCCATGGTGGCCGCGCCGCCCAGCAGGGCAGGGTGGCGCGCCAGATGGGTGTCCAGTTCCTGCAGCAGCGCTTCGTAGCTCGCTTCCACCGCCGCGTGCAGCGGCGGTGTGGCGCCCAGCAGCTCGGCCGCCGCGGCAAAGGGAGCGGCGCGCCGCGCGCCGATCTGCCGCTGTTCTTCGGGCGATGCCTGCGGCGCATTGAGTGCGCCGAACTGCGCGATCGCCCATTCCCGGTTGTGGTGCCAGCGGTAGTGCATGGCCGGGATGACCAGCCACTCGTCGCCATAGGTTTCGAGCATCAGGCTCGCCAGCTTCTGCAGCGGCCCGGCCGGGTACACCGACGGTACGCCGTCGCGCCCCGCGTGGCGGGCGTCCAGCGTGTCGATGATGTCGGTGCTGTCCTGCAGCAACTCGCCCGCGGGTGTGCCCAGCACCGGGATCACCGCCGCGCCCACGCCGGGCACGATGACCTGGCGGTACACCTCCGCGTCCGAGAGCACCTCCTCGAAAGGCAGGCCGGCCCAGCGCAGGTAGGCGCGCACCTTGCCCGTGAAGTAGCTCAGTTCGGAGCCATAGAGCCGGTAAACAGGTTTGCGGTTCATCGGGTGGGTGTGTTGATTTGGTTTGCGAGGCAGAACATCAGGTCAAGTCTTCACGTGTTTTCTTTGGGCTGAATGGTGTCTACCGACCAGGAATCCGCGTGTCACCAAGGTGATGTCCAGAGGGTTTACCCCTTGGCATTTGTTCCACACTGCAGCATATAGTGCCAAAAATCTGGAACGGATGGCCCCTGCATCCACAACCCTTGAAAGTGTTCTGAACGTGGAAATCTTTCTCCAACAGGTGCTCAACGGCCTCACGCTGGGGGGCATCTACAGCCTCGTGGCGCTGGGCCTGACCCTGGTCTACGGCATCCTGCACGTGCCCAACTTCGCGCACGGCGCCTTCTACATGGTGGGCGCGTTCATCGCCTACACCCTCATGACCCGGTGGGAGGTGAACTACTGGCTGGCCATGCTGGGCGCGGCGGCGGTGGTGGCGGTGCTGGCCGCGGCGGCCGAGCGCCTGGTGTTCCATCCGCTGCGCCACGAAACCGGCCTGCATCCCATGATCGCGGCCATCGGCCTGTTGCTGTTCCTCGAAGCCGGCGTGCAGGTCATCTGGGGGCCGGACTTCCTGCGCATGCCCACGCCCTACACCGGCATCTTCGACATCGGTGGCATCACCGCGCCGGCGCAGCGCCTGCTGATCATTGCGTCGGCCTTCGCGCTCATGCTCGCGCTGCACCTGTTCCTCACGCGCACCGTCATGGGCTCGACCATCATCGCCATGGCGCAGAACCGCGAAGGCGCCTCGCTGGTGGGCATCGACGCCAACCGCGTGGCGATGCTGACCTTTGCGGTTTCGGGCGTGCTCGCCGCCTTTGCGGCCACGCTGTACGCGCCCATCAACCTCGTCTACCCGGCCATGGGGCACCTGGTGATCACCAAGGCCTTCGTGATCATCATCCTCGGCGGCATGGGCAGCGTGCCCGGCGCCATCCTGGGGGGGCTGATCATCGGTTTTGCCGAAGCCTTCGGGGCCTTCTACGTCTCGGACCACTACAAGGACATCATCGCCTTTGCCGCGCTGGTGGTGATCCTGTCCTTCCGCCCGCAGGGCATTTTCAAAGGAGGGCACTGACATGCTGAACCGCCTGCACGGCCCGCTGGGCTGGACCCTGCTGTTTCTCGCGGGGCTGCTGTTTCCCTTCGTCGTCGGCAATGACTACCACCTCACGGTGATGTCCACCGCCTACCTGTTCGCCATCGCCACGCTGGGCCTGAACCTCATCGTCGGCTACACCGGCCAGTTCAACCTGGCGCACGCCGGCTTCATGGCCATTGGCGCCTACACCGTGGGCATCCTCACGGTGGACCACGGCTTCTCCTACTGGCTCTCCTTCGTGCTGGCCGGTGCGGTCACGGTGGCCGTCGGCCTGCCGCTGGGCTGGGTCTCGCTGCGCCTGAAGGGCCACTACTTCTCGATCTTCACCCTCTGCGTCGGCTACATCATCTACCTGGTGATCGAGAAGTGGGAAGACCTGACCCACGGTCCGGTGGGCATCATCGGCATCCCCGCGCCCGAGCCGATCGGCGACTTCGGCTTCGAGACGCCGCGCGCCCAGTACTACCTGATGTTCTTCTTTCTGGTGCTGGGGGTGTGGGCCATGCGCCGCATCGTCAATTCGCTGCTGGGCCGCACCTTCATGGCCATCCGCAACGGTGACGACCTGGCCGAGGCGCTGGGCATCAACCTGATGCGCAACAAGCTGCTGGCCTTCCTCATCTCGGTGCTCTACGCCGGCTGGGCAGGGGCCCTGTACGCCGGATTCGTGCGCTTCCTGGGTCCGGACATTGCCGGCGTGCACCACACCTTCGACATGACCATGTACATGCTCATCGGCGGGCTGGGCACGCTGATCGGCCCCCTGTTCGGGTCCCTGTCGGTGCCCTGGATCACCCAGTACCTGCAGTTCCTGCAGGAGTACCGCTTCGTCATCTTCGGCCCCATCCTGATCCTGCTCGTGATCTACCTGCCCCACGGGGTGGTGGGCACCTGGCTGGGCTGGCGCGCCCGCCGCGCAGCGCAGGTCTCGGCTGCAGCCAAGCCGGAGTGAAGCCATGCTCAAGATCGAACACCTGACCAAGAAGTTCGGCGGCAACACCGCCGTCAACAACGTCTCGACCACGGTCGAGGAAGGCAAGATCAACGCCATCATCGGACCCAACGGTGCCGGCAAGACCACCTTCTTCAACCTCATCAGCGGCGTGCACCGCCCCACATCGGGGACCATCACCTACGACGGGCGGGACATCACCTCCCTGCGCACCGACGCCGTGGCCCGCCTGGGCGTGGCGCGCACCTTCCAGGCGACCACGCTGTTCGACAACGCCAGCGTGCTGGACAACCTCATCGTTGGCCACCGGCTGCGCACCCGCTCGGGCCTGCTGGATGTGCTGGTGGGCTCCAGCCGCCTGCGCGAGGAGGAGCGCATCTGCCGCGAAAAGGCGCGCAACGCGCTCGACTTCGTGGGCCTGTCCCACCTGGAGAACCGCCTCGCCGGTGACATCTCGCAGGAGGAGCGCAAGCGCGTGGCCTTCGCGCTGGCCCTAGCCACCGAGCCGCGTCTGGTGCTGCTCGACGAGCCCGCCGGCGGCGTCAACCCCGAAGAGACCGTGGGACTGGCCGAACTGATCCGCAAGATGGTCCGCAACGGTCTGACCGTCTGCCTCATCGAACACAAGATGGACATGATCATGAGCCTGGCCGACAAGATCCTGGTGCTCAGTTACGGCGAGAAGATCGCCGAGGGCACGCCCGCCGAAGTCAAGGCCAATCCGGCCGTGATCGACGCCTACCTGGGGAGCGACCATGCTGACATTTAAGGATGTCTCGCTCCAGTACGGCGCCTTCCGGGCGCTGGAGAACGTCAACCTGCACGTCGAAGCCGGTGAACTGGTGGTGCTGCTGGGCGCCAACGGCGCGGGCAAGAGTTCGATCTTCCGCGCCATCTCCGGCCTCACGCCCATCTCGGGCGGCGACATCGCCCTGGGCAGCACCTCGCTGCGTGGCATGAAGCCTTCGCAGGTGGTGCGCCAGGGTGTGGTGCAGTGCCCCGAAGGCCGCAAACTGTTCCCGCAGATGTCGGTGCTCAAGAACCTGATGCTCGGCGCCTACGTCTACCACCGGGACAAGACGGAGAACCTGCGCCGGCTCGACGAGGTGATGGCGCTGTTCCCCATCCTCGCCGAGAAACGCGACGATCCGGCCGGCTCCCTCAGTGGCGGGCAACAGCAGATGGTGGCCATCGGCCGCGCACTCATGGGCCGGCCGAAGGTGCTGCTGCTCGACGAGCCTTCGCTGGGGCTGGCACCCCTGGTGGTCAAACAGGTGTTCGAAGTCGTGCAGAGCATCAACCGCGCAGGCACCACGGTGCTACTGGCCGAGCAGAACGCCTACGCGGCGCTCAAGATCGCCAGCCGTGCCTATGTCATCGAACGCGGCCGCATCGTGCTCGAGGGCGACCGCGAGAGCCTCATGAACAACGAAGCCGTGCGCAAGGCCTACATCGGGGCCTGAGAGCACGCTCACCCACGGCCGCCGGGACGCTCCCGGTTTCTTCTTCCATCCATTGCAGGAGACCCCCATGAACAGAAGGCCATTCATCCGCTTCGCCGTCAGCGCACTCGCCTTCGGCGGCGTGCTCGCCGCCGCACCCGCCCTGGCGCAGGAGGTTGTCAAGATCGGCTACTCCGGCCCGCTCAGCGGCGGTGCCGCCCAGTACGGCAAGAACACGCTCGATGGCATGAAGTTCGCCATCGACGAGCTCAACGCCTCGGGCTTCGAGGTGGCGGGCAAGAAGGTCCGCTTCGAGGTGGTCGCACTCGATGACAAGTACAACCCGGCCGAAACCGGCATCAACTTCCAGCGCCTGGTGCAGGAGCACAAGACGCCGGTGGTGATGTGCCCGCACTCGGGCGGCAGCTTCGCCATCCAGACCCGCAACGTGGCCAGCAAGACGCTGCTGCTGTCCTACACCAGCGTGCCCGAGATCACCGCGCGCGGCAACCCGCTGACGCTGCGCATTCCGCCCGAGTTCACCACCTACGTTCCCGCCTTCGTCAAGCACGCGATGAGCACCTTCGGCAAAAAGGTGGCCATTGCCAACGCCGACCACGACTACGCCAAGGCCTGGACCAAGGCCTTCGTGCCGGCCTGGCAGGCCGCCGGTGGCGAGGTGGTGGCCGAGAACCCGATGAGCTACAACCGCGCGACCGACTTCTACAGCGGCGTGAGCAAGGTGCTGGCCGCCAAGCCCGACGTGCTGTTCATCGGTGGCGCCTCCGAGCCGACCGCGCTGGTGGTCAAGCAGGCCCGCGAACTGGGCTTCAAGGGGGGCTTCGTCATCATCGACCAGGCCAAGATGGACCAGATGAAGGTCATCCTGGGCGGCACCTACGCCATGCTCGAAGGGGCCATCGGCGTGCTGCCGGTGATCGATGACGCCACGCCCGGTGCCAAGGCCTTTGTGGGCAGCTGGCTCAAGGCCTACCCTGGCCGTGACCCGGCGTCGGAAATGTCGCTCAACTACACGGCCATGCTGGCGACCGCCCAGGCCATGAAGCTGGCCGGCACGACCACCGACGCTGCCGCCATCCGCGCCAAGCTGGACCAGGGCTTCAAGTCCCTCAAGCTGAGCCAGAACCCGCACAACATGGACGGTGTGGACGTCAAAGGTGGCTCGACCGCCAAGACCCGTGTCGCCGTCATCGAGAACGGCAAGGTGCGCGAAATCGCGCTGTCGGGCGCGAAGTGAAGTGACCCGGGACGGAGGCTCGAGCGAGCCTGCGTTCCGGTCCGGTGCAGTCACAGGTCCGGCGGCATGAGCATTCTTCTGGTGCGTCATGGCGAGACGGCGCTCAACGCGGCGCGCGTCCTGCAACCCCCGGACACCCCCCTTTCGCCGCGGGGCCTGGCGCAGGCGCAGGCCGTGGCGCAGCGGCTGTCGCGCGAGCCGGTGGCCGCCATCGTCAGCAGCGACCTGCTGCGCGCGCGGCAGACGGCCGAGGCGATCGCCCGGCCGTGGCCGGGATTGTCGGTCGACACCTGGGACAGCCTGCGCGAACGCGACTTCGGGGACTGGCGCGGGCAGCCTTACGACCGCCTGCCGGCCGATCCCTTGCGCCTGGAGGGCGCGCCGCCGGGGGGTGAGTCGCAGGCCGCGTTTGCGGCGCGTTGCGCGCAGGCCTGGGCGGCCCTGCTGGCGCTGCGGTCCGGCCTGCCGGGCCATCTGGTGGTGGTGTCCCATGGGCTGAGCATTCGGCAGTGGCTGCGCGATGTGCCGCCGTCTGGCCAGGCGGGCGTGGCCGATGCCCGCCTGGGCAACACCGCGGTCTCGGTGGTGGATGCCCACCCGCCCTACCTGCTGCAGCTGTTCAACTGCACACAGCACCTGCCGCCCGCGCTGCAGGAGGCGGCCCACAGCCTCTCGGGGGGCTGATGCTGTGGCGGGCGGTGCGCCGCGGGTTCAGTCGAAGACGATCATCCCGCGCGCATTGCGGCCTTCGGCCAGGTCGACGAAGGCCTGGGGTGCTTCGTCGATGCGGTAGCGGTGGGTGATGAGCTCGTCGAGCTTCAGGCGCCCGCCCTGGTAGAGCGACATCAGGCGCGGAAAGTCCTCGCGCGGGCGGGCCGAGCCGTAGTAGCTGCCGGTCAGGGTCTTCTCCTCGAACGACAGGGTCAGGGTCCTGAGCGTGGTGGTGTCCTTCACGCCGGCCACCCCCACGGCCACCGCGGTGCCACCCTTGCGCAGGCAGCCGTAGGCCTGCTCGACCACGGCGCCCAGACCCACACACTCGAAGGCGTAATCGGCGCCACCGTCGGTGAGCTTCTTGAGCGTCTTGACCAGGTTCTCGTCGCTGCTGGCGTTGACGGTGTGCGTGGCGCCGAAGAGGCGGGCCAGTTCCAGCTTGCCGTCGGCGCGGTCCACCGCCACGATCATCGCGGCGCCGGCGATGCGGCAGCCCTGGATGGCGTTCAGGCCCACGCCACCGGCGCCAAACACCACGGCGATCGATCCCGCGGTCAGCTTCGCGGTGTTGACCACCGCACCGACCCCGGTCATGACGCCGCAGCTGATGAGGGCGCAGCACTCCATGGACACGGCCTGCTCGACCTTGACCACGTTGTCCTGGTGCAGGGTGGCGAATTCGGCCATCACGCCGCAGCCGGAGAAAATGTTCAGCGGCTGGCCCGCCATGTCGGTCAGGCGCGTCGTGCCGTCGGGCAGGGTGAAGGCGGACTTGGCGGCCTGGTCGCACAGCTGTGGGCGGCCGGTGCTGCAGTAGCGGCAGTGGCCGCACATGCTGACGAAGGAGGAGACCACGCGGTCGCCCACGGCCAGACCCTTGACCCCTTCGCCCACGGCCACCACGGTGCCGGCGCCTTCGTGCCCCAGCACCAGCGGCGGCGGCAGCGGGATCACGCCTTGGGCGGCCGAGAGGTCGCTGTGGCAGACGCCGCAGGCCGACATCCGGACCATGACCTCGCCGGCCCGGGGCGGATCGACCCAGATGTCCTCGACGGTGACGGGTGCGCCGTGCGCGCGGGCCATGACGGCGCGGGCTTTCTGGCGGTGGTTCATGGCTTGGCTCCGGTGCTGTCCTGCTGGTCCTGGCGCTCCTGCAGCGTGCGCCACATGATCTTGCCCGTGCCCGACTTGGGCAAGGCCTCGGCGAACTCGACGATGCGCGGGCTCTTGTAGGCCGCCATGTGTTCGTGCGCCCAGGCCACGATGTCCTGTTCGCTGACCTGTCCCCGGTGCTCGGGCCGCAGCACCACGACGGCCTTGACCGTCTCGCCGCGCCGGGCGTCCCGCGCGCCGATCACGCACACCTCCAGGATGGCGGGGTGGTGGTACATCAGCGCTTCCACCTCGGCCGGCCAGACCTTGAAGCCGCTGGCGTTGATCATGCGCTTGAGGCGGTCCATCATGAAGAAGTAGCCGTCTTCGTCGATGCGCGCCAGGTCGCCGGTGCGCAGGAAGCGCCGGCCACCGATGTCGATGAAGGCCTCGGCGCTGGCGGCCTCGTTGCGCCAGTAGCCGCGCATCACCTGCGGCGCGTGCACCACGATTTCCCCGGTCTCGCCCTGCGGCAGTTCCTGCAGCGTGGCCGGGTCGATGATGCGGGCATCGACGTCGAACACCGGAATGCCCAGGCACTGCGCCTTGGGCCGCTGCGGCGGGTTGATGTGGGTGGCGGCCATGGTCTCGGACATGCCGTAGCCCTCGACATAGTCCAGGCCCAGGAGGTCCTTGAGTTTCTTGGCCACCGCGGCGGGCATGGCGGCACCGCCACCGCGGATGCCCGCCAGGCGCGAGAGGTCGTAGTCGCCGATGCGCGGGTTGGCCAGGAAGTCCACCACCATGGTGCTGATGGCCTGCCAGCTGGTGACGCCGTGGCGCTGCATCAGGGCGGCAGCGGTGTCACGGTCCCAGCGCGACATGACCACAATGGTTGCGCCCAGGAACAGCGGTCCGTTCATGCCGCCGGCCATGCCGGTGACGTGGAAGAAGGGCAGCACCGAGAGCATGACCGCGTCCTGCGTGCGCGCGAACCACTGCATGCCGCCGATGGCGGTGCACTGCGCGCTGCGGTGGGTGTGCATGCAGCCCTTGGGGTGGCCCGTGGTGCCCTACACCTCGG
>Ga0209066_10001919_pt1 | contig 26500 bp, 29 predicted proteins | sample All_14_2_FD_187198 | JGI IMG/M metagenome (GOLD analysis project Ga0209066, IMG submission 187198) | Freshwater microbial communities in response to fracking from Pennsylvania, USA - Allegheny Zone_MetaG_DW_15 (SPAdes) (version 2) ...
CCGTCACCACGCCGCCGTCGTTGTAGATATGGAGGAACTCGCCCGCTGCGATTGAGACGGAAGCGATGGCCGAAAACAGCCCGTTCACCGCCGCTGTGGATATTTCATAAAGTAGCACCGCCGTGCCATCGTCGTTCAGGTAGACATAGGCGCGCTGTCCGGAGACTACGCCGAAATACTCCTGATCGACCGTGCCTGCGATGCCATCGGTCGTGTTGGCATAGGCAACGCCCAAGGCGATTGCGTTCAGGATGTCGAGGATGAGGCCTGACTGAGCCGCAAACGCAGCGGCAGGAGCGGCAAAATCGTCAACAGAAATAGGATCAGCATTGCCATCAGCATCAAAGAAAAGCGCCTTTTCAGCCCGCGCAGCGGCACCGGGAATCGAAAGCCCAGCCTCACCCAAAGGAACAACAATGCCCCGGTCCACATCGCGCTTGAGCACTTGGTCGCGCAAAGCCGAGCGATCATTTGTGCTATTGACCGCCGCCGCCTTCCACGCCGAACCGTCGGCAAATTGCGTTTGCTGGACAAAAGCAACATCGAGATAGGGTAGAACCTGAACGCCAGAAGCGGGAGCCGTATCAAACACCACAGACCCGGCAGACGGCACCGAGCCTGAAAACGTCACCGTGTAATCATCGGTAGCCGCAACCGTGTCAGTGCCATCAGCAGCCCGAAGCAACACCGCCACATCATCACTCGACAGCGCCGAGAACGTGAACGGGAATGACGTGGTGGAGCCATTGGCAGTGTATGGCCCCGAATAAGCGTTAGTCGTGCTGACAGCCATGATTGCCCCACATAAGGTTTCTGCGGGTTTACGGTTCAGGCGGGGGGGGTTGAATCGCCCGCTAGTCTTTCAGCTTTCCTGTAGACAGGCCTTCCAGCCAATCACTGAAGCCTTGCGGATCAACGTCACCATTCCCGACGTCTACAAGGAACTGCGTTGACGCCGCCAACTGCCCCGGCACCAGACCCGTGGCATAGCCCGTCAATTCCAGAACATCGCGCGTGGCCTGTTTGGTTTCTTCGCCCTCTACCATCTTGCCAACATCGCGCCCGACCTTAACCACGCTGTCCATTGCGCGCTGCAACGGCGACAGGGAAGGATTGAAAACCTTGTTTCCGGCCACGGCATTCCACGTCGGCTCGAAAAGATCACGCACCACAGGGATAGGGCCGAGAGCATTGGCCAGCAGTTTGCGCATCGTCCATTGTGCCCACCATTCCTCATCGTCTGGACCACCCTTTGCACCCACCGCAGTGCGCAGGACTTCGACAAGCATCGGAGGCAGGACGAGCAGGAAGAATGCCCGCGCAGCCAGTTGCGGCGCAGATCGCGACCGGCGCACATCAGCCCCGCCAATGTCGCGAGCAAGCGTGCGTTCGCGCTGGTATTGCGCAGAGAAGTAGCTGTAGAACATCGTGAACAGTTTCAGGGCTTCACCCCACTTGCCCGTGCCGCGCTGAATTGCCGCCAAGTCTTTCGGCCCACCGGCCCCTTGCGATTTGCGGACAGCCTTGTCGCCTGCATAGCGCGCATCTTGCTCATCCATGCCAGAAACTAGGGCGCTTTCATAAGCCGCCATCCACGTAGGCACCGACACGAGCCGATCCATGTAGCCAATGCCGTGGAACATGAAGCGCTTGGCATCCATGACTTCGCGGGCAACCTTGGAAACAGGATTGACCGCAGACATGCGCGCAAGTTCCGTGCGGATATCCCGGTCCAACGTATCCATGCGATTGCGCACTTCATCGCTGTTTTCCATGACGAAGCGGGTTGTCTCGATAGGCGAAGTGGTGAACCGCGCTATCGCCTTTGCCATCGGCCCCGCGCCAACCACTTCCACCGAGTTGGAATAGCCTGCAATCTGCGTCACCATAGTGGTAGCGCGCAGACCCATGCCGACAACCGTAGCATTCGCGCGCAACTGTCCGATGAACTTGCCGAAGCCTTCATTCCCCGCCCGCTCCATCGCCCAGGAGTTTGCCACGAACTTCAGCCACGGACGGAACTGCTTGCGGATTTCAGGCCCAAGCGCTTCGTCTACCGCGCGCATGACCCGTTCACTGGTCAGAAGCCGGTTCGCACGGATCACAGCTTCGCGGTGCGTGATATCGTGAATGACTTCGCCCAAGTGCCGGTTGATAATCCCGAGGTCCAGCAGGATAGGACGCTTGACCGCCTCAGCACGTTCCTTAGTTGACGACGCCCGCGTAGTGGCGCGGGTATAGCCACCCTCAAACAGGTCGCTTTCTTTGCCCCGATTTTCCTCAGCCTTGTAATCGCGCGTGCTGTCATAGACGGCAGGGTAATAGCCGCCGCGCAACGTGCCGAAAGGCGTGACGACTTCGCGCGCTTCCACCTTGTCAGGAGCCACGCCGTTCACTTCGCGCTCAATGCGGGCAATCTCAGGCCACAGCGTATCGATGGTATCCCACACACCCTGCACAAACTGCCATTCCTCAGCCGTCAGCGTAGCATTCAGGTATTCCACCAGCGCGTCAGGATTGATCTGGTAGCCATCGGACAGACGCTGAAGGTTGCCTTCGTTCCCGACGTTCAGCGCCATCGCAATGACCTTGTGCCGGTTCATACGCATCGGCATCCCGGTCAGAGGATCGACAAACGGCAATTCCAGCTTGTCCTGCCAACGTGCCGCGACCTCACCGGGGACCGCCTCGAACAAGGCTTTGATCCTGCTATAGTAGTCCTTGAGCATGTCCTGTTCACGGCCTTGCGCCTCAGCAATGGGCCGGAACACAATGCGGTTGAACACCCCATTCGGATCACCGCCATCAAGCCAGTCGAACACAGTTTCCATTTTGAGCAGCGAGGCATCGGCACCGATCACGCGCGACTTGAGTGCGTCCCACCAGCCCGGATCAGCCATGTCTTTCGGCGGAGGACCATCGATGTTGCCCGCGCCGTCTACCGCTTCACGAAATATCTCATCCCATTCGCGCTGTTCCGCACGATCCAGCAGGCCTTGCTTAAGCCGACCAAGGTGCATGATTTGCGCGACCGCTTCGTCCAGACCGAGCAGCGTTTCCACCGGCAGACGGGACCAGTTGGTTTTGGCTATGGTGGCCTCGAACGACGGCGGGACTACGACTTCATAGCCTTCCGCTTCCCGAGCAGCAGACCACGCTTCCCAGCGCCCTTGCCGATCAATCGACTTTTGCGTCCGCTCTTTCAGATCCACCGCTTCAAGCAGAGCGTGCGCCTGTTCAAGATAGTCCTGATCCACAGACTTCATTGTCGCACGCTTGGCAATCTTGCCCATGCGCTTCACCGCCGCCTGCACTTCGTCATAGGCTTCCTTGGCTTCAGCCAGCAGCGCAGACGACAGCATTTGCTGTTGCTTGAACCGCAGCGCCTCATCCATCTTGCCCGCCTGCATCGCCTTTTCAGCATCGCGCCCAGCCTTGGCCACGTTGCGCGCATGGCGCTGGATTGCCCCCGGAGAGGCTTCCAGACTGACAACACCAGAGCGAACCCGGTTGCGCGCCCACTGCCTTGCAATCTTGTAGGGCGTAGGACGCTGGCCAGTGCGGCGAGACAGCAGCCGAACCTCAGACGCCAGCAGTTCGCCCTGCAACTCACCGTTGACCGCTGCAATGGCCTCTTGCTCGATTGACCCGTCGTTCAAGGGATCGTCGCCATACCGCCGCGTCATTTCCGCATCGGCAGCATTTTCGATTATCCTCGCACGCAAAGTCCGCTGATCACCTCCTTCCCGCGCTTGCCTGTGCTGGCGCTCAGCACCGATCAGGACTTCGATCATTTGTTGACCCGAACCGAACCCGGCAAGTTCAGCAAGGCTATCGGGATTGATGCCACCTTCACGCCACAGAGGCGGGACGCGCTTGGGCAGCAGGCCGAGAACATCCAGCCCCATACGATCCACAAGCCATTCCTGATCGATTGGCGTTGCTTGCATCAGGCGGATGGACCGGAGCAAAGGCTCATTGTCGAGACGTTCAGCCTCTTCGGCCATGACGCCCCGCTTTTCATCGCGAAACTTCTTTGTCTCCCGGCGACGGATAGCGGCCATTGTCTTTGCCAGCAGTGAGGCATTGGCTTGATCACGCGCCGCTTGGGCCTGCGCAGTGTAGGCGTCGAACTCTTGGCCAGTCATGCCGACAGCCGCCGCGTCCTTGAACATCGGCTGCAACATCTGCATTTCTGCCATTGCCGCAATTTCTTCATCGCTGGCAAGCAGGCGGTCAAACACTTCGCGAATTTCCGGCGTGATAGGCGCGCGCAGAGCATCCACGGTTTTGTAGACGGACAGCAGCCAGCCACGGAAGGTTTCAAACAGGCGCGTCAGGGCAGAGGATGGCGACTTGCCTTCCATGAGATAGCGTTCACCGCCACGCGCCCACATTTCATGCGCTTCGACAGGGATAACGCCGTCGGTTATGGCATGACCGTTTGCCGCGAACCAATCTTGCGCGGCCTGCCAATCGGCCTTGACCTGTTCAGGCGCGTCAGGGTTTTCAGCATCGGCGCGCAGTTCTTCTAGCCATTGGTGGGGTAATTCGTGGAGGAGCGTGCTTAAATTTCGCGCTTGGAACAGTTCAATGCGGAAGGGCTGGTTTTGCTCCATGAGGATGCGACCGCGTGGGCCTTCGTTGAACTCCTGATACAATATCCGCGCATCAGCAGGGTCGAACGTCCCGCGATTGTTGATGGATTTGATTTGCGTGGGGTCGAACGTGATTGTGTTCAGCCCGTCAGAGCCGCGAATAATAATGCCATCATACGCCTTTAACGGCGCGTACTTAGCTTGAGTGTGTCCCGCTGGGGCAAATTCAGCTTCAGCAAATGGATTATCATCCATAAGTGCCGCCAGCAGCGCCGCATCTTCAGCCTGTCTCTTGGCAGGATTATCCGCATCAGCCGCACGGCGCGACTGCACAATCTCCCTGATAATCTCAAAACGGTTGTTGTCCGCATAGCGCCACGCTTCGTTTGCAGTTTCAACGACAAGCGGGTTTTCAATCTTCTGGTAAGTGGCGAGGACAACGCCGTCCTGCCCGTAATATTCCGCCTCCGATTGCCGATCAGAGAAATGGAACCCTATCGAGTCATCAAACCGTGCATTGATCTTTTCTTTGTCGAAGGCTTCGAAATCAGCAGGCGTCCCATGATAGACCACCAGCGGACGCCCTTCCTCGTCCACCACCTTGCTATCACCAAACCATGCCCAGAACGCCCGCAGACCCTCCTCAGAGCCAGCAAGCGGCATTCCCTCACTGTTGCGCGTAGGACGGGCCACACCGTCTATATCAATGCTCTCAGGCAACTGGTCATAGACGACGCCCGCCGAGCCTTCAGAACCCATCTGCGCAACCGCCGCACGGATTTCCTCATCGCTCATTTCTGAAGCGGTTAGTCCGCGTTCAGCCAGCATCGCCGCCAGATCATCGGCAGCGGCCCGCACGTTGTCGGTGACAGCCTCTTGCGAGTAGAGCGGCGATCCAGACAATTCCTGCCCGATGGCATCGATCAGCACGTTGTTGTCAATGCTCTCGCCGCCTTCACGGATAGCGTAGAGGTCAGGGAAGAACCCTTCACTGATAGCCGCATCCAGCAAGCGCTCGACAGAGTTGTCAGACGTAGCACCGCCCAGCATATTGCCTTGCGCCGCGTCGAAGTCCTTCAGCAGTTTGCGCTTTCCGACTTTGCCTTTGTGCCACTTGTCGCCGCCCATCGAAGCGATATCACCGCCGCGATCCTCAATCCCGCCGCGCGCCGCAATCCATTCCAGCAGCGACTTGCCGCGCTGAACCGTCGTAGGCTTACCCTTGCGCAGAGCATTGACCACCAAATCCAACTGATCAGCCTTGACGATTTCGCCCAGCGACGGCGGCAGAACCTGCGCCACTTTGGTTGTAAATTCCTTGCCGGTCAGTTCACGGCCCATCCGGCTTGCCCGCGTGGCTTCACGCTGCGCAATCAGTTCAGCTTGCATCGCCGCATTGGCAGGCGTGAAACCGGCATTCTGAAGCATCGCCGTGACACGCTCGATAATCTTGCCGCGCGCATCGCGTTCGCCTTGCTGTTCCCGGTCCCGCGTCATGGCTTGGTCGGTCAGTTCGGACATCACGTCATCAAGTTCAGCCTGGAGGCTTTCGGCTTCACGCGATGACATGCCACCCGGAGCCAATCGCATATCAGCCTTCACCGCAGCCCAAGCCGCAGTTCCCGGCAGTGTGCCGAGCGCAAAGGATGCAGGCAGGACGACATCACCGCCCACCGCGTCGGCCTCATCGATCTGCGCTTGATAGTCCGAGAACGGATCATCGAATTGGTCGTAGCTATCGGATTGCTGGTAGGCGCGGATTGCCTCAGCAGGCACGAACACTTGAGACACGCCGCTTTCGTTGGCGGTTTTTGCAATCAGTTCGGCATAGGCTTCAGGATCACGCTGGCGCAGTTTGCTTTCAGCCGCGGCACGTTCGATCTGGTCGAAGAAGGTTTCCGCTTCCTTGGCCTCATTGGCTTGAGTGACACGGCCCACAACCTTGCCACCAGCTTCCACCGTGGCGGATGCAGCCTTGACCACGGCAGTCTGCACCGACGTTCCCACAGCCGTCTGCACCAGCGTGGAGAGCGCAGCATCAGGACGTTCCGCCACGTAGGCAGAATAGGGCTTATCAGGGTTGAGCGTGGCCCATTCATTGAAGTCCTGTAGGACCGTGGCGACTTGCTCTTGCGGGATTTCAGAAGTCAACTGCACCATCAGCGCGCGGCCAAATGGTGTTTTTTTGGCGATGGCGTTCAGCAGTTCGGTCGCCGGAAGCTTTTCCGTGATGACTTCCACCCACGTCTGCCCAGCGCCATAGGTTGCCGAGCGGACAGGATCGAGGCCCTTTTGGCGCGCATCATAGACGGCAGGCAAGCCGGTCTGCGTGCCCATCAGCGTCATGGTCATGGCAGGGCTTCGCGTTACCGCACCGGCCAAGACAGCGTAGAGCGACGAAGGCGTTTGCTCCAATCCTTGCAGGACGTTTTCTTCCAGCCACCCGCTATAGGCAGGACGGGCCGCTTTCGCCGCAGTGGCTTGAGCGGACACGCCAGAATTGAAGTAAGCCTTGCGTGCCGCTTGCCGGTCCTGAACCTGCCCGACAGTCTGCGTATTCGGTGACGCAATGGCAGAGAGCCAGTCATACGCCCCGCCGATGTAGTCAGCGCCGACGGCATTAATTTTCGCGCCGACTTCACCGAACCGGAAACCCGCAGACTTCGCAGTCCCCGGCAGTTTGTTCTTCGCCCAATCCCACGCCCCGCCGAGAATGCCCAACGCCTTGTGATCGTCCGAAGCCGCCACAACCCCACGCGGGTTTTCTTGCGCCCACAGTCGATAGACCGGGAACATATCCAGCAGCGCGCCCATCTTTTCGGCACGTTGAGCCTTTTCGATGTCGCCTAGACGATCCTCAATCAGCGCAGGCGGTTCGCCGGTCTGGCGCGCAGCGCGCGTGACCTTGGCAGTGGTGTCAGGATCAGGAGCCTGAATGATGGTGGAGCGCGCTTGCTCAGTCTGAAGAACGCCCATCGCGCGGGCGATAGGGTTGTCCACTTCGCTCTGTTGCGACGTGCGGCGCTTTTGCCGCTCCAAGTAGTCAAACGGGATGAGCGGTGCTTGAGCCATGCTCTACGGCTATGGCGTGCAAGCCTTATCTTGAATCGCCGTTAGGGGACGATGCAGTCATAACTGAAGGCATAGCCGCTGGAATCTCGCAATCGCGCGGCCTTGCCGAACTTTTTGCAGTGGTCATCTGCAATCGGCAAAGCCTGATTTGCATTCCACACATTGTTGACCGTGACGCCCACTTCATTGCCGGTCACATTGGCGCGGCCAGCGACGTCATATGCACAGCCACCCAGCAGGACGGCGAGGACGGGAATCATTCTCATCCCGCCCTAATACTACCGCGCCCCGGCGTTGACCAGCATTGCGCGATACATGTCTAGCTTTTCCTGATCAGACGGCGCGCGACCGTTCACCTTGAAGGCGCGGGTAATGTCAGCCAGAGCGCCCGCAGGTATCTGGTCTACGCGCGTCACGTCATAGGCTTTCATGGTTCCACCGAAGAACCCAGCAGTAGGAATATCACGCACAGCGCCCTTAACAGCCGCATCAAATTCCGCAGGCGTTACAGCCCGGTTCTTCGCATAAAGGCCATCAGTGTAAGCCTTGGCCGCGTCAAAAACCTTAGGCCAATCCTTGTCGGATATATCGATGCCGCCGTATTTTTTCATCCAGTTGATAGCCGTAGTGATGCCGCCACGTGCATCATAATCCTTGGGCTTGTTCTGCTTGCCGATGATGTCGGCCTGTTCTAGCACGAACGACTTCAGTTCATCCGGCGCGACGTTGCCCACTTCCTTTGCCAGATCGACAGCAAGGAAGGCTTCAGGATTGGTGCGCTGCAAAATCTGCAATTCCAGCGAACGGTTTCCGTCCTTCGGGATAGCCGACTTCGCCACCTTGTTCTTGGCCGCAGTCTCTGTCAGCCGCATCAGGTCGGTAGGGTCCATCTTGGCCCGCGTTGCAGCCGGTATCTGCGATATGTCGGTGAAGTTGTCGCCCATGCCGATCACGGCTTGAACAGCCTCATCGCCAGCAGCCTTGTATTGCCGCTGCAACAGTTGTTCATCGCGCGCAATCTGCTTGTCAGCCACGGCCTTGACGCGTTCACGCTTTTCCAGCGACCAACCCTCTTTGTCGGCAAGCCGGTCGATACGGTTAAAGGCGTCGTCCTTATCCCATGTGCGCGGGGTTTCCGTCGGCACCACACCGCCACCAGCAAGCCACTTGTCAGCCGTAGTCATGTGTTCACGCAGGATATTATCAACGTGGCTCGATACCGTGCCGTTGCCATCGCTGGCATTGTAGCGGCCCGGTTGCCCTGCGTTGATCGTGGAATAGAGGTCTTTCACCCCCATCCCCTTCTTGAACCCGCGATCAGACAGAAAATCCCCGATGGCCTTTGACCACTTTTCCGGCGTGGAGTTCTTGTCGATGCCGTATTTCTTGCGCTCAGATGGCCCGAACTGGATCAGGCCCATGTATTGCCCGCCCTTGCCGCCCATGATCGTAGGCGAGAACGTGCCGCCTGTTTCGTAGGACATAACCGCCGCGACTTCGGTAGGCGTCAGGCCGAACCGGCCAGCAACGTCGGTCGCCACCTTTGTCCAGCCCATTCCTTCCTGAACAGCCGGAGCCTGCCCCGGTTCAGCATCGGCAAAGGCCCGCGTGAAGGCGGTGTAATCGGCACGGAACTGCAACGGCCCCTGCAAATCTTTCATGACCCGTTCGCGGTCTGCGCTGATCATTTCGTCCGAATGCGCGCCATAGTAGGCGGCGACCATTTCAACGTCAGGATCAGGCACGGCAAGAAGGCGATCCACCGTGTTTGCATGGACGCCGGAAACGAACTTGCGTTGCTCCAAGGCAATCTCAGGTTCGCCCATGCCCTGCATTTGCCCAAGCTGCGCAATGGACGCCTTGCCCGCGTCGATAGCCTTCAGCCGTTCATCGCTCTTGTCAGGGTTGTTGATGGCAAGGTCGGCATAGCTTGCCGCCTCAGCCTGAAGCACGCCCTTGCGCTCTGCTTGCGCCTGCCTGACAGTATGACCGCCGACCGACTGCAAAGCCTCAGCATGGCCCGGATCATAGTATTGCTCGAACAGCATTCGCATCCGGGGATTGGTTACGCCATCAAGTGCTTCCTCGCGGATTTTCTGCAACCGGCCTTCAGTGTCTACACGCGCAGAAACTGCATTCCCGCCCTGCAACAACGAAAACTCGGACGTCACCCCGGCAGCGGCCTGCCTTGCCTTCAATGCCTGCTTGCGCGCCTGCGTATCGTCAAACTCTGCGTTGATGCTGTCCTGCACGTTGGCGAACTGACCAATCGCCTGCCCGAGCCTTTGCCCAGCAGCCGCGATAATCTCACCGCCAGAAGGACCAGACGGCGCACGGAACCGCGCATCGACAGGAGCAACGCCTTGCGTGGCAGGATTATAGACCGGAGCGCGCGGCATTAGCGGCCCTGCCCTGCTTTGAGTTTGCTATACTGTGTTGCGCCGCCCATCACCGTAGAACCGAAGTCAGCCACACCCCCAACAATCGCCCCCGTCTTTTGCGACCGCGCCATATTGGCCTCAGCGCCATAGTTCGATGCAGCGATATCCCGCGACTTCACCGCATTGTTCCCGGCCTTGTAAATCCGGCCCACATCCTCGCGGCCCAGCATGTCGGTATCAGCCACCACATCAGCCGCCGTGCCGAAGTCCAAGCCCACGCCATTTGCCGCAGCCGCTACGCGCTGTTGCCCCTTCACGCGGGCAATCTCTCGGTATCGAGTAAGCGCTTGTTCGCGCGTGTTTTGCATTTCATCTTGCGCGGCATTGCGTTCCATAGCCGCGTTGCGTTCAGCAAGTCCGCGTTTGAGGTTCGCAGACTGCACCGCCATTACAGTGCCAGTGACGGACGAGGCGGCAGCAGTTGCAGTGGCAACGAGCGTCAGGGTCGCCGGATCGCACATTACGCAGCCACCTTTTCAAAATAGCGGAATGCCGTGCCGTTCACGTCGATTTCCTTGTCGTCCACCGTGAAGCCCCAGCGCTGCAACAAGCGGATTGCCTGCCCATTGTGCGCAGACACTAGGTTCGAGAGCCGCTGGCGTGAATCGCCCATGCGCGACAACATGCCTGGCCCCCAACTCAGCAGCGCTTTGCCGTGCCGGTAGACTTCATCTGTGCCAAGGAACCACGGCACCGCGTCCCCGGTCATGGCATTCTGTTCCACCACGCCGAACATGGCATGAGGCTCACCGTCTACCAGTGCAGTCCAAGCCTTGGACGACGACAGAAGCCCGTAACGAAGCGCCTGTTTCGGAGTGCGTCCAAAGGCCTCGACTTCCAACCGATCGATTGCCCGCAGCCGCCGCGCCAGAAAGTTCACATGGCGAAAGGCAGCCGGGACAATGCGGATTTTATCCATTGATGACGGGATCAAATGCCACCCCGAGCAGCGTGAACGGCAGTGGATCAGTCTGGCGGATCAGGACGTTGACGTTATCTTGCGCCTTGTTCGCCATGTTGACCGTCACTTCGCCATTGATCAGGTTATCCCCAGCACCATAGGCTTCACCCGTGCGGCTCTTGAGCAGGAACAGATTGGCCTCATTGATCCCAGCGAACACACTACGGCTTTCAGCCAGCGTCAGCACAACCTCACCAAGGCCTTGCGACCGCCCGATATTGGAACCGACGCCCTGCATATTCGTGCGATATGGCAGCGTCTCGACAGTGACCGTGTAGGGAATGCCGAACGTCACGCGCGACACCACGCCGAAATCAACCGGCAGCGTGACCGTGCCATTATCCACAGTCAGGTTCTTGATAACCTGCCCATCGCAGACCCCCACAACATCGGTGCGTCCTTCCAGATGCCATAGCCCGGTGAAAGTATTGCGCGGTTCCTCGAAAGTTGCCGAAACAGAGCAATCCATAAACGCCGCATCATCCACCGTATCCCAACGATGCGATGCCATGCGTTCGACAAACTGCCTTGCCTCACCGTTTACCGTGCGCTCCACGATCATATAGAGCCGATCCTCACCGTTTTCCGTGATGCAGCACAGCGACTTTACCAGCCCGTCCGTTTCACACAGCGTCCAGCCCCATACGTTTTGCTCTTGCTCCCACGTGAAACACAACAGCTTTCCGTCCGAACGCGCGCCCCATATAACCGAGCGCGGCTCTTGTGCGTAAGCCCATGCCACTATCCCCATTCCTTCAAACAGGTGCGGCGAGAAGATGGAAACGTCGTTCGACTTCAACCCGTCAATCGAGAAGTCGAAGCCAAGCGTCCTGACTGATTGCCCGATGGAAGGTGAATAGAACACCACACTATCAACCACCAGAGGTGGCAGGCGCGACGATCCACGCCCGACTTGCCTACGGGTAGCCGGTGGCGTTGTCGCGTCCAGAACGCCGCCTGAGCCGTCCCCATCGATATTGAACACGCTGTCACTGGTCAGAGCGATCAGAGAGGTTGTCGTCACCAGTTGATTGACCGAGTTCACCCGGCCCGCGATGATCGTGAAGGCTATGCTATCATCCGCCCGCAATGGCCGCGACCGATCCATGTTTTCAAGCTGGCCAGACCGAGTGCCCCAAACGCCATTGGGGGTGTTCTGCGTCCTCGCCCACATCGCGCGTTGCTCAAACAGCGTGATTGTCGAAGGATAATCCCCGGCAGCAGGAAACGGATTGTAGGCTTGTGGTGGAGCCTTATCCAAAGCAGGGCCGATGTTGTCATCCCGGAACGTCAGCCCGTCGGTCGTCCCGATGTAGCCGAAGAATTGCGAGTTCTCTGCCTTGTAGATGTTGTAGCGCGTTGCCCCGGTCACAGCGCTCCATGTGATCGTGTTGTAGTTCCGCTTCAACGTCAGATCGTTGTTTGCGCCATCCTCGTTTGAGGCACGACTTTCCTCACCGGTATCGTCATTGACCGCCGTGACGCAGTAGGTGGCAGGCTGTGAAAAATAGTTCACACCATCGTTGTCGTCATCGGTGTTCGGCACGGTCGCGGTGACAGAGCAATCTGTAGGCGCGGCTATCGCAGGCCCGAACGTGACTGTTTGGAATTCCCAATCGGTATGCGCCTGCCTCACCAGTTTTGAAGGCACATGATCGATGTGAGCCAGATACATGGTGTCAGCCGTCTGCTCGAAATCGAGTTCAGCCAGTTCCACACCGTTGTAGGCGCTGCCCACCTTGTAGACACGTGACCCACCCATTACGGCACATTCCTGTCAAACCCGCCGAACGATCCACCGCCGCCGAAGAAGTAATCAGGTGGCGGAGGAGGGGCGACAGGATCAGGCACTACCGGCGGCGTCGGGACCGTTGGCGCTGCAACCCGCGTAATGCCGCCCTCGCAAGACGTGAACGCAGCCACGTCGGTAGTATCAGCGTCAATCGTGAAGTTGTCCGCATCGACCACAGAAAGCACCGGCCACGCCCTGCCATTGAGCAGCACGCCCATTTCACCAGCCACCCCGGCGATATAGAACAGATCGCCCACGGCCAAAGCGTGATAGGCCACCGTCACTTGAGCAGCGGCAGCATTCGTAATCGCCGTGATGGCAAGCTCTTCTTCAAGCAGCCGACCACCGAACGCACAGGGCGACATATACCCTTGCCCCATTTCCAGAGCGTAAGTCTGCGTGAGCGAGAATTGGAACGGCACCAGTCTGGTAGGCTCAGACGGGTTGATAACCTCAGCCACAAGTTGCGTGCCTGGGCGCTTGGTCAGCCCGCCATATTTAAGGATAATGACGTTGCGCGCCTGCTTGACGCCAGCGGCATACATATCCGCATCGAACCGGCCATAAAGATCAGGAGCCAGTTCGCCGCGGCTGAAATTAGGCTGCGCAGTGCGGAAACTCACGGCACATAATTCCCGATACCGGCCCGCGCATATTCCGCTTGTGACACATAGCGGCGCTCATATGATTGACGCTTGTTTTCCTCATCGGCAATCGCCCGTTGACGCGCGACTTCAGCCTGCTGCGACAGGTATTGCGCGACCTTGGCGTCCTTCTTGATTGGTAGTGCGATCCGCGCACCGAGTTCCAATTCAAAGGCGCGCTGCACCGACGCAGGAAGGTCCGCAGCCGTGATATTCTTGCGCGTATAAACCAGCGTTGCCGTGGCAACATTGGTGTAGATGCGCCCGCCTTCAATCAGGAAGGCAAGAGGGTAACTGTCCTGCAACGGAAAAGCATAAGGCCCAAACGCCGGAAGGTAGTCAGCGTCATCCTCTGGCTCACGAACAGCCAGCGGTTGCGCCATGTCAGAGGGAACAGCATAAGCATGGAGCCATTCGGCAGGCCGGTCATTCGTGACGACCGCCAGCACTTCGCGCTTGTTGAGCCAGTGCCACTCTGTCCAGTCGGCCAGTTCATCGAGAAGCGGTTGAGCGAACCGCAGCACTTCGCGCGCCTCAAGCGATCCTTCATCAAAATCAGCAATGGCACCGGCAGCAATTTGCGCCAGTGCCCGGTTGCAGAGTTCAAGCAGGGTGGCCATCAGGCGACGGTTCGCGCCGTGATCTTGACCACCTGCCCGGTTGTCACAAAAGTCCGCAAGGGCATTTGCACGTTGGCCGGGAGATAGAACCCGTTGGTTGCGGTAGCGGGTTTGGTTTCCCCAGCGCGGCTGATCGTGACGTAATGGGCAGCGTCAGAGAACAGGAGGCACATATCACTGGTCTCAGGCACATTACCCGAAGATACCGAGACGCTGGACGTTGTGACTGTCTCGGTGGAAATCGGAAAGCCCGCCACACCAAGGTCAATGTTGTCGAAGTAGGAAATGTAAAGCGTGGCCATATCAAACCCCTTTTGCGCGGGGATAAGGCCAGCACGGCAGGGGTTGAATCGCCCTAAGGCTCCAAGGCCGTTATGCGGGTTTCATGGTCTGCCACAGCAGCCTGCAACGCCGTCACAGCCGATTGCAGCGACGACACCAGCAATGACAGCGCCGCAATGTCATCGGTATTGCCAGCCACTTCCACACCATTCGCAGCCACAGTAGGGCCGGGGATGATCTGCCCGCGCGTTTGCGGAAGGCCAGTGAAGTTGAGGTTCTTGCCTTGGAACATGGTGAAGGGGCCGAGGTTTCCCCCGGCCCATCCTTTTATTCGGCAGTCTGGCGGGGCTTACTCCCGCCGCGCTTGCCATTGGCATCATGGTCCAGCGGATCGACAGGGTTGCCCTTGGCGTCCAGTTCTTCCCAAGTCTTGCCCTTGGGAGCGTCGGTCGTGAAAACCTCACCGGCTTCGATGAAGTTTTCGTCCACATAGACCGCCTCAGTGGCGCGATAGGTAGCCATCACGCACCGCCAATCGTCTTGTTGGTCTGACGCGCCATGACGACGCCAGCGGTGATCTTGCCGGTGGTCGGCGCGGTCCCGGTGATGTCGTAGTTCAGGCGAACATAGCGCGCCTTGGTGCCCTGCGGAAATTCATAGGGCACATCGAACTGGAAACCAGCCACCAGAGAAGCCAGCGCCACCGTGGCACCGCTCTGGATCGTGGTCCAAGTCGAATTGTCAGGCGAGGTCTGCACCTGCACGACGATATTGGTCAGGTTGTTGAACGTCTCGGTGACGCGAACCGACAGAGGCACGCCATAGCCAATGCCGATATCGCGGGTCAGGGCCGAGCCGCCGTAAGGGGTGCCGGTTGCGCCAAGATCGAACACGTTGGTCGAAGCCGCATCGGCGGTGATTGCCTGCCCGTCGGAGAGCAAAAGCGAGTTGTCGAAAATCATCGGTCGATCTCCTTACGAAACAGCGGTTTCGGTGCTGAGAAGCGCATCGGTTTCGCGAATGGGAATGCCGCGCCACGTCAGAACTTCTTCGCCCTGAATTTCCATCGGACGCAGGCGAACGAAGTTGTCGGTCGAGCCGCCGCGTCCGTTGGTCTGTTCCGCATCCAGCGCTTCCATCAGCGTGCGGTTCATGTAGATGACAGTCCGACCCGGCGACATTTCACCCGGCTTTTCCATCTTGTATGAACGGCGACCCTGCATCTTGTAGTAGGCCTTGCGCATCAGCGGATTGAGCGCGGTCGAACCGGCGATCAGGTCCGAAACGTCAATGTTTGCGATGCGCGCGTTGTAGCGCCAATCCTTGACGGTCACGCCCATGTGCTGCGTGAACAGTTCTTCCTTCACGTAGTATGGCTTGTTGTCGCCATCGAGAACGCGCTGTTCACCCTTGTCTTCACGCTGGACACCGGCAGGGATGTTTTCAGGCACCAGAGCCGAGGTCTGACCGTCGCCATGCGTAATCATCCAGATCGAAGCATTGTCCGAACCGGAACCGCCGCCGCTGATGACGTTGGGATTGGACAGCGAGTTGTAACGCGGCGCAAGGCCGTGGAACTGCTTGCCGTTGATCAGCACGTTCGAGTAGAAGATTGCGCTTTCCATCGTCTGCGCAAACTGTTCCAGAAAGCCATTGGCTTCCATGAGGCGCAGCTTTGCAGCCTGATCAGGCTTGAGCGCCAGCAGGCGGGTATCAACACCTGACAGGCCTTCAAGGAAGCCAGTGGTATCTTCAACCTGCGTGTAGGTGCCCTTGCTCTGCGTGATGCCCTGATAGAGCGCGCCCCACGAAACCGACGGCAGGCCGGTGCGGATCGAGGAGGCATGCTTTGCACCCTTGTTGCAGGTCAGGACGTTAGCGTCCTTCATGAACGGAGTGAGCTGGGTCAGGGCTTCGACAACATCGCCGATCCCGTCACCGCCCGCCTTCATGACGTCGATCAAATTCCAGTAGGTGGTGCCAAGAACGGCCATAATTACCCCCTTTAGTCGTTGGGATAGAGACGCTTTTCAGGCGTCACTTGCGAAGAACTTCCTGCACCGGAGCGCACGAAGTCACCGTCCTCGCCAACCAGTTCCCCGAGACGCCGCGCCATGCGGATCATATCGGGATGATTGCCAAGTCCGGATTCGGTGAGAAGCTGGCGGAAGGGATGGCCCTCGACATAACCGAGAGAATCCATTGCCTTGCCAGCCAGATGCACGGTCTGTTCACGGTTCGCGCCGCCGATGGCAGGATCAGCGTTGAACGCATCCAGCCATTCCTTGCGTTGCGCCGCCATCAGGTCGGTCATCTGCGAAGTCTGCGCAGACACCGCCTTGTCCATGATCTGCTTGGCCACCGGCAGCAGCGCGTTGGCTTGCTCGTTCGACAGGCCGAGTTCACGGAACACCGGATCAGCAGCCGTCAGAAGTTCCGCATCGACTTCCAGCCCTTCAAGAGCCAGTTCATACTTTTCGGGAACTACGGAGGCGGGCTGTTCTTCGGTCTGGACTTCCGTTGCCGGGGCCTCGGCTTCCGGTGCAATCCCGCCAAGGACGGTTTCCTCAGCAGCAACATCAGGCGTCACTGTCTCCGTCGTCACTTCCGGCAATGTCGTTGTATCGGTCGGTGTCTCGATTACGGTTTCGTCTGCCATTGCTGGCCTCCTTGGGGTTCATGGTTTCGCGGATTGCTGCATCGATGGTCGCCAGCGCGTGCGGCGAACGAAGCGGTTCAGGTTGACCGCTATCGACCATGTGCAGCAGGTCGAACCCCAGGCTTCGACGTCCCTCGAAATGGCCGAGGTCACGCCCTGTTTGCCCATTGGCAGGAGCGTAATGGCCGAGGATGCCAGCGCTTTGAATCGCTGCAAACAGGAAGCGTAGAAACTCAGGGCGAGACAGGAGAAATTCAGCGTCTTTGGGATCGAGGTTCACGCGGGCATCATCCGGTTGAGAAGGCTTTCACCGCCGCCAACATCGGTTTCAGACAGCAGGCGCGCCGCATCGGCACCCTGTTGCATCGCAGGAGCCATTGCCGCCATCTGTGCAGCCTGTTCCTGTTGCTGGCGTTGCGCGCGGATCGCAGCCACCTCCTTGTCACTGCGGATCAGTTTGGCAGGCGCACCAGCGCGATAGCCGTATTCATCCACGGCTTCGTCAAAGTTGATCTTGTCCAGAGCCGCAGGATTGACCGCTGCCATGTTGCCGACGAACCCGACGACACGTTCAATCTGGCCAATGCCAACCATGCGTTGCATCTGCGTCAGGATCGACACAAACTCGACATTCATTGGTGCGCCAGACAGCGCTTCAGGCACAGGTGGAAGCATCTGCCCGCGCGACATAATGCCGAACACGCGATCAATCGCCGGTTCCAACTTTTCATTGGCCACACGCTCAATCACCGGGCCAAGCTGCGTCAGCTTTTCCTCGTTCCGGGAAGCAATCTCTTCCATGTTGCGGGGTTGAATGCCCTGCATATTCGTGATGGCGTTGAACAGGTCAGCGAATGACAGCGCGTCAATCTGCTGGTGGCACTTGATGATTTCCTCACCAATCGCGTTCACCGCCTGATAGGGGATTTGATACGGGATGATGATTTGCGTGGCATCCACACCGGATGCAGTGACGTTGCGACCCGGTTCACCAGTCAGACGCACACCGGGCGGAAGGATTTTCTCAGGCTTGACCATCGCATCGATGGCTTCATTGCGGCGCTTGGCCTGCATTTGCAGCTCACGCAACGCTGGCAGGCTTTCCATACCCGGCGACACGCCATAGGTATCACCGCCGACCACATCCCAACGCGGTGCCCAAAACGGCTGTTCCTCATAGCCAGACACACGCAGGACCGAGCGTTCGCTGTCCTGATCGTCCCAATAGACCGAGCGCCACGGCTTGGACCCGAACTTCATCGGATCATGGTCATTGTTCGGCTCTACAGCGTGGTAGAACTCAACAGGCTTGTCATAGTCCGATGTGTCGTAAAGGCTGCGGATGCGTTGAGCCACGCGATTGCCGAACGTATCGACCGCCTGTTTCACCGTCATCGGGCAGAAGCGATAAAGCGCCTCAGGCACCATCGCTGTAGACATGGCGATCCAGTATTCACCGGCGGTCAGGGCATGGCACACGGCACCAGCGGTTTGATGCTCCACCATGACGCAGGCTTCAGTGCCGAACAGCCCTTCCTCAGCATATCCAGCCTTCACCGCGCCGTAGAAGTTTGTCCCCGCAATAAAGGCATACATGCGCCGCTCGACTTCGGAGAGCCATTCGCGGACGCCTTCCCCCTCGTTCAGAGCATCATCGGCCAGCTTGAGCGTGAACCAAGGCCGTGATGCACTCGACAGGCCCGACGTCATGCCATTGGCCAGCGTGCGGAAGGCCTCAATGCCGTGCGGATCAAACAGCGCCTTGTTGCGCGTGCGGCGAAGCGACCCGTTCTTGTCCTTTTGCGTGGTCAGGAAGCGTGAACGAGCAGGCTGCGCAAAGCGGGCGATATCCCGCCATTCATCCTCATAGTCCTTGCGAAGGTTGCGCATCTCGACAAGCCGCAGCTTGCAGTGCTTGCGGAGGTCCGCGTCCTTGCCGGTAATGTTAGGAGCGTCAGCCAAGGGTGGGCTTGCTGACAGTGGGCGAACCGAGCGCGCCTTGTGCCGACGTGACAAGGCCAGCCATCAGCATACGGCGGCGCTTTGTGTCGTTCATGGCACCAGCAGGAGCGCCAGCATCCGGAAGCTTTACCGCCTGCCGATCAGGGACGGACGGGATGTCAGGTGCGCCGCAGATGATTGCCTCCTATCGAAACGACAGGAAGGCGGTTTAAGCGGCGCTAGGGCTTGGTTGAATCGCTAGGAATAAGTGCTTTAGCCTTATCGAAGGCTTCACCGAATGACCAACTGCTTTCAGCCGATGCAACACCTACACCGTCAGGGTCGGTTGTGCGAAAGCAGCAATAGAACTTCCCATCACTATGCCTTGGCCCGGTCAGCGTCATAAGCATCCAGCCATCAGGGATATAGCGGAAGTCAATTTCATCCGGCAGAAACGAAGTCATCACAGTTCCTCATATCGATCACGACGCACCTCAGGCGGCGCTACAGGCGGAAATGGCTTAGAGTCTACAGCATACCGTTCCATCAGTGCAGGAGAGTTGCGCCTGATCCAGTGGCGATCATGGCCGAGCGCGACAAGGCCACGGCAGTAGACTTCAAAATCTGCGTCAATCATCTAACGCGACCTTTGCAAATGCCATAAGCTTCCCAAGAGTAGGTGCGGCTATGGAATAGGAACCTATTGGCGTGTCAGGATACCACTGCAACTCCCATATCTCATTGCTTGAGATGCTTTCCTCGCGGTCTGTGTCGCATTGAAATGAGAAGTCGCGGTCCGACAAATATTGTTCAACCGTCTCATAATAGGCAAGATGCTGGTTGTGAGTAAGATGCAGGCTCGCCTTGTGGGTGGGCAGCAGGGCAGTAAATTCTTCAATCGAGTTCGCCATATCGGTCCCCGCTATACATCGCTGCGTCGATAGCTTCCAGAATGGTTTCGTGCTTGAGCGTCACAATGTTCGCCATGCAGCAAGCGTCACCATCATCCGGCGACCGGCCAAGCAGTTTCTTTTGCGCGTCCTTTGGCATGATGAAAATTCCGCCTGGACGAAGTTCCCAACGATAACTTGCCAGATCAGCGCGAAGCATTGGATCAGGTGGCAGTGCAGTAGGTGTGGCGTTTTGCGGATCAAGCGCCTCCCGCATTCGCCATATCACCTCAGCCCGCAGGTTGAAGAACGACAACTTGCCGTCAACCGTCCTACCTTTTGATCCATTGGCAAAGTTGATGGGAACCGTCTGGACTTCATTGGCAGTGAGAAAGTTCACGCATGACAAACCCCAGCCCACGACGTCAGCATGAACAGGCGCACGATCCTTGCGGTGCGAAATGACATGGCCCGCCGCGATAGGACCGGCGCGCTCTTGCGGGATTTGATTGCCGGGAACACGGACGGGCCGGTCAAACCATGTGCCATGCCGGTTGTAGATGACGAGGTTGTCGCGGCCACCGGCTGCAACGTCCACACCCATGCTATCCATCACGCCTTTGACTTCGCGCTCTTTCCAGCGGTTCATGGCCGCATCGATCCACGACGACGGGATGACCTGCCACGGATCATCTTCCACACCCGCGTTGAAGTCGCCTTCCAGCATTTGTGAGCGCAGCGGCTCAGGCAGGGATTGCAACGTCTGGATATAGCCCGAACGCACATAGAAATAGTTATCAGTGACGCGCGATGGGACGAACGTGCGCGAGCGTGGCGCAATCACCTTTTCAGGTGAAAACTCATTCGGATCGAAGTCATACAGCGGTTCACCTTGGAACAGCACGAATGGCCTTTCATCAGCGCATTCCATGTCCTGCCCCTTGATCGTGGTGAACCAGCGCAGTTCCCCCGGCTTGGCAGGATTGGGATGGTTCGGATCAAGCCACGGCGCAAAGTATGATATCACCCAGCGCCCCTCAGTGGTTGTGGGCGGGTTGAAGGTCATGAGAACCCGGCAGCGCTGGTGGGGATCATTTGAGCGCGTCCAGCCCATTGTGAAGCGGACTTGCGCCTCTCGCTGTTCGGTCACTTCGTCATAGGCTTTCAGGTCGTGCGGACGCCCCTGCCATTTCTGATGATCAGTCGGATTATCCAGACCGGCAAACTCAATCAGCCTGTTGTCCATCCGCCATGCCGACTTTTGGCTGTTGTAACCATTGGTTGTGCCGAGGATTTCAGTGAGCCGCTGAATTATGCCTTCAGTCTGTGTCTTTTCGCGCCGGAAGATTGCCGTGCGTTGGTGTTCAGTCAGTGCCAACCCCGCAATCAGGTCAGATTTACCGCCACCAGCAGCGCCGCCATAGCCCGTGATGAATGCCACGCTGTCCGCAGCTTCGGATTGCCGACCAACTTGAGCGCGCCAAATGTGTTGCGCCAGATCATTATCCAGCAGTTGCCGGATTTCCTCGCGCTCCTCAGGCGTGGCAATATCCCACAGCGCGTCAATGTATGCCGGATCAATCAGCGACATCATCGGCCTTGCGTTGCTCTATCTGCGAAAAGATCGCGGCCAGACGGGTTGAGCGCCCCACTTCGTCCAATTGCAGTTTTTCGCCGTCGGCATCGGCCAGTTTCAGTGTAGCAGCATCGCCGTATTTCTTGGGCTGCCGCTTTGCCAGCAGCCACTTGCGCGCATCGATCCTGACTTTCTTGTCCTGCGGGTCCTTACCTTCCTCATCGGCAATTTCGTGGATATCCTCAGCCATCGCGTCATTGCCAGCTTCGCGCGCACGCGCGTAATGCTCCGACCATTCCTTGTCCTGCGAACACCACAACAGCACGGTAGAAACGGCAGGCATGTTTGGCTCTTTGCATATCGTGCGAAGCGACCTGCCTTCAGAAAGCCCCTCTAGGATGGCAATGCGCTGCGCTTCCTTATCCATCATAGCCTCCCCATTCGCTCATTTACCCAATCCTCAAACGCTGCAATCAACCGACGCATGTAGGATTGAACACGTTCACCATCTATCGGTTCAGGAGCATTGAAGCGTTCAGCCATCACAGTCGTCCCTTATACGGCTTGCGGTCAGTAGCCACCACTCGCCTTGCCCCACGCGGCACATGCAACCGCTCGACATGCATCGAAGGATGGCGCGCAGTCCACTTCTCGGTCGCCACGATTTGCACACGCCTGAACCGCTGATAGCGAACGACGCGGATAAAGCCCTTTTGCTCAAGGCGCTTGACCACATCGACCGAGGAGGACGCGCTTTCATACCCCACGATCTCATTCAGATCGAGGTAGTTCGGGCACACCTGATCGTTCTCAGCAGCGTCCACAAGAGCCTCGTAAATCACGCGCTCCTTGAGTGTCAGCCGATCATCCAACATTGCGTTCATAGCTTGCCCCCTCTGATTGCGTCACGCGCCACAGCCTCAAACGAAGCGTATGGCCCGACCCAGACTTCGCCCAATCCGACCCTTCCGAATGCATCTGGCAAAAGTGTGCCGGTGTAAAAATCCTTCACGCCGTGCAGAAAATCGTAGGCGTGATAGAACCATCCTCGGCTGTTCAAGCGGACGCGTGGCTTGCCAGCCTTACGTGGTCGTCCCTTCATCACAGTTCCTCCCTAAACGCGCCACTTGCCTCAACATCCCCAACAATCACCCCCGCCAGCCCATCAGGCACCTTCCCGCGATACTCCGGCCAACGTGTGCGCATCTCGGCGCGGGTGTGGGTCAGGGCGTCTTGCCAGAACGCTGCGAGGGGTTCCGGTGCGCAGTCGAAAGCGGGGCCGGTGTAGTGGGTTGTTGGGCACAGCCAGCTTGCGAGGTGCGCGCTGATCATCGCCTTGTACCTTTCACGCCATCGTAGTGCTGCCGATACAACCCTTTTTTCTCACCCATTTTAGGCGTGACAATGTTGTGCCACTTCACGTGGCATGGGCGGCAAAGGTAACCAACCGGCCACTTTGTGCACTCAGGCCCAAACAGATGGGCCGGTGCCCAGTGGTGGACTTCGATGTTCTTTGTCGCGCCACATACTTCACACGGCTTGCCATGCTTTTCGCGGGGCATGATGGCTTCACCTCGCATGCCCCGACGCTCGGTTGCAGTGTAAACCCGTTCAGGCTCACCCCACTTTTCACGGTGTTCCTCCACCTCAGCCTTGCTGGCCTGCTGCGTTGTGACACAATCGCATTCTCCGCAGAAATACGGGTAGATAACACGACCATCCTGCCTCATGGCCTGGCCAACGACCATAATGACACTGCCGCAGCTAGGGCATTTTCCCGGCTTCATCGCGTCACCTCCACAAGTTCATCAAACGGCTTCACGCGGTCAATTAGCCGGAACGTGCTGTTGCGGAAATCATAGGTCACATCGACCTGATCGCGCCGCCCCGGCAAGCCCATACGAACCTTGCTCACCATGATCTTGGCAAGGTTGTCGTTGAACTTTGGCCGGTGATAGGTCAGCCCGTAATCCGCCTTGTTCGCCCAGTTTGCGGAGCCAGAAATGTCGTAGAGCGCGGGGATTTTCTTGGTCCCTTCGTGCGGCTTGGTCGGATGGGCGACGATCCAGAACGCCACGTCATGCTGCTTGGCAAAGCGCTTGCAGGCACGGATTGCCCGCCCGATGTAATCCGTCTCGCTCTCGTCCGAACGCCGCTTGTGTTCAAGTTCGTTCCACGGATCGAGAACGATCATCTTGGCCCCGTCGCGCCGCACAGCCAGCGCGCAAAGGTCAAGGAACCGCTCAACGTCAAGCTCCATATCCTCCTCAACCGACTGGCTGATGATCGACAGCCGTTTTTCGAGAATGTCGTCAACGTCGCTGCAATCCAGCGTGGTCAGGTCATGCTTGGAGCACTGCATCATCGCCATGCGCAGACCGTCACGCAGGATCGGCTTAACGTCGGTCTCGAACGATGCGACACAGACGGGGAAGTGGTTCATCAGCGTGTAACCGATAATCGCGTTCATCAGCGTGGACTTGCCCATGTTGGCATAGCCGGTCACGACAGTCAGCGTCCCCGGCACGATTGCAAGCAGATCGCTGATAGGCTCAACCCCAACGCTGTAGGCCCGCACTTCGCCGCGTTCAGGGAAATCGGAAAGCTTGTAGAGGCCCTGCACCGGATAGGGCTTGGCCGTGCTGATGCAGTCAACGACACGCTCCGGCCCATACTCGACAAGAACCTCATTCAGATCCTTGCAGGGGAACGGATATTCAATGAACCGGCAACGATCAGCGCCAAGCAGCCCGACCAGATCGGCCGCAAGATTGTAGCCCGCCTGATCAGCGTCCGCCGCGATGATGAACTCCCGAACCTGCCGCAACGCGTCGAGGTGCCGGTCCACCCAAGCATACCGCGATGCCGTCGCGAGGTCCGCAGTCTCGGTTGCCGGTGCCCCGTTCGGCACTGACACGGCGTACTGAAACCCCGACTGGATCGCTGCCAGCGCATCCCATTCGCCCTCCGTAATCACCAGCGGCGCTTGCCCGCCTCGGACCTTGGGATCGTTCAGGCAATCCGCGTTCCACAGCCCGAGCGGTGCGCCGCTGTCCATCCGGTGCATCTTCTCGGACGTGCGCCGATACTTGTGGTTGATGACCTGCCCGTTCTCCAGATACGGGACGGCGAGCCAGTAGCCGCCGTTGTCCTTCGTCGTCAGCAGCCCGAACTTCTCGGCCAGGTCCGCGCTGATCCCGCGCGCTTCGACCCATTGCTTGTGCTTCTCGTGCATCGGCATTGACGCCTCCAGTGAATTGGCAATTGTGGCAAAACCAGACTGCGCCGCCGTCCTTGAAGGTGACCGACAGGCATGGATCTTTCTTGTGTTTTCGGCCGGCAGAGCATGAAGGGCAAAGCGTCTTGCGGTTGCCGTCTCGGTAGGATTTAACCACGATCCCGAGCCGCCGCAGTTCATCGGACAGGTTCAGCATATCGGCAGTTCCCAACCATCATCGGTCACATCTGCCCCGGCGCGCTTACCGCCACGCAACATTTTCTCGATGTAGGGGACCGGATCAACCGCGCCGTGCACCTGAGCCGCCGTGATGGCCTTTGCCGTTTCGTCCTGCCCGAAGTCACGCGCCCACTTGCCAACCATGCCAGCCTTGGCTGGACCGAGGTAGGCTTTTGCGCTCTCCCAAAAATGGCGCTTCGGGTCGTTTTTCGGAAAATCCAAAACCGTGGCTGTGCCCGTATCTTTAGATACGGAACCTTCTTCCTTTACTCTCCCTTTACTCTCCCTTTCCTTTACTTGGGACGCTGGAGGATTCCTTGACGCTTCCTTGTAGGAGACCTTAGTGCGTCCTTGATCATCGCCGTCCACACATGATCGTTCATCCTTTTGCGCTCCTTGGCTCGCCTCCATTCCGTTTCCAGAAGATGCCTCTCCCCAGCGCTTGGCGTTCGCTTTGCGACTTCTTTCACGATACAACTCCTTCTTTTTCCAAGCTTCTTTTGCCTTTTCAGCGACAACAGGGTGATAAAGCCTGCCATCGCTGCACTTGATCCAGCCATGAAGCGCGCCAGAACGAACCTTGCGCCAAGTGCGAACGTCGCGTCCGAGTTCAGCAAGACGCGCCAATTCCACATCGTCATCAGGGAGTGACGCCGCAGGGACTTGATGGAAAGATTTTAGCCACAAGGTTACGCCAGCGCGCCATTCGGAATCGTTTGTGACCGCGTGAAACCGCGAACCGAAAAGCTGCGATATTGCCATAGGCAAAAATGGGAAGTCCCGCAGATCGCAATCGGGGGGTGTGAGAGGTTCGGTCATGCGGCTTCCAGCCCCCAAAATACGATAAAATCCTCGGTCGCCTCATCGTCCAGAAACCCGCATTGCCGCGCCAACATGATGCGCTCCTTGCGTTCGCTGTCCGAAATGCCGCGCGCCTTGATCGCGGCCATGATGATGCGACGGGTGAAGTCTGCCCAAAACGGGTTTGCAGACGTTGCGATGGTCACAGGGGCGTTCACGCCGCGATCCTCCCGACAACCGGCATCCCCTGTGCAACCAGCCAGTCAAACGCAGCCGTCGGGCAGAAGAAACACGCCACCGGAAAGCCCATCATGAATTTGCGGTTGCCCCAATCGACCTGCGCTTGCGACAATTCACCGGGACGACCGGCGGCGGTGTAGCCCTTCATCTCCACGAATGCGGTTCCACATTTAGGCCAGGTCACGATGTAATCGCCGTGGCCGGTGACTACGCCCAGCGTCTTGGCCTTGGCGTGGTTGTGCCGCCCCTCATTCTTGACGTGCGCAATCTCGGCACGTGGTGCGAGTTGATGCACCAGCTTGACCAGCGCTTTACAGCGGCTGTCTTCGGACAAATGCTTCTGCCCATCTGGTTTCTGGACAAAGAACAGAGGCTCTTGGTCCAGCGCGGTTTCCAGCGCGGCCCAACTCACGCCGCCCGCTCCCGCCCAGCCATCGCAACCGCAATGGCGTTCTCCAATTCAGCCATCTGCGCAGCGTTGAACCTGCGATCAGCGGCCTTCTGGCGGACCCCTGCAACCACGGCA
>Ga0209066_10001920_pt1 | contig 26492 bp, 42 predicted proteins | sample All_14_2_FD_187198 | JGI IMG/M metagenome (GOLD analysis project Ga0209066, IMG submission 187198) | Freshwater microbial communities in response to fracking from Pennsylvania, USA - Allegheny Zone_MetaG_DW_15 (SPAdes) (version 2) ...
TCTACACCCGCAACACCTACGAATTCAAAATCGGCTGGAAATACGCGCGCCTCGAGCCGACAGACTACATCACCCTGACCGACGCCCGCCTCGGGCTGGATCGCGTCCCCGTGCGCATCCTCTCCATTGAGGAGGACGAAGATGGCGGACTGAGCATTTCTGCCGAAGACGCTCCCACCGGCGTGCATTCTTCCCCGCTCTACACCCAGCAGCAAGGGCAGGGCTACACGGTTAACTACAGCACCCCGCCCGGCAACGTCGCCGCCCCCGCATTTTTTGAAGTGCCCGCCACGCAGGCGCTTTCCGGCCTCGCCATCGGCGTTGCCGTCGCAGGCACCATCAGCGATTGGGGCGGCTGCGAAATCTGGTCAAGCAACGACGGCACCAGCTACGCCTACATGGGGCAGGTATCCGGCGGCGCACGCTACGGCACCGTCAGCAACGCCATCACCGCAGCCGTTGGCCAGGTGCCGCGCGTCACGCTCTCCGGCAACGGCGGCCAGATGTTGAGCGGATCCTCAGCAGATGCCACGGTGCTGAGCACCCTGTGCCTCATCGACAACGAATTCTGCGCCCACACCACCGCCGCGCTCATCTCAGCCAACGTCTATGACCTCACCCTCGCCGTGCGCGGCGCGCACAGCACCGCAGCCGCCAGCCATGCCGCCGCCGCCAAGTTCGTGCGCGTGGATGATGCCATCGCCTACAGCGATTCCCTCGCGCTGGACATGATCGGCAAGACTATTTATTTCAAGTTCCTGAGCTTTAATAAATTCGGTGGCGGCAAGCAGCAACTGGCAGATGTCACAGCTTATAGCTACGTGGTCACCGGCGTGATGGCCAAGCTGCCGCCCCCCGCAATCAGCGCCCCTGCGGCGCTGGCCAGCGAAAACAGCATTTTTCTGAATTGGACCAACCCGGCAGATGCCACAACGGATCGCGTCGAAGTTTTTCGCAACACCACGAATGATGTAAATACAGCCAGCATCATCGGCGCGGTGCGTGGCCCGGTGGGGTTTTATGCAGACTATCTCGGCGCCTCAGCCCTCACGCGCTACTACTGGCTGCGCACGGTCAACCAGCAGGGATTCCCAAGCGCATTCACGGCGGTTGTCTCAGCCACCACCGGCGTGGTGACGGGCGTGCCGCCTGCGGGTTCGGTCATTCACTCGATGATGGCCGCCGATGCCATCTGGGCCGGGAATATCAAGGCAGGTGAGGTGCAGGCGGGGCATATGGCCGCCAACTCGATTACAGCGGGCAATGCGGCGATTGCCGATGCTGCCATCAGTACGGCCAAGATAGCGGACGCCGCAATTACGACGGCAAAAATCACAAACCTCGCAGTGACTTCGGGAAAGATCGCCGATTTGTCTGTGGATACCTTGCAAATCGCTGGAAATGCAGTGACGATCCCCGTTAGCGTTAATCACTCGGGTGTTGTCCCTAGCGGGTCTGGACTAGGAAGCCCCAGCAATGATGGCCTGTTTCTTTCGGCGAGTATCAATTCCACGGGCGCGCCGATTTTAGTTTCAGGCGTGTTTAATGCCCACTACAACGGCGGCACGGGAGGTACTAATGCAAATTTCACCTTTTTTTTAACTCGTGAGGATAACACTGTGCTGCAGAGCATTTTGGTTTATGGCCAATCAACGGCATATGGGGTAAATCTTTCCTTTGCAATAAAAGATACTCCCGGTCCTGGGGTGCAGACCTATGAGCTACATCGCATTGGCGGGAATGCCCTCAACTCAAACGGCACAAGTTTAACCTTAATGGAGGTTAAAAGATGAAAATCTTAAACAACACAATTCTCCCGTCTTTGCCTTTTGTCGTTTGCAATTCTATCGGGCAGATATTGCGTACCGGGTCGGCCCCGGGGCAGATGATAGACATGCAGGCACGGCCGGATGAATACTCATTCGCAGGCGCAGTCACTGGCGATAGCTACATTATCAATTTGGCAGGCGCAGCCGAAGCCGTACCGCGACCCGCCTCGCCCGTGGCCATAGACAAACTCACCGCGCTGGCCGACGCAACCGATGCCGTCACCCTGAGCGATGTTGCCGCTGGTGCGCTGGTTAATGTATCCGGCCCCGTGAGTACATCTGGCGTGGGCGATGGCACGCCCGTCACCCTGACTTTCCAGGCGGTCGGTCGCTACACAATCACTGTGCAACACTTCCCTGATCTGGATTTCACGGCGGTCGTCGATGCAACTTGACCTTGCCAAATTCGCGGACGTCGCCGCTTGCCGCCTTTGGGCGGCCGGTGAGATTGACGCCGCTGCCGGGCGCGCTCGCAGCCGCTATCTCACCACCGTGCCGGGGCAAGAGGCCACCTACACCGCCAAGTATGCGCAGGCGCAGGCATACATCTCCGCCGGTTATCCGGCGGACGCCAGCCCTTACCCGTGGATAGCTCAGGAGTCGATGCGCAGCGGCTTGACACCCCCGCAAGCGGCGGATCGCATCAAGGCAACAGGGGACGCCTGGGCAAACATCATCGGCCCTGCTATCGAAGGCTTGCGCATCGGCGGCAAGGATGCCCTGGCGGCGCTGTTGACGATACCGGCCGTGCTGGCACATGCTCGCGGGGTCATTGCGAATCTGGATGGCACATGAAAAATCGCCTGCTCAATATCCTCATCGCCATAGACCAATTGGTCTATGTCTTGCTGACGGCGGGCTACGGCTCGCCCGACGAGACCATGAGCAGCGCGGCGTGGCGGATGGAAGTCAAGGGCAAGTGGTCAGGCAGAATTTTCCGCCCGCTGATCGACTGGATTTTTAGCAAGCTAGGTGCTGAAAAACACTGTTTCAAATCCTACATCGCCGAAAAACACCGCATTCAACTACCGAGGAATTTTTAATATGGCCGAACCCGCTACCACCACTGGTGTTGCCGCCGCCGCTGTTGCTACCGGCGCCGGGATTTATCTCGGCCTCTATGCCGATGCGCTCATCGTCGGCTTCGTGGCAGGGCTGGTCGCATTGCTGCATGTGCCGCCTGAAGCCGGGCAGCGAACGCCCCTGCGCATTTTCGCACTGGTGGCCGGCAGCGCGTTTCTTTCCGGAATTTTCGCTCCCATCGCCTCGGCCGCGGTGGTAGGGTATTTCGAGTGGGCAAAACCGATTGATACGTCCGCCTTGCGCTTCGCCACCGCCGCCGCGATTGGCGGGGGGGTGCATCTGCCTTGGGTGCGCCACTGGTTTGCCGGGAGGGTGGAGAAATGAGCCACCTCGTTTTATCTGCCATCGCCTGCTTGATGGCGGCCATCATCATGGTGCGCGCAGTCTGCGTGCTCTATCACGCCTATTATAAAACCCACTCGCGGGGCAAGCTGCATTTCGCAGGGTTCGGCTATAGCTACGTCGCCTTTGGCGCCGCCGCCGCTACCGCGCTGGTTTATCTGCTGACGAATCACAACGGTTACGGCCAAGCCGCGATCTGGCTGTTTCTCGCCGCCAGCGCCGGCATGATCCTGTTTGATCGGAGGCACCGCCGGTGATCGATAAGCCCCTCTCCGGAATCAGGCTCGTTCTGGCCTGGCTAGGGCTGCTCATTGCCACCGGTTTGATGTGGTGGGCAATGGTTGAGTATGTCTTTTTGCCGACGCTGCATATGCTCGGTGGGTTTTTCAGGTTGGGGGCGATACGATGAGAAGCAACTGTCTGCTATTTGCGATTTGGCGAACGATTCGTAAGGGCGGCGTTTTGATCCTGCAACGATCTCATGCCGGGCCGTATTTACATGCCATGTGGGCTGAAAAGCTGCCGCACGATATGCAGGTGGAGCATTTTTCTCCCGTTGATAAATCTGCCGGGCTGCACCTTGAACCGCTATTTATCGGAAACGTGGCTTACAACGTAGGGCGTTCGCACGCCATACCACCAAAAGAGAAGTGGGGGGTCAGCCCTGTGTTCTTGCTTTTCTGGGCGATCAACTTCTTAGGTTGGGCAGCATTCATCGCGCTGATTGCGCTGCCCTTCGTTATTATTTTTTGACATCCTCCCCGGCCTGAACGCCGGGGTCTCTCGGAGAAAATCTTATGACAACCAATTTCGACCGGGCTTTTACCGCGCTGCTGGGGCATGAGGGCGGCTACTCGAACCATCCCGATGATCCCGGCGGTGAGACCATGTGGGGCATCACGCTAACAGTGGCCCGCGCGAATGGTTATGTTGGACGCATGCAAGAGATGCCCGCTGAGATTGCGAAAACCATTTATCATAAAAACTACTGGCTGCCGCAGTTCGACGATCTGCCCTATGTCATCGCTTTTCAGGTTTTTGATGGCGCGGTGAATTCCGGCATCGGGCAATCGGTTCGTTGGCTGCAGCGCGCTCTTGGCGTCGCCGATGACGGCAACCTCGGCCCCGTCACCCTCGCCGCCGCGAAGGCCGCCGACCCGCTCAAAACCGCCGTGCGCTACAACGCCCGTCGCCTGCAATTCATGCGTCGCCTGACCAACTGGCGCACCTTCGGCAGCGGCTGGGCCGGGCGCATTGCCGACAATCTCGAACTTGCCGCGAAGGATGCGCCGTGAGCTTCATTCCCCTGCCGTACCGATGGCTCGCAGGCATTCTGCTGCTGGCCGCCCTGCTGGTGGGTAGCTACCTGCACGGACGCCACACCATGGCCGGTGAGATCGCCCAGGAGCAACGCGACGACGAGCGCCTGGCCGCCGCGCAGCTCGCCGCGAAACAGCGCCGCGTCGATGCACTATCCGCCCGACTGGAAGCCGCCCGCGCCGCGCAAAAACCCAAAGACCGCATCATCACGAAGGAGATCATAAAATATGCAACCACCCTCCCTGCTGATCGTCGCTGCACTCTCGATGGCGCTTGGCGCGTGCTGCACGATGCCGCCGCCACCGGCCAGCCCGCCGACCCCGCCCGCCTGGATGCGGGTGCCGCCCAAAACATTACAGACGCTGCCGCCATCGAAACAATCGGCGAAAACTACAACCGCTGCCGGGACGCCATCGACCAAGTAACCGGATGGCAGGCATGGTATGCCATCGTCAATCCGCCGGAAAGACTGCCGTGATTTTGTGCAGTTTCACCCCAATTTTGCCGTGTCTTGACGTGTCTTTTTGCCATTGTTAATTTTATAACTGATTGATTTTATGCTATTTTCTTAAATGATTTTAGGATTGTGATTCCGGTTGTCGTGGGTTCGAGTCCCATCAGCCACCCCACCCCTCCTAGAGATTCTGGAGAGTAGTCGCTAACATGATTCCCCTCTGTACGGATTTTTGCCGTATCGAGCGAAGTATTTCCGGCATAATTTGCTACATACCCCGGCGCGAGGTGTGAATACCTCATCACCATTTCCATGCTCTGCCACGCACCCAATTGTTGCAGCACAGGCAGTGGCGTACCGGCCATGACGTGCCAGCTTGCCCAGGTGTGACGCAGGTCGTGGAACGTGAAGGCTGGGTCGATACCGGCACGGGCGCAGGCTTTGAACCATGCTTTCGTGGTGGCGTGGAAAATCCGGCTATCGCGATAGGTAAAAACATACCGGGCATTTTGTCCGGTGCATTCTTTCACCACGGCCAGCGCATCGTCATTCAGCGGCACAGGAAAATGTTTTTTACCTTTGGCGCGGCCTGCCCATATCCATGTCACCCGACGTTTGATGTCGATGTCTTGCCACAGCAGGCCAGTGATATTCGCGCGGCGCAACCCGGTGGCCAGCGCGAAGCGCGTCATGAGGGCAAGGTGTGGTGGAAGCTCGGCAATCAGTGCGCGGGCTTGGTCGCGCGTAATCCAGAGAAAAAAATCTTTACTGGTTTCTTGCAGGTACGGAATGCTCGGCACGCCGGGCAGGTGGCCTTTTTCGTGCGCATAATTGATCACGGCAGAAATCACGGCAAGGTAGCGATTCGCCGTGGCGGGCGAGTTGCCTTTTTTTATTTGCGCTTTGCGAATTGAAATCAGGGTATCTGTGGTGATTGCCGTTACGGGTAGGCCGGTGAGCTGCTCGGTGAGCCAGCCTAGCCGCTGCCGATCTGTTTCAAAACTGCGCTTGTGGATGGCATGTTCATCCACCCAGGCTAGCGCGGCTTCGTCCCAGGTGATTACGCGGGCGTCACCAAGTTTCGATTGTCGCCAAATTTCAGCACGGCGGCGGTCGTGGTATTCCTGCGCGGCTTCGCGGTCGGTTGTGCCAGTCGTTTCCGCAACTCGGCGGCCGCCGATCTGCCATTCGCAATGCCAGATTTTTCCTCGCTTTCTGAGGCCCATAGTGTATTTTCCGTAGAGTCGATCTTGTATTTTGAACGTATCCAATCGGCAAGGTCAACGTCTAGGAATACCCAGCACTTGCCCGGCTTCGCCCCCGGAACTTCACCGGCGCGCGCCTTGGCTTCGAGCGTGTGCGGGTGCAAACGCAAGAACTGGGCGGCTTCGATGAGATCGAGCGTGCGCATTACTTCTCCGACCTGCTGCGGAATGCGCCACGCGTGTAGCCCGCGAGGAAGCAGAGCGAGAGCAGCAACATCCCCCATTGGCTGGCCTGCCACGTCTCGATGATCCACAGCGGCTGGGCCAGCATGCCGATAACATACCCGGCCCGCTGCGGTTTCGCGCTCGTGGATAGCCAGAATGCCAGGCCAGACAGAATGAGGATGGCGGTCTGGATCATGTTTTCGATTGCTCGACCGCCCACTTGCGCGCTTCAGTGAAAATTTCAGATAGCGTGGCCTGCGGCATTTTCTTGGCCCACGAACGCCCGCGCTTGAGGGAGTATCGTTTGTTCGGCAGGCGAACGCCGCCGATGCGGAATGATTTCCCGGCGGTGGTGATCGTGATGTAAATGTCGGATTTAAATGCTGGCATGGCAGGATATATCTATTGTTTAATGTTTTTTAATTGTATGGATAGGTGTCTACTTCACGTTATGCCTCACGTCCTCCCACACTTTCAGATGTTCGGGCGGGAAGTGTTCATTCTCGAAATACCAGTCGTTCATTTCTCCGGCGTACATATCAACCTGCGGCACGGCAGCGCACCACGTACCGGACGCCCCACACCAAACAGCCATCACCGGGAATGGATAGCTTGTGAAAACAGCAAGTATTTGCGTTCCGTCTTTAGGGGCAAGTTCAGGGGGTATCCAGTTCAACATTCTTCTCTCCGTTCATCCATGAGGCATAACATCTCTGTTAACGCGGACGCTCCGCCGATGAAGCCGGCTCCGCGCCGGTTACATCAACGTTAGGGGATACAGACCGTGCGAAATAGACAGGCATCGACTCGCCGCGCACCTCGAACATTTCTGGCTCTGATCCATCGGCATCGAGCGCAACAAAAACACGTTCCTCTTGCCCTCCAACGATGGTGTAATCAGCGCTCCAGCTATCGGCCCATTCTGCCCAAGTCCTCACCGCCTGCTCTGAGTAGTTTGCCTTCACGCGCTTGGCATCCTCGCGTTCCGATTCTTCCCGCCAAACCAGATATACCTTTTCCATCGTCTTCTCCAAAATATCCCCTAACCCTACGCTCAACCGGAGCTTCGCCAAAAGCGGCGCAGCCCGGTTAGCTACACGTTGTGCGTCTTCATCACTCTGCCGGAGGCTTCAGCTTGTACATCCGGCGCAGCGCCCGTTCGATCATCACCGGCCCGCTCTCTTCGCGTTCCGGACCCGTCAGCCAGTCCCGCAGCCACTGCGGGAGCTTGGTGTTGTAGGGCACCTTCTTCAGGTGCTCCGGGGCGGGGTTGCGGCCCGCCCCTTCCCGCGCGCCGCCTCGGCTCATTCCGGGCGCCAGACGCGGCCGTCTTCCGTCATGGTCAGGCCATCGAGGATCATCTCGCCGTCTTCGTCCTTTTGGACGTCGGCCTTGTCGATCTCGACGGCCAGGAATCCGAAGTGCGCGTGCGCGCCGCTGAAGACCACACGTTGCCCCTTGAACTGCTCGCGGTGCCAGCGCCCGCCTTCGTCCTGAACCGGCCACTCCGGCACTTCCGAATTCCGCTCGTCCGCCACCACATTCGCATCGCAGCCATTCCACACGAGTTGAGTTGCCATGATCTTTTCTCCTTAGTGTTCGGCTTGGGCCTTTCCCTCACCGTCGAATCTAGTCTAGTCGCCTATCAGAATTAAGTCAAGACATTTTTCAAAGTATTTTTACCGCCAGACGCACAACCCGGCAGTCCACGCGGACTCGCCGATAAGACCGGCGAGCCTGTGACTTTTACGTTATGCACCTTCTCGCCGCGCATCTTCAGTTCATCGCCTTTCCGCACGTTGTAGCCCTTGCGAAAGGCTGCGCCGACGATGTTGTCGAAGTATTCGAGCTTGTCGGCATCGGACAGATGCCCGATCTTCCGCAGGTATTCCGCTGTTCTTGTCGTTATCGACGGCGGTTTCCAGTTCATAGCAACGCCCCTTTGTGCCGGCTCGGGTCAATGGCTCGGTCAATCGCTGAAAGCAGGTCGTTCAGCTTCTCGGCTTCGTCGCTGTCCTCGCCTTCAATCGTTTTAATGATCGCCGCGCAATCGGTCAGCAGTCCAAGTAAAACGGCATTCTCTCCGGCAAGCGCCAGCCATCCGGCGTGGTGCCCGTCCCGGTATGCGTACTTCTCGCGGTCATTCGTGCCTTCGGTCAGCCACATGCTGCATGTGCTGTCGTAGGCAATCTGTTCCGGGTGGTCTTTGTCAAACGGTCTTAGCATGTCTCAATCTCCAAAGTCGCGTTGCTCAATTATTCTTGCAAGTTGCATAACACGTCGCTCAACACTGACGCAGGCGATAAAGCCGCCTGCGCCGGTTAGCTCAGGCGTTATGCACCTGCGTCATCGCAGCGATCATTCCCATCAGTGCAACATGCTTTGGCGATGGTTTGCGCCGCGCAACTTCAGCCATTGCCATTCGGCGCTTCTTGTCGCGCTCAACTGCACCTGCCTTGCGTACCTCATAGGTTCCGCGTTGTTTTGCCTGGCCCATTCTTCAATCCTCCTGCTGCATAACTGTGCCTTCAACTCGGACGCCTTCGGCGCCGGTTAAGGCGGCGTTATGCACCATTGCCAGCTTTTTCGCTTTATCGAACGCTGCTTGAAATTCAGCGGCACCACCAGCAACGCGCATTGCTTCAATCGCAGCTAGCAAATCTGGTGCAGCGGCAATCAGCTTTGCATTTGCTGCTACATCCCCACTCCCACAGTCGCGCACTTCGGCCAAATATCCGGGCTTGGCCCCCGAGATCATCCACTCACCTGTGGTCGGGCTAGGGTTTTGTCGCTCAACTCTCCACGGCCCCGGGGTGTGTTGCATAACCCGGCATTCAACCAGACCTTGCGCAATAGGCACTGTGCTCATGATTTATCTCCTTCTGGCGCAAGGCCGGTTAATTTTGCGTTAGCTGTCACAGGCGGCCCGGATCGGGTGCCCGTACCGGCTCATCACGCGGTCCACCAGTCTCCTTTGAGCCAACAGGCCGTTGCTTCGGTTCTGTTACCTCGAGCTGGAAGTCGTCGAACGTCTGTGTGTCCTGCGGCTTGCCGTCCTTGTCAAGCCCCTGCGGCTGCAGCGTCATGCGCCAGCAGCCGTTCAGCCACTCAGTTCGCGCCACGCACACGCCAGCAAAGCCGCTCACGGTGTCGCGGGCCTTGTCGCCAAGATTTATGTTTGCCATTTCAGTTTTCTCCTTGTGTAAAAGTCAGTCTTGGTGGTGCGGCGGTAGTGCCGCACAACCCGCCGCTCCAGGGGAGCCTCCGGCGATAAAGCCGCCTCCGGCCCCATGAGCTTTGTCGTTGTTCGGCAGGCGAACGCCGCCGATGCGGAATGATTTCCCGGCGGTGGTGATCGTGATGTAAATGTCGGATTTAAATGCTGGCATGGCAGGATATATCTATTGTTTAATGTTTTTTAATTGTATGGATAGGTGTCTACTTCACGTTCGGCGTCACACATACCGCCCAATCTGGGCCATCTGTACAGTCCTTGTCCTCGGCCATCAGTGCGTCCATCGCCACCACGCGGTACACCACGCCACTGACCTCACCGATGGTCACGGAGGCTTCGCAGTAGTTGCCGTATACCTTTCCGCCCACACGTCGTAAAACGGCCTCAAGTCTGTCTTTATCAATCTGCATTATTTCCTCCCGCACCTAGTGAAGCCGAACCCAGCAGTCGACACGGACGCTCCGCCATCATTTCCTCGCTTGCCACCAGCGTGGCCTAACCCTGCGTTCCAGCGGACGTGCCGCCAGCAGGGTGGTTGCTCGAATGCCCAGCGGGCACGCCGCTGAACTCCACGTTAGAGCGCTTGCGAATGAATGCAGCCGTTTCGCGCCGCAGGGTGTCGTACAGGCTCCCCGGCACCCACTTGCGGTCGTCGCGGTAGTCTGTGAATCCCTCTGCCGCTTTGGCGCACGCCTCGCGTTCTGCAAGGACGTTCGCCCGTAGCCAGGAATTCATCAACTCGCCCACCTCATTCCAGTTATCGGCGTGCCGGTCTATCAAGTGCCAAGCCGTGGCTCCGTCCATGCCGAGCCAGTTCTGTGCCTTGTCCGCTTCTTCCGGTGTCATGTTCTTTCTCCGTGTCAACCGCGCTCTAACCCGTCAGTCGAGCCGACCTGCGCCAAAAGCGGCGCAGATCGGCTCACTTCTGCGTTATGCAACTCAGTTGCCGTCCTGCCAGCGCCGACTTTTGCTGGTTTCTCGTAGTCGCCGCACTTGCGCAGGTAGCCGTAGTCTGTGTCGTGTGGGTTGTCGCTCTTCTGTGCGTACCATCGCGGCTTGTGGCTCTTCTCGCAAACCCTCGCGCCGGGAACATCTTCGTCGTTAAAGTGTTTGCATTCATCGCAGTTTCTGGTTTCCATTCTATATCCCCAGTGCCTAACCCATCAAGCCAGCCCAAACAGCCCGCCGTAGCACGCCACTTTTTTACCGATGGCTTGATAAACAGATTCGCTCGACGGGCTTCGCGCCAGATTTACTCTGGCGTCGTGCAGCTTCCTGTTCGCCTGTATTTTTGTCACTCCATTTGGAGGATTGGCATCTTTGCCGGGGCCGTAGCTTAATAGCGCGGAAAAGCTGCTTGCGCCTCTGTTCCCGTGGCTTCTATAGGCAGAGATATAACATAGGCCTGATGCTTTCAGGTCATCTAGATGGTGACGAACGAAGGCGTCAGAACATCCGGTGCGCTCGCAGAGTTCGGCCACGGTGCGGGGGGCAATTGTCATGAGGGTGACAATTTTTTTGCGTTGTTTCGCGGCTTCTTCCGGGCTGGCTCTCATCGCGCGCACCCGTCTATTTGTTGCGCTTCGGCTTCTTTTTTCGCGACGATATCGATGACGCTGACAAACAAGATAACGGCCAAGATCGCCAGCAGCGATTGCTTGATCATCTGCCGCCGGATATGCCGGGGCGAGGGATATTTAACGAACATGAGATGGCTTTCCGAAAGATGAAATGGCGCGCTTGACGGCTTCGAGTTGCTCTTTGCGCTGCGCCTCTTTACAGGCTGGGCAGCCACCGCAGGCTTTGGCGGGTTGTGGGGTTGGCAAGGTCATGAGGTGATCCCCAGTTCTTTGCGCAAATCCGCCGTTGATTTCTCTGGCACGCGGATGAGTTCGCCGCTTATTTTCATGGAGAGATACGATGGGTGCCATGTCTCTGTTTCTACACGATCCAGAGCCTGGCAAATCGCATCGACCACACTAAGGTCAGTTATCTGGTAAGTGGTGCGCCCTTCGTATTCCATCCCTGGCGCAAGGTAGGTGCAAGTCACAAGATATTTATTTAGCATAAATCCTCCATCTAGATAAGACGCGGCTGCGCCGGGTGATTCTTTTGCCGTGTTGCCAGCGCCGACTTGTTGAGCGCCCAGAACACCAGTGGCGCAGCGCAGGCGCGCTCGAATGTCCACCCGCGCAGGTGCAAGAGCGGGGCGCGATTGAAGGCGGCGCGCAGTTCGTCGGTGGTGGGTGAATCATTCATGCCGCGATGCTCATGTCATCGGCTCTCATGCTCACCCGTCGCTCTTCGTCATTGGGAAGAATCACGACGATCGCCGGATTGTCCACATGCGGGCGCAGCAACAGGGTGCGGCTGTCGAGATAGGCTACGGCCTGGGCGACGTCCTGCTTGAGTTCGGCGTCATCGTCGATGATGTGCGCGGTGTCCCATTCCAGCCGATGCGCGGGGTTATAACCGAGTAGTCGGCAATAACATTCGATGTTCGAACGCGCGGCGCTGTAGGCGTAGTACCGTTCGATGGTGTGCTGTTCAAATGCTGCCATGTCTGCCTCTCCCATTCACCGCGTGGCCCCATGCCGCGCCTGCTGTTTGCTGCGCTCGCCCGGTGGTTCTTGCGTCACCTCACGCCGTGCGAAGCAGAGGGCTGTCTTGGCTGGCTCGATACCCGACTCGCGGGTTTTGCCGGTTGATGGGGTGCATTATGCGCAAATGAATTTATTTGTCAATACGCAAATGTATATTTTTTTGCGATAGTTTCCCAACGGCCAATTTTCGCCGCAAAAATCAAGGGGGTTCTATGGAAAAGCAACCAATGCCGCTGCGCCTTCGGCGCGAACTATCCGGTAAGATCAGTTCATTGGCTATTGGTTAATTTCACTGATGCTAATGGCTTGCCAGTCGTTATTAACGAACCTCATTTTGCAAATAAAGATGTTATGGCGCAACGCGCCGAAGCCATTTTTTGCGCGCACCCCACGCATAACTGTCCAGGTTTCACCTTTTTGCGTGGTAACCGCTTTTGATGTGGTATCAAACTTCGCTGAATCTGGGTCGTGCAGTGATTTTTCGATGAAATCCCTGCAGGCGTTGATGGCGCTACTCTCCTGACTGGCTGGTTCGGGTGGCGTTGGTGGCGATGAGCGCATGCAAAAACTGAGTAGGAAGATGGTGCCCGCCACGGCGGCGGTAATGCGCAGCGCACTGGCCTTGCCAGAAAATGTTGGCTTTGCGCCACAATAAGGGCATTTGTCAGCCTGGTCGCTGATGTCTTTTTTGCACTCATGACAGGTGATAAGCGCCATGTGGCCTCCTATAAATTCTAATGGTTCGTTTCATTATTTTCTTTGCCTGCTAGTTCGGCAATGATGACATCATTCGCCTGTTTAACAGCTTTTGCTCGTTGTAATAACTCGCCGCGCTGATCCTTGGTCAGTCGCCGATAAGTATCTAAAAGTGACTGCTCATCGAGCGTAATAATTGGATAGCTTGGTTTTGTCTCTGCTGCTTGAAAATCTATAGTGGCATTGGTTTGGTATGCAGATTCTAGCTCTAGCGGACTGATATTTAGAGCCTTGGCTAGTTTTAGAATCGTTTTTGTTTCGGGCGTTGAATCGCCAGACAAGGTGCGGCTAATTGTTGGCTGAGGAACGCCCGATAGAGCTGACAGCTCGGCTTGAGTAATACCGTTTGGTCGGTAGTTTTTCATAGCCTTATCTAGTTGATTTGCAATGCTCATAGTTAAATAATGCGGTAATGAATTATTAAATGCAAAAATTCATTCGTTTGCGTATTGACAAATACATTCATTTGCGTATATTGGCGGTATGGATACCGCATTCGAAGTTGTAAATAAGATTACAAAGCTTTCCAGAATGTCGGACGCAGAGATCGCGCGCCGCGTGAAAAGCACTCAGCCAACGATTTGGCGGCTGCGCTCCGAAAAGTCTCAGGATTGTTCTGCCAACCTTTATAGGGCGCTATGCCTGCTTAAAGATGAAATTTCGAGCGCCGAAAAACTCGGCATCCCAGGGGGGCTTCCTTCGGGGCGCGCTGGTGATACGGCTCCTGAAACGAATCAGGAGGCGGCGTGAATAAAGAGTCCCGCCCACAGGGTTGCGTGCAGGATGGGGTCCAGATTTGCGTGTCAGAGCGCCGTGATGCTCATGGGAAGATCGTCGTCTATGTGTACGACGACGGGCAGGCCATCCCCGAGGATGTTGGGGCTGCCGCTGCTGAAGGCGACACGATACTTGCTGACTCGGGGTCTCGCGTTGTTTAAGGTGATTTCCTGCCCTCGTTCGGTAGTGAGTGTGCTGACGAGCATGGCGAGTCCTTTCGGGTGGGGTGGTGAGTGGAATCTTCATTCTATTCGTCATGGGCTGGCCTCTCTTTTTTGCTCCTCCGCGACTGCTGTAAAAGCAGTCGTTGCGGGCAGCGTGTCCGTTTGGATGCCTTGCCCGCTTTTTTATTTTTACTCGCTGGCAGCGATAACCAGCGGCAAGCAGCGTCACTAATTACTATCGGAGGTTATCGGTGGCAGCCACTCAAAACAATCAATTAACACTGGAATTCGAGCCCGGCCTGGTGGATCGGTTCGGCAGCCTGCGCGAGTGCATCGCGGCGGGCGTGTATCAGCGCGGGCTGAAGCGCGTGGCCTCTGATCTGGATAAGGCGCCGGGCAACCTGTCGCGCGAGCTGGGCGGTGAATCCGACCGGCATTTCTCGGCGGATGCTCTGGAACGCTATATCCAGACGCAGGGCGACCTGACGCCGATCTACTACTTGATCGCGCGCTACATGGGCGATCAATCGAAGGCAGAGGCGGCAACGCTGAACCGGGTGGAGAGCTTGATGCAAGAGGTGGCTGCGCTCATGGCGCAGTCAGGCGCAGCGAAAAAACCGGCGCGGCGGTAGGCTGCATGGCTGAAAAAATAGATACCGAGGCATTGCTCTCCCGCACAGACATCGTGCGGGTGATCGATGCCTATGTGCCGCTGACCAAGGCGGGGGGCGAGTGGGTGGCGTGCTGCCCGTTCCACACAGAATCAACGCCGTCATTCAAGGTGAATGAAGCGAAGCAGTTTTATCATTGCTTTGGCTGCGGGGCGAATGGTGATGCGATCAAATTCTTGCAGGATTATCGTGGGCTGAGTTTTCTGGATGCGGTGGCTGAGCTTGGTGGCGAGGCGGTGCCCGATTCATCTGGTGCGCCGATCCAGCGGGCCGCGCCTGAGCGCGCTGCTGTGGTTGAATCCCCCTGGGTTCCGCTGCGCCCGGTGCCGACGGATGCGCCTGAAGCGCCGCGTGCGCATCCGGTGCGCGGCGTGCCGTTGCGGGTGAGCGCCTACCGTGAGGCGGACGGCGCGCTGATTGGCTATGTGATGCGCTTCATCACATCGACCGGCGGCAAGGATGACATCCCGTTGGCGTATTCGAAGAACGAAACAACCGGCGCGCAGGCTTGGCGCTGGATGTCTTTTGCCAAGCCCCGTCCGCTGTATGGGCTGGATCGGTTAGCGGCCAAGCCGGATGCCGTGGTGTTGCTGGTAGAGGGCGAGAAGTGCGCCGATGCGGCGCATGAGGAGCTAGCCGAGCTGGCGGTGGTGAGCTGGCCGGGCGGTGGTAAGGCGGACGGCAAAGTGGATTGGACGCCGCTGGCGGGCCGCAAGGTGATTACCTGGGCAGATTGCGACGCGAAGCGCGAAAAGCTGACCAAGGACGAACGCGACGCGCTGGTGGATGGTTTGGATGAGCAGGCAGCCGAGCAGGCGTTGATAGCGGCGCAGGCGGTCAAGCCGCTGCTGCCGGATAACGAGCAGCCGGGTGCGCAGACGATGATCCGCATTCGCGAGGTGCTGCGTTCCATGAATTGCAAGCTGTGGAATGTGCGCTTGCCGCCTGCGGGGGCCAAGCCGGATGGCTGGGATGTGGCCGATGCGGTGCTGGAAGGGCTGAAAGGAAAGGAATTGGCCGCGTTCATTCGTGAAAATGCTCGTTCCGCCGTTCCGCAGGTGTCACGCGAACACGCGGAACAGGTAGCAATGGCAAGCCTTTCGAGCGGAACGGCAAGGATTCATCAAGCGCCTGAAAGGCACTCGAGCGCGGCTTTATTACTGCCCGTGACGGAATGGCTGGATCAAGCCACGCCGATGGAGTGGATAGTAGATGGAATCATCCAGCGCGGGCAGTTGTATGCCTGCACGGCCATCACGAACCACGGCAAGACGGCCATCGGGTTGTTGATGGCAATGAGCGTTGCGGCAGGGGTGAGGTTCGCCGGGCGGGATGTGTTGCCCGGCAAGGTGCTGATTCTGTGCGGCGAAAATCCCGATGGATTCCGCACGCGGCTGCATGCGACGCTGGAGGCGATGGGCCTTGAGCGTGAGGATATTACTGGTCGCATGATGGTCTTACCGCAGGCGCTGCCGCTGGCGAATTGCGTCGAGCAGATTCTGCTGGAGGCGCGCCGCGACGAAGGGAATTATTCGCTGGTGCTGGTGGATACCTCGGTGAGCTACTACAGCGGGGATGATGAGGATGACAATCTGCAAGCGCGGTCGCATGCCTGGCATTTGCGTGCGCTGGCGGAATTGCCGGGGCGTCCGGCGATTGTCGCCAACTGCCACCCGACCAAGAGCGCCGATCGAGAAAACCTGCTGCCGCGCGGTGGTGGGGCTTTCCTGAATGAGATTGACACGAACCTGACCGTGTGGGCGGAAGGCGAAACCGCCACGCTGCACTGGCATCGCAAAAAACGCGGGCCGGATTTTGATCCGATACCGTTTGAATTCCACGGCAAGAGCATCGAAGAGCACGGTAAGAAGCTGCCTACGGTGGTGGCGGCGCACATTACCGATCAGCGGGCGCATGAGCTGAAAAAGGCGCGCACCGAGGCGGATGATCGGCTGCTGTTTGCGATGCTGCATCACCCGGATTCGACGTATGCAGAGTGGGCCACCGCCTGCGGTTGGAATGGTGAGCAGGCCAAGAGTAAGGTGTTTAGAAGCATGGAGCGTCTTAAAGAAGACAAGCTGGTGATTAAGTATCGCGGTTTTTTGAAGCTGACAAAGTCGGGCGAAGAAGAGGCGAAGCGGGTTAGGTAAGCAGTTTGGTAGCACGGTAGCACGGTGGTGCGTCTCACCATAACCAGGCAAGGCGAATGACCCTTCGCAGCGCTGGTGAAAGTAGAGAGGCGTACAGAAGGTAGAGGCTGGTCGATGGGCTTTAGTCTCGGGAACGATTGGATCGATGTTTTTTGATTTTAGCTTGTGGTAGCAATGGTTTCGGCTTGTTCCGTTCCGGTTCCGTTCCAGAAGCGGAACGAACAGCGGAACGGGCCGGAACGAAGCGGAACGAGAGCGGCAAAAGCGGCGGTTTTTCGTCGATTTTTTTCTCCCTGTTCCTCCGTCGGCGACGGGGGGTAGGGGGGAAATGGGGGTTAACCCCCATTTCTCCCCCTAACCAGTCCCCGGCGCCGGGTGGGCAGGCTTGGCATGGGGTGATTGAATGAGTATGCGGAACAGGATGCCGAAGTGTGCAGCCTTCATCGATGAACTGAGGGAGGTGTTCGGGGTGGATGAGATGAACCAGGTGATTCGCACCGGGTTGAGGGCTGATTGCAAGCCGTGGCAGCGGGTTTATTTCTGTGAGGCGGGTGAGGTTCTGGGTAGTGAGTTGAGGCCTGAGCTGGGCAAGGTGGTGAGCGCGGCGCAGATGGTGCTGGTTAAGCCGGTGGTGGCAACGAAAGGGGTGGTGTGATGGCGGCAACCGATCTGCCCAGCTGGGCATGGCGCGATCCGATGGAGGTGGCGGCTAGGCGTGAGGCGCGTGATTGCTGCGGCTGCGTGTTTCGGGTGGTGGTTTTTGCGCGAATCATCTGCGTAAAGCACGCAGGGCGCGGGGGTGAGTCGATGTACCGGTGTGTTGATTTCAGGCGTGATGAATCGAAAGGGCGAAAATGATCGAATACATCAACATGCAGTTGAGTGTGTGGGGTAAGTGGGCAGTGCGGCGAAGTGCGTCTGGCCTTGGGTATCCAAGCATCTGCCCGATGTTTCAACAGGTGAGGCATGGTGGTGGCTACCGTAGCAGCGCGCCGCCAGGTGTTGAGGAGTATGTGGAGGAGACAGACCAGGCGGTTCGGCGGTTGCCTGTGGTTGATCGGGCGCTGTGTGTTGAGTTTTACCAGCGAGGAGGCACGGCATCGGCTGTGGCGCAGCGGTTGGGGATTGGGCGGCAGCGGCTGTATGAGCGCCTGGATGCGGTGCATCGGGCGGTGATGGGGCATTTGAATGATATTGCGGCTGGAATTAAATAAAATGAGTGTTGACACTTCCGGACAGTTTGTGTATAAACCTGTCATTCTGTCATTTTTGCGCCAAAGCCCTGCTGCTCGTTATCGAGTCGCAGGGCTTTTTTGTTATGCCTAACACCGCGCAAAGGCCTTGCAGGCACGTAGGATGTCATTCTTTGAGCTTTGATGGGTATTGCGCTCAGCATGAGGGTGATCGGAAGATTGGAACATTTGCAGATCCGGCGCGAGGCAGTCGGCATGAGCGTGGTTATGGATCCGAGTGGGAAGCGATTCGAAAGAAGATTCTCAGGCGTGATAAAGGATTATGCCAGCCACATTTGAGGCAAAGGAAGTACAGGCCAGCGAACATCGTTGATCACATCATGCCGAAGGCTGAAGGTGGATCAGATGACGAGGAAAACTTGCAAGCTATTTGTAAAGCTTGCCATGATGCCAAAACTCAAGAGGAATCGCTGAGGGCCCAGCGCCGCCGTTGATTGGGGTAGGGCGGTAAAAAGATAGCCACCCAACCCCGCTTCGGACCGTGCTCCAAGTCAAATTTTTATGTGCGGGGGTTTCTGGGAGGGGGGGGGTGTTCTTCCCTTGATATTTGAATTGATCATTCAGCCGCTTTTTAGCGGTTTTTTTTTGGAGTATTGATGGGATCTAGAGGCCCGCAGCCGTTGCCAGCTAATGTGCATCGCCTGCGGGGAAATCCGTCTAAAAAGCCAGAAGCAGAGCTAGTTGATGACTTCAATCCCGAGGTTGAAATCCCCAGTGCGCCAAAGTGGATATGGCCAGAAGCCCGTAAGGAATGGCGGCGTGTAGGCACGGAGCTTGAACGTTACGGGCTGGTCAGTAAACTTGACCGCGCCGCTCTAGTGCTGTACTGCCAGGCGTGGGCTCGCCTGGTTTGGGCAGAAACCATGTTGTCGCGTGCGATGAATCTTTCAGAAGAAAAGCGGCTTGAGGCCGAGGCACGCGGTGAAGAGTGGAAGGGTGGCGACGGCATTATGGTGCCCAGCCCGAACGGCTCGTTGGTGTACTCGCATCACTGGGTCGTGCAGCGCCGCGCCGCGCAAGAAGTCCATTGGTATTTGCAGAGCTTCGGTCTCTCGCCGTCATCGCGGGGGCGAGTTAAAACGAGCGACAACCGCCAGGCCGCACTATTCGAGCAACCCGGACAAGACGCATGGAATCTGTGAGCCTCTCATTTGCCGACCGCGCAACGAACTATGCGCAAGCGGTCGTGTCGGGAACCATCCCCGCATGCAAATGGCATAAGCTCGCCTGCGCCCGGCATATCAAAGACCTTGAGCGCATCGGCAGCGAGGGATTCCCTTATCTTTTCTCTCCAGAGCTGATTGATGCCGATGGCATCGCCTACCAGCCCGCCGAACGAATCTGTCGATTCGCTGAGTTGATGCCGCATATAAAAGGGGACTGGGCAGGTCGTGGTGAATTGATTCACCTTGAAGATTGGGAAGTTTTTATTCTCGCCAGCATTTTCGGCTGGGTGCATAGCACTACATCGAAGCGCCGGTTTCGTGTCGCCGATCTTTTTGTGCCACGAAAAAATTCAAAGAGTACGCTGGCTGCGGTCATTGGAAACTTCATGCTTGCCGTCGATGGTGAATTTGGCGCAGAAGTTTATTCAGGCGCAACATCGCAAGATCAAGCGCTCGAAGTTTTCCGCCCGGCATTGCTGATGGCCCGCGCCACCCCTATTTATCGACAAAAATATGGTGTAGTTGCAAACGCATCCAACTTGGCAGTCATAGAAAAAAACGCCAAATTCGAACCTGTCATCGGGAAACCCGGCGATGGCGCATCGCCAAGCTGCGCCATCGTCGACGAATATCACGAACACAAAACCAGCGAGCTTTACGACACCATGCAGACTGGCATGGGTGCTCGCAGCCAGCCGCTGATTCTGGTCATCACGACTTCGGGCAGTGATATTTCTGGCCCATGCTTTTTGCATCAAAAAGAACTTGAAAGAATTCTTGAAGGCATCATCGAAAATGACCAACGTTTCGGAATTATCTTTGGCATTGACGAAGGCGACGACTGGACGAGCGAAGATTCCCTGATAAAAGCAAATCCGAATTATGGAATCAGCGTTGACGCCGAATATCTAAAATCTCAGCAACGCGACGCCCTGGCAGATCCACGCAAGCAAAATACTTTTAAAACAAAACACCTCAACGTCTGGGTGGCCGCTGCTTCTCCCTGGTTAAATTTATATCACTTGCAAAACGGTGGCGATAAATCCATCACGCTGGAAAGTTTCCGCAGTGAAGAGGTTGTTGCGGGTGGCGACTTCGCCAGCAAGCAAGATATCGCCAGCGTGGTTTGGGCGCGCCGCCAGCGCATTGACGGGCTAGATCACTACTATTTCACCAGCCGGAATTATGTCCCGCAGGCTGCGGTCGACAAGCCGGAAAACGCGCACTATCAGGCATGGGTTAACAGCGGTTATCTAATCCCCACGCCTGGCAACATGATCGATTTGGAAATGATTCAAGAAGATATTTTGCGCAGCGCAGAAACCGTCATCCTGCGCGAGTTTGTCAAAGACCCCTGGGGCGGCCAGCAACTGGGAAGCAACCTCGCCATTGCCGGGCTCACGGTTGTCGACATTCCGCAGCAAGTGCGCTACCTCAGCGACCCGATGAAAGAAATCGCCGCGCTCATTGATGCCGGACGCTTTCATCACGATGGAAATCCCTGCTACGTCTGGCAGCTTAGCAACGTGGAAGTGCAGCCCGATAGAAATGACAACGTCTTTCCCCGCAAATTGCGCGCCACCAACAAGATCGACGCCGCGATTGCCACGATTGTCGCCATGAGCCGCCTGATGGTCATGACGCCAGAAGATTCGCTTGATGAGTTTTTGAATTCTCCTTTATCGGTTTAATCAATGAATAGAATTCTCTCTACGATGCTGGGGTGGTTTGGCGCAGGCGGTGCTTTGGGCGATCATTCTGGAAAACAATTCACTGGCGCGGCGGGGTCGCTGATCGAGGATACCTCGCCGCTATCCATTGACCGCGCCTTGCAGCTCTCGACCGTTTGGGGCTGTGTCTGGCTGCTGGCGAATATCATCGCCTCGCTGCCGTTATTTGTTTATACCCGCAAGGATGGCCAGCGTGATTTGGCCCGAGATACGCTGCTATGGCAGCTTTTACATGACAGCCCGAATTCGCGCATGACGCCCCTTGAATTCTGGCGTGCCCTGTTGCTGAATTTTTTGCTGCGCGGCAATGCCTACGCGCGTGTTGAAAGAAATGCTGTCGGCGACGCCATTGCTCTTTGGCCAATGGCCGCCGATCAAGTCGAGATGCGCATCCTGATCGATGGGACGGTCATTTATGCCTATCGGCTGAATAATGATGTGGCGATTCTCGCAGAAAACAACGTGCTGCACCTCAGAGACCTTGGCAACGGTAGCATCGGCCTCGCCCGGCTTGACTACATGCGCGCCACCACCAGCGAGGCTGGAAACGCGCAAAGTGCCGCCAATAAATTGTTTGCCAATGGGGGCAAGCCGTCCGGCATCTTGATGATTGATAAAGTCTTGAGCAAAGATCAGCGTGCAGCGATCAAGGCGAATTTTTCCGAGATGGCCGAAGGCGGCACCTCGCGGCTGCATGTTCTTGAGGCAGACATGAAGTATGAGCAAGTCAACCTCAGCCCGCAAGATCAGCAATTGTTGGAAACCAGAAAGTTTACCGTTGAAGAAGTGTGCCGCTGGTTTTTAGTCCCCCCGGTCTTGCTAGGCCACGCCAATGGCGGGGGCAGCTACAACGCGAATGATCAAATCATCGAAACTTTTTACAAGCTCGTCGCGCGCCCGATGCTGGTGGGCATTGAGCAATCCATTACCAAGCGCGTGCTGTCCCCTGCCCAGCGCGCCCGATATACCGTCGAATTCAGCTTTGACGCCTTGCTCAGATCAAGCTTAAAAGACCGAATGGAAGTTTATGCCAAGGGCGCACAGAACGGCATTGTCACCCGCAACGAGTGCCGCCAGTTAGAAAATCTCCCCCCTGTCGAAGGTGGGGACGAGCTTACCGCTCAAAGCAATCTCGTCCCTCTGCACCTGCTGGGAACAATCGTTTCACAAGGAGCCGCAAATGCTAATACGCAAACACCTACAGCTCAGTAACTGTGAATTCAAGCTCGCGGGCGATACGGGCAAATTCTCTGGCTATGCCAGTGTCTTTGGCGGCGTCGATAGCTATGGAGACACCATCGTGCGCGGCGCGTTTGACTACACGCTGCGTAATAACGGCAAGCCAAAAATGTTTTACAACCACGAATGGGATATGCCCATCGGTAAATACACCGTCGCCAAAGAAGACGATCATGGTCTTTTGGTCGAAGGCGAGTTGACGCCTGGTTTATCAAAATCCGCCGATGTACGCGCCGCCATGCTGCATGCCACCCTGGATGGTCTATCAATCGGCGGCTATCTTAAAGTCGGCGATTGGGAAGATTCCGCCGATGGGGGCCGCGTCATTCGTCGATGGACAAATCTTGTCGAAGTCTCGCCCGTTGTATTTCCCGCCGACACCGCTGCCCTTATTAATTTGTCATCGGTCAAGGGAATGGACATCGATGCCGCCCTCGATGGAGTCGAGACTATCCGTGATTTTGAGCGCTTCCTGCGGGATGCAGGGGGGCTTAGCAAAGGGCTGACCGAAGCGCTGGTCAGCCGCGCCAAGACTGTTTTTACCCAGGGGGAGCCTGAGGCAGAAACCATCGACGCGAAAGCCTTGGGCGAATTGCAGCTACTACTGCACCGAGCCCGCGCGCGCATACCACTGTAACTATTTTATTACCCCACCCATAACCCGACTTGAGCGGGTTTTTTTTTTGGAGAAAACCATGTCTGATCTAGCCGCTGTCATGAAAGCCGTCGAATCAATCGAAGGCCAATTAGTTAAATTCGCTGAAAAGTCCGAGGCAGAAATCAAATCCGTTGGCACCGCCTCGGCTGACACCAAAGCTGCGCTTGATACCCTGGGCATCAAGCAGCGCGAAATTGCTGACCGTCTTTTAGCCATTGAGCAAAAAGGCACATCGAAAGACGATCAAACCCCCGCTGCCACCGGCTGGGGTGATCAACTGGTCAAGGCAGACGCCTACGCCTCATTTGCTGGGGGCCATGCGCAAAAAATGCGTGTGGAGGTCAAAAACACGCTCGTGGGAGCAGATGCCAACGTTGCGCCGGATCGTAAGCCCGGCATTGTCGGCGGTGCATTCCTGCCAATGACGATTGAAACCCTGTTAAACAGCGCGCCAACCAGCTCAAACGCAATCGAGTACACGCGTGAAAACGTCTTTACCAATTCAGCGGCAGAAGCGGCAGAAGGCGCAGTAAAAGCAGAATCCGCACTCACCTGGACGCTGGTCAATCAGCCAGTATCGACGGTCGCCCATTGGATCAAGATCAGCCGCCAGCTCGCTGCTGATAATGCCGCGCTTGCGGCGTATGTCAATAACCGCATGACTTATGGCGTCGCGCTCAAATCTGAAACCCAGATCGTGGTGGGCGATGGTGTTGCACCAAATATCAGCGGGATATTCGATGCAGGCAACTTCACAGCACACGGCATCGCCAATGCCGCATTGCCTGCAGTCTTGAAAAAAGCCGCGCTGATTCGCAAGATCATGGCCGATAGCTGGGCGGCGGGCTTCCCTCCCGATGCGATTCTGCTGAATCCTGTCGATTGGGCCACGATCGAAATCGAGCTGATGACAACCGCTGCGGGGCAAATGCTCTACAGCATCACCGATGGCGGCCAGCCACGTCTGTTTGGTATCCCTGTCGTTCAGTCCGTCGGCGTTACTGCCGGAAACGTGGCGGTCGGTTCTTTCAGCCAGGCATACACGGTGTACAACCGCGAAGGCATCGTCGTTGAAATGTCGGATTCCGATTCAGACAACTTCACGAAAAACCTCATCACCATCCGCGCCGAGCGCCGTCTGGCGCTGGCAACCGAGCGTCCTGCTGCCGTTCGTGCAGGCACGCTGACCCCTGCCTGATTTTTAATACAAGCAGGTCCCCATCGCCACCTGATCATCAGGTGGCGATTTTTCTTGGAGGAAAACATGAATCTAGCTGAAATCAAGATCACCAAGCTCCTGATTACTTCTCGCTACGGCACTCTGTCGCCCGGCGACATTCTCCGCACAGATTCCGAATACGCCCGGCACCTGGTGGAAGAATGTCAAGGCGCAAAGTGGAATGCAGTCGCCGATCAGGCCCCCGCCGCCAAGCCAAAAAAAAAGATAAATAAATCATGAAAGGATCTGAAATGAAAACATCATATAGTCTTCCCCGCGTATTTTTTGCAGCGCTCGCCAGCCTGCTTTTTGTCGGCACCGCCCACGCCGCTGCGCTCTCCGACTTCGCCGAAAACAAGATCGTCGATGCCGTTCTGCGCGGGCAAACGCTCGGCGCTCCCGCCACCGGCTACGTCGCGCTCTACACCGCCTGCCCGACGGATTCCACCGCAGGCACAGAAGTCACCGGCGGCAGCTACGCCCGCGTCGCCATCACCAGCTCCCTCGCCAACTGGGCCGGCACGCAAAGCGCAGGCAGCACCACAGCCAGCTCGGGCACGGGTGGCACCACCAGTAATAATGGAACAATCACGTTCCCAGCGCCCACGGCCAACTGGGGCGTAGTCACCTGCTGGGGCGTTCTGGATGCCTCTACCGCAGGCAACCTGTGGATTTACAGCGCGCTCACGGTTAACAAGACCATCAACAACGGCGACGCTGCCCCATCGTTCGCCGCCGGTGCTGCGACCTTCCAGATCGATAATTGATCATGACGCTCCACGACGAAATCCTCTCCCGTCCTGACTGCGCCGATGCACTGGCGCGCAGGGACTGTGGTGAGCTGGCGGCACTGCTCTCGGTAGGCCGCACCAAGGTGATTGACTACAGCATCGGCTACGGCACGGTGCTGGAGGTGCTAGGGGCAGAAGCTGGATCGGCGTTTCTTGATGGATTGACCGCACTTGCCGCGACCAGCAGCCCCGTCAAATGGGCGCTCAAGCTCCTTGACCGTGGCGAGCTGAACATCGGGGCGGCGGCAACACGTGGGCAACTGGATGCGCTGGCCGCCGGTGGTGTTATGCCGAAAGCTGTAGCAGATGCGCTCAAGGGCTTGGCGGTTTCGCCGGATGAGATTACCGCGTCACAGGTGCAGCAGGCATTGGAGGGGGTGTAAATGGCTACCGTAAAACAGATTGTAGGAACTCGCACCAGCCTGACAGTTACTGGATTGTCTACTCTGGCCTCTGGTACTTATGTAAGTTCCGCTGACTACACTCCAAATACTAATCAGCCGCTGGATGTGATCGTAGAAGTCGATGTGGCTACGACGAACACGCCTGCCGGAAACAAGCAGGTTGTCGTATTTGTCAAAGAATCACTTGATGGCACGAACTTCCGCTCTGGGCCGGGTAGCGGAACCACGACTACCGATGAGCCGAATCTGAGGTTCCTTGGTACTGTACCGATGAACAGCGTCACCACCACGCAGATCGGCACGTTCTCTGTGGCGCAGGCGCTAGGATATTGCCCCTATGCGTTCAAAATAGTGCTTAAAAATGATCTAGGCGTTGCGCTGACTAGCGGAACAGTCTATACCAGCGAGATAAGCAGCACGGTTGCATAAGGTTGTCCATGAGCAACCTGATACTACCGCAGAAATGGACTAACCAGCCACAGACTCCGCTCGAGATTGACTGGAGCAATCCAATAACAAATGGATTAGCCTTAGCTAGAAATCAAGCCAATGAGTATGGGAGTGGGTTAGCCCCGTTTGTATATTCTAACGGGGTAAATCAGCGCGCTGTATCCGCAACCTCTGGCGGTGTAGTTCTTCCGCCTACGCAGATTGGACCAGAAGGCACTATTCTTTTCATTGCAAAAAATAAAGTAGGAACCGGTACTTCTGAGTATTTTTGGGATGGAGAAACTGCAACAAATAGAGACATATTTTATACTGCTGGCGGGAAAGCAACTTTTGGCTGGTATATCGGCGGAGTAGCGATTGCTGATACGACTCCAATAGAAGCTAGTTTCCTTGATTCGACAGTCCCCACGGTTGCCACATTAGCCTGGTCAAATGGTAGTCAGCAAGCCTATAAAAACGGAGTGCTTCATACCTCAAATGCCGTTGCTCTATCAGTAAATACTACTCGATCAATAAGACTATACAGTCGATATACGTCAAACGAGGGAATGCTGACAGGAGGCATGGCCCTATTTTTGTATTTTAATCGCAAACTTAGTGCCGTAGAAATACAATCCCTCTCGGATAACCCGTGGCAGATTTTCAAATCCCAGTCGCGCAGGATATTTGTTGCATCGGCGGGGGGTGCAGCCGCCCTCGCCAGTAACGCCGCTGCCCAAGCCAGCGCAAGCGCCGCCGCCACCACCGCTATCCCAATCACCGCTGCCG
>Ga0209066_10001922_pt1 | contig 26481 bp, 20 predicted proteins | sample All_14_2_FD_187198 | JGI IMG/M metagenome (GOLD analysis project Ga0209066, IMG submission 187198) | Freshwater microbial communities in response to fracking from Pennsylvania, USA - Allegheny Zone_MetaG_DW_15 (SPAdes) (version 2) ...
GGTCTGGCCAGGATCGAGCAAAGAGCGCTGGCAGCGACCTTGCGCAGCCTGGAAGCCGAAGGCGTGCCTTGGCTGCTGATCGGGGCGGGGCATGAGAGCCTGACCCTTGCTGCCACGCATATCCCATGGGACGCCCAGCCCTGGCTGATGCCGCTTGGCGCGGGCGACCGGCTCGCGCCCGGCGCGGCGGCGGCCTATCGCGTGGCCATTGCGGAGGCGCGGGCGCAGGCAGGTGCGCCGGACGCAGGGGAGGGGGGCGATGCGCGGCTATCTGTATCCGGGCTGCCGCCCATCCTGTTTGCCGATGATGATCAGCTCGACCGGCGCAATCGCCGTGCCGATCCGCATTTCAAGCCGGACTGGAACAGCGAATTGTTCGCCCATCATGACTATCTGACCGGCGCGTGCATCGTGCAGGCGACGCGCGCCGATCTGGCGGCGGTGGCGAGCGTGGTGGCGACAGGTGCGGACGGAATCGGTCGGGATGGCACGGGCTGGGCGCAGAGGCTGGTCGCGCGAGTCGCGATGACGCAACAGGCTGGGGGGCAAGAAGGGGGGCAGGGGGCCGCTGCGCCGGTCCATGTCCGCGCGATGCTGCACCATCGCCGCGCCCGCATCGCCCCGCGCCTGCCCGCCGCGCCGGTCATCGTCGCGCGCGACCTGCCGCCGGTCACCATCATCGTGCCGACCCGCAACCGGGTCGATTTGCTGCGCACCTGTCTGGAGGGGGTGGCAGCGACCGATTATCCGCAGGTCGATGTGATCGTGGTCGACAATGACAGCGACGATGCGGCGACTTTGGCTTATCTGGCCGCGCTCGATCCGGCGCGGCATCAGGTGCTGCGCCATAGCGGGCCGTTCAACTATTCGGCGATCAACAATCGCGCGGCGGCACAGGCGCAGGGGCGGCTGCTCTGCCTGCTCAACAATGATATCGAGATGATCGCGCCCGACTGGCTGGCGATCATGGCGATACAGGCGCTGCGCGCGGATGTCGGCGCGGTGGGGGCGCGGCTGCTCTATCCCGACGGGCGTATCCAACATGCCGGCGTCGTGATTGGCGTGGGCAATGCGGCGGGCCATGCCCATCGCTTCCTTCACCCCGACGAGGAAGGCTATTTCCGCCGCCATGCGTTGCCGCAATTCACCGCTGCCGTGACCGCCGCCTGCCTGCTGGTACAGCGCGAACGGTTCGAAGCGGTGGGCGGACTGGACGAGGGTAATTTTGCCGTCGCCTTCAACGATGTCGATCTGTGTTTGCGGCTCAATCAACGGGGCTGGCAGTCCTTCTATGAACCGCGCGCCACGCTGATCCACCATGAATCGGTGTCGCGCGGACTGGATCAGGATGTAGTGGGGGCGGCGCGCTTTGCCGGAGAACTGGCCGCGCTCCAGCGGATATGGAAGACGGACCAGATCACCGATCCCTTCCACCATCCGCAACTCAGCCGCGCGGCCGAGCGTTTTGCGGTGGCGCTGTGAGCAAAACGGGCAATCGGCTTGCCTTGCCGCAGTTGACGCTGTGCGCGGCGAGCAGCGTCAATGTCGCAGCGACCCTGCGCGCGCTGGAAACCAGTATGGCGCAGGTCGATTTTGCCGCCTGCCTGTTCTTCACCGATGCGCCCGTGGTGCCGACGCATCCGGGCATTCGCATCGTGCCGATCGCGCCGCTGACATCGGCGGCGGCCTATTCCGATTTCCTGCTGACGCGCATGGTCGATCATGTCGCCACGTCGCATTGCCTGGTCGCGCAATGGGACGGGCATGTGATCGACGCCGGGCAGTGGCGCGCGGAGTTTCTGGACCATGACTATATCGGCGCCAGCTGGCCGCAATTTGCCGATGGCCATGATGTCGGCAATGGCGGCTTTTCGCTGCGTAGCGTGCGGTTGATGGCGCTTTGCCGGGACAAGGGCTTTACCGGTTTCCACCCGGAGGATGTGGCGATCGGCCGGGACAACCGGGCCTGGCTGGAAGGGCAGGGGATGCGCTTTGCCCCGCGCGCGCTGGCCGACCGTTTTTCGGCCGAGCGGGCAGGCGATGTGGCGGCCAGTTTTGGCTATCATGGGGTGTGGCATATGCCGCGCGCGATCGGCGTGGCCGCGTTCTGGGACATATATTGCGCGCTGGACGACCGCGGCACGGTGCGCCATGACTTTGCTACCCTCCTCAAACATATGGCGCAGGGACCGGGGGGGCTGCCCCGCGCGTTGCGCATGATCGCCGATCATGTTCGCGCCGCCCTGAAACGATGATGTCCGCAACAAAGGACCAGACTGTCTTGACCAACATCTTTCCCGGCCTGCCCCTCATCGAATCCCCGCTCTTTCCCGCGATCGTCGACGCGCAGGGTTTTAGCGACGAGGAAAAGCGGATCGCCACCGACCTGCATGACAAAGGCTATGCAGTGCTCGATTTCCCCGACGCCGACATCGATGCGCGGATCGACCGGATCAAGGCGGCGCTGGGGCCGTGCTATGGCATGGACCTGAACGATCCCCAAAGCGACAAGACGGTGGGCGAACGGCGCGTGCAGGACGCCTGGCAGGATAATGCGGATGTGCGCGCGATCGCCGCGAACCGGGCGGTCATCGCCCTGCTGGGCAAGCTTTATGGCCGGGCGGCCTTTCCGTTCCAGACGCTCAATTTCCCGGTCGGCACGCAGCAGGACGCCCATGCCGATTCAGTCCATTTTTCCAGCCTGCCCGAACGGTTCATGTGCGGGGTGTGGCTGGCGATGGAGGATGTGGGACCGGACGCGGGGCCGCTCTTCTACTATCCCGGATCGCATCGCTGGCCGATCATGACCAATGCGCTGATCGGGCGGCGGGGCTTTGGCAGCGATCTGGCGTCGGCGCAGGATCCTTACGGCCCGGCCTGGCGCGCCCTGTGCGAGGTGCATGGCGCACGCGAAGACGTGTTTCTGGCGCGCAAGGGGCAGGCGCTGATCTGGTGCGCGAACCTGCTGCATGGCGGCAGCCGCCAGAACGACCCCACCCTGACCCGCTGGTCGCAGGTGACGCATTATTATTTCGACGACTGCATCTATTATACCCCCGCCTTTTCCGACGAGGCGGTGGGGCAGCTGGATTTGCGCAATATCAGGGCGATCAGCGACGGGGAACGGCGCGAGAACCGCTATCTGGGGGAGGAGGTCAAAGCCCCGGTCGCGCCGGTGGCAGGGGCGCGAAAACCCTCGTTGCGGCGCAGGCTCAAGCGGCTGTTGGGTTGAGAGGAAATGGGCAGGATGATGGTGTCACCATGTATTTTGCCAGAAAGGCTTGAGCCTGAGAATGGCGCCGATTAGGGATATGTAATCTGGAAGCGCATTCGCATCCTGCGGCCAACGTGCAAATAATAGGCAGAGCAAAATCATTGACGCAGTTAGAACAGAGCGAACCAGCCAGCGGAAAGGTGCAGCGCCAACGTGTAGGGGTTCTGGTCCTTGGTATGCACCGATCAGGGACGAGTCTGCTTTCTCGTCTTTTAAGCCTTTATGGCTGCGATCTGCCGAGCAATCTTCTTCCTGCCAATGAAGCCAATAGTGAAGGCTATTGGGAATCCGCTGCGGTCGTTGCGTTCAATGACGCGCTCCTGACATCGGGCGGTTCCAAATGGCATGACTGGCTCGGCTTCAATCCTGGATGGTATGGCAGTCCTAAAAAAGATGAATATCTCTATCGGGCGCGGGATATACTCAAGGCAGAATTTGGTGGTTCGGGTCTGTTCGTTCTGAAGGATCCGCGCATCTGTCGTCTGGTGCCATTCTGGTTGGAAGTATTGGAGCAGGAGGGGATTGAGCCCGCCATCGTGCTGCCGATACGGCACCCGGCCATGGTCGCGCGATCCCTGGCGATGCGAGACAGTATTGCGCCGGCTATCGGTCAATTGCTCTGGCTGCGCCATGTCCTAGAAGCGGAAGCGGCAACGCGCGGACGTCGCCGGACGATTTTGACATTTACCCAGCTGCTTGAGGACTGGCCGACCCTGCCGGAACGCATGAGTTCGGCCCTGGGCGTGCAGTGGCCCCGGATCGGACAGGTCAGCCGCGCGGAACAGGCTGGTTTCATCAACCCGGCCATGGCCCATTCCGAAGCCGCGTTGCAAAACCACCCGCAGAGTCAAAATCTGTCGGCAGGCGTCGTGCAGACGTGGGCAATATTGGCGGATTGGGCGGAAACTGGAGAGAAAACATCCGATCATGCCGCATTGGACGTTCTGCGCGAACAGCTTGATCGTGCAGGCGAGATTACAGGCGAAGCTATCATATCGAGCATGAACGCGCATTGGCTTTCGCTGGAGAAAGAACAGCAAGTCGATGCACTGAATGGGCAATTGACCCAGCTTACAACACAGCTTGATAGCCAGCGCGCCGAACATGAGAGGCTGCACCATTTTCTGGAACAGGCGCGTGAAGACGACCGCGCCGATAGTGAAGCGCTGCGTCAGACCCTGCGTCAGGAGGAAGATCAATTGGCGCAGGCCAGGGCCAGGATTGCAGAGGCGCGCGACAAAGCCGCAGCTATGGAAGCCGATGTCCGGCAACTGACCGAGCAGCTGGATGAAACATCCGCCAGTCATGAAGATGAGCGCCGTCATATGGCGGACGAAATGCAATTGGCGCACCTTGCCATTACCGAAAAAGAGCAGGCGCTGATGGCTGCTCATGCCAGGATTGAGGAGTCCGAGCAAAAACTGGCCCTTATGGAGGGCCAGGTCAGCCTTCTTGCGACAGAGATGGACGCCACGCGCGCTGCCATCGCCCAAAAGGAGGAGGCCTTGCGCCTTGCCCAGGCCCAGCTGGAACAGGCCGATGAAAAATCCGTTTCGCTGGAAAGTGAGATCAGCGCGCTGAGCGCCAATCTTGAGAAGGCGCAAGCGGCCATTACCGACAAGGATCATGTGCTGAACGCGGCCAGGTCCCAGTTTGAAGAAAAGGCCGCTATTTTCGCGACGCAACTGGAAGAGGCACAGGCCGTTGCAAAAATTGCCGATGAAGAGAAGCGGCAACTCAGGCAGAATGTGGATGCGCTGTCTGAAGAGCTTGTAAAGACCCAGGCTTCAGCACAGCGCGTCGAGGCAGACAGAAACAGGCTGGCGGAACGTTCCGACCAATTGCAGGCCAAATTGTCCGTCACGCAAAGTAATTTGCAGCAGCGTTATGCCGAACTGGATCAGTTGCGTCACGATCTGGAGCAGATGCAGGATGCCGAAAGGCGGCAGAGTGAGCAAAACGCCCTGCTGCAAACGGAAATCACAGGCGCGCGTGAGCGGATTGCCGCGTCCGAACAATATGTCGTTGCAATAAGAGAAGAACTGGAAGCCACGCGCACCCGCCTGGACGCTATGATCGCACGCAATATCAGGCTTGAGCAGGATGCTGCATCCTTGCGTGGCCAGATCGATATTGTCGAGGCGGCGCGTGATGACGCCAACCAGCGTAACCGGAAGCTGGAAAATGCAGTCGACACTTTACGTATGCAGGATCTTCGTGTCGCCCGCCTGACCGAAGAAGTCCAAAATGCCCGTGCACTGGCTGATCAGGCCCGGCGGGAGGCCAGGGACTATGCGCAGGCAGCAGAATATTCCTCGTCCCATGCCAGACAATATGAAGAAGAAATTGCCCGCCTTCGCGACGACGCGGCGGAAGCACATGCGCGATCGCTGGGCATGACCGATCAGGTCAGGATGCTGGCGAGCGAACTGGAAGAGACGCGGCATCGGGCCGAGGCCGATCATGCGGCCCATGCGCGCCTCAACCATGATCTTGTCCAGCAGCGCGATGACCATGAATCGGCGTTGCGCGACATGCGTGCGCAAGCCGATATATTGCAGCGGAAAATAGAAAGGCAGGCGCAGGAGCATCACCTGGCCAACCAGCAACTGTTCGATGAAAAACGTTTTGCGCAGGCGACTTTCGAGCAGCAGCAATGGTTGCTGGCTGTCAATCAGGCGATGATCGAACCTGGACGCTGGTGGGTGCAGTTCCTGCCACCATCCTATCGCGAGCGGATGGTTCGTCGGCGGCTTGCCCGCAGAGATCTTTTTGACAGCGATGCCTATCTGGCGCGCTATGACGATGTCGCCCGGTCAGGCATGGACCCGCTGCAACATTATATGCGTCATGGTATATATGAAGGCCGCATACGCAATTAGGGCAATGGAACGATCCCGGCGTCCATCTGCAATCGCGCGCGATCCGGGCCTGCCAAAGCAAGGGGTCGGAAAATTGGCCATATTCGTTCTTGCGAAGTCACAGGGGCTGCATTTTTTAGGGGCCGCGCAGCTACATATATAGCCAATTGATGCCGTCGCACGTCACGTTGACACGGGTGGCACCGCCGCCCCTGGCCACATCCCGATAGGCAGGTGCCCCCTGAGCATCGACAACGAAGAACATCAGGCCGGCCCTGTCGCCGTCACATGATGGCAGTTGCCCTACCTTTGTCGCGGGCAGGCGAACGCCTTTTGAAGCATGAACCGATCCGGCAGTCGTGAGATCGCCCTTGCCTGTGACCTGCATGACGGCTTCGTAAGTCGAAGCGCCTGTCTTTTGCAGAAGGGATAAGTTCAGAGGGGCATTTTCATAGCTGTTGACCAGGTTTATTTCTGCCGATCCACCGCTCATATTCCCCTGAATGGCAAAGCCGGGTTGCGTGGTGCTGGGCGCGATCCCCTGGGTCGTATTCACCTGTGCAGCCAGGGCGCTGCCAGTGATTTCCACCCCCGTCATGTCGATGCCCTGCGCGACCTTGTAGAGGGTGCCCTGCGCCCCCGAATAGGCCCCCAGCAACGTGCCCGCGGGTTCCACGGGAAAATAACCGCCATAGGGGGAGAATAATATGCCTGTTCGGCTATGGGTCGTCGGGGATGATGAGGAGAGCCCTATTGCGGCATCCCATTGCAGTCCCGTTTCCCGGTCGGTCGCATTGTTGACATTGCTATTCCATATTTTGATACGCGGGGCGGCACCCTGTTCAACCGTGATGTTCGATTCAAACCCCACTACCGCGTCGAGGTAGGGGCTGGCCGACCGGTTGACAGCCTGGGCAATCGCCCCCTGTAATTCGCCCTTGCTGACGATTACATCGGCCCCACGGCTGATTGCCCGCGTCAGGGCGGGAGAAATCGGGACGATAGTGCCGGCAGGCGTCCCGGCCACCACCTGCTGATAGGCGGTTCCGCGCAAGCCGCCCGAAAGCGCCAGGGTCAAGATGTCACCCTTCATTATCCTGGCGGCCGAAGTGACATGAATGTCCGTTGCGCCGGAGCGGGAAGGCACCGCGATTGTCGTTGCAAAGCCCCCATCGCCAGCCTGCGCTTCGGCCGTGAATGACCCGCCGACATAATAGCGTAAACGATTTGAGGGCGCGGTCGGGCTGCGCAGGATGGAATAGCCCTCAATGGCCTGGCGAATGCCCGCAGTCGATGCGCTGCCATAGACCTGGCGCACCTTCAGGCAGTTTTTGATCGGAAAATCTGCAACGACAGCCTGCGTATCGGCGCATTCCACGCTATGATCGACGACTGCATTGCGGGCAGATCCGCTCGATATATGCGACGCATTGAGGCGCGGCGAGATTGCGTGATCGACACGGGTTTCGGGTGTGACCTGTGGACGGGCTGTTTCGCCAGACTTTGGCTGGACAGCATCCTGGGCGTTGGCATTGAACCGGGCAGATGGCGCCAGCATTCCGGCCATGGCGACAACTGCGCCTGTAAGCAGGCATTTACGCATCCGGTCCTCTTCGATCAGGCCTTGCCTGCGCGTGTGTTTCTACATGCGCGAAAGCGCGCATGGCGGGTTGGGCGTGGCCATGGGTTGCAGGGCGTTGTCGAAACAGAGGCTAACCGCCGACCAGCGCCTGCAACACTTCGTCCATGCTTCCGGTGACGACGAGATAATGGCCTTTTTCAAAATTCAGAGCGCAGGCATCGTCGCCACCGCGATATTTGCGGACAAAGCTGACGCGGTCCACATTGACGATGACCGTGTCACCCTCCAGGGTTTTGAGTTCGATATAACCATTCATAAATATTGCTCACTGAAAAATATAATATATCAAATATGATAGATAAATATCCATTCAATGGATCATGAATAATATTGATATTAAGTCATGCCCTTACGAGTCCATTGACCAAAAATCTTTCTGCCGATTGTATAATCACAAGCTTTGGCTGCACTTGATCGACAAATGTCCAGTCGATCGAACGACTCCAGATAAAATGCAATTTCTTGAAGCGATATAAAAGATAACGGCTTATCCCGGCATCCGGGTTCCATGAATAGGAATCACCAAAAATAATTGCCGTGTCATCATTTTCAGAAAGATCAGAATTAAAAAGAATATGAGTTCCAGTTAAAGGATTTCCCTGCGCAATCGATGTTTCTTGATATTTTTCAAGAATAGTTCTTCTATTAAAACTATTTTTGTACCATTTTACAGACAGGTCGTCATTCCATTGACGATGAACGAAACTGATATCATCCCATTGAATTGGATTTATTTTTACATTGTTAAAAATAGAATTTGCGATAACAAAACCACCAAACGCATTAAAATGGCTATCAAACTTATGATATAATCCACAGATATGCTTGTGATTTATCAGCTCTTTCCAAGGATATATTACAGAAGGTCTTTCGGAAATCAGTTTATGAACGGAGCGATCACCCAAGGCTATCCCATCGCAATTGGGACTAAATTCCGGGTAGATAACATCCTTTTCCGGTATGACGATGGTGCAAAGCGCAATGCCGCGCTTACGACACTCCAGTTCGGCTTGATCGACCGCTGCGCAGGTTCTTTCAAAGTCCATGTCAGAAATACTGACATAGCCGGGTATTTGCTGGCTCCGTCTGTTTGAGCCATCCCGAATGAAAATATAATTGTCTTTACCGACGATGGCGCTGCCATCCTGGCTACAGTCTCCATAGCGTATGGAAGATAATATATTCCTGGCCTCTCCTTGAAGATTTTTCATTTCTTCGTTGAAAAGGTCTTCATCGAATTTGCTGTCCGTTGCAATCGACACGATTAAGCCCTCTAAGCAATGATATTATATTATGATTGTGAGGTATATTGTCTGCACCGATGCGGTTTGCATCCTGCTTTCAGTTTCCACAATAGACATTCCACCATCGGCCATGATCGGGACTATGGGCTTGCAGCCAGGGGTGGGGCGGGCGCCCCATGCTGGGCCTGGGGTTTGAAAGCGCCGCTTCCTGTACGAGCGACACATAGGTTTCCTGCATGGCGGTTACGGTCGGGAAACGTCCAAGCGAAATACGGGCATTGTGAGACAGTTTCTGCCGCAATTTCAGATCGCTGGCGACGCGACCGATCGCGGCGGCCAGGGCCGGGATGTCGCCCGGTTCGAAGAACAAGGCGCTTTGCTGATCCCGCAACTGTTCGGATATGCCAAATACAGGCGTCGTCACAATCGCCAGGCCGGCATACATGGCCTCCTGGATCACGCGGGGAAAGCTTTCCAGGCGGGAGGTAAAGACCATTCCATCGGCTGCGCCATAATAGCGCCAGACTTCGGGCGTTTCGGCAACGATGGTCAAGCGTTCGCGCAGATGATCGGGCAGACGCGCGACCATGGCATGAAGTTCGCGGCTATATGCGCCGTCGCGGTCGCCGACGATGACGAAACGGCATCGCGCAGCGGAGGATGGCAGCAGCGGCAGAGCGGCGACAAGATCCTGCTGTGCCTTACGTTCGCAAACGGTGCCGGGCAATATGAACAGCATGTCCCCTGGACCCGCTCCCAGCCTGGCCCGCTCTTCATTGCGATCATAGCGGCGCAATTCATCGGCCGCATGGGCTGCGTTGAAGCCATTGTATATAACGGAAAGATTGTCGCGTGCGCCAAAAGGCACATAGAGATCCTTGGTCGAGCGTGCGACGAAGATATTGCGATAGCCATTGGCAAATGCCTGGCGGGCAAGGGCGACATGGATGTCGCCATATCCTTCGAGATGCGAAAAAGGCGGTTCGCTTTCGTGGATGATCCAGAGCGTCGGCAGGTCAAGCATTTGCCCGGCGATGATGCCCCAATGGGCAACAACGGTGTTGGCGATAACGACATCGACGCCCAAGCGTCGCATGTCGTCTGCAATCGGTTCAAGGACCGCGTGGAGTTCGCCTTGGCTGCGTGAACCGAAAACGCCAACCCCAGTGTTTACGATGACCTGGCAACCGGCTGCTTCAAATTCCGCCCTTAACGGGCCTTCCACCAGGCTGAAGACGACGACATGGATCATGCTGTTGCGCGCAAGGCCGCGTGCGACATCCAGCAACACCAGGGGCGCGCCTTCATAATTCAGATTGTGGCTGAAAAGCGCGACCGTCAACGGCGTCCTTGGAGCAACCGATGGCAAAACCCCGTGCCGGACAGGCTGGAATTCGAAGCTTTCCTGCGAAAGGTTCCGATTGAAATAGGGGTCGGTCCAGTCGGCGTAGCGGCGGATGAAAGAGACTTCTTCCGATATCTTGTCGTTGCCACGGCCACGACCGCGGGTAATGCCTTCATAATGATAAAGTTCGGCTGTCGGCACGCACACATGCCTCATGCCGCGCCGGCTCAGCCGGAAACCATAGTCGCAATCATTATAGGCAACGGAAAAATCGACATCGTCAAATCCCCCATCGCTCAGAAACAGCTCTCTGGGGGTCAGCATACATGCTGCGGTAACGGCCGCATAGTTGCGGACGATATGATCCTGCGCATGGGCACCGATGGATGTCCGGCCCGTCAGCTTGAACGCCGGCGCAGGCAATACCCCGTCAAGCAGGTTGTGGATCAAGCCGCTATGCTGCACCTGGTCATTGGCAAAATACAGTTTGGCTCCGACCGATCCGACCCCCGGAATCTGGCCCCAACCCACCATTTTCGACAGCCATTGCGGTGCGATCACTTCGGTATCGTCGTTCAGGAATAACAGATATTCACCATCGGCATCCTTGGCGGCGACATTATTCACATAGGAATAGCTGAAACCGGCTAATGGCGAAGGCACGCGCAATATACGAATGTCGTTTCGATCACGTAATTCATCGAGATAGGAAAGCGTGTCGGGATCGTCACTTGCATTATCAATTATGATGACTTCGTAATTTTTGTAGCTTGTGAGCGGCAGGGATTCGATACACCGACGAAACACCGCATAATTATTCTTGGTTGGTATCAGGATGGATATTTTGGGGCCATCGTCCGAAAAATCGATGTCGAATGCGAGGATGCCCAACCGGCGCGCCCAGTCCGGCCACAGGGCACGGCCTTCTATCCCAAGCGCAGCAAGATGCGCCTGAACCATGGTGGATGCGCGCGGTACATGATCGGCGACCGCCCGGGGATCGACCGGAGGCAGGCGGTAGAGCACCCGTTCGCACCGTCCAGCGCTTAGACGGGGATCGCGCGCAAGGCGCAGCCACAATGCCCACAGGTCGACCGCATCGAAGGTCCGGGGCAGTGCCCCATCGGGCAGGCGGGTCATCCTGACGGCCGCCCGCGCGATATAATCATGTGCGATCAGTGTTTCGGGCGACCAGCCTGGCTTGAAGAAGGGCGCCAGCGGATCGGCCTGGCTGAAAATTTCGGCCTGGTCAGCATAGACAAGATCGCAAAAACGATGGCTCTTGGCGGTCAGAGCCAGTTCGGCCAGCGCATCCGGCGTCAGTTCGTCACCGGGCAATAGTGGCAGGATATAGCTATCATTCTGACCGGTGAGTTGCGCCAGACCTTCTTCGTTCAACCAGAATATGGGATTGTGCCCGATCTGACGCTGAAGGGTGGCCTGCATATCAGGATCGGTGCCGTCCACCGGGATGACCACCTGCCAGCGGGGATAGATTTGCAGCCGCAGGCTGGCCAGAGTGGCGACCAGTTGGGTTGCGGAACCGGCGGGCAGGAGAATGTGGAAATAGGGCGCGCTCATGCTGCGATCTCCCCACCGGAAAAGCCGGGGAAGGTCATGCCCTGGCTATCGAAACGATCGGCCATCGCGTCATCGATGGGCCATGGCAGCGCGGAAAAACCCAATGCCGTCGCACGCCAGAGCGCCACAGTGCCCTCTGTCCAGCATCCGTCCTGCAGCGACTGCCCAAAACTGGTGTCCTGACGCCCTATCAACGGTTTTACCGCACCGCCAAAAGCATCCTCGAACAGATGTTCGCGCAGGCCATCGACGACTTCGAGCCGGGGACTGCCGCAAAATTCGACGAATGTGGCGATCGCCTCCGTACTCACAGGTGGTTGCCATTCCAGCAGTTGGGGATAGCCGCTGACCATCGAACGCACGAAATCGAGCGCCCCTTCGCGCAAGGCATTGAGCGTATGGCCGGTGCGCGTGGAAATATCGCCAGGCAACATGACAGGATGGGCGCCTTCGGGACCATGTTCGAAAGCGGCTATGCTGCCATGCGTCGCGGAACAGAGAAGTTCCAGCATCTGCACATGCTTGACGAATGGGGCGTTGGGGTTGCCATCACTGGGCAGAAAGGCGTCGTAACGCAGGCCAAGGTCCAGCAGGCCGGAAATTTCGGGCCAGGTCACGAGATAGAGCCCATCGAGCGTGTTGCCGGTCATGGCACTGATCGCGCGCTGGGTCGTGCCGCGATAGCCGATGTCGACCAGCGCAGAGCCGGGCGCGGTTATGCCCGTGTCGGCAAGATAGTCGCGATAGGCGGCCGCATGTGCCGTGCATCGTGCAAGGATCGCATCAGAACAGGCTGCCAGCGCCTTGTGCATCGCCACATCGGTCCGGGCATTTGTGATGACGCGATCCAGGTCCCTGGCCGATATCGGCAGTGCGGCAGTTTCCGCATCCGACAGCAAAAACCGGGCGGACATGAACTGCCGCAGCGACATCGGGAAATGATCCACGCTTGCAACGGCAATGATATCGTCGAGACCGGTGATGCTCGCAGCCCGGCAGACACGCCGGGACGCCAGCACATAGCGCGAAGGTGGCAGATCGGCACAGGCGGGACGCAGCGCCTCATAGGCTTCCCGCAAATAGAAGCCGTCGCGGGACGCAAAATACAGGCATTCATGGCCCAGTTGGCGTGATTTCTTCGCCAGATATTGCGCAAAGGCCAGAAGGACGGGGCCGAGCGCCTGCGCGCCGGCTGTCGTTACGATATCGCGCGTTGTGGTCGTTGCCGTGTGCAGCAAAGATTCACGATGTATGAGTTCCCCCGCGACGATCGCCTGCCACAGGCCCGTCGACGTGGCGATGTCGCTGTTGAACCAGGTGCGCAGTGCGTGTGACGATGACATGGCATCGTTTTTTTCGACCTGAAGCGCCTGCATACCAAAGCTTCGCGGCATGACGACGTCGGAATGGGGGTTGTCTCCCAGATGCAGGACATCGCCCGCCGCCAGACCGTTTTCGTTCAGCAGCAGCTTGAACATGCCACCATAATGTTTGGTGCCGCCGATTTCCGACGATATATAGAGTTTACGATAGCCGGCGATGCCTGCCTTGGCCAGAATGGCTTCTACCGTGGTGCGATCGAAATAAATATCCGACAGTAGATAGATGTCGCGGCCTTCATCCAGCGCGGTCTGCATCAGGTCGATGCCGATGGGCTTTGCTTCGCAGAAAGAGATTTCCAGTTCGCATTCGCGGCGGGCAAGCGCCGTGCATTCCAGGGGCGCGATGCCCGTCAGCTGGGAAAAATGATCCCAGATTTCGACCATGGTGATTTCGCGCATCCCCGCGGCCTTGCGGGCATTGAGTTCTGCCTGTTTGCGCAACGTCACGAAATCGGAAAGCCGAGGATCGATTTTCCGGGCTATTGCGCCGAGCATGGCGAATATGGTGTCGGGCTTGCCCGAACGGCGTTCCACCAGCGTATCGAAAATGTCGAAGGTCACGACCTTGATGTTGGCCAGCGCCTTGTGGAATGCAGCTTGTGCGATTTCCGCAGGACTGGCCAGTGCAAGGGGAACCCCCAGTTCGCGCGAAAGAAGCGCAATGCGCTGCTCATTAAGGGCGTTTGCTCCAGCCCAGTCAGCCACTGCCGGATCGCTTTCCGGTTCTGCCTTGGGATGTGGTACGCGACGTTCCTGGCGACCCAGTTGCAGGAAATGCGCCAGGGGTTCGATGCCCGGTGCAATGTCGGGATATTTTTCCCTGTAGAAAGCCGGATCGAAACTCGGTCCCGGTTGCAGGCCCAGCGCCGAACCGGTTTCGATATAATGCCGCAGCGGACAGGTGCCTGCTGCGAATTTGGCGTGATGCTGCTGTCGATACCAGTCGGTTGAGAAATAGGGATTGGGATCGCGCCCATTTTCCCGAAAGCCTGACTGGCTATAGTGCATGAGGGGTTCGATGCCGGCTTCGCGCACATCTGCATTGTGCTGGATATAATGGCGGACGTCGAAATAGGCGGACGGATTGCGGCCTTCTTTCCAGCCCCAGTTCACATAATGGTCGAGCGGCTCGACGCCCGCTTCCTTGACGTCGAGATAAGTCGTCAGATACCAAGCCGGATCGAAATAGGGATTAGGCTTGAAGCCCTGCTTCCATCCGCCTGCAACATAATGCGACACCGGATCGATGCCCTCATCGTCCTTCAGATAGGTTTGCGCATACCATAGCGCATCGAAATAGGCCGAGCCCCAGCGACCTTCGCGCCAACCATGCCGGGCAAAATGACCAAAAGCATCTATCCCGGCCGATGCTACATCCGGATAGCGGCGAACATATTCAGCGGAGTCGAAATAAGGCCACTTCATCGACGGTTGTACCTCTGAAAATGATTTTGTGCGAAAACCCGGCAGTCTGGCCAGGAAGGTGTTTTTCTGTCGCTGTTTGCGAATGTAGCGCTTGAAACGAGATCGCAGCATGGGACGCATATTTTTCATCTATCAGGCCCGCGACGACCGATTTTGACAAACGGTCAGCGACGCAAAAGGCTGTTTGAAGCAAGAAACAGACAAGCAATTCGGTTCTGTCGAAAGAAAGATATGCCTATTGCTCACTGAGGAGTCCGCGCCTCAAAAACCCCTGCTCTCCCGTAAAGATGTGCGGCTTGCCTATCAATCCCTTGACCTCTCACTATTTTATAATGACCAACCATCAGGCCAATCCACAAGCTGTCGGCGAACGGATCATACTGCTATCGGCTCGCGCTCCAGGCAAGATCGCAGGCTGGTGCGGGAAATATTTTAAAGATTGGAGGGCACCTCGAACAATGCGGCTTCGGACTGGCGTTGACCGCCTGAGAGGTATCCGGCGAGCGCTTGCGCCGATTTCGTCTCTCTCAGTAGTCTGATTGGGCGCTATTCGCTCGGTGATCCGGCCAATTTCGGCACGGATCACGGATCTCGGGCGCTATGGTGCCATCATGCCACGCTCGAGCACGACCAGGCGGCGCATGTTATAGACAAGGTTCTGCATGCCGATCTTCGTCGTCGCGCGTATGATGCCGATGGTGCGCACCAGTTTCCCGCCCATACTGATGTGCTGGCTGCCGAACACATGCTCGACGCGCGCCCGCACCGATGAGCGCGTCTTGTTCGCTTCCTCCTGCCGCGCCGTGAGCGGTTTGCCGCGGCAGCCGCGACGGTGGATCCTGCTCTTGAACCCACGCGCGGCGAGTTTCTCCTCGGCCTCCTGGCTACGATAAGCGCTGTCGGCCCACACGGTGCTGGCGGTGTTGGCGCCATCGAGCAGGTCATCAAGCTTCTGACTGTCGTGCACCGATGCACTGGTCACGCCATAGCGCCGCACCAGCTTATGCCTCCGGTCGATACACACGTGGTTTTTGTAGCCAAAGTGAGAGCGCCCGTGCTTCTTTGTCCAGCGGGCATCCTTGTCCTTCTGGCGGTTCCTGGCCGGCTTCTTTTCCCACTCTTCAGGGGTTTTGCCCGACTTCACCGTCGCATTGTCGTCGCGCGAGTTGCGCTGGCGCGGTGCGGGAACGATGGTGGCATCGATGATCTGACCGCCCATCGCCAGATAGCCCTTGTCCTTGAGGTAGCCGTCGAACAGGTCGAACAACTTCTCCACTGCGCCCGCCTTTGCCAGTGCCTCGCGGTATAGCCACAGCGTCTTGGCATCGGGCACCGCGTCCTCCAATCCCAGCCCGACGAAGCGCATGAACGAAAGCCGGTCACGCAATTGGTATTCCATCGCATCGTCCGACAGGTTGTACAGCGCCTGCAGCACCAGCACCTTGAAGATCAGTACCTCGTCCCAAGGTTTGCGGCCTGCAACGCTCTTGCGATCCGCCTCGGACCGACGCAGCCCGCCCTTGATCAGCGCCGTCTTCAGCTTCAATCGGAACATCTCAAAAGGCACCGCCGCATTGATCGCCACCAGCGGATCGCCATGCGCATCCAAGCCCGCGTAACGGTTCTCAAGATCGAAAAATCCAGGCTGACCCATCTCGAAATCCCCACGTCACCGAACTACCCGCGCGTCAAACGCTGAATCCGATTTCAGGCCATCAGGAAAGCCCTATTTTTCGAGGTGCCCTGGAGTAAGTCTCCAATGCAAGATGGACATCTTCATAATCGGTTGCCTCGCCCTTGTGGATAAGAACGGCCCGGTTGCACAGGCTCTGGATGACTTCGGGGCTATGGGAGGCAAGGATCATCGTTCGGTCGGCCCGCTTTTCGAACAGTTCATGATGACATTTTCGCTGAAAATTCTGGTCGCCGACCAGAATGATTTCATCGATCAGATAACAGTCAAACTCGATGGCCAGTGAAAGGGCGAAAGCGAGGCGCGCGCGCATACCGGAGGAGTAGGTCTTGACCGGCATTTTGAGTTGTCGGCCAAGTTCGGTGAAGTCCTCCACAAATTCACGAATATCAGCATATGTAGATTTCCGCTGAGAAGTGACCCGGTAAGGGCATAAATTTCCATTGAGAATTGACCCATGTTTGAACCCGCCCCTGGCTGACCAGTCAGGGGTATCGGGAGTGATCGACATGGATTTATTGAGTGTAATTCGTCGGTGGCGTCTTCGTGATAAGATTTCGCTTCGTGAGATTGAACGGCGCACAGGACTGTCGCGCAACACGATCCGCAAATACTTGCGCGCAGATACGGTTTTGCCGGAGTTCAAGGTGCCCAAGCGTTCGAGCAAGCTGGACCCGTTTGCCCAGAAACTGACAGGTTGGCTGCAAGTCGAGGCTGGTAAGTCGCGTAAGCAGAAGCGCACGGCGAAGCAGATGCATGCTGATCTGGCCGCATTGGGTTACGAAGGATCCTATAATCGGGTCGCTGCCTATGTGCGGGATTGGAAGGCTGGCCGTCTCTTGGCACAGCAGGCCAGCGGGCGCGGCACGTACGTGCCTTTGGTTTTCCAGCCAGGTGAGGCGTTCCAATTCGACTGGAGCGAAGATTGGGCCATTCTGGGTGGCGAACGGGTCAAGCTGCAGGCGGCCCACACCAAGCTATCGCACAGCAAGGCGTTTATCGTACGCGCCTATCCGCTTCAGACGCATGAGATGCTGTTTGATGCGCTGACGCAGGCATTCCGCGTGCTGGGCGGGGTGCCGCAGCGCGGCATCTTCGATAATATGAGAACCGCAGTCGACAAGATCGGCAAGGGCAAAGCCCGACAGGTCAACGCCCGCTTCACCGCAATGGCCAGCCACTACTTGTTCGAGCCCGCGTTCTGCAATCCGGCCTCGGGGTGGGAGAAGGGCCAAATCGAGAAGAACGTGCAAGATGCACGGCGGCGGCTGTGGCAGAAGTTGCCGAGCTTCCCGGATATTCATGCGCTCAATGCCTGGCTCGAGGAACAATGCATCGCGCAATGGGGCGAGATCCAACATGGCAACTTGCCCGGCACCGTAGCCGATGTGCATGCCGCTGAGGTTGGCAGTCTGATGCCGCTGGGGCGGACCTTCGATGGTTTTGTCGAACACACCAAGCGGGTGTCGCCGATCTGCCTCATCAGCTTTGAACGCAATCGGTACAGCGTCCCGGCATCCTTTGCCAACCGCCCGGTCAGCATCAGGATCTACCCCGAGCGGATCGTGGTGGCGGCCGAGGGGCAGATCCTTTGCGAACATGCCAGAATCATTGACCGATCCCACCACACTGGCGGGCGGACAATTTATGACTGGCGGCATTATCTGGCAGTAGTCCAACGCAAACCGGGAGCACTGCGCAATGGCGCGCCATTCTTGCAGCTCCCAGAGGCCTTCAAGCAGCTGCAAAGCCAGCTCCTGCGTCGTCCCGGCGGAGACAAGGAGATGGCGGAGATATTGGCGTTGGTGCTGCAGCATGACGAGCAGGCAGAGCTTTGCGCCGTCGAACTGGCGCTGGACGCAGGCGTCGCCACCAAGACCCACGTCCTCAACATCCTGCATCGCCTGGTCGATGGTAAGGCTCCACCGGCAGCGCCGATTGACGCACCGCAGGCTTTGCGCCTCGCGCAAGAGCCGTTGGCCAATGTCGGACGTTATGATGCCCTGCGTGAGGGAGGGCTGCGTCATGCGTCATGATCCCGCCAGTGCCGCCGTTGTCGTCATGCTCAAGGCGCTGAAGTTGTATGGCATGGCACAAGCAGTGGGGGACCTTATCGAGCAAGGCGCCCCAGCCTTCAGTGCCGCAGTGCCGATGGTCTCCCAGTTGCTCAAAGCTGAGATGGCCGAACGTGAGGTCCGCTCGATCGCTTATCAAATCAAGGCTGCCCGGTTCCCTGCTTACAAGGACCTGGCCGGGTTCGACTTCGCATCCAGCGAGGCCAACGAAGCCCTGGTTCGGCAACTCCATGGCGGCGAGTTCGTCGACGGCGCTGACAACGTAGTACTGATTGGCGGGCCCGGCACCGGCAAATCGCACATCGCCACTGCGCTGGGAGTTCAAGCCGTCGAACATCACCGCAGAAAAGTGCGCTTCTTTGCCACGGTCGATCTGGTCAACGCGCTCGAACAGGAAAAAGCAGCCAACAAGGCCGGGCAGATTGCCGAACGTCTGCTCAAACTCGATCTCATCATTCTCGACGAATTGGGCTATCTGCCGTTCAGCCCATCAGGCGGAGCTTTGCTGTTCCACCTGCTCGGCAAATTGTACGAACGCACCAGCGTCGTGATCACCACCAACCTCAGCTTCAGCGAATGGGCCGAGGTATTCAGCGATGCCAAAATGACCACCGCCCTGCTGGATCGACTAACCCATCATTGCCACATCATCGAAACTGGCAATGACAGCTTCCGGTTCAGGGCCAGCTCTGCATCACCAAAACCACGAAAGGAAAAATCACCAGCTTGACCCAAAACCCGCTCTGCGGGACATACCATCACCCGGGTCAATTCTCGATGGAAATACCGGGTCACTTCCCAGCGGAAATCTACAGCACGCCGGTGATTCAAGAAATCGATGGTTCCTCGAAGCGTTACCGCGTCTGCGGGAGTGCGCGACGCTTCTGGCGCTGTTCGAGCCAGGTGGTGAACGCCGACTGGGTGCAAACGTCCAAGGGTTCATAGGTGCCCGGCGCAACACGCCGAAACAGCATGGGGCCGGTCCGAACGGTGCTTCGGCCGAGAGACACCTGGCAGCTATTCCCGGTCATTCCGCACCGGCCACCTATGTTCATCACCGGACTGGTGCGGATGCGAATTGGTCCCGAGACGCGGCCCTTCGTGATGCTGATAACGCGCGCGGGGCGGCTCTGCTCGATCTTATGCCCGGGCCTGAACCATGGTCGTGCTCGTCCGTCCGACCCGCACCAGAAACTGCGCGGTGCCGTCACCGGCGCCCGCCCTATCTCCAACTCACCAACAAGATCGGCTTTGGTGAACGCCGCGCGTCCCGCTGCCTCGATATTGTCGGGCAGGATGCAGGAGCACGCCATGGCGGGCGTGGACGCGCTCAACGCCGCACCGGCCAGAGCCGTGCCGATCGCTCGCGATAGCGACACCATCATCATACCGGGAGGCTACGCCCGCACGGCTGAACGGAGCATGGCCTGAGTGCGCCTATGGAATCGCTGTCGGATCGGCGATGCGCCCGAAAAACAGCACCGCGCCGCTCTTTCGGTCTCGCAGGGTGGCAAGGAAAGGACGATCGACCACCATCTCCGGCACCTGAGGCTCTATCCGCGCACTGGTCACGACGATCTTGACTGCGGTTGCCGCCGCCGCCTCGGTGCCCTCCTCATCGACGCGCAGGAAGGTCGCGTGCGCCACGTCATCGATCGCGAGGCGCGCACCGCTGGCGAGCCCCGACAGGTCCGCACGCTGCTGGTCGAAGGCGCTTGGCATGCCCGCTGCGATCAGCGCTGCCTTCACGCTCTCATCGAACCTCGCTTCGAAGCGGGGCAGAACGATCCGCATCTCGCGAGCCTGCTCCGCGGACAGGTCGAAACGATCATTGCCGCCCTGCTCGCCGGCGAAGAAATCGACACCCTTCAGCTCACGCTCCCAGCGGCGCAGGGTCGCCGCGTCACGCGGCAGGAAAATCTCCATCACGAAGCCATCGCCGCCATAAAGCAGCGCGATTGCCTGCCCTTCCCGGGTCTCGCGATAGTCGAACCGGCCAATCCGCTTCATCATCGTGATCGGGATGCGCGTGCCGTCGCCACGAGTGAAGGTCCGCGTTTCCGTCTCCTCGAACGGCACCTGCCACTTCGCCTTGAAGTAAAGCGCGTTGGTCAGCACAGCGGCGGTGTCATCCCCGAAGCCGCTCGGAGAGACGATCTGCGAAATCCTGCCCCTCGTCTCGCGCGAAACCCAGCCATTGATCCGCTCGGCTGCTCCGGCAGGGTTTCCGGCATAATCGACCGTTTCCGGAGCCGCTCCGAAGCCGGCGTGCGCCTCGGCGACATACTCGTTCCGGATCGGCAGTCCCTTCGCCAGCCACAACGCGTTCGCGATGCCGAGCGTGGTATCGGCATCGCCGGTGTCGGTGAGCTGGGCATTGTAGGACTTGATAAGCGCAGGGACGTTGCGGGCCGAATCCCAGCCAAGCGCGCGCCCGATCTCCTCGCGCGTGCCGCCCCGCGCGCCAAGATAGGCGAGCCCCAGGCCCTGCGACAGGCTGACCGGGGAGATGAACAGATTGGCGTTCGCATCGGCCGCCGCTGCCAGGTGCGGGTAGACCTTGGAGGTCATCACCGCCGCGCCATAGGTCAGCCCCCAAGGCGTGATCTCGCTGCTTCGCTCCGACTGCCCGGCGGGAGGCGAGCCGGGACTCGGTGCCGGGTCGCGCGTCGCACAGCCACCAAGCGCGAGGATGGCAAGAAGCGGGTATGACAAGGCTGTTTTAGGCATGGCTCTCCCTAAAGGCTTGGCTGCTGATCGTAGAAATCGACCTGCATCCGCATGGCTCCGAGCGGTTCCACGAAATGCGGCTGTTCGGGCAAGATCAGCCCTGGCCGGTCAGGTGTAAGGACCACCTCCGAGGCCGGGTCGAGATAGGTGAGCTTCAATCTCCCTTCGATGACCCGGATCACGCCCCACACACCGGCCTTGGTGCGATGTTCGGAGCGCAGGGCAGCGGGCAATGTCGCCTCATCGAATATGGGCGTCGAGCGGTAGGGAATCACCATTATCTCTTCACTCCCACCTGGATCGTGCATCGCACCGGCTGATCCGCCTTCCTTGCCGCTTGCCGGCATCCTTCGATCTTTTCACGATTGTCGCGCAGCAACCTGTCGGCCGCGACGATCCCCTCCCAGCTCGCCGGTGACGCGCTCGCCATCAAATGCTGCCCGGCATCCCACGGTGTCGCCTCGGCAAGAGCCCGCGTCGCCATGCGTTCGGGCCATTGCCAGCTCGCCGGCGCGATCTCGCGCGCGACCATACCGGGAAGGAAGGACCAGAGGAGGATGCCGATAAGCAACCCGCTCAACCCGAACCATAGTTGACGGTCCTTCTGATCCCGCGCCGTCAGCGCCGATTGAACGACGGTGCGCAGCTCGCGCCCCTGCTGCTTCATCTCGTCGGTGGCGGTCGCGAGGGCGGCATGGTCGGCGCTGCGAAGGTCGGCCGCCGCTCGATTGATCTGCGCCGAAACCTGTGCAGGCGTCATCGCCAGCGCCGGCGACTTCACGATGGCCGTCGTAACCTGGTCCAGGCGTCCGTTGATGCCGTCCAGCCCCTGGACGACATACCCCAGCGTCTCGGAATAGTCGGGCACGTCGATGCTGGCGCGCTCGGCCGCCAGTCCCTCGATGGCGCGGCGCATCAATGCCAGCTCGCCGCGCTGCTGCTCGACCGCGGCGCGCACCTGCTCGAATGCTTCCGCCGCCGCGTCGCCGCCTTCCTCCCATTCCTCGTCCGCCATTGTCTCTCCTTATCGGCTCAACCCTCGATCGCGGCCGATTTCCAGCGAACGGGTCAATTCCTGGCTGATCGGACGATCCCGACGCATCTCCAGCCCCAGCTCGGGCGCGCGCCGCCGCAGCACGGATTCGAGCTGCGGATCGCGATGCAGTCCTCCCGCCAAGCCATCCATCTTCTTGGCCGTGCGCTCCGCGCCGGCACGATCGCCGCTGCGCGCGAGCTCGGCCCGCTCGCGCGCCATACCTTGCCAGCGCTCCACGAAGCGGTCGGCACGCAGTTCGGGATTGGAACGGACCTGGGCTTCCTCGGCCATTGCCCGCGCCGCCCCGCCGGCTTTGCCTTCGGCCGCGTCGCGCACCAGTGCGGGGTTGCGTTCGAACGCGGAAGCCAAATCCCGAGCCGCCTGGGGGCGCACCCGATCGAGCGCGTCCCCGGCCTTCGCCAGCGCCTCTTTCTGGTGCGGGAGCACAGGCAAGCCCTTCTCGCGCATCCGGTCCATATCGGCCTGGACGCGCGCATAGCGTTCGATCGCCTTGGCCTGATTGGGCGCGGGCGATCCCCGCTCGGAGCCGATGATATTCGGACCCCCTTTGCCGTCGCGCGCCGGCTCGGGCGACGTCGGTTTCGGGCGGAAGCCGGCGAACATGCCTTTGGCCTTCGCCTGCACCTTGGCGACCATCTCCCGCGCGAGTTCCGGGAACCGGATCTCGCGCCGCTCGGCGAACGCACGCACCCGGTCCTGCTCGGCCATAGCACCCTCATGCCCATAGTCGCCGGCCATGTCCTTCACCCGTTCCCGACCCAGCGTGCGGACGAGCTGGCGCTGATCGGCGAAGTCGTCACGCCCATAGTGAAGCTGCACGCTCTCGCGATGCCGCGACAACGCCACATAGGCAGAATGACGATCCATGCCGGGGGTGGCGAGGACATGCGCCTGATCGACCGTCACGCCCTGCGATTTATGAATGGTCGCCGCATAGCCATGATCGACATGGGCATAGTCTTTCAGGTCGAACGCAACGCTGCGGCCATCGTCGAGCTTCACCGCCATGCTGTCGGGCGACACGCGCTCGACCTTGCCCAGCGTGCCGTTCTTCACGCCAAGCCCGCGCTCGTTCTTCAGGAACATGATGCGGTCGCCGCTGGCGAAGTCGCGTGGCCCCCGCTCGGCCGACACGCGCACGTCCGCCCCCAGCTCGCTGGCGTCGCGCAGACGTTCGCGCGCGGCCTGGTTCAAATCGCGCACCTCAGCATTGGTGTGGGTGAGGATGATCCGCGTCTTGTCCGGATCGGCAAGCCGCTGCGCGTCCCAGCGGTCCACCAGCTCGCCCCGCGCAGCTTCGCGCGTGTCGGCCGCGTGGACCATGCCGTGCTGCTCATAGGCATGGATCGCCTCGCCGGTGCGGCCCGTCGCCAGCGCCTTCGTGGCGTCGCGCTGCCAGTCCTCATGCTGCCGGCGAACGTCGCTGATTTCGGCCGCGCCGTGCCGCTCGGCCAGCGCGCGGAACGCCGCGCCGGCCTCGATCGCCTGCAACTGCTCGGCGTCGCCGATCAGCACGACCTTGGCCCCGGCTCTCTCCGCCTCCGACAGCACGCGCTCCATCTGGCGCGTGCCGATCATGCCCGCCTCGTCGATCACCAGCACGTCGCGCGGGCCTAGCAGCTCGCGGCCCTGCTCCCACTGATATTCCATGCTGGCGATCGTGCGCGAGGCGATGCCGGAACCACCCTCAAGCCCCTCGGCCGCGATCCCCGACAAGGCCGCCCCGCGCACCTGATAGCCGGCCCGCTCCCATTCGTCGCGCGCCACGCCCAACATGGTCGATTTGCCGGTGCCGGCATAGCCGACCACAATTGAAAGATCGCCCTTGCCGGTGATATGCGACAGCGCGGCCTGCTGTTCTGCCCCGAGTGTCAGGCCACCACTTCCGACGGCGGCGTCACGATCCCACGCTGCCGTCGGGAGACCATGCCCCGCCCGATCCGCAAGCCGATCGCCGGCGCGCTCCAACCGCTGCTCCGTCTCGATCATGTCGCGCGAGGTAAAGCGGTCCTCGCCGCGTCCGTCCTTCCCCAGCGCCACCAACTCGGGCGAGGTCCGCACCGCGCTCATCACCTGGTCGAACTGATCCTTTCCGTCGCTGTGCCGGAACGCGAACTGCGCCAGGTCGCGCTGCGTGAATGTCGCCTGTTGCCGCGTGATGGCGTCGAGCGCGATTTCCGGATTGGCGATGATCTTCTCGCCATTCTCGCGCGCGATCCGCGCATGATCCTCGACCCGCTCCGCCTCAAGGCCCTGTTCGGGCATACGCGATGCCGCTGGCCCGATCTTGTGCTGCGGCTCCAGGTCGATCCCCTGTGCCTCCAAGGTGCGATGATCTATGCGGGCATCAATATCCAGCTCGGCAAGCCGCTCGTTGACATGGTTCGCCCATGCCTCGCGCCACCTCTCCAACAGCTCGGTTCGGTTCCACTCGCGGACCTTCTTCCCGAACCCTTCCCCGTCCACCTCGCGCATCGACAGCATGACATGCGCGTGGGGCTTGGGCATCCCATCCTTGCCCATGTCCCAATGGACATTGAGGTCCGCGACCATGCCGCGTTCGACAAACTGCTTTTCGACAAATTCGCGGGCGAGCGCGACGCCCTGCACCTGATTCATTTCGCGCGGAATCGAGAACTCTACCTCGCGGGCAAGCTGCGCGTCCTTCCTGACCTCCCCCGCCTCGACCTCGTTCCACAAGGTCGTGCGGTCGTTTAAACGCTCCGGCGCACCTTCGGGCAACAGGATTTCCGAATGAACGACGCCGGCCTTGTTCGAGAAATCATGGTCGCGCCCGAGCCGGTCGTCGTGCAGCCGTTCCGCCGCACGATAGGCAGCCGACGCAACGGCGCTCGATCCGTTGGCGCGACTGATGACCTTGGCCGAGAAATGGTAGATCGCCATGACAGCCGCTATACTGCACTTCTTAGCGCACGTCGGCAACGACGTATAAGCGCGCACTCACACTCTCTGTCGTTCGCATGATTGACTTTGACGCATTTCTTGTTCGGAACCGCTGTCCTGCCAGCGCGATAGTGCTACTGTGTAGCTTCTGTTCAACGGGCGCGAGGGAAAGAAAAATGCGAAAGACGCGCGACTATGACGCCGAATTGCGGGCGCTGAGCGACAAGGCCAAATCCATCAAGGCGAAGAAGATTCAGCAACTCGGCGAGCTGGTGACGGCAACCGGAGCCGATGCGCTCGATCTCGATACGCTCGCCGGTGCGCTCATCGCCGCCGTGGAAGCAGATGCACAAGCAAAGGAGGCATGGCGCGCGAAGGGCGTCGCCTTCTTTCAAGGGCGCGGGCGCAAGGCTGGGCGACGCTCTGTCGGCAACGGCGAAGGCGGGAACCAGGCTGACGCAGGCGAGGCATAGGGTTGAGGCCGCGCAGCGCCGCACCGATACGAGAGGATGGGTCGTGCAACGCCGCGAACGCACCCGCCATCTCATAGAGCTGGGCGGCCTCGTCCAGAAGGCGGGCCTCGTCGATTTGGCCGACGACGATCGGGCAACGCTCTACGGCGCGATGCTCGATCTTGCCGCACGCGCGCGCGATGATGGCAACACGCTCGCGCTCTGGAAGCGGCGCGGCAAACGTGCGTTCGACGCGGAAGCGGAAGGACAGGACAGCAAGGAACAGACCGGGGTCGGTACATAGAACGGACCCAGATATACGCTAAGGTTTCGCCGGACCTTCGACGGCGTGCATCTGGCGAAGCGGCCTGAGGGCGGACGATGGCGCATCGGGGTCGGTCCAAAGATAATCGCCGGTGAGGTTGATGTGCTGCCATCCGAGCGGCGAAAGGTGTTGCAACAGGTCCGGCGGGATCGACCGGCCGAGACTGGCAAGATGCATGCGGGCGGCTTGCAGGTAGGTCGTGTTCCACAGGACGATAGCACCGGCGACGAGGTTGAGCGCGCTCGCCCGATGGGTCTGGGCTTGCAGGGCGTGATCACGGATGCGGCCGATCCGGTGGAAGAAGATGGCGCGTTTCAGAGCATTTTCGGCCTCACCCTTGTTGAGTTCGCGGGTTGCGCGGCGCCGCTGTTCGGGCTGCTCGATCCAGTCGAGTGTAAACAGGGTGCGCTCGACGCGGCCGATCTCGCGCAGTGCCAAGGCCAGGCCATTGGCCCGTGGATAGGAGCCGAGCCGTTCCAGCATGATCGATG
>Ga0209066_10001924_pt1 | contig 26462 bp, 27 predicted proteins | sample All_14_2_FD_187198 | JGI IMG/M metagenome (GOLD analysis project Ga0209066, IMG submission 187198) | Freshwater microbial communities in response to fracking from Pennsylvania, USA - Allegheny Zone_MetaG_DW_15 (SPAdes) (version 2) ...
GTTAAAAATGAACTCACCCTGAAATTAAAGTTTCATGGGTGAGTTCATTTTTAAGAACAAATGGGACGCGGATACGCGCTGAAAACGCAGATTTTCAGAACCTTTCCGCGTAAATCCGCGCTTGTCCGCGTCCCAAATTCAGGTTTAATTATGCTTATTTATTGCTGTTTTATCCAAACAAGCGAGCCGTTGCCATCATAATGATCGAGATGAGAATGAAGATGGTGTTTGCCTTGGTCACAAAGCCCTGACGTTGGCGCAACATGCCCATAAGAGCTGCCTGCTCATCTGTGGGCTTACCCTGAATCTGCGCACCCAAAGCTGCCAGCCTACCGTTCGTGTTCCCGATCATAAACCCGAACACCAATGCCGCGATGCCCGCCACAGCCCCAATGCCAAAGCCAATGCCTTGCCCGCTCATCATCCAACCGGAACTGAACCAATTGGAATTGACACCATACAGAACTGTCCCTGCGACAACGGTCACAACACCCGAGCCAAGCATATATTTTGAGAAAGCAGTCTTGCCCATCAAATGAGCCGCAAACTGTCTGCCAGCATCGCCTGTTGCACCAATGGCTGGTCCGATCATCAGGTTCATTAAAATGGCACCCCCAGCCCAGAAAATTCCTGCAATGATATGCAGGAACCGCAAAATAGAAAATACAACTAACATTTTGATCTCCTTGATAAATGTACGACTAACACTAAGAGACGGCTATTATCCATTTTTGTTCCAGAAAATATATCCTTCTAAAGTCCTGCCCCATCATGTAGAATAGCGCCATGCCCGACCTGTCTGCTTCATTACATAAACAAGACTTGGGACATCTCCGCATCGTCGCTGAATTTTGGGGATTGGAGTTGGAATCCACCGATACCGCTTCTGCGCTTGAAGAACTCTGCGCCTCTTTACTGGACCTTGAGGCTGTCTCTGAAACCCTGGAAGTTCTCCCCGCCGAAGCCCGCTCCGCGCTAAACGTGCTCGTTGCCGCCGAAGGAAAAATGGAATGGGCGGCTTTCGCTCGCAAATACGGCGAGATCCGCGAAATGGGTGCAGGCAAACGCGACCGTGAACGTCCATACCTTAAACCTTCTTCTACTGCTGAGTTTCTTTTTTATCGCGCACTGATCGGCAAGGCATTCTTTGAGTCCGAGAAGGGGTCGCAGGAATTTGCATATATCCCTGAAGACCTGCTTGAGATCATCAACGAAGTCAGCGCAGACGATGTACCGCCCGTCCCTTCTGCCGAAGCATTAGGGCGCCCTGCCACGCCGGTCGAAAAAGCCTTCGAGATTCCCGCCACCGACTTTATCTTGGACGATGCCACAACCTATCTGGCTGCGTTGCGAATCGGACATGAAAGCAAGACTCTCTTCAAACGTGAACTACCTGAACTATTAACGACCGCTGGCATCATCAAAAACGACGGACTTCATCCTGAAGCTGTGAAGAAATTCCTTGAAGCCTCCCGCGCCGATGCATTGTCCATGCTCTACAAAGCCTGGCTCACCTCCACGACATTCGATGAACTGCGATTGATTCCCAGCATCATCTGTGAAGGAGAATGGAAGAATCAGCCGCAGGTGACCCGCGAGTTTTTGATGAACCTCATCAACGACATTCCGCAGGGAAAGTGGTGGAGCATCCCAGCCTTTGTCAAAGCCATCAAGGATAAATATCCAGATTATCAACGCCCTGCTGGCGATTACGACTCGTGGTTCATAAAACGCACATCCGACGGTCAATTCATGCGTGGATTTGCCTACTGGGATGCGGTTGATGGTGCGCTTATCAAGCATGTGATCTACACTTTGCATTTGTTGGGTAAAGCAAGTCTTGCGTCACCCGAAGAAGGAAAAGATGCAACTGCCTTCTTTCTTCTTCCGTCTTTGCCTGAAAAAAAAGAAGAAAGAGGAAAGATAGTCGTCTCTTCCAATGGCAAGATCACAGTTTCGCGTAACTTCTCGCGCACGGTTCGCTATCAACTGGCACGCTTTTGCGAATGGGACGAACCCAAAGGCGACGACTATTTTTATCGCGTCACCGCCGAGTCGCTGCGGCGCGCTACCGAGCAGGGACTGAAAGCAGAGCAATTGCTGGCGATGCTGGTCAAGTACACAAAAGAAGCTGTCCCACCGGCAATGGTCAAGGCGCTCAAACGCTGGGACGCGAACGGATCCGAAGCCCGGGTGGAGAGTCTGCTTGTACTACGAGTCAGCAAGCCCGAGATTATGGAAGAGATGCGAAAGTCAAAAGCGGGGAAATACCTGGGTGAGATATTAAGTCCCACCGCAGTGGTTATCAAAAGCGGAGCCATCCAAAAAGTGTTAGCAGAGTTGGCGGAGTTGGGTTTGTTGGCAGAAATAAAAACGAACGAGTAAGGGCAGGCTCTTAAGACTTGCGGTATCAAGATAAGCACAGCCCATGGTCAAGCCATTCACGTATCCTTGCACACCTTGAGTCATTGCCAGAAAGTAGTAAGGTGCTGGATGTTGGTACAGCTACAGGAATGCTGGCAAGGCGAAGCAAAAAACAGCTTCGTTTTTTTGGCATAGAGACAGTAACAGAATGGGCAGATATTGCTTCGCCTTATTATGAGCAAATATGGAATTGTTCGTTAGAAAATGCTCCTGAAGAAGTTTTGCGTGATTATGACGCTATTGTATTGGGCGACATACTTGAGCATCTGCCTGAACCAGAGCTTGCTTTGAAGAGGATAGTAGGACTCCAAACACCAGGAAGTAAAATCATCATCTCAGTACCAAACATTGCTAATATCTTAATTCGATTAAGTCTTTTGTTTGGACGCTTTGAATATGCAGAGCGGGGGATTCTTGACCGTACGCACCTGCGTTTCTTTACATATAAGACCTTTATCTCATTGATAAAAGAGGCTGGGCTGGATATCCTATCCATCCATGTAACACCCATCCCGCTTGAATTGGTTTCCCCTTTTTTCAATTCTCTTATTGGCAAATTCTTATATATGGTTTTTGCCAAGGTGACTTTCCTTTTACCCACTTTGATGGGATTCCAATTCGTTGCAGAAACTCGGAAGCCATGAATTTGAACAAAAAGATAAATGTTTTTATTGTTCTTCCTGCCTATAATTCATCAAAAACCTTGAACCGCACCCTCAATGAGATACCGCTTGAGTTTAGAAAAAATATCATTCTTGTCGATGACGGGTCTACAGACAACACAGTAGAACTGGCTCATCAGGCAGGCTTGACCGTTTTTACTCATCCCAAAAATATTGGTTATGGCGGGAATCAAAAGACTTGTTATACCGAGGCACTTGCTGCCGGCGCAGATCTGGTCGTAATGTTGCATCCTGATCATCAATATGATGCAACCATTATCCCTGAAATTGTCGAGCCGATCTTACGAGGTGAAGCAGATGCAGTTTTTGGATCAAGGATGTTGGGAGGCAGACCGCTAGAAGGAGGTATGCCTTGGTGGAAATATAATGCAAATATCATGCTGACCGCTGCTGCCAATATCACCTTTCGCCGTTATCTTACAGAAATTCATTGTGGTTTGCGTGCCTATTCGCGCAAGTATTTAGAAACAGTACGATTCATGGAGAATAGCAATGACTTTGTGTTCGATACAGAAATCATCGCCCAAGGAATGATGAATAAAATGACGTTTCAAGAGATCCCAATAGGAACGCGCTACTTTCCAGAAGCATCTTCCATTAGCTTTTGGCGAAGCATTACTTATACTCTTAACATCTTAGCTGTTCTCATAAAGTATTGGCTTCATTACAACAGACTGGTGCATTTCAAAAGTTTCGAACCAAAAACTCAATGATAAAAACTAAATGGATGTCACAACAAAAATGTGATGTCCATTTTTTGTTAAGTCGCTATAATGACGGAAGATTTCTATAAGGAGAAGCCATGTCTAAGATTGATTGGATTCAGCAAGAGATCGACTCCCTGAAATCACAGGGACTGTATAACAACATCCGCACCATTGGCTCGCCTCAGGGCGCGTGGTTGACGGTGGATGGCAAGAAGGTTTTGAATTTCTGCTCGAACAATTATCTGGGACTCGCCAACCACCCCGCTTTGGTTGCTGCATCAAAGAAAGCAACCGATGAGATGGGTGTGGGTCCTGCCGCGGTCCGCTCGATTGCAGGGACGATGTCTCTGCATGTGGAACTTGAAAAACGTCTTGCCAAGTTCAAAGGCGTGGAGGCGGCGATCACCTTCCAAAGCGGATTTACTGCCAATTTAGCGACCGTTCCCGCTTTGGTTGGAAAAGAAGATGTGATCTTCTCAGACAGACTCAATCACGCATCCATCATCGACGGATGCCGCCTTTCCGGCGCGAAGATCATCGCGTATGAACATAACGATGTAAAGTCGCTTGAAGAACAAATCAAAGAACATGCAAAGAACTACCGCCGCGCGCTCATCATCACAGATGGCGTCTTCAGCATGGATGGCGACATTGCGCCCCTGCCCGATATTTATGAAGTGGCGAAGAAGTACGACATTCTCTTGATGGTGGATGACGCACATGGCGAAGGCGTGCTCGGCAAGGGCGGACGCGGCATCGTCGATCACTTTGGTTTGCATGGCAAAGTGGATGTGGAAGTTGGGACAATGTCCAAAGCGTTCGGCGTGGTGGGCGGAATCGTCGCGGGCAAGTCGGTCATCATTGAATGGCTGCGCCAGCGCGGACGTCCCTTCTTGTTCTCGTCCGCAGTGACCGTCCCTGATGCGGCGGCGTGTTTAGCGGCGGTGGACTTGCTTGAAGACTCCACTCAATTGGTAGATAAACTTTGGGACAACGCCAAGTATTTCAAGACCGAAATGAAGAATCTCGGTTTCAATACGGGTGTTACCGAAACGCCAATTACCCCAATTATGCTCGGCGAAGCGCCGTTGGCTCAACAATTCAGCCGAGAGTTATTTGAAGCAGGTGTCTTCGCCATGTCCATTGGCTTCCCGACCGTGCCACAGGGCAAGGCAAGGATCCGCGTGATGATCTCCGCCGCGCACGCGAAGGATGACCTCGATAAAGGTTTGGAGGCGTTCAAGAGCGTGGGGAAGAAGTTGGGTGTGATTTAGTTAAGTAGTCGAATAGTTAGATGGTTAAGTAGTTGGACGGCGCAGGCGGGGCGCCGTCTTTTTATTATCTACGGTATATACTTTAACAGAGGAGAAAGATCATGATACTTATTGTCCTCGCCCTAACCGTGATTGGCATCATCATCGCAATTGCCATCTACGACCATTATCGCAAATGAGTCTACCCATTTACTATTCACTACTCACTATTCACTATTCCCCACTCTCTTCTCTTTCCTCTTCTTCCTGCCCCGCATCATCAAACTCTCGATCCACGCAGCCAGCGGCTCAGGCGGCGGGTAGCTCTCGACGGTAAATTCTTCCAAGCCTTTGGCACGCAACACGTGGTTGGCGGCTTCAAGCCCGGTAGTGCAGGCGCGTTCCAAAAAGAAGGCGGGCGTTTCGTGGCGCACCCAGTCGCCTGCGCAAAATAAATTCTCCCATGGCGTTTCAATTCCCAAATGCGTGCCGCGCGCACCAATGGATGGCAGCGTGTGTGTGCCCGCATTGCGCTGCAAGAGCTGCCCAAGCAAACTCCCCTTCAACTCGGGGAAGGCACGGTTCACATCGGTGATGACGTTCGCCAGCAACACTGCATCGGGCTGCGCCAACACACTGGGCGGTCCGTACACATGCACTTCCAAACATGCGCCGCCGCTTTCGGCGTGCCACGTTTTGTACGAGTCGTAAATGCGATGCAGCCAGAAAAAATTGTGCATCACAAAGTCGCCGCTGAACATGCCCGCTTCCGGTCCGCGGCGCGGCGGCTTGTTGAACCACAACCGAATCACCGCGTGACCCAGTCCATGCGGGAAGAACAAATTATCAGCGGGGAAACTGCTTTTGATAATAGATTCAGCTCCGGGTGAGTCTGAAGCGAGGATGACGAAGGGAGCCGAATCCACGCTGGGGATTCCATCCTGCTCCCAATGCACAGTCCACTCCTCATCCTTTTCCACACGCTTCACTCGTGACTTGAATCGAATCTCACCACCCAAGCTTTGAACCTTCGCCGACAGTTTTTCACAGACCTCGCCGCCACCGTTGGGGAGATACTCAAACGCCCAGGCTTCGCGGCGCATGACGGTGTAAAAGCGGAGAAAGCCAAGAAAGCCTGCGAGCGGAACCTGATCGGGGTCGGTGGAAAGCCCGTTGCGAGTTAGACCGAAAAAGAGCGAGCGCAGAGCGGGTCCCCATTTTTTGAGCGCACCGCCGAAGGTGTGACCCTCCATCGGTTGATTCTCCACGAACGGGTCAATGCCAATCGACATGGACAGCACCGACCAAACGTCGAAGATGGAAAGCATGTCGCGCAGGGTGAGCATGCCCCAAAATCGCGGCGAGAAAAATAGCTGAACGTAATGGAACGGCGCGGGGACGATGCTGTTGCGAATGGCACGTCCAATGTTTGCACGGCGGACGTGGTCGCCGACGCGGTAAATCCATTGCTCGTCTTGGGCGGCTTGCAGTTGGTGGATGATTCCATGCCGCCGAAGCATGGACTTGAGATTTCGATACGACGACCAAATTCCATGCACGCCGTGCTCGGCTGGGAATTTTCTGCCTTTGATGTCGGTTTCGGGCAAGCCCGCAAGCCGCCCGCCAATGTATTCATTTGACTCAAGGATGAGTGGTTTCAGTCCGCGCTCGGCAAGGTGCAGGGCGGCAGTGAGACCGGCAATTCCCCCGCCAATGATGATGACGTCGTGTTTGTCCATTGTGGGTGATTATAGTATGAGAGCGTTTCTTCATCATGGATGAAAAAATAACCGTGAAGCTCGCCAAGTGCGCGAAGATTCAAGAGATTTTCTTTGTGCTCTTCGCGTGCTTGGCGGTTGAAAAATTCGCATCTAATCGTTTTACCTATGGTAAAATCGCTTCCGCCTCCGACAAAAGTCGGATTCCCATGGAGGGATGGCCGAGCGGCTGAAGGCGCATGTCTTGAAAACATGTTTGGTGAAAGCCAACGTGGGTTCGAATCCCACTCCCTCCGCCTTACGATTTCAGATTGACGATTTTGGATTTGCGATTACAATAGCAATCGTAAATCGTCAATTTCATAATCGTAAATTGATATGGGGAGGTGCCAGAGTGGCTGAATGGGCTCGCCTGCTAAGTGAGTGCCGGGCTAAAATCCGGTCGCGGGTTCGAATCCCGCCCTCTCCGCTAGAAACACATCCGCAAGGGTGTGTTTTTGTTTTCCGGTCGCGTGCCCCCATTGAGGGGAAGATTTTCGAATCCCGCCCTCTCCGCTAGAAACACATCCGCAAGGGTGTGTTTTTGTTTTATGGTCGCGTGCCCCCATTGAGGGGAAGATTTTCGAATCCCGCCCTCTCCGCTAAAAAACGTACTCGGTTTCGGGTACGTTTTTTGTTTTCCAGTCGTGTGCCCCCATTGAAGGACTGCAAACAAAAAGGACTGCTTTTCATTTGCAGTCCTTTTTGTTTCGTATTACGCACCTGTAAGTTGATAGATCTGGATCAAGTTTCCGCAGGTATCGTCGAAGATAGCGGCTGTGGTTGTGCCCATATTGGTAGGCTCCATGGTGAATTCGACACCCAGCTTTTTCATCCGTTCGTATTCTTTCTGAATGTCGTTCACTTCAAAGGCAGTGAAAGGGATGCCATCTCTGACGAGAGACTCCTTAAGTGCCTTCATGGCGGGATAACTAGCATTCGGCTCAAGGACTAATTCCACGCCGTTGGGCTCATCGGGCGAGACTACGGTGATCCAACGTGCATCATTCCCCAGCGGAATATCCCGTTTTAGGATGAACCCTAAAACTTCAGTATAGAACTTTAGAGCCTTGTCGTAATCGTCAATGGATACACTTGCTAATTTGATCTTCATTTTTTTATTCCTCTCGTTAAAAGTAGTGTGGCGCTGCTACAACTCAACTGACGGAATTCACTTGGGCTCAGACCGAATTGCTGCTTGAACGCTTTCCCGAATGCAGCATGAGAGACATACCCTGCTGCCAGTGCAACTTCGGTAATATCCACGGCGCCCATGCGGAGTTTTCGTCCGGCACGTTCAAGCCTCATGCGGCGGACATAACTTACCGCACTCTCTCCGGTAGAAGCAATGAACACACGGTGAAAATGCGGCACGGAGAAACCAGCCACATCTGCTAATACCTCACGGCTCAGCGGTTCGTTGATGTGTTCGCGGATATATTGGGTGACAATTCGAATCTGTTTAGAGTAATCCAACATGTTTTGAGTGTAGCTTGCCATACGGCACAATATATTTCAGAGAAGGGGGGACGCGCTACTCCAAATGTATCATGAACTCTGCAAATTTCAGAAACTTTCGGCTTCTTTCAGCGTACATTGACTGACACTTCACCCCACCTTCCAAAACTATAAAGAGCGTGAAAAGGTTTTGGAGTTATTATTGCAAAGATCATCAACAGCCCATGTCCACGACTCCTGTCACGCAAGAAACATCCCTGAAAAATCGTCCAGCCTTACGCTGGACGTTGCTTGGGGTTTGGGGTGTCGTCGTTCTTTACACCGTCATGGTCTTGGGGGCAGTCCTTTCGCCGCAGTTCATGATGTTCCAAAATGCGAGCATGACCCGCATTCTGCTCGGCATCCCTGCTCTCTTACAGACCATTCTAGATTACGGCGTGGACCTGCTCTTACTGTTTGGATTCTCAGTCATTGCTGTGATCCTAATCGTCAACCGGTCAGATGACTGGTTCGCGATCTTCACCTCCCTCTTTCTGATCGTCTTCGGCGCGCGCATCACCAACCTAGCCAACAACATCGCATTGACTCCCGGCTACCAAACTCAGGGCGGGCTCATTCTGGCATTAGGCGATATCAGCATTGTGCTCTTCTCGATGCTCTTCCCAAATGGAAAGTTCGCCCCCAAGTGGATGAAGTTCCTTGTTCCACTTTTGGTGGTCACCATGTTTGGGATTTATCTCTTTCCCAATGCTCCTTTTTACTGGGAAAAGATGATGCAGAGTGGTTCTTACTTTCTCGTTACTATTTCCTGGTATATAACCGGCATCGCAAGCGGACTTCACCGCTATTATCGTTCATCCACACTGGCGCAGAAACAGCAGATCCGCTGGATATTCATCGGCACAATGGGACCCTTCTTGTGGTTCATCCTCTTTCAGGTGCTGTCGTATCTCTTCCCTGTGTTGACAAATTCAGATGTCACCTATGCCAGTTTCCAAGCAGTGTCGAGGCTGGCGGGCATCTTCATGTTCCTGATGTTGCCGTTGTTCATTGCCATCTCCATTGTGCAGACACGGCTCTTCGATATTGACATGATCATCAACCGCTCGTTGGTGTATGGCATCCTCACCATCGGGCTGGGACTGACCTTCGGCTTGGTGTTCGTGGTCGCCTCGGCAATTTTCCGCAGCATGCATTCCAGCGACCAGTTCTTCTTCGTCGCTGTGATCTTCTCAGTCGCGGCGGGAGCGGGCTTTCAGCCGTTGCGGAAAAAGCTTCAACGCTTTGTAGACCGCTTCTTCTATCACATCCAGATCGACTATCAGAAGACTCCGCTCGAGGTCCGCGCTGAAGCGGATACCAACGTAGATAGCGGTATTACATTGTCTACGTATCGCAATCTCAAACTGATCGGTCATGGCGGGATGGCAGAGGTCTATCGCGCCACAGATTCGACGGGTCGCGGAACAGTGGCGGTTAAGATCCTGCGAGCCGCGCTGGCTGGCGATGAACAATTCCAGAAGCGCTTCATGCGTGAGGCGGAGATCGTCAACAAGCTGGAGCATCCAAACATTGTGCGGGTGGTGGATTTCGGCGAAGAGCGCGGGATGTATTACATCGTGATGGAAATGCTTTCGGGTCCAGACCTCAACCACCTCATCCGGCAAGAGAAGCAGATCTCTTTATCCAACACAGTGAACATGCTGCGCGGCATCGCCGATGCGCTGGACTATGCTCATGTCAACGGATTGGTTCATCGCGATATCAAGCCGTCGAATGTGATGTTGGATTCGTCCACCATCCCTTCGCGCTCGGTGTTGACCGATTTCGGCATTGCCAAAATGCTCGATGCCCACACCCGCATTACCAACACGGCGGGGATGCTTGGCACATTCGATTACATGGCGCCTGAACAGATCCAAGCCTCGACCGATGTGGACGGACGCGCCGACATTTACGCACTGGGCGTGATGACCTACCAAATGTTGACCGGTCGCCTGCCATTCGAGCGACCCGACACTGGCGCAATTCTGCTGGCACATTTGAATGCCCCGCCGCCCGATGCGCGTGAGCTCGTCAACGACTTGCCGCGTACGGCAGCGCGTGCCATTCAACAAGCCATGGCTAAGAATGCAAAAGACCGTTTTCTTTCGGCAAAGGAATTCGTTGGCGCACTCGAAAGCGCTTGAGAATTTTACAAAACACGCTGAACAGGCGTGTTTTATTTTTGTTCTAACTTTTCTCTGATTGTTTTTCGTTCCAATTCGCGCTACTATAAAAACGGGAGGGCAGTGTCCATCAGTGAATCGCGCATTAAGAAAGGACGAAACCATGACCAAACAGATCGGGCTTTGGATAGACCACAAAAGGGCGGTGATCGTGACTTTGAGCGACGACGGCGAATCCATGCAGGTGATCGAATCAGATATCGGACGACACGTCCACTACCGCGGAGCGACCCGCCCGCGCACGCCGTACAGCGCCCAATATCAAAAAGGGGATGACCAACTCGATAAACAATTTGAGAACCATCTCAATCAATATTATGAAAAAGTGCTCATCCAGTTCCGAGGCGCCGAAGCGGCGTTGATCTTCGGTCCCGGCGAGGCAAAGCATGAGTTAAAGAGGCGACTCGAACATCAGAAAAATCATATCCACATTGAAGGTCTTGAATCCGCAGATAAAATGACCGACCGCCAGATCGCGGCAAAGGTCCGAAAATATTTTGAAGAGGTTCGCATAAAAGCGTAAACAAACGCTCACAAAAAACGACAAAAGAGCATGGGGGCTCTTTTGTCGTTTCTCTTCCTTGATAGCAATTGACAGTAAGAAGCTCCGGCACTGTCCTATCCGTTCCCATATAAAATTTATGGAGAGAGTCATGTCTAAAGATACAACTCGTCAACTTGCCAACGCACTTTCGGTCGTCATCGCGCTGACCGTCAACATACTCGCCAGTAGCCTGCCCCTCAACGGACAGAACACCGGCGAGATATCAGACCGCTTCCTTGTGTACTTTGTCCCTGCCGGATACGTCTTTGCGATCTGGGGCATCATCTACATCGGCTGGATCGCCTTCGCCATTTACCAATTCCAACCCGCGCAGAAAGAAAGCCCTCGTTTGCAAAGCCTCGGTTATGTCTTTGCCATCAGCGGACTCTTCAACGCAGCCTGGCTGGTGTGTTGGCATTACAACTGGTTCGGCTTGAGCGTGTTGGTGATGCTCACTCTGCTCGCCCTGCTCATCGTCAGTTATCTCAAACTCAATGTAGGGCGCACGCCCGTCAACGCCGCCGAAAAATGGAGCGTAGATATTCCCTTCAGTATGTACCTCGGCTGGATCAGCGTTGCCACCGTCGCAAATGTCTCTGATTGGCTATATCTCGTTAATTGGAATGGATTCGGCATCGCGCCGCAGGCATGGGCGGTCATCATGATCGCCGTTGCAAGTGTGCTTGGTGTTCTCATGACGATCACACGCAGGGACAGTGGATACGTCTTCGTGTTGGCTTGGTCCTTCGCTGGGATCGCAGTCAAACAAGCGGGCGTTCCACTCGTGGCAAATGCCGCCTGGGGCGCAGCTCTCATCGCGCTCGGGCTGGCGATTTACTCCATCATCGCGCGACGCCGCCGCTAAGTTTCTCTTCCAACTCTGCCACATGTTCTGCTTCATGCAGCGCAAGGGACCGTGCCCGCCAGTAAACGGTTTCCTTGCGCTGTTTGCCTTCTTCGCGCAACATACGCCCCCAATCCTTTTCCTTCAAATTCGATAGCACCCTCAGCAACACCTTACGGCGGATCTGGAAGTATGCGAGCAACTCTGCAAACTCTAACAGGTCAAAGCGCAAGAGTTTCCCTAATTCGCGTTCCGAGTGGACATCTGCAAAAGAAGGTTCGTTCACCAACAAGGCTTGATAGATCATCTCTGCAGAACGCGCCTCGCTATGAAGCATATGAGCCAACACTTCAACCGCAGTCCGCTCACCTTTTCCCAAAGGTTGCCTCCATTTCGCCTCTGGCATGGACCTAGTCAATGCCTCCAACCTCGTTGAAGAAGCGGCAAGTATTTCAAGGACACTGGCAATATTGGCGGGCGTAAGGTCGGTGGAAAGCGCTTTCTTCATTCGTTGGAATTTCTCTAAATCACTTACCGTCCAGTTTGAAAGTGCTGCGCGTCCCTTGATTGAACATCGACTCTGGCAGAAGATGGCGGAATCGAGAAATAGATTTTGCCTGTTGACCAACGATATAACGCAACCGAGGTGATTTGCTTTCGATGATCTGTACAACCGTATCTGCCACTAAGTGGGCATCCGGTCCCGTTTCTTCATATTCCCGCACAGATTTCATCGCCCTCTGACGCCACGTGTCGTAATCGCTGATCGTTTGAGCTGTCATCTGCCTCTTCTCCATCAATGGGGTTTTGAGAAAGCCAGCCTCAATAAGCGAAACGCGGATGTTAAATGGCTGAACCTCATGGAACAAAGTTTCGGCAAACCCTTCCAGTGCAAATTTACTGGCAGAATAAATTCCCAAAAACGGGATGGGAGCAATTCCTGACAACGAACTGACATTGATGATCTGCCCATCCTTGCGTTGACGCATCCCCGGCAGAACGGCTTTCGTCATTCGCATCACACCGAAGAAATTCGTCTCGAACTGAGCGCGGGCTTCATCCATTGATACTTCTTCTAACGCGCCGCCCAACTCATATCCGGCATTGTTCACCAGGACGTCTATACGACCCGCTTGCTCCAAAACGGATTGAACACAAGCAGCTACCGAATCATCCAAGCTAACATCGAGAGGTAAAAGTTTAAAAGTTGAAGGTTGGTTGGAAGCCGATGGGTTTCGGCTCGTTCCAAAAACTTGATAACCCCGTTGTGAAAGTAATTCTGCCGCTGCCTTACCATTACCAGAAGACGCACCCGTAATAAGAACAACTTTTGCCGTGGACATATCTACTCTCCTCTTAATAAATATGATGAAGGTCTTGAAAAAATAATCTTAAGACCTTTGGACACTAGGCAAGTGCTCGTAAATATCTATAGTTCCTGCAAAGGAAGGCTGTATTAGATAGATTTTAGCAGGAATTTTTTAGAAGAAAAGATTCGAATTCGCCTTACACCGTCAACTCAATGAGGACCACACTCTCGTAGTAACCATCCCCAAGTGTCACCTACTCTACTCCCCATTCCACTCAATATCGAACGTGGACGCCTCCAATGCCGAGATGCCCTGCTTGCGTCCCAGCATCACATACGAGAGGATGCTGCGCCATTGCAGCAAGAACGGCAGTGGGTCGTGAAAATCTAACAGTACATCGTCACTGTGGAAGAAGGTTTTGAGCCACGCACCGAACTGACCATTGACCAATGAAGCGGGCAAACCATACATCAACATCGCCGTACCCAACATGCGCGAGGTCGATGCGTAGGGCGTCACACAGGGAAGGTCTGCCTGCAAGAACGAATCAACGAACTGCGGATTCTCCGTCAGCAAGTGCAATCCGCTCGTCGCACGTGGATTACATTCCAACGCCACCACATTGCCATCTGCTGTTTGAATAAAATCGAATGCCATTTGTCCGGTCACTTTGTAATAGTCCACAAAGGTTTGTACCCATTCAAAGATCGCCGCATTCTCCACTGGTTGAAACGCGATCGTCGCACCTTGCCCCGCAGTGAAGACCGTAGGGTACACCGCATGCGCTGTAATACGTCCATTCTGGCAGACCGAATAACTGCAGAATTGCTGTCCCTCAATATACTCTTGCGCGATCCACGGCTCTTGCCCTGAGCTTGACGAAGGATCAAACGTCAGCGTAGATAAAGCTTCTTTTAACGGAGTCAGGATCAAGGTCCGCGCAGCGAAGCGGGAATAGACCGGTTTCAGAACCACCTTACTCCAATGAGCATACGCATAGAGCAAGTCATCCTGTCGCGTCACCAACAAAGATTCCGGCACACGCAAATCACATTCCCCCGCCTTCACCACGAACTTCCACTTGTTGTGATATCCATCCAACTTTGCGAGCGGCTCAGTGAACACACGGCAAGGTAATGAATCAAAACCTCTTGCGATGTGGAAGACTTCCTCACAAGTTGGAATCAATACCTCAATTTGATACGCTTCGATAATGCTTCTCAACGCCGCTAAAAACGCCTCGGTCTCCTGACGTGGAGCGGGCACCTCAAAATGAGCCTTGATCGCCGCCGACGGTTCCGTGATATGCCCGCGCAGCGACTCGGCAACATAAACTACATGCCCCGCACGATGAAAGGCACGAGCCAGGTCTAGCGTTACGGGCGCACGCCCGCCGGTGAGAAGAATGTTCATAATTTATGTAGGGGCGAGTCGCGACCCGCCCCTACGATTCATTAAAACGTTAAAACCATGCCGCCAATGGATAAGCCCGCGCCGGTGCCTACCAGCAACACCTTGTCGCCACGCTGAATGCGTCCATCGCGCACACCTTGATACAACGTAACAGGAATCGACGCCGCCACACAATTGCCGAGTGTTTCAATGGTCTTGATGATTTTCTCATCCTTCCAGCCGAAACGTTCCAACATCATCAATCCAACTTTACTAGCTTGATGAGGCACGATCACATCAATATCCAACATACCTTTTGATAAACCGGGGTACAACTCATCGAGAAAATCATGCGCAATGCCGCGCACCATTCTCAACACGGCAGGACCATCCATATGGAAAAGATCATCTTCGGGCTTATGCCCATCAAAGCGCGGATGAAAACGTGAGCCGCCGCCCATGATGGTCGTCAGATACGCGCCATCGCCAAAGGATTTGAAATGTGCATGATGAACTTTCGAAGCATCGCCATCCGTTGCACGAGTCACCACAACAGCCGCTGCGGCATCCCCCACCAATGAAGCGGACTCTGGTTCTTTCGGGTTGATGCCACACGAAGCCACATCGGCACTGCAAATGAGGATGTTCTTATAACGTCCGCTTTGAATGAAGTTCGAAGCAACGTCCATGCCTGCTACGAAGCTCAAACAAGTAGTATGCACCGTCATCGCTGGAATGCCCGAAGCGCCCAACCCAAGCTGACGTTGGATCAGCACGCCTGTATCGGGAATTGCCTGCTCGCCCGTGCCCGATGCGTTGATGATGAGGTCAAGCTGATTCGGTTTGAGCTTGGCTTCATCCAACGCCTCCTTCGCCGCCTCCGCCGACATGAACGACGAGGTTTCATCCGTCACCCAGCGACGTTCGCGCACACCATTACGGCGCTCCACCCAACCGGCGGGCACACCGCACATTGCTTCCAATTCCGAGCTGGGCACCACCCGCTTCGGTAAATAACGTCCAAGCCCAATGATCTTGAGGGGGATGTTCACTTGCATAGGTCTCCTTGTATTCGTCATTGCGAGGGCGGCAGCCCGAAGCAATCTCATGGCATTGTCATTAGATTGCTTCGTCGGGAAGAACACCCTCCTCGCAATGACGTTAGAAATCGTTTTTCCTAAAATACGGAATCATCACATCCGATATCTTGCCGATCAACTTCCACGGCAGTTGCCGTCGTTTTGGCAGGTGCTTCGTATACACCGCGTTGTATTCCGTCACCGACTCGCCGCCGCGCACTTTCTTGAACTTACCCACCCCGCCGCTGGCGTGTACGAGAAGTCCGCGCTTCACGCCTTCTTGCAGGGTAACCAATGTGAGTAAACGATATAACCCCTCATCCAGTGGTAAAGATGTGTCATATCCGAATAAGGGCTGGGTCATGGCACCATTGCGGACGAAGAATCCCATAATGGCGTTCAATCGTCCATCCTTCTTAAGTCCATACAAGTGCAAAATTTCCTGTTCACGGGCTAGCTTGAGAAGGTCAAAGGTAAATTGCGGGTTGTAGTAGGAATACTTTTCTAGATACAGCAGGTTATACAACTCCACTGCTCGGTGAAGTTCATCGTCGGTCAGGTCTTTGCCGCTCACCACCTCATAGCCCGCCTTCTTCAATACGCGCACATCCTCCTTGCACTGACGCGTCTTCAACGCTGCAACCGGGTCCATGTACCAAACTTGGCGACTCAAGACCAGATCATACCCAAGTCCTTCAAGCGTTTGATAGATATGCGGATTCTTCTTCTGGTCTACCGAGCGGAAAACGATGGCGCGGTCTGGGAACCAATTTATCAACGCCTCACTCAACGCCGATAACTGGTCGCTGTTTACTGACGGGTATAAATTCGTCGACAACAAATAGTTGTTCACGAAAACAACTTTATCTAACTCAGAGTATTTGAAAAATGCCGACACTGGAAACATCAACGCTTTTACTGCAATCTCAGCCAGTTTATTGTTGAGGTGCTTCACTTCTTCCAGTCCGCCATATGAGACGTAATGACTGAACGGTGAGACGGTATAGGTATTCTGTGGATGAAAATCCGTGCGGGTGATGGGAATGATCGTCTCACCGACCTTGACCGCCATCAACTCTGTGTTGTACACGTTGCGAATGTATTTCTGCGGGTCTTCGGTCATTAACGGGATGAGATAGCGGCGGGCGTACTCGCCATCATCTGTGGATGGAAAAGGTAGGGCGTGGATGTTCTCACGGGTGAAGAGTTCTGGTTGCATACAATTCTAAAGTGACAGTCACCTTTAAGGTGACTGTCACTTGTTCGTCTCCAGCAAGCGGATGGTCTCATCGCAATGGGATGGGACCACAATCGTATTGGGATGCGTCTGGTAGTATGTTTGCAATTTACCGAGCGTATCACGATAAGCAACAGGGTCGGGGAAAAGCAGATTTGCTACTCTGTGCGGAGGACGATTCTCGACAATGGAACGTTTCAACCACGCGGCATCTGCTACGAAGAAGAAGATCTTATCCTCGTCATTTCGAGCAAAGATACCCATCTGCCCATGTGCATGACCGGGGAGTTCAACGCCAATAATCGAGCCATCACCAAGCAGGTCGTAGCCGGTTTGGAAAGGCGAGTATTCTTCAGAGAGAAGAATGGGCTTGGTCATATCCACTTCTTGCGAGCGAGAGTCGAAGTCTGAAGGGATGAGTCCGCGCAGGTAGGCGTGCTTAAGGTCTTCAGAGGGGCGCAGATGGCGGAGTCCGCTAAAGGCTTGGGGAAGGTAGACATAACGAGACCAAGCCAGGTCGGGGAGAGAAGCGATATGGTCCGCATGGAAATGAGAAATGAAAACGTGGGAAATGTCAGCAGGTCGAAGGTCGAAGGTCGCGAGTTGATTGACAACGAGGTCTTCTTCCTTAAGATGGACAGGGGTCATCCAGCGGTAAAAACGTTTCGGGAATTTTTTGGTCTCATCGAAGAAGCGATACGAATAGCCAGTGTCGAAAAGCATCGCGCCGAATTTCGGGTGACGTAAGAGCGCGAACATGGCGGGGAAATGAATTGTGTGCCAACGTCCACCTTGAATGGCGATGTGTTCAGGAGCGGTGCAATAGCCCGCGTGAAGAATATCGATTTTCATACAGCAAGGGAACGTATGGGATCTTCCTTGAGTTTGTTCTTTTCCTTCCACCACTTCAGGAAACGATATACACCCTCTGCCACCGAAACACGCGGACGATAACCGAGTTCGGTCTTTGCCGCTGAGATATTAAGGGTTGTGCTGTTCGACATCATGCTCACGGTAAGGCGTGTCAACATGGGTTCCGGCTTATCTGAACTCAGTGCTGAGGCAGTTTCAAACATGAAGGCTGCGCCATAGGCAAGTGACTGGGGTATGGTTCGTTGCGGCGGGGCGATCCCCAATTCTTTGCAAAGGAGCCTGACCAGTTCCCACAACTTGATAGGCTCATCATTGGAAATATTGTATTTTTTACCGAGCGTATTGGATGGCGACTCAGCACATAACAAAAGCGCATCCACCACATTGTCGATATAGGTCAGGTCGATGATGTTTTGACCATCACCCAAAACAGGCAGTTTGCCCGATTGCAAACGCGGGATAAGGCGTGGGAATAGAACCGTATCTCCGGGACCGAACAAGGCGCGTGGACGGATCGAAACAACGGGCAGCCCTTCTGCATGGGCGTTGTCGATCTCCTGTTCTGCAAGCAGTTTTGTTTTTGCATAATGACTGATCGGTTTTGGAAGCGGGTCGTTTTCTTTCACGCCCATTCGGGATGAATATGAAAAGTAGATGCTTGGTGTTGAAACATACACCAGTCTCTTTGCATTTTTCTCCAAACATCCGCGCGCGACATTGCGAGTGCCCAAAACGTTCGTTTTATAGAACGCATCATACTTTCCCCAAGGGGATGGAAATGCCGCACAATGAAAAACAATCTCCCGGTCATTGCACGCATCCATCATGGAAGTTTCATCTTCGATATCTGCTTGAAGTGTTTTGATACCTTCCGCCTCAAGCAGTTTCAACTTTTCGGGATTGCGCCCGAGTGCAGTGACATCCCAGCCCATGCCATGTAAACGGCGGGCAAGAGCTCCGCCTAAAAAACCTGTTGCGCCAGTGATGAGAGTTTTCATGCGCTGATTGTATCCCCAATTCCATGAAACACACACTCCCCGTCAGTTGACAGGGAGTGTTGAAGATTTTTATTTCTTGATCGGCTCGATCTCAACTTGTTTCTTGAAATCTTCGATCACAGTAGGTTTGGGTAGGTCGCGTCCCAGACGGGTGACGGCGCTGAGTGAAAAGGCGGTTGCCAATCGTGCGCAATCTTGCAGGGCAAGTTTTTTGTGGATGCCCGCCACCAGCCCAGCCACCATGGCATCTCCTGCCCCCACAGTGGACTTGACCGGAATGGATGGTGGGCGTGCAACGAAGGCTTGCTCTTTATCAACGAATAACGCGCCATCCGCGCCCATGGAAACCACGACCAATGTCGTTTCATCGTTTACCAAGGAAACAGCAGAACGATACACTTCTTTGATCGTATCGAACGGTTTATTCACCAGTGCGCTGAGTTCGTGGATGTTGGGTTTGATGAGGTTGGGTCCAGCTTTGAGCGAATCAACGAGCGCGTCTCCGCTGGTATCCAACACCACACGACGTTTTTTGGATTTCAACAACGTGATGAGGTCGGCATAGAACGTGGATGGAAGCCCAGCCTGCAAATTGCCCGAGAGGATGAAGCAATCGCACGCCTCCATCATCGCCTCGACCTGTTCGTAAAAACGAGAGACCGCATACTCACCGGGAACTTGTCCGGGCGTATTCAAGTCTGTGGTGACTTGATTGGCTTCGTCCATGATCTTGATGTTGATGCGCGTTTCGCCCGGCACACGGATGAAGCGGTCTTCAATGTTCTTTCGTTTGAAATGACGCTCGAATACATCCGCATTCTCTTCGCCGAGAAAACCGGTAACGGCTACATCCAACCCATAATCGGCGAGGAAGGAAGCGACATTGACGCCCTTCCCACCTGCATCGAAGCGCATCCACTGGCTGCGATTGACCTCCCCAACTTGAAAATCATCCACAGAGACAGTCTGGTCTATAGCGGGGTTGACAGTGATGGTTGCAATTTTCATTCGATAACCGCTTCTAAGAGAGATTTTTTTCCAAATGTTCGATGAACCAGTCGATCACCGTTTGGGTGACACCCGCCCGCGCACCGAACATCAACTTGCGACCAATGGCATCGAGCGGATAAGCATCGATGATGATCTTGCTGCCTTCCCCTTCTGCAACGACCACACAGGTCATTTGAGAACGGTCGCCAAGCACTTTTCCGAGCACGGTCTTATCGTATTTCACTTCAAAACGATATTCTTCCGGTTTGGAAGATACGAACTGCCCTTTGAGTGCAGCCACCGACTTCAACGCCGCCGCATGGACAGCCTCAACAGATTGTGAATAGGTCTTTTCCTGATGAATATCGTACGGCATGTCAGCTCCTTTTACTTGGGCTCTTGCCAGAACTTTTCAATGAGCGCCTCTTCGGCTTCGTTCGTCCACATCTGGTCTTGTCCCAGTTTGGCGGCGACTTCAGGAAGGCGGTCTTTCAATTCTTTGAGGCTTGTCAGCGGCAAATTATGGATCTGCGGGAAGATGACAACCTTGCCCGGGTATTTGCTGTCCATCACAGACTGAATGGCTTCTGCTGCCGTTTCCATGCCACCGATGGCTGCTACTGAGCGACCGGGGGACAATGTCCCTGCGAGACGACGTTCCATCACGGAAGATTGGTCATCAATGGTCAAACCGGAGGTGCCAGTATACTGCGCGTTCGAGAGATAGACGTTACTCAGGTTGACCTTGCCCATCGTGCCATTGGGCACACCTGCGAACAAGACCATCATGCCATCTGCTTTCATGACCGTATCGCCTTCTTCCATCAGACCAGCAACTGGCACGCTGACGACGACATCGTCTGCGCCTTGTCCTTTCGTGGTTTCCATGACGAAATCGTGGAAGGATTGTTTGGACGTATTGGGATTGAAGATGAAGAGTTCACGTCCGTTCTTCTTTGCCAACGGCTCGAACATGTTGACTAACGTTTGCAAGCGTTCGTCGCTGATCTCGGTGGCGATGATAGTCTTGGGCCCATCAGGGAGTTCAAGTGCGCGTTGAACATGCATCTGTCCCATCGGTCCGCCTGCGCCGATGAAGACGGTGGTGCCGCCAGCGCGGAGTTCACAGCGGTTGCGGGATTCGCCATAGGATGCTGCAATGTCTGTGCTGTTATTGCCCACGAAGGCGATGTAATCATAATGAAGGCGACCAAGGTCAACAGAGGTCAGTCCATCGAGCGGCTTTGTGCCAACGATGTTCAAGGTTCCACGGCGGGCGATGAAGCGCGCCACATTGCCAACCACTTCTGCGGAAGTAGGGTTGAGCATGACGATGTCATCGAAGCCTTTGCCATCGGTCAATTCTTTGCTGAGGGCTTCATAGTCGCCGACGTTGTTCTTTTCGATGATATTGGCTTTTGTAGCAGAGACCAATTTCTTTACCGAAGCAGGCACATCCGTGAGAATGATCGTGGCTGGGGCATCCAAGCCTTTTGAGAAGGTGAAGGAAGGGTCATTGGCGTTGCCAATGATCCACATGGTGCCGCCCAGTTTCGGGTCCAGCCTGCGGCGCTGAGTGTAGGCCGCAACGACACATCCCCACGGCTCCAACAGCGCGGACTCAGCGTATCCCATGCCTTCTTCCACTGGCAAGAGACAAGCGCCCGCATCTGTTTCAAGGACTTCTTTGCCGATGCAGTGATATTGGACAAGTCCGCCGGGGATGGTGTAGCCGTAGGCAGTGCTCATGCCCTGCTGATAGATATCGGGTTGCACAGCGAGGCGTTGACCGGGATGATAATTACCGGCGAGATTCTTGCCGACCTTGATGATGGTCAATGAAACTTCGTGACCAAGGCGGGTCGGTTCGACTGTGAGGTTGCGATTATAGAGTTTGGGATGACTACCGCCCTGTTTGAGAATCTTCACGTCCGAAAAACAAATGCTGACGGTATCGATTCGAACAAGGATTTGATCGTCATTCGGTTCGGGGATGGCGAACGGTTCGGGCTTGCCTTCCTTGCCCATACTTTCCATGCCTGCACCGTAGAGATTCCATGCAAAGCTTTGTTGTGGCAGCGGATGATTCGCTGCATGATATTTTTTATATTTTTCGCCCATAGGGGTTTGCCTTTCTTTCAATGTAACGTTGGTTGATTATGCCGTTGGGCGGGGAGATACCACTTCGTGGCACAAGCCCCGCCCCTACGTGCCCAACGATTATTTTTACATGCTCAATGTTTTCTTCACCAACTCACGCACTTCGCGCGCGGTGGAACATTCCAATGCTTTTTGCGCCAATGGCTGTAGTTCAGAGAATTTCAAATCTCGTACCTGCGCCTTGACCAACGGCACAGATGGGACAGTTACGCTCAACTCATCGATGCCGAGACCGATCAAAATCGGAACGGCGTAAGGGTCAGAACCCAACTCGCCGCATATGCCTGCCCACTTGCCATGTTTGTGTGCGCCTTCAATGGTCTTTGCAATGAGACGCAACACGGCGGGATGCAAGCCATCCTGCCGGGCAGAAAGCAGGGAATTCCCGCGATCCATGGCGAGTGTATATTGCGTTAGATCATTCGTGCCGATCGAGAAGAAATCCACTTCCTTTGCCAGCACATCTGCCATCAACGCCGCAGACGGAACTTCGATCATGATCCCCGCAACGATGCGTGGAACCTTCAATTCCAGTTCAAGTTCGTCCAGCATCAAACGCGCCTGACGATACTCTTCAATATCACCGACCATTGGGAACATGATCTGCAAATTCCCATACTGACCAGCTCGCAAAATGGCGCGTAATTGCTCGCGGAACAACTCCGGTCGGCTCAAACACAAGCGGATGCCACGTATTCCCAGAAACGGATTTTCCTCATGCTGCATTTCGATGTATGGCAGTGGTTTATCCCCGCCCACATCCAACGTGCGGACAATGACCGGCAGCTTGCCCATCGTCTCTGCAATGGGACGATACACATCATATTGTTCCGCCTCTGTGGGAGCAGTTGTCCGTTCGAGGAATAGGAACTCGGTTCTTAATAACCCGATGCCTGCCGCGCCCATCTTCAACGCTTTTTCGGCATCTGCGAGCGAACCCGCATTACCGACCACTTCCACTTCATGACCATCCGCTGTGATGGCAGGCGCATTCGCCTGTTCCAACGCGAGACGGCGTTTTTCCAGCCAGATATTTCTTTCCTGCTCAGCCGCTTGCAATTCCTCCGGCGAGGGATTGAACGTCACCATTCCATCGCTGCCATTGATGACAATATACGAATCAGTTTCCAACTTCAACACAGACTCATCCACACTGACGATGGCTGGTAGCCCCAACGCCCGCGCCAAAATGGCTGTGTGCGATGTGGGTCCGCCGTTGACAATACAAAAGCCCAGCACAAAATCTTTGTTGAACGAAACGGTATCAGACGGGGAAAGCTCGCGGGCGACGACGACCACCGGTTTATCCGGTAATGCATCGGCTTTGTCCTCCGCGCCCACCATGATCTTTAACACACGCCTGCCTACATCACGCAGGTCATCTGCCCGTGCAGAGAGGATCGGGTCATTCAACGCTGCAACAACCACCGCGCTATCTTCGATGGTTTCCTTCCAGGCTTTTAACGCATCCTGTCCTTTTTGAATGCGTTCATGCACCGTCTCGGTCAGCTCAGGGTCTTCCAGCAAGCCAAGATGCGCATCGAAGATCGCGGCTTCTGCTTTCAGTCCCTTTTCGATCATTTGGTGATTCAATTTACTGAGTTGTTCACGTGCTCGCGCCAAAGCATCCTGCAGGCTCTCCCAACCGAGAAGCAATCCATCAGACATTTCATTGATGGGGATCTCTTGATGCTGGAATTGATACACAGGACCGATGGCGATGCCCGGGGCGGCGCCCACGCCCTTCAGCATATTCGCTTTGACAGGTTTGCTTTCAACGGGGGTTTCTTCTATTTTCGGTGCGGGACTCGCAGGTGCTTTGGGCTGTGACTCACTGACTGGCTCACCTTCTCCCAAGCCGGATAGAATTGCCGCCTCTATCTCAGCCAGAGCGGATTCTTCATCTTCACCATTCACCACAATCCTGAGCTGACTCCCCTTCGACGCCCCCAACGTGAGCACTGAGATCAAACTTTTGGCGTTCGCCTTCTTTTCCCCATGCCAGATAATGATATCGGACTTGAATTGTTTTACGAGATTCACCAACGTCTTTGCCGGGCGAGCGTGCAGCCCTGTCTCATTGTTTATTGTGATCTCCAATTGCTTCATGGCGAAACTCCATTCTTCGGAAGCGAACCTTTCAATTCTTGATCAATCTACTCAACGGGATCCTTGCCCAAATGCTTCAAGACAATTTCCGGGTCTATGGTGTGGAGCAATTCATTCAGTATGGCTTCATCTTCAATGGCTTCAGCCAGACTTGCCAACACACCCACATGTTCATCCCCCGAAGCAGCGATGCCGATAACAAGATGCACCGGTTCACCGCCTTCATCCCATGTCACACCCTGGGGGAGTTGTAATGCCGAGATGCCCGTTTTCAGAACATGGTCTTTGTTCTCGTAAACACCGTGCGGAATTGCCACCCCGCTGCCCAAATACGTGGACATGCTTTCTTCGCGTTTTAGCATTCCCTCCACATATTCCGGTAAGACACAACCCGATTTCACCAATAAATCACCGGCCTTGCGAATGGCGTCGGTGCGGTCAACAGCCACAGCGTTAAGCTGGATGCGTTCTTTTGAAAGGATGGTCATGGTTACAGATCCGTGCCTGTGATATCGGTCTTTTCCACAAAGGCTTTGATCAAATTATCGAAGATGGGGTCGTTCAAAAAGTGGTTGAACGCCACAACAACAGCGTTCGGCGCCTTGGCAGCCGCAGACTTGGCAAGCCCCTTATGGACCACGACCAGTTGCGCATCGGCGGGAATCTCACGCACAGGTTTGTGCATCACATTCACATTCTCAACCTGAGCAGCTTTCAATTTCTTCTTGAGGGAATTTACGCTCATCAAACTGGAGCCCATTCCAGCTTCACAAGCAAAGATGACAGTTTTGACCTGGGCGGCAGAAATCGATTTGGACATTGTATATTCTCCTTTTCAAGTGAAACAGCAGATGCGGGGTACGATATTCATTATAGCGTTCCGCATCTGCCGTTTTCAACTGTATCCGGTTCAGTCCATTTGTTTCGACAGGATGTCCATGTCGAATGACAATTATTCTCCAGCCTTTTCCTCAGGCACAGGGTTCACGCGCAGGAGAAGCACACCCACTACTGCAGAAACGACTGCGCCAATCAACACACCGGTCAACACCGCGAAATGCTGTCCGGGAGGGGTCACTGCAAGATAGGCAAAGATCGAGCCAGGAGCAGGAGTGGCAACCAAGCCTGCATTCGTGATCGTGAACCACAGGTCGGCAGAAATACCACCAGCAATGACAGCCAAGACCATAATGGGGTGAGCAAGGACGTAAGGGAAGTAAATTTCGTGAATACCACCGAAGAAGTGGACGATCATTGATCCGGTGGATGAGTCTTTGAGCATACCCTTACCGGCAATGTAGAAGGCAATCAGCAAGCCCAAGCCAGGTCCGGGGTTTGTTTCGAGCAGGAAGTGGATCGCGCGTCCGCTCTCGGCGGCAGCGGTCACACCTAGAGGACCCAACACGCCGTGGTTGATGGCATTGTTCAAGAACAGAATCTTGGCGGGTTCGATAATGATAGCAGCGAGGGGGAGAAGTCTTGCATTGACAAGCCAATCCACAGCAGCACCAGCAGCATTGCTGAAAGCCACGACGACCGGTCCGATCGCCACATTCGCAATCAAAGCCAGGATCATACCAAGGATACCGATCGAGAACGTGTTGTAAAGCATCTCAAAGCCGACCGGAATCTTCTCTTCAAGGGCATCATCCAATTTCTTGATCGCCCAACCGCCAAGAGGACCTACGATCATAGCGCCCAACATCATGGGGATCTCAGCGCCAACAATCACACCCATGGTAGCCACAGCACCCATCACGCCGCCACGCACATCACCCTGCACGAGCTTACCACCCGTGTAACCGATCAACACAGGGATCAGGTACGTGATCATCGGGCCAACCAGCGCAGAGAACTTTTCGTTCGGGAGCCAGCCGACTGGGATGAAGAAGGCAGTGATCAAACCCCAGGCAAGCAACGCACCAATGTTAGGGATGACCATACCCGCCAAAAACCCGCCAAATTGCTGCAATCTTTCTTTCATTTCACATCTCCTTATAGGACTTATGATTTCACCTGAAAGATTCAGGCTTGGACTAGTGGAAGCTTGGCTGCTCTTCCACATCACAAAGGCAGCAGGGGAATGCCGCCAAGTAACCATTTTGAAAGAACTGAACTGCTCCAAAAAACTTGATCAACGTTCTCAAGGCTAAGGTCGCCTATTGATAAATTTGGGCATTACATTTCAAGCAGGTAAATGTGGGGATTTTGGCTGAAAGGTCTAAAGGTTGGCGGGAGTGTAAACGATTACATATTACCTGTCAAGGTTTTTGTTAGGTCAAACCGATATAATGTAAGAATAATTGCAAAATCAGCGTATTTTTCGTCGTTTTCGGCAAGATACGATAATATTACCTACGTTATAACACTTAAAATAAGTAATCGTTTTCATTAATGTTACACCCAAATGGTATAA
>Ga0209066_10001925_pt1 | contig 26458 bp, 23 predicted proteins | sample All_14_2_FD_187198 | JGI IMG/M metagenome (GOLD analysis project Ga0209066, IMG submission 187198) | Freshwater microbial communities in response to fracking from Pennsylvania, USA - Allegheny Zone_MetaG_DW_15 (SPAdes) (version 2) ...
GCAGCTATCCCGGCGTATGGCGGTTGCAACAGGCTCTGCATGTTCGAACATCGATGGGCTCCTTGACCGCAGTCTGGCCGACGACGGCGCAAGCGGCCTTGACCGGCGTCAAGTCGCGCGAGCCAGGTAGCGTTTGGCCAGATTTTGAGGGGGCGGCGTTGAGCCGGCAAGAACAGCCCAGCCGGTCCCGGGCGGCTAGAGATCTTGCTGCGTCGGAGAGTGAGGTGGCGGTGAGAGGGCCATCGATTGTTGATTTCATTGGTAAATTTTGCGGCACAGCCTGCCATTCTGATGCCGCTCACTCTATGGTTTATTTAGTCCAATAATGGCGATAATGCCATCGAATGGCCCTTTGAGGTTAGTGGCATGGGGAGCGGCTCCAAAGCCGTTTTGGCAACGAGCGCACTCGCGACACCTTCACGCCGCTACCCCGTCATCGTGGCTTGCCCATTGTAGAGCTTTATTGTTATGCAACCTACGGCTTTCTTCCCTGTCACGGGTACGCTTGCCGATAGCGTCTGATCTGAGTGAAAGAATGGTCTATCTCTAATTCCCTCGAAAAGGCGTAACAATAGATCAAATATTGAGCCCATTGGGGTGCGATAAATAGTTTACTATTTAATAGAGGGTAGCATCTATGGAGTCCGAATCGGTTTTGGGTTTTTTGTTTACGGTCAATTTGCTATTTGGACTGTTTGCCGCATTTTACTGTTCGACTATTGCTGGTAAAAAAAATAGATCAACGATGTCATGGCTAATATATGGATTTTTCCTACCGGCAATCGCGATACTTCATGTGATTATCGTGGATGAGGTGTATTTAGGTCCTCGTTGCCAATACTGTATAGAACCGGTGAACGCTAAGGCCACAATATGCCCACACTGTCAGTCTGAGCACCCTGTAGCGCAGCGGGCATATGCGGGGACATTGTTGGAGGGGTAAGCGCATCGTCTGACTGGCGTCAAAGGCTTAGTGGAGCGCTACATCCGCGATACCACGAGAGATTGATACTCAGAAATTCATTTTCCGGCCCCATGTGACCATCACAATCAACGCTAGGGCACCCAGGAGCCCTGAGGAGGGCAGGAAGCCGTCTTTCCTATACCTGGTTAGGGTGGACTCAAATATGCTCTCACTGGGCTTTAAATCTGAACGCCTTGCAAATCTCGGATATTCCCGATAGATTACACTTGTAAACTTAAAAGCTGATGCCCACATTGGGTCTGGCGCATCGCACCGGGTGCTCCCCACTGATCCCCCGAGTTCATGGCTTTGCCGTGCTCGGGGGCTTTTGTTTTGGGCGTCGGCTCGCCTGATCTTCGCGAAACCGCGCGTTTGCGGCCTTTGACTTCTGAGCGCTGGCAAGTTGATCGCGCCTTTCGGCTTCAGCGTCTCTGATGCTGAGGTTGATGCCTTCCTCGACAGCGACGGCTTGGATGAGCTCGGATAGGTTCTTCTCGCGCGTCTCATCCCACCATTTCGCGGCAACAGAGCCAATTTTGCCCGACTTCAGGGTAACCCGTGGCTTTGCTCCGGTAGCTCGCAACTCGCCCTTGGTCACGAGCGCGTATTTTGCCATGTAGCCGCCGAAACCCTCGGGATAGTCCGTCCAGCGCTTGAATAGGATGGCCCTGTTGTCGCCCGGCTCACAAAGTGGCTTCAGGGCGGTGAGAGCGCGGCGGCGATCGGCGGGCTTGTGCAGGTCCGCATCGGGCAGTCCGATGCAGCCGTGAAGATGCAGGTTCGATTTGATGTTCGTGTCGATGAAAAGCGCGAACGAGGCGTCTTTGAAGCCCGCTCTGCGGAGGCGTCGGGAAATCTCACTTTGCAGGAAGGAGGCGGGGCCGTTGGGATTGGCGAGCGCTTTTGCCTGGGTAGATTTGGATAGCCGGATGTTCACCGGGCGATGACCAAGCTGCTTTCCAGCTACACTAAGGGCGACGGCCTTCATTCCCTCAAGTGTGTCTGACCAGGGTGGGACCTCAATCGGGAGGATGCTCTCGCCATTCATCTCGATAGTAGGAGGGGGAGTTCCTCCGAATTGACGGATTAGCTGAGGATAGTCGCTCAGGATACGTCCTGTAGCGGCAAGCTGAAGTTCACCTTGGCCTCCAGACCATGAGATGAAGTTCTTCCTAGCTCCCGCCTTAAGGGGCTCAATGCTCAGTTTGTATGTTTGGAGAAATAGCTTCGTACGTATAACTGGAGGGGCGTCGGCAGCCGTCGTCGGACGGACAAGAAACGGTCTCACCCCATGGCTGCCAAGGCTATGCGCCAGCAGGGAAAAGCGGACATCGGCGTTCGGATTACGGCGCCTGTTCGAGTGGCTTGGATTTGTCGGCTTTTTGGTGTGGCGCTGGCTCTCCGCACGCCGCTTTCGGGCCATAGCGGCCTGTTCGCCTAATGGCTTGGTTGAAATAGTTTTTATCAAGTAACACCGGGTTGCTATTGGAAGCTATCTGCTCCAGCTTAAATATGTGGCGTCAGATCACACTAAAACAGAGGCGAGGGCGGAAATTTTTGAGTTTCCGCCCTAATCTGCATTTAGGCAAGTTCGATCTAGTACCCGCTTCACAGCCATAGGGCTCCAAGTCGCTCCGCGTGGCGGCTTAATGCGCTGTTCGTCCAGGCGTGCGGCAATCGCTGCGAACGACAATCCATCGACGCGCAGCGCTTTCACAAGCGGTGAGACTGTTGCAGCGAACTGGTCTGCCCTCTTGATCACCGCAGCCGTCCCCAAGTCGGGGCGCGAGACGCTTAAGCCGGTCGGATTGCCCAGCCTAGAGATTGACTTGCCACTACGTCGAGAAACGTGCTCGCCGCCATGATCAAGCCTCGCCTTGATTGATCCCAGCGCTGACTTGGTGCGCGCCGAAATCGCCTCGCGCTCTTGCTGGGCTACAGCGGCCATGATGTGGACCGTAAGCCTGTTTGCGGTGGGCATGTCGCAGGCGGTGAAGTCCACGCCGCGTTCCATAAGGCCCGTCAGGAAATGTACGTTCCGGGACAGGCGGTCGAGCTTCGCGATCAACAGGGTAGCCCCGGTAAGCTTACAGCGTTCGATAGCCGCGTCGAGTTGAGGGCGGTCGCTACGTTTACCGCTTTCGATCTCCTCAAACTCAGCCACCAGTTCAGAAGAGCCGCCGTGAATGAAATCGCGAACGGTGCGGCGCTGGGCCTCCAGTCCAAGACCAGATGCGCCCTGCTGTGCGGTGCTAACCCGATAATAGGCGACAAAGCGAGCAATCATAACAAAACTCCAAACGGTCGTTTCTTGTTACGTTATGAAGTTCGCTATGTCTAGGACCGATCCATGGGTCGGGGTGTTCGTTTCGCTAAACGAGCGCAGCTGCTCCACTCCAGATGGCACCGACGCGGAAGGCGGACGTAGGGGGCAGGGGGCTCAGCTCACCCCCAGTATGTGTTTGGCCTGATCGCGTCGCCTGGGGTCCTTTCTGGGTGCGGGGTAAGACCTAAGGTCGGCGGCAGCCGTCCAATAAAATAAGGGGGATCAGGCAGGGGTGTTTATTTCTAGGACTTCGCATCGCTGTTTGGGGGGTGAAACCTTTTCGAAACACTTCCGAAACAATTCAGCGCCTCAGGCGACTTCCAGGCCGGGGCAATAACACGTTCTAACAACAGTGCCACAAAGCGCGTGAGGCCGGGGGCCACCGCCCCCATGAGAAGCGCTGGTGCGCGACCAAATTGCCGCTTCCCGACCCCTTGCGCGGAGCCGAGAGGAATATTTGTTCCTAGCCCCACGGGTTCTCGCTGGAATAGTTCCTAGCTCCACGTCTTTCGCGACACTCAGGCCGCGTTTGGTGCCCCAGGATCGCCTCTACAGCCCAGGAATGGGGATCGTGAGGTAAGATGCGGGGAGAAAATCGGCCTTTGCTTGTGGTGCTAGGAACACTTCCCCCAAGGGGTGGCGAAAAATAGTTGCACTAAGGCCATTTTTTTGTTGCCGGTGCCTGGTTGGCGCTATAGTGGTTCTAAACCAATCATTGGCTTGGAGGTAACCATGGGGCGTCCGCGAGGTGGAGGACCGCCAAAGCAAGACCTGTTTCCCGAGACATTGCCCAAGGACGACATCGTCGAGATTGATCCCGTAGACAAAGCGCGCGCTCAGTTCTTCACAATGAACGCCGGGTTCTTCTTTGACTATGCAGAAAGTCTAAAGACCATATCCGAACGACTGCCCGGACGTTCAACTATCAGGCAAGCCTACGCTTTTTTGCTGATTGTTTCTGCGAATGCTGCCGGACAAACCATTACGGCTAAGCGGCTTCGGGAGATCGGTGGGCGTGGGCCAGATGGGGAGGACGTTCTAGGCCAAGCCATTCAGAAGACTTATCAGGTTCTCTTGGAGGCTAGCGAATATAACCCTGACGGAGTTGGGTGGGTTTATACAGAAATGGATAAATCCGACCGCCGTAATAACCTACTAAAGTTGACGAACGAAGGTGTTCGTATGGCTGAAGAAATCAGAAAAATAATTCAACGAAGAGGTAGCCTATGAAAATAGTAAAGAAAGATAGCGGAATTTACTGGGTTGAGTTCTTGGATGCCGCCGGTAGACGCCGCCGTCTGTCAACCAAAGCAAAGGAGCCCTTGATGGCGCGTAGGGCCGCAAACGCGTTGGTCGCTGAGGAGAATAGCAAAATCACGTCGTCGCTGCCGCGCCAAACGGCGTCGAAGGGGCTTACTGTGGCGGCGCTGTTGGACCGTTGCCGGAGCGAAGTTTGGCAGAACTGTCGATCTCAGCCCACCATCAAGAGCAATGTCAAAATCCTGAAGCATTACCTGGGCAACGAGCCTGTGACGTCTATCAGCTATTCGCGCCTCGACAGCCTTCGGCTCCAAATGCTTGGCGAAGGGTATGCTGCCGGAACCGTGAAGCGGAAGCTGACTGCACTCGGAAAGGCGCTGAGCATGGCGACGCGCTGGGAAGACGCTGACGGAAAGCCTTTGCTAGCAGCGAAACCGCCAATGCCATCGGTGGAGGTGCGGAACCTAAAGGATCGGATCATAACGGACGTCGAGGAAGACGCCATCTTCGCGGCTGTGGCGAGAAGGGCTGAGCGCGAGCCGATGCGGAATTGGAAGCGCTTTGGCTTCCTTCTTGTGTTCCTAAGGGACACTGGGTGCCGCTTGGGTGAAGCTACGGCGGCTGAGGTCAGCAATGTGATTGACAGGGACGTCTCCGATGGGCGGACGATTAAGTTCCTGTTGTTGCCACGTTACTCTACCAAGAACGGGAAGCCCCGAGAGCTTCCTCTCACCACGGCCATCTGTGAAACGCTCCCGTATCTGACCATGAACGCCCATGCTGGAAGCCTCTTCCCCTACAAAGGGAGCACGGCGTGGGCGATGTGGAATTCGATCCGTGAGGATTTGAAGGGGCAAGGGATCGATATTGGCGATGTAGTCCTTCATACGTGGCGTCACACCTGCCTCACGCGCCTTGCTCGTAAGGGCAATGTGCGGATCGAACAGATTTCTGACTGGGCCGGACACTCTTCGCTTCAGGTGACGATGGACCGCTATCGCCACATGCTTCCTGAGGACAAGCTGTCAGTTCTCGACGCGCTGAACGCCAAATAGTGGCATAAGTGCGCTGATTGCGATTGTGCCAAGGTGTGCCCAAGCTCATCGTTTTTGCGAACGAAACTGGAACGAATGGGCGCACTTTGGGCGCAAACGGCGTCACGGTGCCGATTATTCAATCATTTCAATGTCTTGGGTGGGGGTAAGTGGCGGTGAGAGAGTCCGCCAAACCAGTATTCCCATACCGCATCATGACATCCCACAAAGGCCCACTATCGCGTTGATTATAATGGATTAATTTTCGCGCGCGTGTCACTCTGTCCGCCAGCTACCCACCCGATCCTGAGTACAAAATGGGACCGAAAGTGGGACCCGAAGTGGGGCCGAAAATGAGAAGCGGCGAGTTTCGCCGGAGGGACAGGCCGGGGCTGCCGGAAGTGGGACCGAGCGGCTTTTGAAAGTGGGGCCGAACTAAGCTGGAGGCTTGGCATGGGACGTTCACTTCACAAACTGACCGCGATTCAAGCCGCGAAGCTCAGCAAGCCAGGGCGCCACTCCGACGGCGGCGGCCTCTATTTGTCGATCGATGAAAGCGGTCGTCGGCGGTGGGTCTTCATGTACACGCGGGCTGGAAAGCGCGTTGAACTCGGCCTTGGAGGCCGCCGCGATCTTTCCCTGGCAGACGCGCGCGCTGAAGCGGCAACTTTACGCGCGATGCTGGCGGCGGGCGCCGATCCCAAGGTCGAACGCGCCAGGGATGAGAAGGTCCAGACCTTTGGCGCCTGCGCCGACGCGTATGTGGAAGCCATGCAACCTTCGTGGCGCAACGCTAAGCACGCCGCACAATGGAAGATGACGCTGACCAAGTACGCTGCGCCCATCCGCGAGCGCCCGGTGAACGACATCACCACCCAGGACGTCCTGGACGTCCTTCAACCGCTGTGGACACGCACGCCCGAGACGGCCGAGCGGCTACGCGGGCGGATAGAAAATGTCTTGGATGCGGCGAAGGCCAAAGGATTGCGCACTGGCGAGAACCCGGCGCGGTGGCGGGGCCATTTGAACCAACTCCTGCCCAAGCGGCAGCGCTTGAAGCGCGGGCACCATGCGGCATTGCCCTACGACCTCATGCCTGAGTTTATGGCCAATCTCCGCACGCGCAGCGCGGTTGCAGCCCGCGCCTTGGAGTTCTTGATCCTAACCGGCGCGAGATCGGGTGAGGTGCTGGGCGTGACTTGGGATGAGTTCGATCTCCAAAAGGAGATCTGGACGGTGCCGGCCGCTCGCATGAAGGCCGGCCGCGAACATCGCGTTCCCCTCTCAAGTCGCGCGATGAAGATCATCGCCGAGCGACTTGAGGCCGGATCGGTCGGTCATGTGTTCCCAGGCGCGACTTCGGCGTCACCGTTGTCCTCTATGGCCATGGCGATGCTGCTGCGGAGAATGAAAAGCGACATCACCGTACACGGCTTTCGGTCAACCTTCCGCGATTGGGCCTCAGAGACGACGGGTTTCTCGCACGAGGTTTGCGAGATGGCCTTGGCCCATACCATCGCCAACAAGGCTGAGGCTGCCTACAGGCGTGGCGACCTGTTCGAGAAGCGCCGTAAGCTGATGGAAGCGTGGGCTGGTTACTGCTCCACTCCGAAGAGCGGGAAGGTCGTAGCCTTGCGCCATGGCTAGCCGACGTCGGGGCGGTAGTTAGCGGGATCGGCGATCCATCGATTGATCGCGGACTCGTGCCATCCAGCACCGTGGACGCTGATTGGAACCTGGCGAGGGAAAGTGCCCTCGCCGATCTTCCGATAAAGGGTCGATCGGCTAAGGCCCGTGCGCGCCAGCACGGTTTTGAGGCGAACGATACGGTCGAGATCGGCCATCGTTTAAGCTCCACAGACTGGGATCTGAAGGCATTCGATGAGCCAGAATTGGATCGCTCTCCGCTGGCGGCAAGGCCTTGCGGGGCAGGATCGTACTCTGGGAAACAAAGACAGGCCCTAGGCGCCTCTAGCGTAGGTAAGACCGGACCTTCACGATGCTGGCTGCGCCTCGGCGCCGCCAATTTCGTCCTAGCTCCCCGTATTAGCTGCGCTATTTTTTTAAACGCACACCGGCGCCGAGGAAGTCATCCTCGGCCTGAAACACGATGCCAGCATCTTCCAGTGCCCGCCTTGCAGCCTGGACGTTAGCCGCCGTACTGCGTTCAGGCCCCAGGGTTTCCATACGTCGGATGGTATGGAGGCTGAGTCCGGACGCCTCGGCAAGCTTCGGCCCACTCCAATCGAGCAGGCCGCGAGCAGCCCTCATTTGGCCTGCGGAGATTTTCAAGTTGTCATCTTTAGTGTGAGATGGCACTTTTAGTTGGACTTGATGCTGTGAACACGGTACAAGGCGACTAATACACATCAAAGGTCATAGGTCATGAGTCCGCGTCGAAAGACGGGGCGCGAACCTGCGCGCCCATGTGAGCCCTCACGGCGGGCTCTGATAGCCAGCCTTTCGGCCGCGCCTCTGATCGGCGATGCGTCTGCGATGCACGCTCGGATCGATCCTAGTATCGACACCTGCCATCGCTGGCTCGCCATCGACGCCGAGCAGCGCCGCCTCCAACTCGAATGGGGCAGGCTCGAAGGCCGGCTAATGACCAAGCACGATTGGTACAAGCTATCGCCGGAACAACAGGCCGAAATCCCCCAGGGAGCCAGACTTGCCGAGATCGATGCGCGCCTCGATGTGCTGGAGGTAGAGGGACACGCCCTCCTGAAGGCCATGCGGCCGAAACCAGCGAAAAGCGTCGAAGCCGTCATCGCCAACCTATCGGTAGCGGCGCGGCTGATCTTTGTTGAAGACCACCCCGAGGCCCACGGCCTCATCACTCGCGCGGCCCGCGACCTTGCCGCGCTCTCGGGTGGAAAGTGACCCGCCTCGCCCGACGCCGCGATGGCGCCGATCGCCCGCTAGCGGCGACGTTCCGTCGTAACGCCGCCGGCTTCCTCGAAGGCGCCGAGGCGGCGCTGCCGCGACACTCGGAGGCGACGCGCTACTTCCTGGCCATCGCCATCGAACTGGCGCTGAAGGCTTACCTGCTCGACCGAGGACTCAGCGACGACTGGAACCGCGTCAATCTCCGGCACGACCTCGCCAAGACGCTGAGGTTCGCGCGACTTGCTGGCTTCGATGGCGCCCCTGCCGGACTCCCCAAACTGGCCGCGCTCCTTGGCCCCTACTACCAAGTCCATGGCATCTCGCGGATGACGCCGGACGAGGCTGCATCTGTATGCTGGCGTCAGGCCTGCACGACGGTTCGGGAGCTAATCGCCGCCGTGGCTGAGACCGCAGGGCTCGCCCCTTCTGGTCAGGAGAACGTCGCGTGACGATGCGGCTCCGCATACCTTGGCCGCTCGTCACGAGTCAGTGGTGGCGCTGGCGACATCCCTACCTCTGGCGCGGCCGGATCTTCGATCCTCACGACACCCAACAGGTCATGTCCTACGCGGTGCTGCGTCTTCGCCAGGAGACGCGGGACGTCTTCCTGCTCAATCATATCAAGGCGCTCGACTACGCTCTGATCGCTCGCCACCTGGGCATCTCAGCCGCCGAAGTCCAGGCGCGTCTAGCCGACGCGCTCTGCGAGATTTCCCGGACGATCGATCTGATCGAGCGCGCCCGCCCTCATCCCCACAATCCAGCTAATGCGGAGCATCCCAATGTCTGACGACAAGGGGCCATTCGCCGTGTCCCGGCGTGTCGTGATCGGCGCTGCGGGCGCCGCGCCCGTCGCTGCCAACACCGGCGCCGGAGCAGCCATGCAGCACCAAGCCATCGCCCGCTGCGCCGAGTGGCTGGCGCTCGACGCCGAGATCGACCGGCTGGGTAATCGCTGGTCGGATCTGGAGACCATTCTCGTGCGGCAGAAGCGTTGGGAGCGCATGACGCCCGAGGAGCGCGGAGAGCTGTTGCCCTCCGAGGAGATGGACGCCATCGACAAGCAATTGAAGCCGCTGTTCGTGCAGCGCGAGGCCTGGCTGGAAGCCCTACCCGCTGTCCGCGCCAACGACATGCACGGCGTCATCGCCAAGCTGGAGGTGGCGTTGCGGGTCATGATCCATCAGCAGGGTGACGGCTACGACCTCTTCAAGGCGACCATGGACGAGCTTCGCACCGCGCGCTGCCCAAACTGCGGGGCGCCCGTTTGCAAGCGCTAGCCGCGCCCCTCCCGGCAGCCGCTTTGCCCACTCCAACCTGCGGGAGCCAGGACCGGAACGGTCGGTGCTCGCCCTGGAGCGCTTGGAGAGCCTCTGCCGGGCGGGCTGGTGCGGGTCAAGGGCGGCTTCGCCGTCGCTCCGCGAGACGCCCAGAGGGCGTCCCCTTGACGCGCGCCAGCCCGCCCGGCCCTTGTTCCACCAAGCGATCCAGGGCGTCTTGTCTCCGAGCGAAGGTCGGCGACGGCTGCAAGCTCAGTGCTCGGCCGGATAGGCCCGGCCAAGCCGACTCATCAGCGCACGCGCTTGAAGCGGACACGCTCCTTGCCCGCGATGAGAAAGGCGTCGTAGCCCGCGTCACCCCACGCCTTGCGTTGCACGTGGCTCGTATAGGGATCGGTGGTGTTGGCCCACCATTGCTGACGGGCCGCGCTCTTGGGGAGCATGGCGCCCAGGATGCGCTCGATCTCGGCGAAGGACAGTTCGAGTTCGTCTTGACGCTGGCGACGCAGATGACCCGAGAGGGGATCGTACTTGGACATCCCCCAGCATTGCCGATTGATCCCGACACGTCGAATCCGCACACGACTAGCGCGAGCGGAGAACGGCGTTGAAAAGCCTCTCTTCGGAGCGTCTTTGCGCTCGCAAGCACTTTCCTGGACCGACGCCGTTGCTGACGATCCGACACTGGAGACTTTCGTGACCGATACGCCTGAAGCCCGCACACCTAACGTCGTTGATCTCCACGTCGGCGGGCGCGTGCGCATGCGCCGCAAGATGCTGGGCATGAGCCAGGAGGCGCTCGCAGATGCGCTGGGCCTCACCTTCCAGCAGGTGCAGAAGTACGAGCGCGGCGCCAATCGCGTCAGCGCCAGCAAGCTTTACGAGATCGCCAAGACGTTCCAGGTGCCGGTGTCGTTCTTCTTCGATGGTCTGCCAGACACGACGACCGACGAAGTCGATGAGGTTAGCGTGTCCGCAGCGCGCGTCGTCACCGAGTTCCTGAACACGCCTGAGGGCCTAGAGTTGGCCGAGATGTTCCCGAAGATCGGCCGGGGCCGGGTCCGTCGCCAGGTTCTCGACCTCGTCCGCGCCATGGCCGACGAGGAAAGCAGCGATAAGGACTGAAGGCTTCTCAGCGGATCTCAGAAGCTGCGTGGGCCTCTGCCTCGAACGCGCGCTTCCCGCCGCGTCGCCAGAGCGCCAGGGTGTGCTCGCCGTCGTCGGCCTTCAGCATGGTCGCCAAGAACGCGAACGCCCCATAGAGCGCAGCGCGGTCGTCGCGGGTCAGCTCGACGAGGCCCGACTTCTGAACCAGGCCGCCCAGCTCGATGAGGTGGCGGGTGCGCTCGCGCCGCTTCACCACCCAGGCCCGCGTGTCGATGCGGGCTCGGCGCGCCTCCAGGCGGTGGCGCGCGGCCTTGGCCCGGCGCTCGGCGTCATTGGTCGCCGCCAGCGCTAGGCGCAGGGGCGCTCGACCCGCCGCGAAAGAACCCCGCGCCGCGCTTTCTCCAGCCTTCCTTGCGCGCGGCGTTTCCGGCGTCGGCGAGATCCAAAAGCCCGCCGGCAAGAGTGTCGATGTCGAGGGCGTCGGCCCCCGTGGCGATCACCAGTTCGCCAAGCTGTCTGACCTTGCGGTCTTTCAGCGTCTTGGCCTTGTCTTCGAGGCTCTTCAGCTCGGCATCGAAGTCACGAGGTTTGCGCATTCCAAATCTCCAAGTTCGGATGATGCGCCAAGCGTAAAACAGAGCGTTCGGGAATGCTGTAAGGTCGCCGGAACACACTGGGACGGCCTCGTCCCTCCCGAGATTCTTTCTTGGGAGGGCGCGCTTATACGTCGTGCCGACGTGCGCTCAGGGTAGTAGGTGGTCTGTCGCCATGGCGATCTACCACTTCTCCGTCAAAGTCATCAGCCGCGCCACCGGGGCCAGCGCCGTGGCCTCGGCCGCCTATCGCTCCGCCAGCCGGCTGCACGATGAGCGGCTAGATCGCGACCACGACTTCACCAACAAGAGCGGTGTCGTCCATTCGGAGATCATGCTGCCGGACGGCGCGCCCGAGCCGCTCTCCGACCGGGCCGCGCTGTGGAACACCGTCGAGGCCGGCGAAAAGCGCAAGGACGCCCAGCTCTCCCGCGAGGTCGAGTTCGCCATCCCCCGCGAGATGGACCAGGCGCAGGGCATCGCGCTAGCCCGCGACTTCGTCCAGCGCGAGATGGTCGATCGCGGCATGGTCGCCGATCTCAATGTGCATTGGGACATCGGCCCGGACGGCCTCGCCAAACCCCACGCCCACGTCATGTTGTCGATGCGCGAAGTTGGCGAAGAGGGCTTCGGCGCCAAGATTCGCGACTGGAACCGCACGGAGCTGGTCGAGCACTGGCGCGAGGCCTGGGCCGACCACGTCAACGAGCGGTTGGCTCAGCTCGATATCGACGCGCGGATCGATCATCGAAGTCTGGAAGACCAGGGCATCGACCTTGAACCGCAGCACAAGATTGGCCCGGCAGCCGGACGCATGGCCGGCGAAGGCGTCGAGACCGAGCGGCTCGAAGACCATCACCGTATCGCCCGCGAGAACGGCGAGAAGATCATCGCCGATCCGCGCATCGCCCTGGACGCCATCACCCACCAGCAGGCGACATTCACGCGCTACGATCTGGCGAAGTTCATCCACCGCCATTCGGAAGGAAAGGACCAGTTCGACCGGGCCATGAGCGCGGTGCAGGCTTCGCCCGAGATGGTGGCGCTGGGCCGTGACGGGCGCGGGAACGATCGCTTCACCAGCCGCGAGATGATCGCCATCGAAGACCGGTTGCATCGCGCCAGCGAAGCGATGGCGGAGCGCCGGATTCATGGCGTCAGCGAGCTGGAGCAGCGGCGCGCCTTGGCGCGCGCCGCTCAGCGCGGCCTCGTCCTCTCCGGCGAGCAGAAGGCGGCGTTCGAGCACGTCACCGAGGGCCGGGATCTTGGCGTCGTCGTCGGCTATGCGGGCACGGGCAAGTCGGCGCTCTTGGGCGTTGCCCGCGAGGCCTGGGAGGACGCGGGCTATCGCGTCCAGGGCCTCGCGCTATCCGGCATCGCCGCCGAGAACCTGGAGGGCGGATCGGGCATCGCCTCGCGCACCATCGCCAGCCTGGAACATCAGTGGGCGAAAGACCGCGAGTTGCTGGACGCCCGCGACGTGCTGGTGATCGACGAGGCCGGCATGATCGGCTCGCGGCAGATGGAGCGCCTGCTATCGGCTGCCGAGAAGGCCGGGGCGAAGGTGGTGCTGGTCGGCGATCCCGAGCAGCTCCAGGCCATCGAGGCCGGTGCGGCGTTCCGGTCGATCGCCGAGCGTCATTCCCATGTCGAGATCACCCAGGTTCGCCGCCAGCATGAGGACTGGCAGCGCGACGCCACGCGGCATCTGGCGACCGGTCGGACGGGCGAGGCGCTGGCCGCCTATGAGGCGCGCGGCATGGTCCACACGGCCGAGACCCGCGATCAGGCGCGCGAGGATCTGGTCGAGCGCTGGGATCGTGAGCGCGTGGCCGAGCCGGGCAAGAGCCGGATCATCCTCACCCACACCAACGATGAGGTTCGCGAGCTGAACCTGACGGCGCGGGATCGGTTGCGCCAGGCCGGAGCCTTGGGCGAGGACGTGACGGTTAGGGCCGAGCGCGGCGAGCGTTCGTTCGCCCCCGGCGATCGGCTGATGTTCCTGAAGAACGATCGCGGGCTCGGCGTGAAGAACGGCATGCTCGGCGAGATCGAGCAGGTCTCGCCTTCCCAGATGACCGTGCGTCTAGACGCCGGACGGTCGGTCGCCTTTGACCTGAAGGACTACGCCCAGGTCGATCACGGCTATGCGGCCACCATTCACAAGAGCCAGGGCGTCACGGTCGATCGGACTCATGTGCTGGCCACGCCTGGGATGGATCGCCACGGCGCCTATGTCGCGCTCTCACGCCATCGCGACAGCGTGCAGATCCACTACGGCCGGGACGAGTTCGAGGATCTGGGCAAGCTGACCCGCGTGCTGTCGCGCGAGCGGGCCAAGGACATGGCCAGCGACTTCGCCGAGCGGCGCGATATCCACGTGCCCGCGTCGATGCAAGCGAAGGATGCACCACAGCGTGCGCGCGGGATGTTCGACGGGTTCAAGCCGATCAGCCCAGCGCGTCGGCCGGTGGCGCCGGCGCGGGAGATCGGCCAATTCGACCAGCAAGGCGCGATCCAGCGCCACGCGCGCGCCGCGGCCGACGTCATGCGGATGAACGACCGCGGCTTGCCGGTGCTGGCTCACCAGCGGCGGGCGCTGGTGGAAGCGCGTGAGGTCCTGGGGAAGATCGGCCCGCATGCGGCCAAGGACCTGGAGCGGGTCTATGTCCGAGAGCCCGGCCTAGCCACTGAGACGGCTTCCGGCCGGACACACCGCGCCATCAGGGTCCTACAGCTTGAGGCGGAGGTTCGGGCAGATCCGCACCTGCGCGCCGATCGGTTCGTCGAGCGCTGGCAGGGCCTGGAACGGCAGCGCACCGCCTTGCACCGCAAGGGCGACATGACCGGCGCGCGTCAGGTCAAGGAGCGCATGGGCGCCATGGCCAAGAACCTGGAGCGCGACCCGCAGGTGGAGTCGCTCCTGCGCGGCCGAAGGGTCGAGCTTGGCCTGCCTTCGAACATGGGACGCAGCGTCGGGCAGGGACTTTCGGAATACCTCGGCATTGGCCGAGGGCGCGGGCTTGGCATCTAGGAGACAAGGCGATGGAGCATGAGGTTGGATCGGCAGAGTCGACCGATGCGGCGGCGGCGTTCGAGGCGCTCCGGCGGGAGGTGGCGTTGCTGAATGTCGCCGTTGCTGGGCTTGCGGCCGAGCGGGCGCCTGCGCCGGACTACAGCGAGACCCTGGGCGAGATCGCCAAGGGCGTGTCAGTGGCGGTCGGGCGGCTCGGCAAGGTGATGACCAGTCCTTCCTTCGCCCTGAGCCCGGCAGACCTGGCGCGGCAGATCGCGGCGGCGGGTGAAGAGGCTCGCCGGCAGGACCGTGCGTCGGTTTATCAAGCTCAGGAAGCGCTTCAGCGCTCCGCCCGCGATCTGGACGGGTGGATCGACCGTGCGCGGCTCGCCAGCTTGCAGAACTGGCGGCTGGTTCAGGCGGGAGCGGTCGGCGTTGTCGCTGGCACAATCTTATGCGCGAGCCTGCCGACCGTGATCGTTAACGCTGCGCCGGCCGGTTGGGCGTGGCCGGAAAAGAGGGCCGCGCAGATGCTTCGCCGCGACATGTGGTCGGCCGGTGAGCGGATGCTGGAGATGGCAAATCCGGAAAAATTTAAGGCGTGTCTAGGCCGAGCCGAGACCGTTGGGGCAGAAGGAAATGCGCGAGCCAGACGATGAGGCTGCGGATCTGGCGGCTGGATGCGACCGCTTCTGGCGGAGGGCTCCCAAAAGATCGTTTCCAGGCGGCCTTCGGTCGCTTCACTGAAAAGGGCGTTCAGGTGTTCTTGCAACCAGAAGAAAAGCGCCCTCCCAGGCTAGACCTTTCGCGCGCGAACCTAGATTGTGGCCTAGGGGCGCTTGGATGGCTTGCTAGCAAGGAAATATCCTCCCCCAGGTCGAATCGATGTGGGTGTGAATTGGGTACGGGTTTGGCTAGCGAGGAAAACGCTCCGGTTTTCATTGACGCCTTCGCGGGATGCGGTGGCCTCAGCCTCGGCTTGCTGAGGGCTGGATGGCGGGGATTGTTCGCCATCGAGAAAGATGCCTTCGCGTTTGAGACGCTGAAGACCAACCTGATCCATGGCCCACGGCAACGTTTTGCCTGGCCAAGCTGGCTTGAACAGCAGCCCTGGACCATCGAGTCCCTGATGGAAAAGCATGGCACCGAACTCGGCAAGCTGCGCGGCAAGATCGACCTGCTAGCAGGTGGGCCGCCTTGCCAGGGCTTTTCGAGTGCGGGGCGGCGGCGGCCTGGAGATCTCCGCAACCAGCTCGTGGAGCGCTACCTGGAGTTCGTCGAGCTGGTTCAGCCAGGCATGGTGCTGATCGAGAACGTGCGCGGGATCACGTACGACTTTGTCAGCACCGACGAGGAAGGCAAAGGGGAAACCCGGCGCAACTTCGCCGAGGAATTGCTGTCGCGCCTGGGGCAGCTCTACCACGTGTACTACGACACCATCCGGTGTTCGGAGTTCGGTGTTCCCCAGAAGCGCCCGCGCTTTTTCGTTGTCGGAATCCTCAAGTCGCCAAAGGCGAAGCGGCTCCCCAAGGGGCAGGACCCGTTCGCCCGGCTACGCGGCGGCAAGGTCAAGTTCCTTGAGCGAAAGGGACTCAAGCCGCAGGTCAGTTGCAAGCAGGCCATTTCCGACCTTGAGATAGCGCACGCTGGCAAGATCGAGAGCCCCGATACTAAGGGCTATGAGGCGATCAAGACTGCGCCTGCAAAGACGGACTACCAGCGCGTCATGCGCGACGGCCATGTCGGGCCGCTGACAGACACGCGCCTGGCTCGTCACCGGCCTCATATCGTCGAGCGGTTCGGAAAGATCATCGCCGAGTGCAAGGCAGAGGGGCGGCTTAGCGTCCAACTGAACAGCGAGATGCGAAACCGCCACGGCATCAACAAGATGGCGACCCGGGTCCTCGATCCTAGTCTCTGTGCTCCCACCATCACCAGCATGCCCGACGACCTCCTCCATTATGCCGAGCCTAGGACTCTCACCGTCCGCGAAAACGCGCGATTGCAGACCTTCCCCGACTGGTTTGCATTCCAGGGCAAGTACACGACCGGCGGGGAACGCCGGGCGCGAGAGGTGCCCCGCTTCACCCAGGTCGCCAATGCAGTGCCCCCCCTGATCGCAGAGATGTGGGGCCAGGTCCTTTTGTCCTACGTGAAGGAAGCCTCAGCGTTGCGTCGACTCGACCAGGCCGCATGAGCGACAGCGGCCCGCCTCCTCCATTTCCAGCGCAGCTCCGCAACTGGAGCGGCCACCGCTCCGGCGGGGTGCGCCGGCTGTTCGACGATGCAAGCGGGCGCCCCGGGGAAGTCGTGTTCAACACGAGCCTTCTCGCCCGCCTCCGGGGCTGGGCCGCCGCCCACGCGAACCGGACGCCATCAACCCCCCGTCTCGTCTTGCTCGTGGGAGGCCCGGGCAATGGCAAGACGGAAGCAATCGAGTCGACCATCCGGTGGCTGGACGAGGAACTTGGCTCCGACGCCCGGCTCGTTGAGCAACTAAGGCCGCAGTACAATCCTCCCGACGGCCTTGTCCCACGCGTAGCCCAAGCTTCACTTGGTTCCGGGCGGTCGCTGGTCATTGTCCAGGACGCGACCACCGTCATTGCGCCCGAAACGCGCACGGCGGCACAGCTGCTGCTCGCCGAGCTCGAAGTTGCGCTTGCGCAGCCGAGCGAGGCCTACCTCTGCTGCGTCAACCGGGGGGTCCTCGATGATGCCCTCGTGGAGGCCATTGATACTGGCGCAACCGAAGTCTGCGCTTTGCTCGAAGCCGTGACGCGCGCTGTCGGCCTCTTTCCGGATGCATCCGCCTGTTGGCCGCTGGACAAGTTTCCCGAGGTCAATGTCTGGCCGATGGATGCCGAGAGCCTGCTTCTTCCCGCCGAAGAGGGAGGGGAACCTCCGGCCGCCTCGCTATTCAATGCAGCGCTGGAAGCTCGCAAGTGGCCAGCACAAGGTAGCTGCGCGGCTGGGGCCTGGTGCCCATTCTGCAATAGCAGGGAGCAGCTATCCCGAGAACGGGAACAGGCTTCGCTGCTTCGCATGCTGCGATGGTACGAGGTCGCTTCCGGCAAGCGGTGGAGCTTTCGCGACCTATTTTCCCTCGCGTCCTACCTTCTGGCGGGAGGGCACGCAGACCAAGGAAGCAACTCGTCCCCGTGCGAATGGGCGAGGGACCTGATCGCCCGGGACGAAGTGGCGAAGCGCAAGGGCAAGCCGACCCAGGCTTCGTCCACTGCGATCTTCCATCTTGCCTCGGCCCAGTACCAGCACGCCCTTTTCCATTCTTGGCCGCAAGATGCAGGGCCGAGGCTCCTTCGAGACCTGAAGGACCTTGCCCTTGATGACGACAACACCGCCATGGGCCTGGCTTGGTTCCTCCAGGGACGCCGCGCGCAGTACCTCCCGACCGTGATCAGCTCGGCGCTGGAGGGCGTCGTCGAGATCATGGATCCGGGACTGGCGAGCCCAGACGTCAAGGTCCAGGCCACCTTGCGGACCGCGTTCTGGCTGCGCGACATCGACGTGCGATTCAGTCGGTCCGTAAGTGAAGGCCTCGACTACGTCCGGCGGCAGCAGGTGCTTTCGAAGGTCGAGGTCGACTTGCTTGAGCGCCTCTCCGCGCTCGACGCCGAACTCTCGCGGCCAGCAGTTCGCCGGAAGCGTCCGGCTGTGGCGACGCGAGTCCAGCGCCTTGTACGCGATTTCGCCTGCCGACTCGTTCGACGTGCGTTGGGCGCTCGCACCGCGTCGGTCAGGGACGCCAATCTCCTGGACGAATTCCAGCGCGTCCTTGAGGACGCCAGCGGAGACGAACTCTATGACGTCGCCCTGGATGTCGAGAAGCTGCTAAACAACAACCAAGAGTTTGAGATCTCGCTTACCACGACGTTCGGCCAGCCGCTTCCACCGCCGATGCACCGCGCGACGCTCGTCGTACCCGCCAGGCCAGTGCGAGCCTACGACGCCGTTGCGTTGAACAGGCCCAAGACCCCGATCGCATTCCTCCGGGTCGGCCAGGGGGCGTCCGCAAAGTCCATCGCGCTGACCTACGAGCTTTTCCGTGCGGTGAAGGAGCTTAAGCGCGGGCTGTCGCCAGCCTCGTTGCCTCGTACCGTCCTCGCGCTCCTGGACACGACCCGGGCGCGCTTGTCTGGACCGATCGTTCGCGATCGCCAGATCCTGGAGCGGGCTTCCATCAAGATCGGCGAAGGCGGTGTCACGGTGGGCGAACGACGCCAAGGATTTGCTGCGCGGAAAGAGGAGCCAGGCCGGTGAGCCTCGATAAATTCCACGAGGAGCCCTGGAAGACCTCTCATCGGACCTACGAGACATCGGCACTGGCCATCGCGCCGGCGCCCGAATACGCGAGTTCGGAGGTCCTGCTTTCGTCCCTCTATCGTGCCGTCGGCTTTGAAGGACACTCCGAGAGTTCAGTTCCTACGCGCGGGCGCGAGCTGGATCGCGAAGTTCTCGCTTTCCGGAACAAGCGGGAACGAAAGACGGGGGCTGTGCTGGACGCGGATTCCCTGCACATGATGCTGCACTCGGCATTGGAAAGCCCGAAGCTTCCAAACCAGTCGGCAAAGCGCTTCCTACAAGTAACGCCGCTCGTGCCGCAGGTGGCGGTGTTTTCCGGCTCCGCGCGCCTTGCCGGCAACCCCTGGCCGGCGGGCGCGCTGGTGCGCCGAATGATCTGGCTTGGAGCGCGGGACGCCGTTGAGGCCGCCGGTGTCTGGGAGGGCCTGTTTGAAGCGCTCTCCGTGAGCGCCGACGATGATGTCTTCGCGCGCTTCCTACAGGCCGAACTGGCCACGTGGGCGCCCGAGCCTCAATGGGCCAGCTCCGAACCGAAGCCGCTTCCCGTCCTCCGCCATGAGGATCGAGAGGGCCTGTCCTATCCCGCCCGTCAATTCGTGACCGACCTCCAGGCCATTGTTGCGGCCAAGACCGCCATGACGCGGCGGCAGTGGACGAGTCTTCTCGAAGCCATCGTTCGGATCGGCACCGTCTCGCATGTGCTTTGGCTATGCGATGTCCACGACAACATGTGGTCGATGGTTCGGCGCTCGGCTACGGGCGACTGTCCTGCTGACGTTTCGGAAGTCCGGACGCTTCTGTTTGGCCGTCGCGCGGGCCGGCTACCCTATGGCGACCGAGCACTTCCCTTGGCCAAGGACAGGGTCTCGGCCTTCCTTCAAGCGCGCCTCGGGCTTAACCAAGTCCTGTGGGCGCTTGAGGCGGCGGGCGGCCTTTCGGGTGGGCTTTCGACCTCCGAGGAAGTGTTCCAGCTTTGCGAAGCTGCCCGCGATGCTGCGGCGCGTGACGGGACAGAGGCCTTGCTGAGCGGGCTTTCGGAGACGCGAGAGCGTGAGAACCGGACCGTCCTCTGCCGCAAGGGCATTGGCTCGAACCTGCTTGAGTTTGTTCGCCACGCCCTTGGCCAGCGCCAGACGGCGAACGCAGCGCTGCGGGGCTACGACCAAGGATTTGTCCTGCGAAAGAAGGGGGCGGCAGTATCGAGCCCGTGGATCGTTTCCCTGGGACCCGTTGCCGTCCTGGCGCTCGTGCACTGCTCCTTGGCCAAGACCTCGGGGCCACGCTCCGTCCGGTACCTAGCACAGCACATGTCCAGCTACGGCATCATGATCGACCATCAGGAAATCGCCGAGAGCGACCTCGGCCACCAACTGCGGATGCTCGGCTTGGTGCTGGATAGCCCCGACGCGGAGAGCGGAATGCTCCTGGTGCCACCGTTTGCGGAGCAGGCCGCTTGAGTTCCATTGCCTCAACCCTTGCTGGCCTCATCCGCGAACGCGTGGCGGCGGATGCGCAGGACGCCTCCGCAGAGATCCGCCTGATCTTCCATGGCCCACCGCTAGAAATCCTAGACGACGTCTTCGCTGCATTGGAAGCGGGCGTGGCCGAAGGGCGTGTCCCCGTGGTCCTCCAGGTGCCCTCGCTCGCACCAGCCGAGCCGAACCCACCGATTGGCCAGTCGGGACGTTGCAACGAAACTCACCTCCTCAACCTCCGCAACTCCCCTGCGGAGCCGAACTACGTGGCGCTTGTTCCTCCGGGACGACATGCAATCAAGTCGATCGCGACCACCAGCGGGGACTTTGGCGTCGCGGTTGCGAACAACGCCGGCAACGCTCCCTTTGAAAACTGGTGGGGAGACGCGTTTGTCCAGGAACTCGTCGGCCGTGCGATCCGAGGCATGGGCTTTGGTGAGGACGAGGAGGAAGCTGCCCGTTCCATCGTCCAGAATGCTGCGGAAGCGGCCGACAGCGTAGAGGCGATGCGAGAAGCCAGGATAGGAGCCTGGCGCGTGATTGCGAGACTTCATGCCGCCGCGAGCGGGCCGACAAGCCTTACCCCAGCCAGCCGATTGGCGCTGGCATGCGGGGTCCCGCCGATGGCTGGCGGCGCGTTCGATGCGAAGGCCCAGCTCTCGACCCTGGACAAGCTCGCCGACGCCCTGGGCGAGGGCTTCTCGACGGGCATTTCAAAGGCGATCGAGACTGCTGGCGGCGCGGACGCAGGCAATCTCGCCAAGTTCCTGGCCCATCTCGAGGGTGTCTGCGAGCTACCGACCTCGTTCGAGCGATCTCCGGCCGCGTACTACGTTCCCACGACGGGGCGTGACCTGCCGGATCCCCCCGTGTGGTGGACCTTCCTGACCGTCGAGAAGTGGGCCGAATACCTCGCGGAGGAAAGCGCGCAGGCTGGCGACATCGTTATGTCGTGCCTCAATGCCCTCATGCCTGTCTCCAAGGGCATGCCCATCCTAGTGGAAGATGAGGTCGAGCTAGGCTTTACCACTGTCGGCGGCACGGGCTCGGAGGTCCTCGTCACGATCGAGCGGACACCGGGCGGTCCCGAAGGCAAGCAAATCGGCGAGATCACTCCCGACACCGGGCAATCCTTCGTAGACGACGCCCCGCCCGTCCACCGCGCACCAATGCGCTACGTGGCAAGCGCGGATGGCTTCAAGCCTGGAACGCTCAAGGTCGTATCAATGGCGACATGGGGACCCGGCCTCTACGTGGCCTGCCGGGGCGCCAGGAAGTTGTCGCCCCCCAAGCGCCGGAAAGGCAAGCGCGGCCCCGAGTATGAGGCTGGCCTCATCGTGTCGGGCGCCGGTCGCTACGAGCTTCTCCTGCTGGCCTCGCCGGGCGTGACGATCCATGACACAGCGATGGGAAGCACCGACGACGCTGCCGAACGAGGCGATGTCGCGCACCAGCTTGCCGTCCGAGCCGGAGCGCACTTCAAGCACCTGGAGATCGAGACAGACGGCAACTACCAGGTCGACATCGGCTTCGATCGGGAGGGCGCGGACGGCAAAAAGACGACGGAAACTTGCCGCGTATTCCTGACTGTCGAGGAGGTTGCCCAGCAAGGCTGTAGGAGCGAGTTCGAGCGGCTTATCAGGGCCAATCGAAGGGTTCTCCAGCCAGCTGACGCGAAACCAGTCATCAATCCCAATCGATATGCCCGGTCGACGACGCTCCAGGAATGGATCATCTCGTCGGAGGCGGCGGCTCGCTCCTACCTGCCATCCGTGCTTGGGGAAGACTATGTTGACGCATGGGCTCAGCCATCCTGGAGCGAGCGTGGCCCCATCTTCTCGACCGGCCAGTTCCTGAAGGATCCCCGCCCAAGTCCCGAAGAGTTCATCCCGCCAGAAGGCTTCGTCGAATCTCGCGAGCTGATCGCCTCCCGCATCCGGGGTGGCGGGGACGAGACGGGCGTCATCGAGATGGCCCAACTCGGACGCTGGCTCGTCGACGATGCCGAGTTCAGGGCCGCCGTCGAGCTATACCTCTCGGCATACAACACCTGGCTCGCCAACGATCCGGATGTTGCTTGCTGGGTAGATGCCGTCGTCGTGGCGTCTTTCGAGCACGATGGCCATACGATCTCGCGCACGCCGGATGCGATCCTCTTGTCGCCGCTACACCCGCTCCGCATCGCCTGGCACTGCGTCGCGCAACAGGTCCTGCGAGAATCCGAGCTGACCGAGCGGCCGTGCCCTGCTGCTAGCGTCTTCGACCCTGATTGCGTCCCCGACATTCTGTCCTTGGCACTGCGTTCGCCTGCCGGCATCGACCACGTCGATTTCGTCGCTGTCGAGAATGGCACCGACTATTGGTCGGTCCTTTGGAATGGAAGCAAGCTCAAGGGCCTCCCCGAACGGTCGAGGCGCGCGCCCTTTGGCGAAGCCTTTGGGCTCACGGTCGGAGGGATCTCCGCAGGGTTTAGCGCAGCGCAGGTCGGGCGCGCCCTTGAGGATGTTTCTGACCTCCTCGCGGCCAAGCCTGCAATCGGCGTCGCGGTGGCTAGCGCAGGCGGTGCGACCGATGCATGCAACGAAGGCCTGATCAGTTGGACCTCCGATCGCTTTGGCGAAAGTGATCGCAAGCCGCCGGTCCTGGCGGCCGGATCCCGTGTCGTCGAGATCTACGACGATCGCGCGGCGACGGCTCGGCCAGACGATGCCACGATCGCCAACCTGTCAGAGGATACGAACAATTGCGTCCGATGGTTCGTTGGGCAGCCCCAGGGCGTGGTCCCGGACCTCGGCATCATCGCCCAGCTCGACATGTCAGAGCCAGAGACCATTCCAGTCGCCAGCCGGACGCCAATCGGCTTAGGCGGCTTGATCCGGCATCGAGTTCGCCGACAACTGCCGGACCATTTCCTGAGCGAGTCGCGGCAGGCGCTGCCAGGTCCCAAGACCGGGGATGATCTGGCCGACGACGTTGCGGCCGTGCTCGCCAGGATGGAGAACCTTGGTGAGGCGCGGATTGGGCTAAGCTTCGCACCGAACGTCAACGCCGTGCGCAACATGCTGACGGTCCGGAAAACGGACTTCGTCGCTGTTTCTTCGTCTGCCATCGATCCAGCGTGCTTCCTCGGAGGGTGGCTGGAAGGCACCTATCTCTGGGACTACGACCTACCATCCTATTCCCATCGCGCGGGCGATACGAACGGCTACTACCTGCTCTCGCAGGTCAAGGAAGCTGACCGCGAAGCCCTGGCCAAGGCCCTTGGCCGACTTCCGGGCTGCGAGGCGATGCCGACTGGCGACGTCGAGGAAGTCCTCTTGGAAGTGGCTAGGCGCGGCATCCCAACCATCCGGGGTCTCGCTGGCGACGACTCTGGCGCCACCGGCGACCTCGGCTTGTTCCTCGCCGTTCGATTGCTCCAGGATCGTTTCCGCAAGTCTGGCGACTTCGAGAGCTTGCTCCCGGTAATCTCGGATAAGGAGGACGATGACGTCCTGGCGATCGTCGTGCCGGTGGACCCCTTCCGTGGCTACCTTTCGGACCTTTCCCGCTCCCTGGGGCGTGATCGTAAGGAAGGAGGCCAATCAAGGCCCGACTTGCTAGTCATCGGCATGCGTTGCAACGCCTCGGGCGTCCAACTCCACCTGACGCCAGTCGAGGTGAAGTGTCGCCCAAAGTCGACCTTCCCCGCGAGCGAGGTGTCCGACGCCCTGGATCAGGCCAAGAACCTGTCCGGGCTCCTCAGCGACATGCTCCCTCGCAAGGAGCAGCCCCGTGCCTGGGCGCTGGCCTTCCAGCATCTCCTCTTGTCGATCGTCGGCTTTGGCATGAGGGTCTACAGCCAGCATCCAGACGTCGTGGACCAAGATCGTTGGTCCAGGCTCCACGAGCGGGTTGCCGCGTCCATACTCTCGGCCGAAGCGAGCATCACGGTCGACGAGCGAGGCCGGTTGATCGTTATCGACGAGAGCCCGAGAAGTGTTCCTCGCGACCGCGATGGCGACGGGTTTGACGAGACCATCACCATTACGACCGAGGACGCGACTACGATCGTGTCCGGAGACCCGGCCGCGTTTTATGCCTCCGTCCGCGAACGGGTTGGAAACTGGCAGTTGCTGCCTGGGCAACAGGTCCATCGGCAAATACCGGAGACCGCCTCGTCCGATCCGCTTCCAGTTGAAGTTGCGGATGAGCAGGCAGCCCTAGAACCTGAGGTGGTGCAGCCGCCCAGTCCAGATGCTGGCGGCGCTGCGTCAGTGGATAGTGGCGAGCAGCCCGTCGCAGACGCCAAGGGGATCGTCCTGAACGTGGGCAGCACTGTCGATGGTTTCCAGCCGCGCAAGCTCACGCTGAACATATCCGATACGCGGCTCAGCCACATGAACATGGGCGTCGTCGGTGACCTCGGGACGGGCAAGACCCAATTCCTCAAATCGCTGATTACCCAAGTATCCGCCGCTGCGCAGGAGAACCGAGGCATCAAGCCGCGCTTCCTAATCTTCGACTACAAGCGGGACTACAGCAGCCCTGACTTCGTCGAGGCCACAGGCGCTCGCGTCGTGAAACCCTATAACTTGCCGCTCAACTTGTTCGATACCTCCTCCATGGAGGAAACGAACGTTCCTTGGCTCCAGCGCTTCTTCTTCTTCAGGGATGTGCTGGACAAGATCTACTCGGGCATTGGACACGTCCAAGGTGACCGCCTGAAACGTGCGGTAAGGGCCGCCTATGCGTCGGCCGCGCCGGGCGCACCGCCGACGCTGGATTCGGTCCATGCCGAGTATGAGGCCATTATTGACGGCAAGCCGGACTCCGTTTCCTCGATCATGAGTGATCTGGTCGACATGGGCGTTTTCGCGTCTGACCAACGACAGATCCAGCCGTTCAACGACTTCTTGGATGGCGTGGTGGTTCTTTCATTGGATGCTCTCGGCCAAGACGACCGGAACAAGAACATGGTCGTGGCGATCATGCTGAACTTGTTCTTTGAGAACATGCTCAAGACGCCAAAGCGCGAGTTCCTCGGCAGCGATCCTCAACTGCGCGCTATCGACTCGTTCCTCCTCGTCGACGAGGCCGACAACATCATGCAGTATGAGTTCGATGTCCTGAAGAAGTTGCTGCTTCAAGGACGCGAATTCGGTACGGGCATTATCTTGGCCTCCCAGTACCTGAAACACTTCAAGGTCAATGCGACGGACTATCGCGATCCATTGCTGACCTGGTTCGTGCACAAAGTGCCCAATGTCACTCCGGCCGAACTCGCGGCGTTGGGGCTGACGGGCCAATTGTCGGAACTGGCGGATAGGGTGAAGGCGTTGAAGAACCACCAGTGCCTGTTCAAGTCCTTCAACGCCCTAGGCGGTGAGGTCATTCGGGGCCTACCGTTCTTCGAGCTGAAGGATGCGCAAGACTAGGAGACGATGGCAGACTTCCTGACGCCAGCGCAGCGTTCTGAGCGGATGTCCCGGATCAAGTCGCGGGACACCAAGCCCGAACTGGTCCTGCGCAGCGCCATGCATAGGAAGGGCTTTCGATTCCGCATCAACGACACGCGGTTGCCAGGCAAACCAGACATCGTGTTTCCAAAGTACCGCGCCGCCGTGTTCGTGCATGGGTGCTTTTGGCATCGCCATCCGGGCTGCTCGGTCGCGACGACGCCCAAGAGCAACACGGCGTTCTGGACGGAGAAGTTCGACCGCAATGTCTCACGGGATGCTCGGTCCAAGGAAGCGCTGGAAGCGAACGGCTGGCGCGTGTTCACGGTGTGGGAGTGCGACCTTAAGTCGTCAGTTAAGGTCGCGCAGGCTGCTCAACAGCTTGCGGAAAACCTTCGGGCACACAGCGAAACCGTCTTGGATTGAGGGCAAAAGGATCTCGCCACCGAACTCAGTGGCCCGGCACAAACGTTGTGGCTGATTCGCCTATGGCTTCCGGCCACTATGTTGGAAACTATTTTTCCGAGCGCGCGCGGCTGACCAAGGCAATAGCGAAATGGGACCGACAGTGGGGCCGCGCCCCGCAATACCTGCAATTACTCAATAAAAACAATAATTTGAAGAAGGTGGTGGCGGTGAGAGAGGGATTCGAACCCTCGTTAGGCTTTCACCTAAACACGCTTTCCAAGCGTGCGCCATCAACCACTCGGCCACCTCACCATGCGCACGTGAATCGGAGGCGGTTGAGGCCCCCTT
>Ga0209066_10001926_pt1 | contig 26458 bp, 27 predicted proteins | sample All_14_2_FD_187198 | JGI IMG/M metagenome (GOLD analysis project Ga0209066, IMG submission 187198) | Freshwater microbial communities in response to fracking from Pennsylvania, USA - Allegheny Zone_MetaG_DW_15 (SPAdes) (version 2) ...
AGGCGAGGATGGATGGGGGCGCGCCGGGTTGCTTGAATTTGCCGAGGAAAGCTTTGGGCGGAGTGACGATTTGTACTCCGGCGATGTCGCCGATCATGGAGGCAAAGTGGGCGACGGCGGGTCGGTCATCGACGGGGACGAGAAGAATTTTCCGGGGGGATTGCGAAGGTTCGACTTGCTGGGCGAATGCAAGGGTGGGGAGGATGAGAAGGGCGAGGAGGAGATTTTTCAACGCTTGATTAATTATGAATGACTTTGAGGGAGCCAACGGTGTAAAGTTTGGGTATGGCAACGCGGTATTTGGTGAAAGATGTTGACGGGGCGATTGCCTTTTATTCGCGGCTTGGCTTTGAGGTGGTTGAACGGTGGGGACCGCCATTCGCAATTGTGAGCAACGGGGACGTGACATTGTGGCTCAGTGGACCGGAAACTTCGGCATCGAAAGCGATGCCGGATGGTCGTATTCCGGAGGCGGGCGGTTGGAACCGGGTCGTGGTCGAAGTTGAAGAAGTCGAGGCTCTGGCAACGGAATTGAAAGAGGCGGGGGTTGTTTTTCGCAACGATGGAATAAAGGGACCGGGAGGGACTCAATATTTGATTGAGGATCCGAGTGGGAATCCGGTGGAGATTTTTGAGTCTCGGGAGTAGGTCAAGCTGGCAAGGTTTATGATCGCGGATAGATGTTGAAGAGGTAGCCGTTTGGGTCGCGAATGAAGACTTCTCCGGTTTGGGTGGTGAGGTCGGCGTCGAGTTCGCAGCCGTTTTCGATGAGATGCTCGGTGGCTTTTTCGACATCTGGAACAGTGAGGCAGAATGCGGGGATTTGGACATCATCTTGGCAGAGGTAGAAGCTGATGGCGCCGTTTTTGGATTCCAGTTGAGTCCAGTCGGGGTTTTGGGATTTGATGGTGAAGCCGAGGACTTGGGTGTAGAAGGTGGTGGCTTCTTCAAGATTTTTGACACCGAGGGCGACATCTCGAGAGATGATGAAGTCGGGTTTCATGGGAGATGTATTTTACGGGGAATGGAGGGTTCGTTGGGGGATTTCGTTTGGTCTTCTTAACAATTCCGTGTGTAGAATGGAGATATGGGACAGAAGTTGTCACGACGATCGATTTTGGCAGGTGCGGGGGCGGTATTGGGTTCGACGGTTGTGAGCTTGCCGGGGATGGCAAGCTTTGAGCGACCACAAAATGCGAAGAAACCGAAGAACATCATTTTTTGTGTGAGCGATGGGATGAGCGTGGGAGTTCCGACGATGGCGGATCAGTTTGTTGAGCTTTCTACGGGCGGACGGGGTGTTTGGCACGCGACTTCGCTACGCGGCGACATTGTGAAGGGGTTGATGGATACGCGGAGTTTGGATTCGATCGTAACGGATTCTTCAGCGGCAGCTTCGGCCTGGGGAACTGGAAGTTTGGTTTTGAATGGAGCAGTTTGTACTTTGCCCGGAATCGAATTGACTCCGCTCTACGATGTTTTGGGTCGGGCGGGGATGTTGCGGGGGTTGGTGACGACAGCGACGGCGACTCATGCGACGCCGAGCGGCTTTGCGAGTTCGGTGACAAGTCGAAGTGCGCAACCCGAAATTGCTAAGCAGTATCGGGAGCGAGGGGTCGAGTTTGTGATGGGCGGCGGCCACGAATATTTTGCAGGTGATCGCCGCGCAGACAAGATTGACCAGTACGAACTTTATGAAAAAGCGGGATATAAAGTTGCCAAGACAAAGCAGGAGATGACGGCGGCTAAAGGGGCGAAGAAATTCCTGGGCATTTTTAATACTGGACAAATGCCGTATACGGTGGATTACAACAATAATCAGGAGATTTCGGATCGAGTGCCGACACTTTCGGAGATGTCGACTTTTGCGATTGAGCATTTGAAGGGGAGCACGAAGGGATTTGTGTTGCAAATTGAAGGAGGTCGGATTGACCATGGAGCACACAACAACGATTTTGCGGCTTTGCTTTTTGACCAATTGGAATTTGAAAAAGCCGTGAAGGTCGCGCTCGATTTTGCAGAGAAGGATGGTGAGACGCTGGTTGTTGTTACGACCGATCATGGAAATGCGAATCCGGGGATTACGGGCAGTGCCAACTATGGCGATGGGAACGGCTTGATGATGCTTCATGGCATGAAAGCGAGCTATGAGGTCATGGATAAGGACTTGAAGGCAGTGGCTTCGGCAAAGGATATTCAGGATTTGATGCTGAAGAATTTGAGTTTGAAGTTCACAATCAATCAAGCGGAGTGGGTTTTGAATGGTTTTAGTAAAAGCTCGCACATGAAGGAACTGGGGAGCTATAACTACAATAGCTCCGGTTCGATGCTGGGGATGGCGATTGGAGCTCATAACGGCATTGGGTTTACGAGTGGGAGCCATACAAGCGATTGGGTTGAGGTTTTGAGTTATGGGCCGGGAGCGGAGCTGTTTGCTGGTCCGATTCGGAACAACACGGTGTTTGATAAACTGCTGAGCCTGAAAGATATCAAGTTCAGTAATCCGAAGATGACTTTGGAGGAGGCCCGTGCGGCCCAAGCAAAGTTGAAAGATGCGGAACCTATTGAACTACACTCAGATATTCACTGGATTTAATTTTTTGCTTTCGTCGCCCAAAGGATTCCGCCGGTGAGATGCTGGCGGAATTCGGGTTCGGCGTAGGTTTCTTTTGTGTGTCCCATTCCGGTGTACCAGGAGCGGCCCTTTTCGATTGTTTGACACCATACGATTGGGTGATTTTCGCCCATGACATGGCCCTTGTATGTTGTGGTATCCAATTTAGCGAGGATTGTGGCTTTGACGGGAGGGAGGGCATGGTAATCGTACCATTCATCGACTCTTGACCAATTGGTGGATATTCCTTTTGTGGACGGGTGGTTGTGGTCGAGAATGTTGACAGTTGCTTGCTGGATGGCGGGGTGGGACTTGAAATGGGCACCGACGAGCTCAGCATAGAATGGCCATTCGTATTCCGTATCGGCGGCCGCGTGGACTCCAATAAAGCCTCCTCCGGCTTTGATGTAAGATTCGAACGCTTTTTCTTGCGGTTCTTCGAGAACGTTGCCCGTGGTGTTGAGGAAGACGACAGCTTTGTATTTTTTGAGATTGTCGGTTGTAAAAGCGGCGGCGTCTTCGGTTGCGGTGATGGTGAAGTTGCTTTCTTTGCCGAGTTGTTGGATGGTTTCGATGCCGGTCTGGATGGAATCGTGTCGGAACCCGCCGGTTTTGCTGAAGACGAGGATGGCGGTTGTCGGTTGGGAGATGGCGAGGGCAGCGGCGATGAACATGGGGTTAGTTTGACACTTTCCGGCCACTATCGGAATGATTTTTTGGAACACTAGTATGAAGATTAATCTGTCGTGGATCGGTATTGAACGGCTTCGGCGAGGTGGGGGCGGGTGATTTGAGCTTGGTTGTCGAGATCGGCGATGGTTTGGGCGACTTTGAGGAGCCGGTCGAATACACGGGCGGAGAGGCTAAGTTTGTGGGCAGCGGACTGCATGAAGGCTTTGCATTCATCATCCATTTGGATGAGTTCTTTGAGTTCACGCGGCGACATTTTTGCGTTTGTTTTGCCTTGACCCAGTCGTTCCGACTGTCGGTTGCGGGCGAGGAGGACGCGTTCGCGGATTTGGGAGCTCGGGGTGCCAGAGGGGACGGCGGTGAGTTCTTCGGGTTTGAGGCGAGGGACATTGACGTGGAGGTCGATTCGGTCGAGGAGTGGGCCGGAGATTTTTGCACCGTATTTGAGGCATTGAGCGGCGCCGATGCAGTTCGCTTCGGGGTATCCCTTGAATCCGCAGGGGCAGGGGTTCATGGCTCCGATGAGCATGGCGGCGGCAGGAAAGGTGAGGGTGGATTGAACCCGGGCGACGGTGACGACGTTGTCTTCGAGAGGTTGTCGGAGGGCTTCGAGGACGTCGCGGCTGAATTCAGGCATTTCATCGAGGAAGAGGACACCGTGGTGGGCGAGTGAGATTTCGCCGGGTTTGGGAGTTTTGCCTCCGCCGACGATGGCGGCGTAGCTGGTGGTGTGGTGGGGGGATCGGAAGGGGCGCTTCCAGACGAGCCCGCTTTTATCGGGGAGTTCGCCGGATGAACTGTAGATGCGGGTTACTTCGATGGCTTCTTCGAGGTTCAGTGATGGGAGGATAGTGGGGAGCCGTCGGGCAAGCATTGTTTTGCCGGAACCAGGAGGGCCGGTCATGAGCACGTTGTGTCCTCCAGCGGCGGCGACTTCGAGAGCGCGGATGGCTTGAGCTTGGCCTTTGACGTCGTTGAAGTCGATGGGCCAGTCTGCATCTTGACCGTTTGGTTGAAGCTGAAGCTTGTGGGGCTGGTAGAGGATGGAACCGTTGAGAAGTTCGACGACTTCGAGGAGGGATCGGAGACCGTATACTTCGAGTTCGGGGATGATAGCGGCTTCGGCGGCGTTGGATTCGGGGAGGATGAGACGTTTGAATCCTTGTTGGTGGGCCATGATCGCGATGTTGACGGCGCCATCGATTCGGCGGATGTTACCGTCAAGGCCGAGCTCACCGACGATGAGAGTTTCGTTGAGGGAGAGGCTCGCGACTTGGCCGGAAACGGCAAGAATAGATATGGCGATGGGAAGATCGAAGCCGGGTCCTTCTTTGCGTACATCACCAGGAGCGAGATTGCAGACTAGGAGACCGTTGGGGAACGTGAGTCCGGAATTGCGGATGGCAGAGGCGACGCGTTCTTGGGATTCTTGGACGGCTTTATCGGGAAGGCCGACGAGAAAGAACTTTGGCATTCCGCCTCGGAGATCGACTTCGACAACTATTGGAAGAGCATCAATACCGTTTAATGTGGCGGCGTGGGCCTGGGCGACCATATTGTTTTAGGTTACCCAGGCTAGACGGGGAATCGCTTTTACTTGCGCTTACGTTTTTGGAAGCTGCGATTGCTACGAGGGCGAGAACAGTAGATACAAAGTGGAGATTCAATAAAGAATTGACCAGTCGTCGTTCGGTACAGAATTTTTCGAGTCTGAATTAACGATGGAAACTGAACCTTACTCCTTTGATTTACACAGGATTTTTATTGGAGAACATCCACCGCTATTCTTTGTTGAGATTGTCTTTCGTTCGGTCATTTTGTTCGTGTATTTGATGGCTCTATTGCGGTTAATGGGGCAGCGGGGGGTTGGTCAGATTACGTTGTTTGAGTTTGCTCTGATCATTGCATTGGGTTCAGCCTCGGGCGACCCTATGTTTCAGGTGGACATTCCGTTGCTCCATGGCATGGTGGTCATTCTGGTGGTTGTGTTGCTGCATAAAGCGGTTACGCGTATTAATCAGCGATCTCGGCATAGCCAGAAATTGACCGAGGGAGTCTCCCTCTGTTTGGTGAAGGATGGTGAGGTGCAGTATGCGGCACTGCGGGATAGTTTGATTGCGCCGGACGAACTTTTGCTCGAACTGAGGAAGTCGGGAGTACGCTTTTTGGAAGAAGTGGAGCGGGCTTACTTTGAGACTGATGGGACATGCTCAGTTTATTGTCGGCAAAACGAACTTAAGGAAGGCACAAGTGTTTTGCCTGAAGATCAGGGTGACGAGCATGGGTTAGCTTATCGGTTGGAACGAGGGTTAAAAGCTATTCCAAAGTAAGGGGCTTTTCGTATGGTTTGCGGTAACCGAGTTCGCGGGCGCGTTTCTCTTTGCCGAATGGCGATTCAAGGTCGGCCGTCTTTTTGAGAAGATCGGTTCGTTCTGCTTCAATTTTTCGAGCGGCGACAACCTGCTCGGCGTACTCGGCTCGTTGAGTTTTAAGGGATTGCCAGGATGATCGGCTGAGAAATGCTCCGGTTGAGATAGCGAGCACGATGGTGAAGATAATGATTGTGGGTCGATTCATGTGGCCTTCCTTGGCGATGAGTTAGGTGATTATACCGGGAAGGGGATAGGTTTTGTCACTCCGTTCGGGGCAGAGCGAAATTTGATTTTTTCAAATTCCGCGAGGGATTGGCCTTGGGCCGGACGGAGTGTTGTTTGCTTAGACTTTTAGAACTTGAATGAGGTTGGTGTTTCCAGGTTGCCCGACGGGAACTCCGGCGGTGATAACGACTTGGTCTCCGATGGCGATCAGTCTGCGTCGGAGGAATGCAGTTACGGTGGTGCGGATCGCATCATCGGTATCGAGAGGCGGATCAACGAGAAGGGCGTGGGCTCCGCGTACTACGCTGAGTTGGCGCTGGACTCTCTCTGACCAGCAGGCGACATATATTGGTTGGAGGGGACGGTATTTGCTGACCATGCAAGGGGTTTTGCCGCTGGCACTGGTGGTAAGGATTGCTTTGGCTTTGATTCCGCGTGCAATGCGGACGGCGGATTCGGCGACGACATCGGTGGCGATTCCGGTTTTGTTCTCGGGGCCGAAACTGACTTTGACATTGTCTTCGGTGACGTGAGCGATGTTGTTCATGGTGCGCACGGCTTCGAGGGGGTATTCGCCGCTAGCGGTTTCTCCGCTGAGCATGACGGCGTCGGTTCCATCAAGGATAGCGTTGGCGACGTCACTGGCTTCGGCCCGGGTTGGGCGAGAAGTGACGATCATGCTTTCCAGCATTTGGGTGGCGGTAATGACGGGCGTTGCGGCGAGATTGCATCGGGCGATGATTCGCTTTTGGGCAGCGGGTACGTCTTCGATATCCATCTGCAGGCCGAGGTCGCCTCTCGCGACCATGATGACGTCGCTGAGTTTAATGATGGCGTCGATATCTTTAAGAGCTTCACGGGTTTCGATTTTGGCGACAAGCTTGACCGTCGGGTCGAGGCGGTCAACGATATCGCGCAACTCGCGCATATCGGCGGCGGAGCGGACATAGCTTAGGGCGAGGTAATCGCAGCCGGCGCTGATGGCTTCGGTGATATCTCCCATGTCCTTTGCGGTGAGGGCAGGGATATTGAATGAGCGACCGACGATGGTGACGCCCTGCTTTGTTTTTACGGTGCCGCCAGCAAGGACTCTGGCTTCATATTTGGTGCCGGAACCGGATATCAGTTTGAGTTCGACTTGACCATCTCCAAGAAGGATTCGGTCACCCTTTTTCATGCTGTGAACGAGTTCGGGAGAGCCGACGGGGAGTTGGACATCTTCGAGACCAATTGTGGTTGTGCTGCCGGTACGAAAGGTGATTTGGTTGTTTTCGAGGATACCGAGCCGTGTTTTTGGCCCTTGAAGGTCGGCCATGATGCCGATGGGGGCGATATCGGGAGATTCGGCTTTGATCCACTCGATAAACTTTCTTTTACTTTCCCAATCGCCATGGCTACAGTTGAGTCGGGCGAGGTTCATGCCTTCTTTAATGAGGGCGGCGATGAGTTTTTGGGATTCTACGGCTGGGCCGAGTGTGCAGACGATTTTGGTTTGCCGCATGAGATCAACTTAAGTATCGGGACGTGGATTGTTGATCAAAAGGCGTGTTGATTAACCCGCCTTAAGAATTCGGTTCCAGTACATCATTGTGACGCGGGGCAGGACGGTGAATCGGTAGATTGCGAGGAATCCTTTCCCTCGGGATATGGAGTGGGTGATATAGCCTTCCGTTTCGATGGATCGGTCGTCTTCGACGATTGTGAGTTCGATTTTTGATTGGGGCGGAATTTCTTGATCTAAAAGAATGGCCATGCCTTGTTCACCGCCGGCAATAACGAAAGTCTTGGTTTTTTTGAATTTGTATTTGAGTTCGACGGGGAGTTTTTCGCTGAGGAGGGTTAGTTCGCATTCGGTGGGAGATTCGATTGCTTTGCCCGTGATATTGAATGCGATTGCCTGGGCGGGAGAAATTTCAGCGGCCCGGGCAGAGAATATAACATGCGATTTACCGGTGAAACTTTCGACCAGAAATGCGCCCTGGGGAACCTGAAAAGTACGGTGTTCGAACGTGGCAACGGCCTGTCTTTCGTTTGAGTTAATAATCTTGATGGGGATTATTTCACCATTTTCTGCGACGGTGACTCGCGCTCTCTTTCCTTGTAACTGCGACAGCATCTCTTCCCTTAGATGAGTATATATTGCGCTCTGGGCCGCAATATCTTAACCCCTCGCATGAAAAAACAGATCGGATGGTGTTTCTTCTTCGTCTAAGTTCTATAGTAGGTAAGCAATGAGACGATCCTTCCTGATTTGTGGACTTTTTTTGATGTTAGTTCCGGGGTTATCCTCGGGTCAGGAGACGGTTCAGTCGCCTTCTCCAATGACGATGGTTTCGACATTGAGCGACTTGGACATTCGGGACATTTTGACACGGGCGGAGATACCGGGTGAGAAGATTACGATTCGTGAAGAAAAAGATTCGGAAGGCTTGACGGCCTTTTATGTTTTTGAGGGCGAAGCGATTTTGTTGGCGCTGTATCAATATACGGATGAACCGGGTGGAAAGGTTACGAGTTTGGGGATGTCGGTGGGGAATCGGATGGCGCGGGGCGCAGATATTCGCAAGATAAATGAGTGGAATGCACGCACTCGGTATGTAAAAGCTTATGTTGATGACGAGGGTGATGCGATGCTGAGCACGGATATGCTTTTGAGCCCAGGTGTGACTCGTTTGACCGTGCAGGAATGGGTGAAGATGTTTGCCAAATTTTCGAGAGAATTTACGCTGTATCTGAAGCCGTGATCGGTTTTTTGATCGGCTCAGTTTGTTGTCCTAGCCCCATCACCGGGGCTAGGACTTTATATTTTATGGAACCTTTGTAATTTTTGTTGAGTAGTTGGGTTTAGATTGATCCATCTCGATCTTGTGAAAGCGACCTTTGGATCAGAGTGAAAGAAAATGAAAGATATGCAAAAAAGAGTTCTGGGTTTGGGGATTGTTGTTGTATCTTTGGCCGCATCTTCGATTGTGTTCGGTAAGACAATGAGTGCTGTTGCGGTTGATCCTCCGGAAGCTGAAATTCCGTATAGTGTCAACAATGGGGGATCCAGCGCGATTGCCGTCGAAGGCGGAGATGTCTATGCAATCCAGGGCGGGATTGTGTATCGGATGGATCGGAGTTCGCTGAGCATAAAGAGCAAACAAGTATTAGAAAGTCCGCGAGTTATGCCATTACAAAGAGTTAATCCTGTGTTGTCAGAGTAGACTTTTTTGCAGATGTGAGGTTGGCGCGGAGGTAGGATTTGGGTCATGCCTTCGCGTTTGATTTTGGTTGTCCTTGATGGGTGTGGAGCCGGTGCGGCTCCGGATAGTGAACGATTTGGCGACTCACCGACCGTGTCGACAATCAAAAATGTTTGGGATCATGTGGGAGGATTTTCGGCACCCAATTTGGAAAAAATTGGCTATTTGGCGGCATGCGGCATCGGGGAACGGATGGGGTCTGCTGGTCGATTGAGGCCGCTTGCGGAGGGGAAAGATTCGGTGACAGGTCACTGGGAGATGATGGGAGTAACTGTGGAGAAGGCATTTCCGACATATCCGAATGGCTTTCCTGCCGAGTTGGTCAATGAGTTTCAGCATCGGATTGGTCGGAAGGTTCTGGGGAATTGTGTGGCGAGTGGGACAGCGATTATTTCGGACCTGGGTGAGGAACACTTACGATCTGGATCGCCGATTTTGTATACGTCGGCGGACTCAGTTTTTCAGATTGCCTGCCATGAGGAAGTTGTGCCGATAGAGCAGCTTTATCAATGGAGCCTTATAGCCCGGGAGATTTGTGTTGCTCCGAACAATATTCAGCGGGTCATTGCGCGACCCTTTGTGGGATCAGTTGGGGCATTTGCAAGGACAGAGCGACGCAAAGACTTTCCCGTGACTCCGCCGCCGAATTTGGTTGATGAAATCGCGGCGAAGTTTGGGCCAATTTTAGGAGTTGGGGTGGTGCCGGAGTTGTTTGATGGTCGAGGTTTTCTGCCAACTAAGCGAACACAAAGTAATCCTGGCCATTGGGTGGCTTTGAAGGCAGCGATGGCGGAGGATCATCGGTTTGTCTTCGCAAATTTTGAAGACTTTGACATGCTTTATGGTCATCGAAGCGATCCCGTAGGTTTCGCCCGATGCTTGGAGGAGTTTGATGTGATGTTGGGTGAATTGCTCGGAATGCTGCGGGAGGGCGATATGCTTATCGTCACCGCAGATCATGGGAATGACCCGACGGACGCATCGACCGATCACACGCGTGAATACGTTCCGGTAGCGGTGGTTGGACAAGATGGGTGGATCGGAGACCGTGATGGGCTTGGATATATTGGTGAGTTGGTTCGGGAGTGGTTGTGGAAGTAGGGATTTTTGTGAAATCCTGATTGCGCATTTATATAAATGGCTAACTACAATTTGTTTCGCGGATCGAGATTGAGGCGACGGGCGAGGTCGGAGGTGAGGATTGCATCGGGATCAAGGGAGATTTTTAATTGGGCGTAAGTTTGAAGTGCTTCGGGGCCGATCGAGTCGGCGAAGTGTTCGGGAGTGAGGGTGGAATCTTTTGCGAGATAGAACCGACCATTGGCAGCGAGAACGAGCTCATTCATTTGGTGCGCGAGCTTCCAGACTGCATCTTTATTTGAATCAGTAATTTTGAAGTCTAGGGCAAAGGAGTATCCATCGACGCCGTGACTGAATAGGAAATTGTCGGGAATATGTCTTTTCATGACTCCGAGGAAAGATTCAAGTTTGGCGGTTTGTTGAAGCTCAAGTTGCCGGGCAAAGACTCGCGGTGCCTCGCTCTCCGGGACGAACGATTGATATTGTATGAAGCCCCCGGGAAGATATGAGTTTCGCCAGTTGGGAACGTAGTCGAGAAGGAAATTGAACCCGACGAGGCTCTGGGCGTGAGGTTTTCCGTTGCCAAGAAGTTTTCCGCTTGTGTGTTTTGCCCAGTTGGTGAATCGCATTCCGGGGCGATTATTGAGTTTTTTGATGAAACGCCAGACCACCGACTTAGGGAAGAATCCGAGAATGGTGTCGGGGAGGTCTTGATGTTCGGGTCTTAGGGTGATGGGATATTCGCTGGGATCGTTAGTGTATGTGGCGGAATGGAAGTCGCCGCGACCCGCATGTTTGCCTTTTGCAAAGCAGTCGATCCAGCTGACCATGTAATCGGATGTGTCTCGCTGCTCTTCAAATGTTCTGAATTGGGCGTCCCAGTTTGGAATTGAGAGGGGGAGGACTTTTACATCACCGGAATGCACCCGTTTGAGTTGAAGTTTAACTCGAAGGATCATTCCGAGTAGCCCGGCGGTGCTTATCACTTGAAAAAAGAGGGGATCAGACTGGGTGAGAGTTCGCTGTTCGCCTGTGGGGAAGAGGACGTCTATTTCGACGACGTGGTTGCCGATTGGTCCGGCTTGAAAGGCGTTTTTGCCGTGAAGATTCATGCCGAGGGCACCGCCCATGGTTGGGAACATGGTTCCGCTAACGACAGGGGGCCAGTATCCGGATTCCAGCGTGTGTCGCCAAAGGTGTTCGATAGTAACTCCAGCTTGACAGTCGATGACACCGGATTGAGGATCGAAACTGAGGATTTGGTTGAAGCGGGTGATGTCGACTAGGATTGCTTCGGAGCCGATGTTGGCGTCTCCGTAGCTGCGACCGGAACCGCGCATGGTGATTTGCCGCCCTGTTCTTTTTGCGAGATCCAAGATTTGATGGAATTCCTCGACTTCGGTGGGTCGGAACAGATATCCGTCGGCTCCGGTGATCATTCCGAATCCGGTGACGTTTGTCAGGCGGTCGAGAGGGAGGTGCATTGGTTAAATTTTGGTCTTGCGGAAAAGGGGGGAGGGGATTCGTTTGATGATATAGAAAGCGATTCGGTGGGTGAGTTTGAGGTAGTGTTCGCCGGTTCGGTCTTTGTACTTGAGAATGAGTTCGGCCGCCTTTTCAACGGGCATTGTTCCTTTCATGCCTTGAGTCATTTCGGACTCGGTCGGCCCCGGTTTGATCGTAACGACCTTGACTCCTTTTTTGGCAAGGCGGTTGCGAAGTGCTTCCATGTAAGTGTGCATGAAGGCTTTTGATGCGTTGTAAACGGGTTGACCGCTGCGGCCCCGGTCGCCGGCAACGCTCCCGATTCCGATGATGCTGCCGTGTCCGGTTGCTTCCATTCTGGTGGCAGCACAGTTGAGCCAAGCGATGGCACCGCTGATGTTGACGTCGACCATGCTGAGGTCTTTTTCTGTGTTGTATTCGTGGGGGCCGACTGTGGGCATGACTCCAGAGCAATAAATGACAAGGTCTAAACCAGTGAGGGTGTCGGTGCACTTTTGAAAAAGTTCTGGGATTTCTTCGAAATTTGTAACGTCGTTGGGGAAAGGGAAGACCCTATCTGGGTATCGATCAGCGAGGGTTTGGAGGCGGTCGGCGCGTCGGGCGATGGTTGCGACAAGGGCTCCGCCTTCGGCAAGTTGTTTGGCGAGTTCAGCTCCGATTCCGGATGATGCGCCGATGACGATTGCTTTTGTGCCTATGAGTTTGAGGGACATTAGTTTGTTTCGATTATGGGCACATGGGCACTGGTTGTTACGGTCAGAATGGCGACGGTAATGAAGAGGAGAACGGCAATGAGAATGTGGGGATCACGGAAGAGCAGGTCTGCAGGTTCGCCGCCTTCGTCATCTTTGAAGACTCTTTGAATATAGCGGGCAACGCCGTAGAGCACCATGGGGGTCGTGAGGATGATGCCGGGGTTGGATTTTGCGGTGGTTGAATCCATGGTGTAGAGGAGGTAGGCCATGCATGACATTCCTGCGAAAAGCATTACGAGCATGTCGAGAGTGGCTTTGCTGTACTCATTGAGCGATTCGCGCGAAGAGGCGCGGTTGTCACCCATAAGAATGAATTCGTTTCGGCGTTTTGCAAATCCGAGGGTGAGTGCGAGGACACCCGTGACGATAAACATCCATCCTGAAATGGGAACGTGGACGGCTTGGGCACCGAGGGCAGCCCGGAGAACAAATCCCGCGGCAATGATAAAAACGTCGATGATGGCGATGTGCTTGAGCTTGATGTTATAAAGGATTTGAATCAAGATATAGAGGCCACCGATGGCGAGGCACCAAGGGCCGGTGTAGAAAAGTAGGGCGAGTCCGGAGACGAGGAGGAGGGCCGTGAATAGAACGGCAATGGGTGGGGAGATGAGCCCAGAGGCAATTGGACGGTCGCACTTTGTGGGGTGTTCTCGGTCTCGGTTTGAATCGGCAAGGTCGTTGGCGACATAGGTTGCAGAGCTGATTAGACACATTCCCACAAATGCGATGATCGCGTTGATCAGGAGAGGAGTATCTGAGATTTTTCCGGCAAAGATAATCGCGGTGAAAACGAGGAGGTTTTTTGCCCATTGCTTGGGCCGGGCAAGTTTGATGAGGGCGGTGGATATTCCCGGAGATTTGGTTACAGTGCTCATTCCATCAACTTGGGTTGCCCAATAGAATCACGTTTGGTGAAGGTGTGAAGTGTCTAGGTTAACGCATAGATTTGCCGAAAAATTCCGATAGTGGATAAAAGGGTTATTTGGTCGGAGCAGAGAGATTCGAACTCTCGACCTCTTCCCCCCCAGAGAGACGACCTCCGTCTACTTGAACCTGCGAGTGAGTAGACAAATGAATTTGAAAGCAACTCCGCCTAACCTGCGGAAAAGTCGTACCCCACGCCGTACCCCAATAGGAAGTCAGATAAAATGAATGAACAAATGGAAATTGTCGACCAATCTATTTTGGTTTTGATTGAGCGTGGTTGGCAACCCTACTCCACTTTGGCATACCGCGACCAATATCTCAATTTCAAATCCAAGGATGGCTCACGGTTTGCCTATAACGTGTACCACCCAAAAGATATTCCGATGATTGTTGAGGCAACCACGGAGGATGGGGGATTAGGGGGTGAGTGATCCGTGTCAAATAGCTAGTGATAAATTAGCCGAGACATTACTTGCCCAAATGTGGTTTTTCACGCGGCAATCCAGATGGGATGATGCGCTCGACAACCTCACGACGATCAAGGGCTTCCATGGAGAGTGCAGTGATTCCATGAAGGCAACCATTGACAAAGATACAGCGACCCTAAACTCGATGATCGACACTATAATTCAAATTCAATCCAAGTCGGCACACAACCCCTAAATTTGCCAGTTCAATCCCAGAACCTCTCATCGGTAAACTTATGACTGGCGCCACTCGATGCGTTGAATGGGCTCCAGTCGAACTGTTACTCTCGGCGGGAGTCACGTTTTATCTGTTCACGGAGCCAGCTATTTTGAACACATGTGGGTGATACGTTCACGGTGTGACCTGATCTCAGCGGACCGTTAATATTCAACTTCGAAAAACAAAACGGGCTTTCCTTGCCTGATCGCTTCCGCGGTCGCAGATGGTGACTCATATCGACGGCCGTCATGTTCAATCTCTTCGACATAAGCACCGTTGATTCGGGGAATTGGGACTGTAGGAGCCTCTAACCCATTGTAGAAATCGTAATATTGCTGCTCATTAAAACCTTCACCAGTTTCAAATCCCGCATCATCGTTCGCCTGAAAAGCACTGCAGAGCTTGGCTTGCAAGCCGTCCACGTCGTTGTAATCGGCGATCTTGAATTCCATGATCTGATTATCCCCGAATCGCTACAGATACCACTCCAAGGGTGGCTCATTGATGGCGGACTCGCGGTCGCGAATCTCCTTCCCGTGCTGAAACAAATCTTCTTCCAATTGCTCCAACCTCCCAGGCTTGCTCGAAATATCGAAGAAGGCACCAACACGTTCAGCCCTCAAGAGCGACCATTCACGGGCAACGTGCCGCAGTCGATCATCCGGAATATAAGCCGGTTCCTCTTCAAATGGCGGGTCGATATAAACATCGTCATCGAATTCTGCGTCCATTGATCCCTCCGTGGGACGCTCATGCTACCAAACAAATATCAGTTAATGTAGACATATATCCACATTATTGAATCCGTTCTGCGACGACGTGACAAACAAAAATAAAACCCCCTCGGAGTGAGGGGGATACTTCCTTGACTTTTGCTCTATCTTGATTTTCTCAAGTGCATAGCCGAATCTGCGCTTTTCAAAGTTAAGCCAATGCCATTTGTAACATTGGCGATTCCAGTCTTTTCGTTTATGAACGATGAGTTTCGAGTGACGCCTTTCGGCGCGGGTTTTTGGATGCTTCATGCCATAGCGTTATTCACCAATTATATCACGAACCAACGGGAGGACGTACAACACCCTCTTCAATCACCCGGCCTACCCAAGACTGTTCTACCCAATGAATCGGTTGGTCAACGTTCACGTTGTCACACTCCCAACCCTTAGAAGCAATCTGGAAACTGGCTATCTGATTCCCCGAAGCCTTCAAACCACGGATACCGAAGATGAACGCCACATCAGCTTTACCACCTTGCTCCGTCATGTTTCCGCTTGAGAGAACGTTGTGAAGATTGACGTTGGCGCAGTTCTCAAAGCCCAGATTGTAGTCAACCCGTGCCCCGTAGAGCTTGCCATTTTTGAACGTCACACCATCCGCGAAGTAGAACGAAACAAACCGATGACCGCTGGCCTGGAAGTTATCATAAACCAGATTCTTTTGGAATTGGGTCGGGTCGTAGATTGTCCAATAACCAACACCTTTGGTCATCGTTCCTTTGGGCGAAACCGTTATTTCGATGGTGTCTCCCAAATCCTTGAACGCCATCACCTTCCCGTTGAAAATTTTGCCGGTTACGTCTCGTAGGCGAATCGGAATACTCGAATAAGCCGCAACATCAAAACCTCGTTTGAGGAACTTCTTTTGGACAATGATTTTCGCATCCTCCCAGCCGTTCTGTTGGAAGTTGTGTTTCCAACCTTTATCGTCCTGAATCGCATAGGCTCCGTTCGTTGCTGACCACCAGTCCTTAGCGTTTCGCATCCGAGACTTATCAACCGCAACCGGGAACGAGTGCCAGAGTGAGTTTTCACCGATCTTGACATACTTGACCGAGTGCCCAGAGCAACCTGCAAGAGTAACTTCTGAATCCTTATCAAGAATCAGGTTCTCAATCTTGAGATTCCGCGCATTTGATACACGGATCCGAACCGTCTGGCCCGTGTAGTCACCTGAGATTGTTTCTCCGCTGCCACCGTAGACATAGCGAACGACATCGAACTCGCTGTCTGGCAAGTCCATTGGATTGACCTGAGCAAATCCGAAGACCGCCGCAAGTAGAACAAGTGTTGTTGTGATTAGTTTCATACGATTGCGTTTTTCCTTTTCAAAGCGGCGATAAATTCATTGAATTCCGCCTCCGACATGGCACCGTCTATCCAGCGCATTTCTCTCAATTTTCCAAGCCACCATTCCCAGGCAACCGTCCCCGCCCGCCTGCCCATGTAAAGGGTTCTGAGCGAGCGCGAAGCCGGAGGCGCAGGGCCAGGTGATGGCGAATTATCTTCATAGACCGTCGAAGCTGTCTCAATCCGAAGCCACTGGTCACCTGTAACATAGCGAAGCCCAATCACCATCGGAGTATCAATCGGCGAAGCCGGTTGGTGCCAGTTCCCATTGCCTCCAACCGTAATCCGATCAACCCCGGAGTTCTGCCCACCCCGAATCAATAGCTGCTGGTTGTTATTGTCATAACCCGTCGTCTCACCCGAATAAAAAATCGCCTTATCCGAAGCACTCGAATTGACAGTGCAAACCACAAAAATGCAACAATCGGCAACCTCAACCCCCGATGCAAGTTGATGAAACCAAAACCGGCCCATCGCCCCCTGAGCGCATGGCAGACCATTGAAGCCATCTTCATCGTAAACAAACGCTGTGGCGTCGCTTGTGGTCGTCATGTCGCCAAACGCTAAACCCGACTGCGCTTGCGTTTGATTCCTGATCGCCTCCCCATCTGCAATCGGATCCGTTTTCGCCGCATCCCGAAACGTCGTCCCCGGCTGACCGACGATGATTTTTGCTAAATGCGAGAATGAATCCAAATAAGCGTCGTCGGGGTCGACAGTTACTTCGTCAGATTGCGCCGAGAATGCCCGGTGATCCCCAAACATCCCAGCCCCGCCCGTCTCTGAAAGGTCGCAAAAATGCACTTAAACGACCTCTGTGACCACGCACTTTCCGGCTGTAGTGTGAGCCGCTCCATAAACCTCGATGTCTTTCCCGAATCCGAAATAATAGGTTTTCCCCGCAGGAATCATGCACGATCCACCAGGTGGATCAGAACCGATGTATCCGCCCGTCAGTGCGTCCTCACCGACATTTTTGGGCCAGATAACCATATCCTGATCTACCGCCCAAATCAAAACGCCATCACGCTCACCAGGGTCGGCGGGGGTGATCAATACCCAGTCATCAAAATCTCCGGGGGTTCGGCTTACAATTCGTTCAATGTATGGAGTTGAGGACATCGCATTGTCCTATGCGCATAATTCCGAAAAGGTCAAACCTCAGCCCACGTCAACCCATTGCTGTAGCTCACAAACCGTGTCACATCATCCTCTCCGGACTTCCGGGCCAGTAGCACCGCCTCCGCTTGACCAGTGCCGGTGAACGTAATTCCAAACGTGTCGTCCTCGAATTCAAAAGGCAAAATTCCGTCTCCCAAAAAGAACTCTGCCGAAGCTACGCCGCCTGGCTTCCTAATGCGCAAAACAATCTTGCCCGGCCCACTGTCACCCGAATCATATCGGAAACCCGCCGCTATTTCATGCCCAAAATATGGGTGGAAACAAATGTGCGGGTGAATCGCATTCTCAATGAAAACTCCCATGTCGTTTAATGTTTTCCCGTTGTCGTAACTCTCAAATCGCTTAATCTCTCCATCAATCGCCGCAACATAAACCACAGTCTCTCGGTGATCAACCGCATGGCGTGCCTCGTCTGCATCCTCAAGCGTCGACTCCCTTACGATCGGCGGTGCCCCGAACTGGCTATAACTGTGCAGAATCGCCCCATCGTCCCCGATCGCATTCTCAGAGTAGAACCGAAATACCGGCGAAATCGCGTTCCAGAGTGAACTGTAAACAACACTAGCGACAATAACGCTGTATCCACCTCGGAATGGCCGCACAACACCGTAGCGGATAGATTTAGCCCAAACACCAAAATCAGTTTCCGTGTTATCTACCGCATGGGTGTGCGATGTGATATGCCATCCACTGAAAACCGTCGCCGAACCCGTCCAAACCGCCAAATCATCATCTTCGCGAAGATCGACAGATTGCGAGGGATTCACGAAATAATCCGGCCCCTGCGCCGCTACCCAAACGTGCTGGACAAAATCACCATCATCCACCCACGTCGTCGCATTACGCTCCCGCAAAGGAAATTCACAAAGCGGCGGAATCTCGGACATGGAGTTCACAACCGCCATGATCCAATCCGCCGAAGTCACCGGAAGCCAGAAAAAGTGGCTGTTATTGCGAACCGGGCCAACACCATTGCCTTCCGTCGTATCGTAAAGCGTGGTGAGCTCAGTCGTTAAGCCGTCGTCATGGGCAATCCCCTCAACCAAAAGCCGCCCAACAATCAACCCATCAACGGAGTTCGATCTTTCGGTGGGGTCGTAAACCGTTGGCGGAATTGTCAGGGTTCCTGAATCACCAGTATCAAAATGCCCCGTTCGAACCCCAGGCCCGTTCGGGTGAAGTATCGCGCATTGGTGGGCGTTTTCCCATACGATTTTGCGGCTCTCGGAAAGCGTGTATTCAAACGTCGGATAGTCGATATTGCAGTCAACGGTGTCGTCCGTGACCTCGATATCGAAAACCAGGAAGGATGCTGTTCGATCTGCAAGCATTTGAAACGCGGTTGATCTGTGAGCATCACCCATCACGGCTGAGCTCACCCCACCCGTCGTCGGTGCATGGTCGCTCCCAAGATCGGTCACAACTCCAGCCCCGAAGTCCTGCGCCCAACTCCCCGCATATTCGGTTGTCTTTCCTGCCGGAACGCTCTTTAATGCTCCAGGGTCATTGTCATTAAGTAGCACGCGGGTTCCGTCTGCCCCTTCTAAATAGACCTTGACCGATTCAACATTGTCCACCGTCCAATCACAAAGCCATTTGTTTGCAAGATGAACAGCAAGGAACGGCGAAATCGTGAAGCTGCCAAGAGCTAACTTGACCCTACACGTCGGACTTGATGGGTTGATCGTAATGTCTGCCCCAAAACTAAGGGTGCAATCTTCGCCTGTCCACAAATCCTCGGACTCTGAATCGTAGGTGTACGAAGTGAGTGGTTCAAACACCCTCGGAACAAAGCGGTGAACACCGGGCCAGCGGAGCCCGCCAAAAGCAGTATCGAGAAACGCCCCGTTCCCATCGTTTGCGAGGGCTTCTGACCAAAGATGATTTCTGGTGTTGGTGTCAATCGAAGCTGCCGCGTTGTTGATATATTGAGAGCCAAATTTATCCCAATCCTCTTTCGTGAGTGGCGTTCCATCAACCTCCCATTCCTCGCGGTCGCGACCGAACGACCAATGAGGATTGCACCAACTGTTAAAATACCGGGCGTCAGCTTCGTCGTGGTCAAGATACTCCGCAATATCTGTCCCCACGGTTGCCGGGAATAGGTACGTTCTGGTTCCGGTGTGAGACTCTTCGGGAAGATCTTCCCACCCATCAACAAATTCCTGCTCGGTCGTCAAAATCCCGGCGTCACACGAAGGATAAACACCAACGGTCGGACAAAGAACCCCTTCCTCTGTCACATTCGATTCATAAGTGATCGTCTCTTCGTAGATTCCGCTTGTTGACTTGCCGGAGTAGGATGGCTCGAGCAAAACATCTTCTAACGCCCCTTCGGTCGCTTCAACTTCATCCAATATAAAATCTGCAAAGGGATGCACTTCCGGCGTCGTGGAACTGGTTGTGGTGGTCGTCACATCACCCACGATGCTCACACACTCGGCAAATAAAGCGGAAGTCGTTTGCGGGAACTCAGCCCGGTACAACAACGCCTTGAAATCGGTATTAAACCGCTTGATCTTCTTTTCGAGATCGCCAATCCCCCAGAACGTCCCTGCCCGCCGAATCTGCTTTTGTGACCGTCGGTATTGCTCCCACGGCACCGACTGACCGCCCGTTGTAATGGTGTCAATCAAAACCCCATCACAATAGACACGAATTGTACAGGCCGTGATATTCCCGGAGTCGTGAAGAACACTACTCCCACCGTTTTCCATGTACGAAACAATGGAAACATTCCCTTGATTGGTCGCCGTAATCTCCGTTAAATCCGGATCATCGCAATCCCCACCAAGCGAAGGGGCCGAACCCGGTGGATGGGTAACCGGAAGGCTTGTCCAACTTGCTTCGTCGGCGTACTTAAATTCCCTGCCTCCCGTCGCCGTCGATGTGCAGGTCGAAAGATACGAGTAAACGTCATCCCACGCGTATGACGGCAATCCTGACGTACTGGCGGCGCAGGAACCGGATATTTTCCACGGCATTGCAAGAATATCAATATAAGATGGGCCAAGCAATGTAGGCGAACCCGAATAAGTTGAAGTTAGTTCCGAAACGCCCTGAACAAAAACCTCAACTGCAAATTCAACGCTATACCCGCCGCCGACGTTGTAGACATGAATCTCCGTTACTTCCACGGTCGCTGTGACCGAAGTCCAACCCGCAGCCGTCCAACTTGTGCCAAAGGGAGCACCCGGCCCCGTATATTCCACCGTGTAGTCACCCGTTGCGGATGATCCGCTTACTGCAAGGTGGATTCCTGGGTCAAGATCGCTGGTGTTCGGTGTCCACCGCGTCATTCCAATACCGGAATGGCTATATTGCCCCGTTCCGTCGCCCGAGTGAGACCCGCTTGCCGAACTCGCTACCGTGTATTTGGCGGTGCGAATCGGAACAACTAATCCGTTGACTGGGATTTCTCACCCCCAGACTCCCACTCTGGCAAATCAACCGTTTGCCCCGCCAGGTGGTGAGTGCAGTCACTGAGGAATTCAATCTTGCCTCCTCGAATAAATGAATGGCAAATGCCTTTATGCACTTCGGACGGTGGATGTTCACCTTCATAGTTGGTGAATGTGAGCTTATCAGGGCCGTAGAGGGTCTGATTGACAAGGATGCTTGGGCTTATAGTTGGAGTCTCTAACGAACGATTCCATTCCCATCCACGCGACCCATCAACTGGAATACCATGCGCTTCATCGCATCCAGGGCACCAAAAAAGAAAGTGGTTGTTTGTTCCAAGTGTTGCTCTATTCATTTTCTACCTCCGCACCCACAAGGCTTTCTCACCCGGGCTTTCTGATTCTTCGCCACGTCCAGCAAATGACCCTGAACCGAAATCACCAGATCATCTAAAAGGCAAGTACAACCCCTAACGGTGATCGTCAGCTCGCCAACTTCTTTCCCCTCGGCGTGTTTGGTGAGGTCAAGAGTTACGGCGCGGTTAAACATCCAGATAACCTGCCGGCCAATTGATTTCCCCATAAGTTGGCGAAGTCGGGTCCAGGTCTTGCAAAGGTGCCGCTGGAGCCGCCGCAAGAGCCATGATGATCGAGTGATCGCCGGCCGACCCAATTTGAACCGATTTATTCAGAGGCGTTCGCGCATCCTTGCCGGTCGCCCGGTTCACCAATCGTCGCATGCTGTCTCGAGCTTGATTTCGGGGGAGAGCCGCCCCAATCGTCACCATGAACGATGTCTGGACAAGCGAATAACGAGCTATTTGGAAACCGTCTTGAGTCCACTCCGGATCGCATGACGCAATCAAATAAATCTCGAGATCCCCGTTTGGCATGAGTAAACCCACCGGGTCGTAAAATCTCGGACGCCTTGGCCTAACCTGCAGCACATCATCTGGATCAGTTATGTAAATAAGAGGAGCTCGGAATACAACCTCGCGACGACCTTGGCAAAGCATTTCGTACCCACGAAGACAGAGCCAGTCCACCGACGCCTGATCCGGCAAATTTCCATCAACAATTCTTGCCTCTGTCAACGTCGGCAATGAATCAATGCCAAGAGATGGCCAAACCGTCTCGTCATTGGCAATATTGATGCTGTTCGGGTTCACCATCGTCTGGAAAAACCGCATTGGGGTGTCCGATGCTTGTGAGGTCGTCAAGTTTCCAGAAGGTCGACCACTTGCCGCACCCGCTCCAACAACTGTGATTGAATTGGCTTCCGGAGGCTTTGTTGCCCACACAATTTCCCCATATCGATCACCGCGCAAAACCGGACAAACCGGAACATCGACCCCATCAACCTCATATGTTTCGGCGGGGTCAAGAGTGTGAGGCAGTTTCATTGCCCCGGGGTGACCAAGACGGAAAACGACCAGCGGTTGATACTTTGGCTTTTCTGGATCACTATTCGGGCGACGTGGACGCAACAGCCGCCATTTCCCCAATGTGGCCATCGAAATATCCCACATCAAATAACCACCAAGAATGTCTGTCGCTATTTCTTGAGCAACTTGAACGCACTTTTCACCTGCTTCCACCGTTGCCTTATCTGCCGAGTGAGCATAGTATTTAGGCAAGAGATCCGGCACGGTGTACAGTCCAGCGTAACCACCCATCGTCAAAAGCCGCTGAATCGCCGTTGTTGCCGGAATCTGTGAACCAGCATCGCGATCAAAAAGCGTTAAGCGCTCGGGCATCAAAACCCGATAGGCTTTCCCCCATTCACCCAAAGCAACCAGCGTGAACCTGGCATATTCTGTAAATCTGTCTGACTCTTCCCAAACCTTTTGAATCCACCGAACTCCCTCCACATACCCTCTGAAAATCAGGATCCGATTTGGCGGGTCTTCGTCATCTTCGCTATAAATGCTCACCGGAATACTCGCCCGGTCTTTCATCCAGTCCAAATAACCCGCAAACCCATCAATAACGATTTCGCATCGTTCGCTTGACGGGTCAGCTTTCTGGTCATCGATCGATATTGAAACCAAAGCCGCTTGGGGCAGTTCAACCGTGCCCACTTCGGCGTCGAGTTGGTAAACCACTTCCGTCGAAGTGTATGGAGGATCAGCAACCACGGCATCACGATAGTAGTTTGTAGCCTTAACCGTCGGAGTTCGCTCCCCATCCGAGGTGTATTCAATAATTGGCAAATAGTTTTGAACCAAATCAGTCAGATCAAATGAATACTGAACCCCCAAAAGTGGGTCGGAGAATGTTTCTGTTCCAGTTAAAGCCGTGCCTAATGTTCCGTCGCTATTGACCGGGTGCAATTTCACCACCAGGTCAGTTCCTGCAGGCATCAGTGCATAAACATCAAAAACCAGAGGGTTAGTAGATCCTTGTGGCGGAATTCCGAGCCGGATAGGGTTGCAAATCAACACCGCCGATTCAGGATAGGCATGCTTCGCAACCTGAAAAACCGCCCTCACATCGTTTCGAACATCAATGCGCCAAGGTGCCGGAACAACCAGTCCGTTTTGACCGCCAGGCACAGCGTAAGTTGGCCAAAGATTCCCCTCTTCTTTTATTGCAACAGTTGCAAGACTCACCATTGATTCGATGAGATTGAACGAATGTTGCTCAGAGGTTTTGAAGATGATCTTCGAACCATTAAAATCCCCCTCGCCATCGTCGTAAGCGTCGGAAATAATCGTAATCCAAACCATCGACTGCTGCGGCGGGCGTTTTGAATACTCGAAATTGAAAACCGACCACCAAGAATCATCTTCAAGGCGTTCAAAAAGGTAAGCCCGGCCGTTACCACGGCACTTCAGAGAATACTGGCCAGTGCCCTGATGTTCGCGCCCTTCAATGTGGCTTGCCGGACCCGTGAAGTATTCGGTAATGAGCGTCGAACCGACATCGTACGCCGCACCCGGAGCGCAAAACCGAAAGGTGATCATTTCCACCGGCAAATGGTCTTCCGTGCCCTTCGCCACCCGATCCATCGTTGCCCGATCATCCGCCGTTCCTGGCCCAGGATATGCACTTTGATCCGATGCAAGTGATTGACTGAATGTATCTCCACTTGCAATCTCTTTTTGAATTGCAAGGGATCCGCTTGCGGATGTGCCAATGCTATAAACACCGTCTATGAATTGACGCCACAAATCAAATTCCACATGACTTGGAGCAAGTTCGGCCTTCCCATTCGTTTGGCTCTGAATCAGATCATCTGTAAAGTCCGCCTCATAAAAATCGTCTGCATCCCATCCTTTCGGTCGCATCTGCCATCCCACACCCGGAATTCGAATAATATTGGTGTGACCCGGAGAGTCGATATTGGGATAACGTCCGTTCGCCTTCTCTGAAGCAACTAAGTTCTCTGGTCGATCAACCGCCACCTGAGGCTGCAGAACGAAGGGAAGATACTCATCAAATACAAGAATAGTTTTCCGTCCAGGCGTCGAAGGGTCGGCGGAGGGGAAAGGCACGGTAATCCATGCGCATCCCCAGCAAATAATCAACTAAGCCGACAACTCAATCCCTCACAACAAAGCCCGATCCGCAGAAACCACATCGATACACTCCAGGGGTCAATTGTGCGACCAATCCATCAATAATGGAGGCAACGATCACATGACTCAAATTTCCAAAGTAGCCAAGCCCCGTGCCCATCTTTCCTTCGTAGATGAGGTTGAACGAGCCACATTGCGGGCATCCAATCTCGTAACCCGTGTTGACCAAATACTTTGGTTCTGCTAGAACCTGCGGAGGCTGTCTGTTTTTGGCAGTTACCCATTCGGGAATGACTGGAGGAGGTTGGGGCGGTGCGACCTTTGGAGGAGCAACAAAAACATAGTGACAAAAATCGCAATATGCAGCGCTCATCGGCAGACTATTCCGACATCCTGGGCAGGTCTTATTCATGAAACGACTACCGCTCTTCCAATTGATTCTTGGCAGAGAAATTATGCCACAACTTATCAATATGTGGTTAAAATATCCTCGTGAGCGCAAATAAGATATGCCCCGCGTGTAGTATGCCAACCGTCATTCAGGCACCGAGTTGCCACAATTGCGGTCACATATATCGAACGAATTTCGGTCAAGCCCCCCTTCAAACACAGGCTTTTTATCCACACCCAACACCACAAATCATGGCCGCCCATGACCCTGCTTTCAAATTCATAAACCACGCATGGTCTGTCGGCATTTTCTTCACATCCGGAATCACTGCATTTTTTGGATTAGTATTTATGAGAACTCTTTTTGAACATCTTACTGTCAATAGGGAAGTCAGCGAGAATACACCTTTTAACGCCATGTTGCTTATTTTTGGGGGAATTGTTGCGTTCTCATTGATTGCATTCCTCGTGTGTTATGCAAATCTTCTCAAAAGAATCAATGACCATCGGCCCGGAATTACTCTTAGTTTTATTGCCGCTGCTTTATCTATTTTGATTCCAATGTTCGGGGGTATTTTTTATCGCGAAGAGCCCCCAGAAGAAATTCAAAAGGCAAAGTTCAACACTCCTGAAGAATTAGCGGCAAATCCCGTCCCCTTGGCTTCGAGGTTGTCCAGAGATGGAGAAGATATTGGTGTTGTTGATCAAAGGCTTGGCGGGCTTACAATAGTCAACAAAAACCGATTCATGTACGGGCACGGTTATTCAACTCGGGTTTTCGTTGTTGATGACAACATGCGGGTGACCGGCGAATTTTCTATTTGGAACTAAATTGGCCCTGTCACAATATCTCGATACGATTTGTCGCTATAGTTTGATGGCCCTAAGTCCATCGGCACCTTACCAACACCGGCAGGGCCATAGGCGCCATCTCGAATATCTTTCATCCAACGTGCCGATTCCTTTGTGTTCTTGGCAATTTCCCGTTGTATCTTATCAGCCTCACTATTTCCGTTTCCGTTAATGCGATCCATCAAGTTGTCCATTAAATCAAGGATAGAATTTCCAACGGAAGATTGCGCTTTTACACCAAAGTTCAGTAAGTTTTCCAACCCCTCAACAGCTTTACTTTCTGAAATCTTATTCATCACGGCAATAAACGGCCCGACAGACTCTGCCCACGTCGCTCCCGCGCGGTTTTTGAAGCCAGCCATATTCTCCTCCATCCTCTGCATTTCAAAACTAAATTTCGTCATACTCTTGACCTGATCTTCGTTCATCCCCCGCGGTCCTGTCTTCAACCGGCTAAAGTCGCCGTCACTCAAATTCTGGGCAAAGGGAGCCATCCCCGCCATCTCCGGAAACGCTTCCAAAATAATCTGCCGCTCACGCTTACTCTTAGCTTTACGCAGCGCATCCAGAATCTTATTGTTTCGACCCGCATAATCCATATCACCCGCAATCCCCGTCAGCGGAGAAAGGCCGATCGAAGCCGCAACGGATCCTTCAAGACCACTCAGCGAATTGCGTCCCGCCTGGCTCGATCCAGGAGCCAAACGTTCCATGCTCACCATCGCTGAAGCTTGCTGAGCGGTCGCCCCCGCCATCGCCATCTGCGTCGAAAGCATCTTGAACGGCTCAATCGCATCCTTTGCCGAATTGTTGAGCGCACCGATCCCCGCAGTCAAAACCAGTAACAGCGCACCAATCCCTGCCGCCGGGCCCATTCCTGCC
>Ga0209066_10001927_pt1 | contig 26447 bp, 29 predicted proteins | sample All_14_2_FD_187198 | JGI IMG/M metagenome (GOLD analysis project Ga0209066, IMG submission 187198) | Freshwater microbial communities in response to fracking from Pennsylvania, USA - Allegheny Zone_MetaG_DW_15 (SPAdes) (version 2) ...
CCCCGGTTGAGCACGCCGAACGGATGCTGAGCCTTGACAACGTCTTCAGTGAGGACGAGTTCCGTGCCTGGGCGGCGCGGGTGCAGCGGGATGTCGGCGGAGGGCTTCATTACCTGTGCGAGTTGAAGATCGACGGACTCGCGCTGTCGCTGCGGTACGAGCGTGGGCGCCTCGTGTCGGCTGCCACCCGCGGTGATGGGCGTGTGGGGGAGGATGTCACCGAGAACGTTCGGGATGTTGCGGGGATCCCGACCGTGCTTGCCGGCTCGGGGCATCCGGATCTCGTCGAGGTGCGCGGAGAAGTGTTCTTCACCGTCGCGGACTTCGCGTCGCTCAACGCCTATCAGGAGTCGATGGGAGACCGGCTATTCGCGAATCCGCGGAACGCGGCATCCGGGTCGCTCCGGCAAAAGCGCGAGGGCAAGAACGAGCGCCAGCTGGAGGCGATGCACGAACGGCTCTCGCGGCTGCGACTGACCGTTCACGGCATCGGCGCCTGGCCGAATCCTCCGGTAGCGACCCAGAGCGAGGTGTACGGGCTGCTGGCGTCGTGGGGTTTGCCGGTGAGTCGCTATTTCACGGTCGCTGAATCCGTCGATGCCGCTGCCGACTACATCCGCCACTACGGCGAGCATCGCCACGATGTCGAGCACGAGATCGACGGTGTTGTGGTGAAAGTAGACGAGCTCGCTCTCCATGACGAGCTGGGAGCGACGAGCCGCGCTCCGCGCTGGGCGATCGCCTACAAATACCCGCCCGAGCAGGTGAACACGAAGCTGCTCGATATCGTCGTGTCGGTCGGGCGCACCGGACGTGCCACGCCGTTCGCCGTCATGGAACCTGCGCGGGTTGCGGGCAGCGTTGTGCGCCAAGCGACCTTGCACAACCAGGATGTCGTGAAGGCCAAGGGTGTGCTCATCGGTGACACCATCGTCATCCGCAAGGCTGGCGACGTCATTCCCGAGGTCCTGGGGCCGGTTGTCGAGTTGCGCGACGGGAGCGAACGCGCGTTCGTCATGCCGGCGAACTGCCCCGAATGCGGGTCGCCGTTGGCTCCTGCGAAAGAGGGCGACATTGACCTGCGGTGCCCGAACACGAGGTCATGTCCGGCGCAGGTGCGCGGTCGGGTGGAGCACATCGGTTCGCGTGGCGCTCTCGATATCGAGGGTCTCGGCGAGGTATCAGCCGCCGCCCTGACGCATCCGTTACGGCCCGAGGTGCCACCGCTGGTCACCGAGGCTGGCCTCTTCGATCTGCGTGCCGAGGATCTGTTTCCGATCGACGTCGAGGTACGGGATGCCGAGACAGGACTCGTTCGTCTCGATGCTGACGGCGAGCCGGATGCGCGCAGCCCGTTTCGTCGTCAGCGCAAGGCTCCCCTGGAAGGCCGCGCGGCGACCGCATCGCGCCCGGACCCCGTGTTCGATCCCGACGGGCCGTTCGATGGGGATGCCGACTTCATCCTGTCCGCGGCGGCGCATGAACTGCTCGAGAATCTCGAACGCGCCAAGACGAAGGAGCTGTGGCGCTTCCTCGTCGCATTGAGCATCCGGCACGTCGGCCCTGTGGCTGCCCGAGCGCTGGCGCAGTGGTTCGGGTCGATCGATGCGATTCGCGCAGCGTCGCGTGACGAGCTTGCCGCCGTCGAGGGCGTCGGCCCGATCATCGCCGATGCGATCATCGACTGGTTCGAGGTCGACTGGCACGTGGAGATCGTGGAGCGGTGGGCGGCTGCCGGAGCGCAGCTTGCTACTCCCGGGCATCCGGGTCCGGGTGCTGCTGTCGCCTCGGGCGGCGTTCTCGAGGGGGTCACAGTTGTGGCTACCGGGACTCTTGAGGGATACACGCGGGAGGGCGCGCAGGAGGCGATCATGGCTGCCGGCGGGAAGGCTGCCTCAAGCGTGTCGAAGAAGACGGATTTCGTAGCCGCAGGACCTGGTGCAGGATCGAAGCTCGCGAAGGCCGAGGAGCTCGGCATCCGCATCATCGATGCGGCTCAGTTCCGCATCCTTGTCGAGCAGGGTCCAGCCGCGCTGGGGGAGTAGGGACTAAACGACGAGGGGCAGCGCTGGCGCTTGAGTGCGCGGGGCGGGATCGCTCGCAAGTCGCGCATGCGTCTCGACGTCATCCGTTTCCACGAGCAGCGGCTGCGATCCAGTAGTACATTCGGGCGCTTTCGTGCCGAGACTCGATTGCTGATACGCCGACGATGTCAACGGCCATCCCGTCCTCAGTAACTGCGTGATCAGACGGCGGCAGGATCATGCGTCATGCGTCATGCGTCATGCGTCATGCGTCATGCGTCGCGGCAGGCTGTCAGAACGGTGCGTTCTCGTCCAGCACGGCAGTGATGGTTCCGTCGGGTACGAATGTGACGACTCCTGGTGGTCGGTCGCGGTAGGTGCGGCCGGTGGGTCCGGTCCATTCGAGGATGCCGCCGGGGAGCTGTTTGACGTGCCATGCGGTTTCGTGTTTGAGGGTGTGGTGTCGTCGGCAGAGGTGGGCGAGGTTGGTGTGTTCGGTGGGGCCTCCGCGGGCGGCGTCCACGGTGTGGTCGACATCGGTTCCTCGGGCGAGTCTGACGCATCCGGGGCAGCGGCATCGTTGGTCTCGGGCGCGGAGGTGCCGTTCGAGGTCTTTGTTCTTTCGGTATCGGTCGACGCCGAGGACGGCGCCGGTGTAGGGGTCGGTCATGACCCGGTCCCAGCCGGGTGCGTTCGCGGCAAGGCGGCGGGCGGTGTCGGCATCGACGGGCCCGTACCCGGCCAGGAGCGCCGGCTGTGATCCGACCCCGGCGAGGGTGAGGACGGGGATGGTCACCTGCACTTCGCCGCGGATGGTGTCCAGGCCCGCCCCGTGCGCCACGGGTGCCCCTGCAAGCAGCATGTCGGCCAGCAGGTCGGCGCGTCTTTGATCCATCGTCCTCGTGTCGACGGGGCGCTCCGCTGTCTTGATGTCGTGATGTTCGTTGCTACCGGCGTCTCCGGAGGGGCCGGTCGTCACACGCACCAGGCTCTCGTTGCGCAGGTCATCAACGCTCGGGTCGGTCTCGGCATCCGGCCAAGGGCAGTCGGCAAGCGAGTGATCGGGCGCGGCAGTAGCGGGGGCATCCGGGACGCCCTGGGCCATGCGGGTGAGGCGGTCGTAGATCGCGTAGGTGAGGGTTGCGGGGAGGTCGGCGATGAGTCGCGCCATATCGTCCGGGAGGTCGATGACGCGGATGTTCCGGTCTGCTTTCGCGGCACGCTGCCGCCTCGCGGCAGCCTCGGGGTCGACACGGGCCGCGATGATCCGGGCGATACTCTTCATCCGCCCGGCGGTCTCGGTTTCGGCGGCAGCAAGAACGCGGGTCTCGTACCTGGCGCGGAGTTCGGGGTTGATGCCGGTTCCGGCGTCGAGGATCGCCGCGACATGGGCTGCGTCGATCGTTCCGTGTTCCCAGGAGGTGAGCACGTCGGGGTAGTCGGTGACGGTGGTGGATGCGTCGCCCATGCGCCGCTGCACGGCCCGGTCGCTGAGCCGCAACGCCGCGCCGATCTCGGCGGCAACCTCCCGCAACGGCAGATCCGCGTGACTGCGGCGCCGCAACCCCGCAGCGTGCTGTTCCGCGGCGCGTTCGAGGGCCAGATCCAGTGCCGCGGCGAACAGCCGCGCCTCACGCGCCTGCGCCTCCGCCACGGCCCGGTGCGCGTCCTCAAGCTCGGTGATCAGCTCATCGAGGGCACGCCATCGGCCACCAACCGTGGTGTTCGCGTCGTGCCCCATGACCATCTCCGATCGGACCGCCAGAAGCGGCATCCGTCTCGCACAAAGTGGGCACGTGCGCGATTTCCTGTTGATCCCAACTCTAGAAGGGGCCTCCGACATTGACAGGGGCGACAGGCGTGGGTAGCTGAGATTCGCGCAGCACGAGGTTGCTGCGGGCGGTCGCGGCGTCGACGATGAGAACGGAGTCTGTGATCGACCGGGCCGGTGGCCTCGGCAGAACGGAGCTAGAGTGAGTGATCGCGAGGAGCGTCTGGATCGGATCGGCAGCGAGCTTGAGATTCGCAGACTTGCTTCCGAATACTGCCACGGTGCAGACAAGCGCGATCTCGGCCGATTTCTCGCGGTCTGGGCGCCGAGCGCGACTTGGAGTCTTGGCAAGGATTCCGTCTACGAGGGGCGCGCAGCGATCGCGCGGGTGGTTGAGGCGCAGTGGCGTACATTCGCGCAGTATGTCCATTGGACGACGAACCACTCGATCTGGGTGGACGGCGATGAAGCCCGGGGCGAGTGCGACGTCGCGGTGGTCGTCCGTTTGCACAGTGGCCGATGGGTCAGGACGGCCGGCACTTACATCGACCAGTACCAACGGATTGACGGCACCTGGCTCATCGTCCGGCGAGACGCCAGCACCCGATTCGATATCGACATGCCTCCACACCCAAGCGAGACCCGTCTTCGATTCGACGGTGACAAGCCAGAGCGCCAGTCCTAGCGAACCCCGGTGCTTACCCGATCGAAGCTTTGACCGTGTGGGCCGACGAGCGCGACGGGTTTGCCGTCGACGGCTACGATCGTGCGTCCTCCGATCTCTTCGTTGACCTGCTCCGTGATGAATGGGAGCACCTGAGCGCCTTCGTTGCTGACCCAGGTGATGTCATCCAGGGAGCGGACCATCTCGACGAACGAGGCTCGACGATCCTCGGAGAGGTACGCGAGCACGGCGCTGTGAAACACGACCACATGGGCACCGGACGGGGCCGCAGACACCAAATCGGGAATCTTGTCGACGATGTCGCCGGCGACGAGGTGGGGACGATCGGTGATGACGATGTCTGCCGCCTGGTGCAGGCGCGCGCGGCGCTCAGTGTGCTCCGGCCAGATCAGCGTCTCGAGCCAGGCGAGCTGATCGCTGTCGGCGACGTCGATCGGATTCAGATCCACGCCAGCACGCCAGGCGATCTCGGGAATCCGTGTGGGCACGCTGGCGGCATCGATTGCGCACGGGATAACCACGCTGCTCGGACCATCGGACGGGTCGATGCGCACCGATTCCGCTCCGTTCACCGTGTAGGAGTAGCTGTAGCGATCCGGGTACAGAACGAGGCCGGCCGCAGCGCCAGCCTCGATCAGTGCGAGCGGTCCAGCCAGCTGCTCCAGAATCGGCAGGAGCACGGCACACCGGGCAGCCTCGTTAGTTTGCGTCGAGCGGCTCATGATGACGGGCTCTACGTCAGCCCAGTGGTCGATAAGCCAGTCGCGGAACTCGCGATAGGCCGTTACCGGTGCGCTGGTGAATCGCGCGGCCGCGAACACCAGATTGGGTTGCCTCTTCCCGGGTGGTAACGCATAGATCAGGGAAAGCACAGTGGGATCGTCAGCGACACCCAACGCCCATTCGGCGTAGGTCTTGGACACACCGGTAGCTTCGAGCTCTGCGAACTGTCGGTATCCGTCAGCGAGCCTCTGCGTCATCCCGCGACGATAGCGCGGTCACCGACATAGTCCCCGCCAGGCAGAATTGCCGGATGACGCAACGAACGCTCGAGGTCGAAGGCCTGGCGAATGCCCGTGACCTCGGGGGGATACTACGAAGCGACCGATCGCTGACACCGACCGGAGTGTTCTTCCGCTCAGAGAACCTTGACCGTGTGGGCCCAGTCGGATGGGATCAGCTCCGGGAGTGTGGCGTCGCTACGGTGATCGACCTCCGTCGGCCCGACGAGAGATCAGGGGCCGTGCCTGCCGATATCGCGCACGTGCACGTGGATCTCGATGGTGACGAGCGTGAGTTCTGGGAGGTTCTCGAGGCGGACGGGCGGTGGGCGACACCGCTCTATTACAACCAGCACCTCGAGTCACTCCCTCATCGGATGGCGAGCGTGGTTCGTGCGCTTGCGGACGCGCAGCCCGGTGGCGTGCTCTTCCATTGCGCCGCCGGATGGGACCGGACGGGACTGGTCACCGCGCTACTGCTGCGCGCGGCAGATGTAGGCGTCGATGAAGCGACGGCGGACTATCTCCAGTCATTCGCGAACGTCCCTGCGCTCGAGACACTGCACGGGCGCACCTTTCACGCTGAGCTGCGGAGGGAGGCAGCGCGACCGTGGGGCCATACTCCTGAGACCGCTTTCGCTGAGATGTTCGACAACCTAGACGTGCATCGGTGGTTCGATGTGGCCGGTATCGACGGGGCCACGCGCCGATCGATCTTCTCGTGGCGAGGAGCTCTTGAATCGCCAGAAGTGTCGGGATAGCGCGGCGCGGCAGGGCTCGATCCCCGGCCGTCGCGGATGCGACTGATCGCGAGGGACCTCACGGACTTCGTTCGCCGCATCAGCTGAGCCCGTGGCAAGGTTCCATCGCCCGCTGACCGGCGCATCGCGCGTCGGAGGCGGTTCCTAGGCTGGTGTCGTGGCGAAGATCGACGATGTGAGGGCCATCGCTGCGCGATTGCCTGGCAGCGAAGAGCGCACGACGATGAGTGGAACGTCGTGGTTCGTGCGTTCGAAGCCGTTCGTCTGGGAGTGTCATCCGTGGCCGAGTATTCCCGAACCGGTACGCACGGTCGTCGCAACCGAGCGCGTGATCGGCGTCAAGGTCGAAGACGCTCTCGACGCGCAGGCCCTTCGTCAGATGGACGCGCGCGTCTTCCTGCCGCAGACCACACGCTGGGGCGAGCCGAAGATCGCGTTCCGGCTCGCCGAGATCGACCTCGACCATCTCACCGAACTCGTTATTGAGGCATGGCGCGTTCAGGCGCCGAAGTACCTGGTGCGTGCGTTCGACGACCAGTCCTGACCCGGCGTGGTCGGTATCACTCCTCGCCCGAGAGCTCCAGGAGTTTCGCGCGCACCTGCCGGCGCAGCACCTTTCCGATCAGTGACTTTGGCAGCTCATCGACGACGAAGATGCGGCGCGGCACCTTGTAGGGGGTGAGGATGCTGCGAGCGAACTCGCGGATCGCCGTTTCATCGATGTCCTCGATGCTCGGATCGAGCACAATCGCGGCGACGACTTCCTCCCCGGAGTGCTCGGACGGCAGGCCGACGACGGCGACGTCTGCGACCGCAGGATGCTGCCGCAGCACTCCCTCGACCTCGGTCGGAGCGACGTTGAAGCCCCCGGTGATGATGAGTTCCTTGATGCGATCGACGATCCGCACGAACCCGGCGTCGTCGATCGTGACGATGTCTCCGGTGCGGAACCATCCGTCAACGAAGACCTCTTCGGTCTCCTCCGGACGACCGTAGTAGCCCGAGAAGACCTGCGGTCCGCGAACGATGAGTTCGCCGCGCTCGCCCTGCGCGACATCCGTGGTCGGGTCATCGGGGTCGACGACGCGACACTCAGTACCGGGAAGGGGCAACCCGACGGTACCCGGGACGCGATTGTCGGCGACCGGGTTAGCCATCAGAACGGGGGAGCATTCGCTCAGTCCGTATCCCTCGACGAGGTATCCGCCGGTCTCGGCCTCAAACGGCACGACGAGTTCGTGCGGGAGCGCCATCGCGCCCGAGATCGCGATGCCGGTGCCGGCCAACGAGATCCCCGTGCGCTGGGACTCCTTCAAGAGCCGATCCGCGATCGGCGGAACGAGCGGCAAGAAGGTCGCCGGGTGCTTCTTCGTGACCTCCAGCACCATGTCGGGATCGAATCGTGGGAACAGCACGAGGCGCGCACCCATCGACATCGCGAACGTGAGGCACAGAGTCAGTCCGTAGGCGTGGAACATCGGCAAGACGGCGTAGACGACGCATCCTTCACCGCGATGGATCGTGGGAACCCAGGCCTGCGCTTGCGCCGCGTTCGACAGCAGGTTGCGGTGGGTCAGCGACGCCCCCTTGGGGTTGCCCGTTGTTCCGCTCGTGTACTGGATGAGGGCGAGATCGTCGGTCGAGGGTGACGGATGCGTGGCGGGAAGTGGCTCGTGACCGACGACGTCATCCCAGCTGACCGCGCCGCTGACTCGCTCGGTCAGCGCAGTGCGCGCCTCGCGTGCCTTGGCGATCGGGAGCTTGAGTGCCAGCTGCATCGTCCGGGGCATGGCCTTGGTGATGTCTACAGAGATCAGCGTCTTCACCCGCAGGTCGCGCGGGAACTCCTGGACCGTGCGCACGACCTTGCTCCAGACAATCGCGTGCTTGGCGCCGTGGTCTTCGAACTGCTTGCGCAGCTCCCTCGGCGTATAGAGCGGGTTGTGCTCGACGACAACGGCGCCCAACCGCAAGATGGCGTAGAACGCGACGATGTGCTGCGGGCAGTTGGGCAGCACGATCGCGACCGGGTCGCCTGCTCGAACGCCGTGTGCGTGCAAGGCGGCAGCGGCGCGCTGAATCTGCTCGTCGAGCGACCGGTAGCTCGTCGTGCGTCCGAAGAACTGCAGCGCCGGTGCGTCGGGATAGTCCCGGACGGATGCTGCGACGATGTCGATCAGTGACCCGCTGACCGGCTCGAGGTCCTCGGGGACCCCCTCCGCGTAGCTGGCGATCCAAGGGCGGGGCGGGTCGTACGGCATCACGGCATTCAGCCTAGGGGGGAGGGCGCCGCCTCTGAAGGTCCGGCCCGCGGTCAGTTCGTGTCGAAGGTGAGATGCCGCACGATCGCGCGAGCGCGTGAGTCGGGATCGGGAGGAAGCGGCGTTGCGCCACTCAGCCAGATTCCGGCGAGACCGTGCACGACAGCGAACGCAGCGTACGCTGCGTCGCGCGCTCCCTCGCTCTCCGACCCGTCGGCGCGGGCATCAGCAACGGCCCGCTCGAGGATGCTCCATGTCGCCATTCGCGCGGTAGTGAGCGAGGCGTCCTGTTCATCGGTTAGTCGCGGTGTCCACATCACGGCGTAGTGTCCGGGGTGGGCCAGGGCCCAGGTCACGTAGGTCACGCCGTGGTCGTAGATGTCGCCGCCCACCTCTGTCAACGCCGCACTGAGCAGGGTGAATCCTTCGGTAGCCAGCGCCGTCATGAGATCGCGCCTGGTGGGGAAGTGGTGGACGGGCGCGGCGTGGCTCACGCCGGCGCGGCGCGCGAGTTCACGCAGCGTCAGAGCATCGGGGCCGGACCCTGCGGCGACTCGAGCGGCCTCCGCCAGAAGCTGCCGCCGAAGGTCGCCGTGGTGATAGTTCGCCATAAACAGACCTTAACTTGTCATTGACAAGATAAGCGAGCGTCGGGCAATCTTGTCAGCAACAAGTTTACTTTCCGAAAGGACATGACCATGGCACTTCTCATCCCGCTTGTCCTCGTGACCGGACTGGTGCGACTGGCCACGTGGGTGCTCATCTCGCGCGGCGTGACTCGAGTTCACCCGTGGGCCTCGTGGCCTGCGGCGGCAGGCGCAGGACTTGCGGCGGTGCTCTTGTTCGCGAGCGTGACGCAGTTCGTCGAACCGCAGCGCTCGGGACTGGTCGCCATCGTGCCGGAGTTCGTCCCATTCCCCGACCTCGTCGTCACAGCCACGGGCATAGCGGAGATTGCGCTCGCCGTCGGGCTCGTCGTGCCGCGAACCCGGCGATGGGCCGCGTGGGGTGCTGTGCTGCTTCTGGTGGCAATGTTCCCAGCCAACATCGTCGCGGCCGCCGGAGTAGACAACCCTGCCGCGCCGTCGACGCCACTCCTTCCACGAGCGATGATGCAGATCGTCTTCATCGCGAGCGGGATCGTGGCGGCGCTCCCGGCTCATCGACTCACCGTGCACCGGGCTGAGCGCTCTGCGGCGTGATGCCGGGAGAGGGCTCGGCGGGGGCGCGCCATCGCCCCGCCTAGAATGGTCCGGTGTCTGAAATCACCCCCGATCTCGTGCGCCATCTCGGTGTGCTCGCCCGGATCCGCCTGAGCGACGACGAGGTTCAGCGCCTCACCGGTCAGCTCGACGCGATCGTCGACAACATCGCCAAGGTGTCTCAGGTCGCCACTCCCGAGGTGCCCGCGACAAGCCATCCGATCGCCCTGCACAACGTGTTCCGCGCTGATGTACCCGGCGACATGCTCACGCCCGAGCAGGTGCTGCAGAACGCCCCGGATGCCGCAGACGGCCGCTTCCGTGTGACCGCGATCCTGGGAGAAGAGCAGTGACAGACCTCACCCGACTGACCGCAGCCGAACTGGCGTCCTCGCTCGCCTCTGGCGAGATCTCCAGTGTCGAGGCCACGCGCGCCCACCTCGATCGGATCGCAGCGGTGGATGCTGACATCCACGCCTTCCTCCACGTCAGCGACCAGGCGCTCGAGGTCGCTGCCGGCATCGACGCCCGGCGCGCGGCAGGCGAGGAACTTCCCGAACTCGCCGGCGTCCCCCTCGCCATCAAGGACGTGCTGGTCACGACCGATATGCCCTCGACGAGCGGCTCCCGCATCCTCGAAGGGTTCATGTCGCCCTACGATGCGACGGTCGTCGCTCGCTCACGTGCTGCCGGTCTGGTGCCACTGGGCAAGACCAACATGGACGAGTTCGCCATGGGGTCCTCGACCGAGCACTCGGCCTACGGACCCACGCACAACCCCTGGGACCTTGAGCGCATCCCGGGTGGGTCTGGCGGCGGTTCTGCGGCGGCGGTGGCAGCCTTCGAGGCGCCGCTGGCTCTCGGCTCTGACACGGGCGGCTCGATCCGTCAGCCCGCTCACGTCACCGGAACCGTGGGCCTGAAGCCCACCTACGGCGCCGTCAGCCGCTACGGTGCGATCGCGCTCGCCTCCAGCCTTGACCAGGTCGGACCGGTCACGCGCACGGTGCTCGACGCGGGCCTGCTGCACGACGTGATCGGCGGTCACGACCCCCACGATTCGACCTCGCTCGCCGAGGACTGGCCGTCGTTCGCGGATGCCGCACGCGAGGGTGCTCGCGGCGACGTGCTGAAGGGTCTGCGGGTCGGCGTCATCCGGGAACTTCCCGACAGCGGTTTCCAGAGCGGTGTCTCCGAGTCGTTCCGCGCGGCGCTTGCCCGGATGGAGGCTCAGGGTGCCGAGATCGTCGAGATCAGCGCCCCGCACTTCGAGTACGGCGTCGCGGCCTACTACCTGATCCTTCCCGCCGAGGCATCCAGCAACCTCGCGAAGTTCGACTCGGTTCGCTTCGGTCTGCGCGTCGACGTTCCCGGCGGAACGGTTGAGGATGTCATGGCAGCAACGCGGGATGCCGGTTTCGGAGACGAGGTCAAGCGCCGCATCATCCTGGGCACCTACGCGCTGAGCGCGGGGTACTACGACGCGTACTACGGGTCGGCGCAGAAGGTGCGCACCCTCATCCAGCAGGACTTCGAGCAGGCGTTCGCTCAGGTCGACGTGATTGCCACGCCCACCGCCCCGACCACAGCGTTCCGTTTGGGGGAGAAGATCGACGACCCGCTGCAGATGTATCTCAACGACGTCGCAACGATCCCCGCGAACCTCGCAGGCGTCCCCGGTATCTCGCTTCCTTCTGGCCTGTCCGCCGACGATGGGCTGCCGGTAGGCATCCAGTTCCTCGCCCCGGCGAGGCAGGATGCCCGGCTCTACCGCGTCGGCGCGGCGCTCGAAGCGCTGCTTGTCGACGAGTGGGGTGGTCCGCTGCTTGATCGCGCGCCGGTTCTGGGTGCCGCAACGGGAGGTCGTGCCTGATGGCTACCGCTAAGCTCATGGACTTCGACAAGGCGCTCGAGTTGTTTGAACCCGTCCTCGGGTTCGAGGTGCACGTCGAGCTGAACACCGAGACCAAGATGTTCTCGGCCGCCGGCAACCCCGCCCACGAGGCGAACCACGACGCTGCACCCAACACCCTTGTCGCTCCGGTCGACATGGGCCTGCCGGGCGCATTGCCGGTCGTGAACGAGACAGCCGTGCGCTCCTCGATCAGCCTGGGCCTTGCCCTCGGCTGCTCGATCGCGCCATCGAGCCGGTTCGCGCGCAAGAACTACTTCTATCCCGACCTCGGCAAGAACTACCAGATCTCGCAGTACGACGAGCCGATCGCTTTCGAGGGCACGGTTGAGGTCGAACTCGAAGACGGCACGATCGTCGAGGTTCCCATCGAGCGCGCGCACATGGAGGAGGATGCCGGAAAGCTCACCCACATGGGAGGCTCCACCGGCCGCATCCAGGGCGCCGAGTACTCGCTTGTCGACTACAACCGCGCTGGCGTTCCGCTGGTTGAGATCGTGACCAAGCCGATTTATGGCGCTGAGCACCGCGCGCCCGAGATCGCCAAGGCGTATGTGCGGACGATCCGTGACATCGTGCTCTCGCTCGGCATTTCCGAGGCGCGACTCGAGCGCGGGAACCTGCGCTGCGACGCGAACGTCTCGCTGCGCCCGCGAGTCGCGGCCGGAGAGCCGCCGGCGCCGCTCGGAACCCGTACCGAGACCAAGAACGTCAACTCGATGCGCTCTGTCGAGCGCGCGGTTCGTCACGAGATCCAGCGCCAGGCCGCGATCCTTGCTGCCGGCGGCACGATCACGCAAGAGACCCGGCACTGGCACGAAGACACCGGCACGACGTCTCCCGGTCGTCCGAAGTCGGATGCCGACGACTACCGTTACTTCCCCGAGCCCGATCTGCTCCCCGTCGAGCCGTCAGCTGAGCTGATCGAGGAGCTTCGTGCGGCGCTTCCCGAGGCACCGGCTGCGCGTCGGCGCCGGCTCAAGGCGGAGTGGGGCTTCACCGACCTCGAGTTCCAGGATGTCGCCAATGGCGGCATCCTGGCCGAGGTCGAGGCCACGATTGCCGCGGGTGCATCGCCGGCAGCAGCGCGCAAGTGGTGGACCGGTGAGATCGCCCGGATCGCGAACGCGCAGGACCGCGAAGCGAGCGACCTCGTTTCGCCGGTCGATGTCGCGGCTCTGCAGGGGCTCGTCGACGCAGGAACACTCACCGACAAGCTCGCCCGACAGGTCCTCGAGGGCGTCATCGCCGGTGAGGGCACGCCGCAGGAGGTTGTTGATGCGCGTGGGCTCGCGGTCGTCTCGGATGACGGGGCGCTGATCGCCGCGATCGATGAGGCGCTCGCGTCTCAGCCCGACGTGCTCGAGAAGATCCGCGATGGCAAGGTCCAAGCGGCCGGTGCCATTATCGGCGCGGTCATGAAGGCGATGAAGGGCCAGGCTGACGCCGCGCGCGTGCGCGAGCTGATCCTGGAGCGCGCTTCTCAGTCCTGACGGGCGGGGGTCTTCTCGATCAGGCTTGCCGCTCGAAGGCAGCGAGGTGGTTCTGGGAGCCGGCAAGCAGGCGTTCTAGGACAACCGCGACGTCATCGGCAGCGCCATCCAGAGCACGCGTCAGATCGGCGATGTCGGTCTGCTCGATGAGGATTCCGACATCGATGGCGGCCGCCCTGGATTGGCTGCCATCGGCCACGAGCTGGTCGTAGAGCGCCTGGAGGTCGGGGTCGCTGAACACGCCGATCTCGTCCGAGCGCGGATCGGCAAGGTCGTACTCCACGAGAAGTGTTGCCACGGCATCCTGATGCGAGATCTCGGACGCTGCGATGTTCGCGAAGACGTTGCCGCCCCAGAGGTCGCCGAGCACGGTGTAGACGTCGTGAGCGAGCTTCTCCTCTTCAATGAGATAGAGCAGCTGAGCGTCGACAGGAGGTGAAGACGCGTCGGCGAGCGGGGGCTCGGTCGACGTCGCTAGGTTCTCGGTCGTTGGTGCCGCGGATGCGTCTACACGGGTGCTGGGCGGCGGCGCCGTGCATGCCGTCAGCCCCATCATCGTGAGTGCGGCCGCCGCGACGGTAAGAGAACGGGTAGTGGTGATCACGGTGTGCTCCTTCGAACCGCTTGCTAGATACCCCCTAGGGTATTGTCTCTCGCTTAATGTCGGCTGTCTGGTCATGATGCGAGCGCCGAGAGAGCGGTGTCGGTGGTGCGGGCGAGAATGGATGCATGGGACGAGGGGACGGCAGAAATCGCCTCGTGTCGCCCGATGACGCGGATGACACCGGCGCCGACATCCTGCACGTCGACATGGATGCGTTCTACGCTGCGGTCGAGGTGCTCGATGACCCGACCCTCGCGGGAAAGCCCATCATCATCGGCGCTCCGGAGAGTCGCTCGGTCGTTTCCAGCGCTTCGTACGAGGCCCGCGCGTTCGGCGTTCGTGCGGCCATGCCGGTGGGGCAGGCACTGCGCCTGTGCCCTCAGGCGATTGTTGTGCCACCGCACTTCGACCGTTACGTGACGCTGTCACGTGAGGTCATGCGCGTCTTCCACGACATCACGCCGCTGGTCGAGCCGCTGTCGATCGATGAGGCTTTCCTCGACGTACGAGGAGCGCGGCGGCTGTGGGGCTCTCCCGGAACGATCGCGCGGATGCTTCGCGCCCGCGTGCGTGACGAAACCGGCCTGACCTGCAGCGTCGGCGCAGCAGCGACCAAGCACGTCGCGAAGATGGCTTCGACGCTGAGTAAACCGGATGGCCTTCTCATCGTTGCCGAAGCCGACACCGCAGCGTTCCTCGCGCCACGTTCGGTGCGCGCGTTATGGGGAGTGGGACCGAAGGCTGCCGAGGCACTCGAATCGCGAGGCATCCACACCGTGGCCGACGTGTTGGACACACCGCAGGCCGTGCTCGAACGTGCTCTGGGCGCAGCAATGGGGGAGCGAGTGTGGAACCTCGCACGGGGCAGGGATGCACGGGAGGTGTCCACCACCCGTGTCGAAAAGAGCGTCGGGCACGAAGAGACGTTTCACACTGATATCAGCGACCCCACGGTGCTGCGCTCGGAGCTGCGTCGTCTGGCGGACCGTGTCGCGGCGCGTCTGCGCGCAGCGTCGTGGGAGGCCGGAGCCGTTGCGATCAAGGTCCGCTTCGCCGACTTCAGCACCGTGTCCCGCTCGCGCAGCCTCCCGGAACCGAGCTCCGTCGGTCAGCGCCTCGGGGAGGTCGCTCTGGAACTGTTCGACGCGATCGACAGGCGCCTCCCCATCCGACTCGTGGGCGTCCGCGCCGAGAAGCTACGTACCCTCAGCGAGTCAGCGCCCACCCTCTGGGACGATGACGGAGAGTGGCGGCGCGTCGAGTCCGCGCTCGACACTGCCGCGGCGCGGTTCGGTCGAGGGGCCATCACCCGCGCAACGCTGATCAGCGAGCGCGGCGGCGGCACGCTTCCCTCCAACCCCCGCCTACCTCGCGATGATCCGCGCTGACCAGGATCGGATCGAGGTCGCCCTGTCTTCGAGGGTCTCGGGCCGGTAGCGTGGGGCTATGCCCAACATCGCGCTCGAACTTGGCAAACAGGCAGCATCCTTCGGCGTCTCCGGGATCTACGGAGAACAGCAGGACGTCGACGGCATCAAGATCATCCCGGTCGCCCTCGCATCCTCGGGGTTCGGCGGAGGCTCGGATGAGGGCGGCAACGGCGGCGGCGGCGCCGGCGGCACGGCGATCCCGATCGGCGCATACATTCGCCGCGGCGATGACCTGCGCTTCGAGCCCAACCTGATCTCTCTGCTCGCCGTCGGAATCCCATTCGTGTGGGTCGCCGGCCACGTTCTCATTCGTGTCATTCGCGCGCTCAAGAAGTGACGACCCGGTCGGTCAGGTTCTGACCGATGCCACCGACGTCCTGCGCGACGACATCCTGGCACGTGCCGCGCCGTCGCCCGTCATCCTGATCGATGGGCGCAGCGGGGCCGGCAAGACGAGTCTGACCCGCCTCCTTCTCGAGCGCTGGCCGTTGGATGCCGCGCCTCAGCTGCTTGCTTTGGATTCGACCTACCCGGGCTGGGATGGCCTGGATGCCGCCGTCGAGGATGTCACGCACAACGTCCTCATCCCGCACGCTGCCGGGCAGCAGGGGCGTTGGCGACGGTGGGACTGGGGTGCGGGTGAGTACGCGGAGTCCCATGGTGTTGACCCCGGTCTGCCGCTCGTGGTCGAAGGATCCGGCATCCTCACCCCGGCGACTGCGGTGCTCGCCGGTGTGCGGGTGTGGGTCGAATCGCCGGCGGATTCGCGGCGAGAGCGGGCCTTGGAGCGCGATGGGGACACCTACCGACCGCACTGGGAGCGTTGGGCGCGGCAGGAAGACGATCACATCACTCGTGATGAGCCCGCGGCGCACGCTACGCGAGTCTTCGTCGTTCCCTGAGTCGACCCGCGTCGCGCCCGGTCAGAATTCGCCGGAGTCCGCGTCGATCGCGGTGATGAGGCTGTCGAGGCGGTAGCCGAGCCAGTCGTAGATCCCGAAACGCGGATCAGCGGCGTCGTGGTCGTCGTCGGTCTGAATCCCGAGCCGCGTCGCCAGCACGAGCCGAATCGCCGACAGCGTGCGCAGCAACGCGCTCACGTCATCGGCGCTCGCGTGCACGACAACCTCTTCCGTGAGTTCCGGGTCATCGGATGCGACCGGCAAGGTCGGGAGCGTCGGGCGCAGGATGCCGAGGACGGTCTCCGCATCCGCATGGCGGCGGTCGAGGAGCTCGCGCTCGGTCAAGCGACGGAACTCGCGAGCCGCAGCGTCATCGTCGAGGTACCCCTCGGGGACGAGGCGTGCCACGGCATCATCGCTTGCCGCATCGGTCGTGGCATCGAGGAGGTCCCGGAACTGCTCCGTCATCTGCGAGAGGTGCAGAGCCTCGATGCGCGTGATCGCCATCACGAGTTCGCGAGTCATGCCGGAGCCCTCCGCACGGTCGCCGAAAGCCCGTAGTCATGCATGGCATGAACGTGAAGCTCCATCTGCTCGCGCGCGCCTTCAGCGACCACGGCGTGACCCTCATGATGCACGGCGAGCATCAGAGCCTCGGCCCGCTGCGCGCTGAAACCGAAGTAGCTTCGAAAGACGTGGGTGACGTAGCTCATGAGGTTGACGGGGTCGTTCCACACGACCGTTTGCCACGGCGTGTCAGCGGCGTGGCGTGTGTCGACATCCTCATCAGCTCGAGGCAGTGTCGCGCTGTTCATCAAGCCCATCCCAACTCGTGGAGTCGGTCATCGTCAATCCCGTAGAAGTGCGCGATCTCGTGCACGAGAGTCGTGTGGACCTCAGCGCGAAGTTCGTCCAGATCATCGCACGCCGCCAGGTGGGCTTCACGATAGACGATGATCCGATCGGGGAGCTCACCCACGCCATATCGGTCGCGTTCGGTCAGCGCCCACCCGTCGTAGAGGCCCAGGAGGTCGAGAGAACCATCCTCGCCGCGGTCTTCGACCACGAAGATGACGTTGTCGAGTCCGTCGACCATGTCATCGGGCAGCCGGTCCAGTTCCTCGACGACCAGGTGCTCGAACGCGTCGGCATCCATCTCGATCATCGTGCCCCCGCGCCTTCCCGCCACTCATCTGGTGCCCCCGACTGGACTCGAACCAGTAACCGTCGGATTAGAAGGCCGATGCTCTATCCATTGAGCTACGGAGGCGCATCCACCAGATTACCGGGAGCCGCCGCGAGTGCCGTGAGCGCCAGCTCTAGGATGGGCGGCATGGCTTCGAGCGAGAACGACCGACTGGTGTGGATCGACTGTGAGATGACCGGGCTGGATCTCGCCGTCGACGAACTCGTCGAGATCGCTGTCATCGTCACCGACTTCGAGCTGCGCCCGCTGGATCCCGGCTTCCAGATCGTGATCAAACCCGACGCCTCGGCGCTGGCGAACATGAACGATTTCGTCACCGCTATGCACGAGAAGTCTGGCCTGCTCGAGGAGATTCCGAACGGCGTCAGCGTCGCCGAGGCCGAGTTCGAGGTTCTCGAGTACATCCAGCGCTTTGTGCCCCTCGAAGGCAAGGCGCCGCTGGCGGGCAACACGATCGGCACCGACCGGATGTTCCTTGCCAAGTACATGCCTCGCGTCGATCGGTGGCTTCACTACCGCAACGTCGACGTCTCGAGTGTCAAGGAGCTCGCCAGACGCTGGTACCCGCGTGCCTACATCCACGCGCCGGCGAAGGATGGCGGTCACCGCGCCCTCGCCGACATCAGCGAGTCGCTGCGCGAGCTTGCCTACTACCGCAGCGTCGTGTTCGTTCCGGAGCCGGGTCCGACCAGCGATGAGGCCAAGCAGGCAGCGGCTGCCGCCGTGTCGGCGTTCGCCTCCGGCGTGTGAGAGAATCTTTTGGTTGCGCACTCCGGTGCGCACATGGTGGGTATAGCTCAGTTGGTAGAGCACCTGGTTGTGGTCCAGGGGGTCGCGGGTTCAAGTCCCGTTACTCACCCCAAGTAGCCCTACCTCGGTGAAGCGAGGGGAGCGGCCGGCACGGCGCCACGCGGTGTTGTCGCCCGCATGCGAGCGGTGTCGAACAGCGGCAGCGTGATGTGGACGAGGGGTCCGATGGTCGCCGCGAACAGCACGGTGCCAAGACCGACCGTGCCGCCCAGAAGCCACCCGATGACGAGCACTGTCAGCTCGACGCTGGCGCGAGCTGCCCAGATCGGCATCCCGAACCGGCTGCGCAGACCCGTCATGAGTCCGTCGCGAGGGCCCGGCCCGAAGCGGGCACCGATGTAGAGCCCCGAGGCGATGGCAACCAGCAGGATGCCTCCCACAAGCACAGCGAGCTGAGCGACGAATCCACTGATCGGTGGCAGTACCCAGAGGGTCACCTGCATGGCGGTGCCAACGGTCAGGATGTTGGCGAGGGTGCCGATTCCGGGGCGCTGGCGAAGCGGAATCCACACCAGCAGAATCGCGAGGCCGAGGATGTTCGTCATCCATCCGACGCCGATGCCCGTCCTGATCGACAAGCCCTCGGCCAGCACGGTCCAGGGGTCGACGCCCAGACCAGCATCCACGGTCAGCGCAGCTCCGACACCGTAGAGGGGGAGCCCGATGAGAAGTTGCAGGATGCGGCGAGGCATGGCACCATCCAAGACCAGAAGTGGACTGATGTGACCAGTCCAATTAGGAAGGAGTGGCCATGGAGTCGCGAATGTCTGCGCGTTCGCTGACGCTTGCTCTGGGCGGATGGCGCACCCGTGAACCGGCGTATGAGGCCCTCGCTGACGGCATCCGTCTGCTTTGCTTGGACAACCGCATCGCGCCGCGGACTGCGCTTCCGGCGGAGCGCGAACTGGCATCCGCTCTTCGGGTCAGCCGTAGCACCGTGTCGATGGCTTATCAGAGCCTTCGTGACTCCGGTCACATCAGCAGCCTGCGCGGTTCGGGAAGCGTCACTCTCCCGCTCGGCCGCCGGGAGGTCGGGCGCGTGCTCGGAACGGCGGGCACCATCGACTTGCAGCAGGCGAGCCCGCCAGCATGGCCTGGCCTTGCCGGGCACATGGCGGAGGTTGCCGCCGATGCGGCGACGCTCGCCTCGCGGTCAGGGTACGACGTTCTCGGACGCGCTGAGCTGCGGGAAGCCATCGCTGAGCAGTTCCGCGCTCGTGGCCTGCCGACCGAGGCGCGCCAGGTCATGATCACCCCCGGCGCCCAAAGCGCAATCCATCTGCTGGCGAGCGTGCTCATCGGCCGCGGCGATCGCGTAGCGATCGAGACTCCCACGTATCCGCATGCGGCAGACGCGTTGCGGCGTGCGGGCGGGCGGCTCGTCGGCATCCCGGTGACGGCTGAAAGTGGATGGGATCTCGAGCGCGTCGAAGAGTCCTTCGCTCGTACCCGGCCCTCCCTCGCTTACCTCATGCCCGACTTTCAGAACCCGACGGGGCGCAGTATGTCGGCGCATGAGCGCGAGACCATCATGGTCGCGGCGAGTCGCTCGGGAACTCGGCTCGTGATCGATGAGACCACAGCCGACCTCGACATCGATCGTGGGGTTGATGACCGCGGCTTCCGTGGGACCGGCGAGTCCCTGGTCGTGCGCGTCGGGTCACTCGGCAAGACCGTATGGGGCGGCTTGCGGGTCGGATGGATCCGGACAGATCATGACCTCATCGACCGGCTTGTGCAGGAACGCCCGGCGTACGACCTCGGTACTCCCGAGTTCGAGCAGGCAGTGGCGACGGGGCTGATCCCGCGGCTGCCCGAGATCGCGCGCCATCGCGGTGAGTTCCTGCGCGAGGGACGGGATGCCCTCGTGTCAGCGCTCTCGGAGCTGCTGCCGGAGTGGCGCGTGCCCTCGGTTGATGGAGGAGTTGCCCTCTGGGTCGAACTGAACGCACCGTTGAGTTCGGCGCTGGTGCTCCAGGCTCGAGCGGCGGGCCTGCTCCTGTCGGCCGGTCCGAGGTTCGCGCCAGATGGCGGAAACGAACGGCACCTCCGCATCCCGTTCACCGCGCCGCCCAGCGACCTGCGCCGAGCTGTCGAGATTCTCGCGGACGTCTGGCCGGGGGTGCTTCGAGATGCTCCGCACGGTGTTCGGGATCTCTGGAGCTCACCGGTCTGAGCCGCCGGCCTCGGGTCAGATGTCAGGTCGACAACAGGAGCGCGTCGATGGCGTCATTCCGGTTCCCGAACTGTCCGAGCGCATGGAATCGCCGGTCGCTCGGATGGAAGCGCTTGACGGAGAAATGCTCGCCCTGGGCGTCTCGACCGACGCGCACGTGACCGATGGGGCCGCGGCCGGGATCGACAACGCGCCAAGCATCGATTCCGATCGGTATGAGCTGTATGCGTGATGCCTGCATCTGTGTCTCCCTCCGCGATCGAACATAGATCCGACCACCGACACGTCGCGGGGAACAGCAGTTCGCGGGAGACTGTTGTGTTCAGTGGCGCCGAGAACCCGGCGCCACAACAAGGAGAAATCATGCACACGTTCGTTCTCGCAGGCGGCTGCTTCTGGTGTCTCGACGCGGCTTACCGTGCTCTTCGCGGAGTGTCGTCGGTCGTTTCGGGCTATGTCGGCGGCACCGTCGAGAACCCCTCTTATGAGCTTGTCTGCACGGGCCGCACGGGGCACGCCGAGGCCGTCGCGGTCACCTTCGATCCCGACGTCATCTCGGACGACGTGATCCTGGATGCCTTTTTCACGATGCACGACCCGCGGCAGCTGAACCGACAGGGTAATGACGTCGGCACCCAGTACCGCAGCGCGATGTTTCCCGCCGACGACCACCAGCGGGAGCTCTTCGAGGCTGCGCGCGATCGCGCGGCCGAGTGGTGGGATGGCGGCATCGTCACCACGATCGAGCCCCTCGGTGAGTTCTACGCCGCGGAGGAGTATCACCAGGACTTCTTCGCGAAGAACCCCACGCAGGGGTACTGCCTGGCTGTCGCGGTCCCCAAGGTGAACAAGGTGCGGGCGCGCTTCTCGGAGTACGTCACGGCCTGAGGCATCCTCCCCAGCCGTCCTCGCGCGGCACCTGTCCACTCCTGAGCAGGGTCGTGCTCCACCGGGCGCGCTGGTCGGCGAGCCTGATCTCAGCGCTGGTACCCGACGGGCACTCGGGTACCAGCGCAGCCCGGAACGGGTCTGGGCGGGAAAGGGAGAAATGCAGGACACCATCACCGTTACGGGAAACGTCGCGGGAAACCCGGAGTTCAAGGTCACGGCAGGAGGGCTCGCCGTCGTGAACTTTCGGCTCGGGAGCGCGCAGCGGCGCCTCGACCGCTCGACGGGCACCTGGGTCGACGACGGCACGAACTGGTACAACGTCTCCGCTTTCCGGGGACTTGCCGAACACATCGCGGCTTCGGTCACGAAGGGCGAGCCGCTGGTGGTTACGGGCCGGCTACGTCTTCGCCCCTGGGAATCCGGAGGCAAGAAGGGAGTCAGCATCGACATCGATGCCGAAGCGGTCGGCCACGACCTGCGGTGGGGAACCACGTCCTACACGAAGCAGGCCACGGGGGCTAACGCGTCTGCTTCGCCGTCGAGCTCGGGCGAAGCTGAGGATGCCTGGGCGGCACCGGGCCTCGACAGCGCCGCCCCGGCTGTCCCGGTCGGTGGCGAGACACCGTTCTAGCCTCCCAGCGTGCAGTCGGCGGAGGGGCTCTAGACTCCTCTGCGTGTGCGCCGATCGACTGACAACCCGGCTCGTGCCGGCAAGATCTCGCCGAGCCGGCGGCATCGTCGGGCTGCTCGGAGCAGCCATCGTGGCCGGAGCACTCACGGGATGCACACCGGTTCTCACCCCGTCGCCGACCCCCACGGTGAGCATCACCCCGACACCAACCGAGACGACCTCTGCTGCACCGCAACAGGTGAGCGAGGCGACGACCGCGGATGAGGCGCTGCCATTCTTCGCCGACGTCGTCGCCGCCGTGTGGGCAACCGATCAGCGCTTCCAGGGACGCGCCTACATCGACGGCCTCACTCAGGCGGGGTTCGACAAGTCGGCGATGGAGGTCACCTACGACGAATCGACCGTCGGTAACCCTGCGGAGAGTATCCAGTTCTCGGTTCGGTGGGGCGAGGAGTGCCTTGTCGGACAAGTCGGCCCCTCGACAGGAGACCCGGTGACGGCTGTCATGCCCGGCTTGCAGACTGGTCGCTGTCTCGTCGGAGACACCCGACCCATCGATTGGTGAGGCGCGGGCTACGGGCAGGCGGCCCGTAGACTGGTCGAGCTATGGCTGAGTACATCTATCAGATGGTCCGCGCCCGTAAATCTGTGGGCGAGAAGCTGATCCTCGACGACGTGACGATGGCGTTCCTTCCGGGAGCGAAGATCGGAATGGTCGGCCCCAACGGTGCCGGAAAGTCGACGATCCTGAAGATCATGGCGGGCCTTGACACCCCGTCCAACGGAGAGGCGACGCTCACTCCGGGGTTCAGCGTCGGCATCCTCATGCAGGAGCCCGAGCTCGATGAGTCCAAGACGGTCCTCGAGAACATCCAGGACGGCATCGCCGTCAAGGCCAAGCTGGATCGGTTCAACGAGATCTCGGGCCTGATGAGCGACCCTGACGCTGACTTCGACAGCCTGCTGGCCGAGATGGGCACGCTGCAAGAAGAGATCGACGCGGCAGACGCGTGGGACCTCGATTCCCAACTCGACCAGGCCATGAACGCGCTGCGCACGCCCCCCGCAGATGCTCAGATCGCGCAGCTCTCGGGTGGTGAGAAGCGCCGTGTCGCACTCACGAAGCTCCTGCTGCAGAAGCCCGATCTTCTGCTGCTGGACGAGCCCACGAACCATCTCGACGCCGAGAGTGTGCTCTGGCTCGAACAGCACCTGCAGAAGTACTCGGGCGCGGTGATCGCCATCACGCACGACCGGTACTTCCTCGACAACGTTGCCGAGTGGATCGCCGAGGTCGACCGCGGCCGTCTCATCGGCTACGAGGGCAATTACTCGACGTACCTCGAGAAGAAGGCCGAGCGACTGGATGTCCAGGGCAAGAAGGACGCCAAGCTCGCCAAGCGCCTGAAGGAAGAGCTCGACTGGGTCCGCTCGAACGCGAAGGGGCGTCAGGCCAAGTCGAAGGCGCGTCTGGCCCGCTACGAAGAGATGGCCGCCGAGGCCGAGCGCACCCGCAAGCTCGACTTCGAAGAGATTCAGATTCCGCCGGGGCCGCGCCTGGGAAGCGTTGTCATCGAGGCCAAGAAGCTCAAGAAGGGTTTCGACGGTCGCTCGCTCATCGACGGACTGAGCTTCAGCCTTCCCCCGAACGGCATCGTCGGTGTCATCGGGCCCAACGGTGTGGGTAAGACGACGCTGTTCAAGACCATCGTCGGCCTCGAGCCTCTCGACGGCGGTGACTTGAAGATCGGCGAGACCGTCAAGATCAGCTATGTCGACCAGTCGCGCTCGAACATCGACCCCACCAAGACGCTCTGGGAGGTCGTGTCCGACGGGCTCGACATCATCACGGTGGGCAAGACGGAGATCCCCTCGCGCGCTTACGTGTCGAAGTTCGGCTTCAAGGGGCCTGACCAGCAGAAGAAGGCCGGAGTCCTCTCCGGTGGTGAGCGGAACCGCCTCAACCTGGCCCTCACCCTCAAGGAGGGCGGAAACCTCCTGCTGCTTGACGAGCCGACGAACGACCTCGATGTCGAGACACTCCAGTCTCTCGAGAACGCTCTGCTCGAGTTCCCGGGCTGCGCGGTGGTCATCACCCACGACCGGTGGTTTCTCGATCGCATCGCGACCCACATCCTCGCGTACGAAGGCACCGACGAGAAGCCGGATGCCTGGTACTGGTTCGAGGGCAACTTCGAGGCCTACGAGAAGAACAAGCTCGAGCGTCTGGGACCGGATGCGCTGAACCGTGCCAGCTCCACCTACCGCAAGCTCACCCGCGACTGACTCTGCGATGACGGACACGGATGCGCCGGAGGCGGAGCTCGGATCCACCTGCCGATTCACCTGCGCTGGGGCGACCTCGACGCGTTCAATCACGTCAACAACACGTCGATGCTCAAGCTGCTTGAGGAGGCGCGGGTTCGCGCGTTCTGGCGGCCCGGCGTCGGCGAGATCGCACCACCGACCGCCGTCATGGACTCGAGTCTGCACGCGGGCGTCCTCACGCTGATCGCCCGGCAGGAGATCGAGTATCTGCTTCCCGTTCCCTACCAGCGGCATCCGCTCGACGTGCAGCTGTGGTTTGGCCGGCTCGGCGGTTCCAGCATCGACGTGTGCTACGAGGTATGCAGCCCGCGCGAGACTGCCGGCGAGAGCGGTCAGCAGGTCTACGCGCGCGCGACGACAGTCGTCGTCAAGGTGGATGCCGAAACCGGCAGGCCTTTGCGTCTCAGTGACGTTGAGCGCGATGCGTGGTCACCCTTCGTCGGCGAGCCGCTGCGGTACGGCCACCGCCGCTGATCCGATCAGTCTCGATCCCGAGGTACGCGGATCGTGATCTCCTGCGCGACGCTGGCGACAAGTGTTCCGTCGGAGGAATAGATCCTTCCGTTGGAGAGCCCGCGGCCGCCGCGAGCGCTGGGGGACTCCTGAACGTAGAGCAGCCAATCGTCGACTCGCGCGAACCGGTGCCACCACATGGCGTGGTCAAGACTGGCGACCTTCAGCCCCGGTGTCGACCAAGCGACGCCGTGGGCGCGAAGCACGGATTCCTGGATCGTCATATCGCTCAGGTAGGCCAGTGCAGCGCGGTGGAGCGCCGGGTCGTCTGGCAAGGAACGCCGGGTTCGGACCCATACCGCTTGGTGGGGAACATGCTCGCCATCCACGCGCAGATAGATCGGGCCGGGAACGTGTCGCACCTCGAGCGGCCGGTCGGTGAACATGCGCTTGTTCCTCGGATGCAGACCGACCAGGTGTTCTTCGAGGTCGGGGAGTTCATCGGCGCGTGGGATGTCCGCGGGCATCGGCGTCGCGTGTTCGAGGCCCGGACCCTCATCCTGAAAGGACGAGATCATCGAGAAGATCGGAACTCCGTCCTGGTATGCCTGCGTTCGCCGGGTCGAGAACGATCGCCCGTCGTGAATTCGGTCGACCGCGAAGGTGATTCCTGCCGACGAGTCACCCGGGCGCAGAAAGTACCCGTGCATCGAGTGGACGACTCGTCCGGGCGGCAGCGTGTGGGATGCCGCCACGATCGACTGCGCGAGTACCTGGCCGCCGTACACCCGCCCGAGGGGCATGGATTGGGAAACGCCGGTGAAGATGTCCTCGGTCGTTCGTGCCCCGTTGGAAGAAAGCGTGAGAACGGCCAGAAGCGAGGCGACCGGATCAGCTTCCACGACCTCGCCGTGAGGGTTCGGGGCGTCGTTGGTCATCGGGTCTCCCAGGGGTGCTGGTGTGGCCGCGAACGCGGCTCGTGTTCCGCTTGGTAGTTTAGGTCGGATGCCGACGCCCCTGAATCTCGCCGATGCCGCGACCGCCGTGGACGCGCAGACCTTCGCCTCGCGCGCAGCGCGCGTTGGAGACGGTGCTGTGCGGTTGCGGGCAAGCAGCGGCATCCTCGTCATGACCTGCGCACCGATCGCGCCGCGCGGCATCCTGGATACGGCGCCGACCATCCTTGGAGTTCGCGTTCTCGCCGCCGACCCGGAACTCGCGTGCGACCTCGTCGTCGACGGCGCATCTCTGCGGGCGCACGGCGCAACAGTCGAGCTGCCCGACGCGGGCGTGCGCGCGGCCTGGGCCGGTATCTCCCCGCCGGTGTCGGGCTGGACAGTGAGCGCTGAGATCGCATCGTCCGACCTTGTGGGGGCTGCTCGTCGCGGTATGGAGGAAGTCGCGACCACTGTCCCGACGGACGCCGGCGAGGATGTGGTGCGTCAGATTCGTGCAGCGGTGTGGGGGGCGCCGGATGGCTCTCTCGGCGGTATACCGCGGGGTGTTGGTTTCGTCGCTCAGGTGCTCGGCTTTCTGGGGCAGGATGTCGAAGCCGTGCCGATACGTGAGTCCGGCGCATGGCTACGGTTGTCGCTTCGCCGCGGGCACGTTCTGGTGCGCAGACCGGCGGTGAATGCCCGCAACATGGGTGCCGGACCCGCGAGCGGTTGAACGCCGCCGACATCGGATGCTTGACCGCGAAATCGCCGTACCCCTACGGTGACGGAATCGCGACTGCACCGATTACCTTCACGGCACCCGAGGGCAAGGGGTTGGCAGCCGGCACGCTGGGCTTGTGGGGATCGACCGTCATCGGGTTGGCATCGACGGCGCCGGTGTACTCGCTGGTTGCAACGCTCGGGTTCATCGTCATCGCGGTGGGTGCGCAGGCGCCGATCATCTTCG
>Ga0209066_10001928_pt1 | contig 26437 bp, 11 predicted proteins | sample All_14_2_FD_187198 | JGI IMG/M metagenome (GOLD analysis project Ga0209066, IMG submission 187198) | Freshwater microbial communities in response to fracking from Pennsylvania, USA - Allegheny Zone_MetaG_DW_15 (SPAdes) (version 2) ...
CCGCTTCTCCGCCGAGGTTTACGAGAGCGGCGCCGCCGCCTCGGCCGCGCTGCTGGCCCTGGCCGGGCGCGGCCTTAAGGTCGGCCTGGGCGGCTCGATGACCGTGGCCTCCCTGAACCTGCCTGAAGCCCTGGCGGCGGCCGGCAACACCATCGTTACGCATAAGCCCGGCATGAACCCCGAGCAGAAGCGCGCCGTGTGGCTGGAGGCGCAGGCCAGCGATCTTTATCTCGCCTCGCCGCAGGCGGTAACGGCGGACGGCAAACTGGTTTTTCTCGACGCCAATGGCAACAGGGGGGCGGCCGTGATCTACGGGCCGCGCCGCATAGTGCTGCTGGCAGGGGTGAACAAGCTGGTCAGCGACCAGGAGGAGGGGCTTTGGCGCGCCCGCAACGTGGCCGCCATCGCCAATAATATCCGCCTGGGTAAGGACAATCCCTGCGTAAAAGCCGGCCGCTGCGTGGACTGCGCCGCTCCCGGCCGCATCTGCAACCAGGTCACCCTGCTCTGGAAAAAGCCCTCGGCCAGCGATATCCTCGTGATGCTGGTCAACGAGAACCTCGGCTATTGACCTGCCCCGCGGCCAGTCTTCGCGGGCGGGTTAGCGTTTGTCTGTATATTAGAGTACAAGTATCCGGAATCACCTTACCGCGGCCGCCTTTATTATCTATAATATAGGCTGGGATGAAGAAACTTGCGGTTTTCCTGGCTTTTTTCGCGTTTTTAAGGGGGGGGGCGCAAGCCTTGGTCCCCTCTAATCCCCATTTCGATTACAATAACTCCAATTCCGTCAGCGTTTCCTGGACCGGGACAGCCGGGGATAACTTCTGGGCCGTCTTCAGCGACGACGAATTCTTCGACACCTGGATTTCGAGCGAGGCCCTGCCGGACACTTTCTCGAAGGTCTATACCGGCCTGAAAGCAAATACCACTTACCATTTCAAGATCAAGTTCGCCAACGAGGACGACCTGTCCTATACCGCCCCCATTTCTTCCGCCATAGCCGCCGTGCCGCCGGGCCAGGTCTTTTTCCCCGAAGTCTATCACTCCAGCGTCAGCGCGCAATGGAGCACGCTCGAAAACTCGCCCATCTCCGAGTACCAGGCCGAAACCGACATAGACCCCGCCTTCATGCTGAGCATGTCTTTCTCCAGCGGCGCAGTGTCGCAGGCCATGTTCGACGGCTTTACCCCGGACACCACGGTTTACCTGCGCGTGCGGACCTTCGGCCTCGTCGGCGCCGACAGCCCTTATTCTACCGCGAACTCCACCATTACCCGGGCCTACCAGCCCGGCAGCGAGGCCTACGCGCTGGTCTCTTCCACCGGCCTGTCCGTTTTTTGGGACAGCAACGGCAACCCGGGCTGGACCAGGTACGAACTGACCGTTTCCACCGAGGAGGGGTTCGTCTCCGTAAATTACTCTACCGCCCTGCCGGCTAATTATTACGAGGCCGCCGGCCTGTTGCCCAATACCACCTATTATTTCAAGGCGCTGGCCGTGAACGGCGCCGGCATCCGCACCGCGGCTACCGTCTTCGGGGCCACGATGACCTACGCCGCGGTCCCGGCCGGGAACCCGCCCGAACTATACGACGAGGACGCCGTCTCGGTGCAGACGCGGTGGTCCGCCAACGACAATCCGGGTTCTACCCAATACTACGTGCAGGCCAGCACCGCCGCTAATTTTACAGGGCTCGACTACGGCCCCGGCACCTGGGCCGCCGGCAGCGCGCGCGGAGTTAACGGCCTGGACTCCGGCCTCCTATATTATTTCCGCGTCAGGGCCCGCGACGCCCTGGGCCGGCCCAGCCCCTGGCTGGAACTCGGCTCCAGGGCCACGCAGGCCGGCGTTGATACCACTCCCCCGTCGGTAACCGACCAGCAGGGGGGGGACACGGCCTGGCGGGGAGCCGTCAGCGGAACCTACGATGTTGATTTCTCGGACCTGGGCACCGGGCTGGACAAGTTCCAGGTCAAGGTCACCACGGGGCCGGCCTTCAGCGGCACGGTGGTCGCCGACTGGACCGACGCGGTTACCGGGATCAATTCCGACAGTTACCTCTCCGACTGGACGCTGCCGGCGGCCGTGTTCGCGGCTATAGACGAGAACGTCCCCAGTTATGTTTCCGTCAGGGTTTACGACCTGGCCTCCCCGGCCAACTTCACGGTGAAGGAAGACGCTTTCTACGTGCTGCGCGACACTACCCCGCCTACCATAACCAATAACGCGGTTTCCCCGGCGGGTTGGCTGGCGGCCGACCCGGGCGCCGTTTTCGACGTGGATTTCGTCGACTCGCTGGCGGGCCTGGCCTCGGCCAGCTACAGCGCGGGCTCAACGCCCGGCCTGGCCGGCGGGGATATCCTGGGCTGGACCGCCGTGCCCGGCTTCGCGGCCGGCCCGGCGCATACCGCCCTCTGGGGCGTGAACTTTGCCGCGCTGCGCGACGGGGGGACCAACTATATCAGCGTGCGGGCCGTGGACGGAGCCGGCAACCAGCGCGTGCTGGCCGACGTGTTCAGGATCCTCAAAAATACCGTGGGCCCGGCCGTCAACTTAACGGCGCCCTCCTCCGCTTATGTGTCTACCGTGACGCTGATAACCGGCGCCGCCGCGCCCATGACGGAGACAGACCCCGTGGCAGGCGTGGAGGTGTCGCTGCAGGAACTCTCCAGCCCCAACTCCTACTATTTCGACGGGGCGGCTTTCGCCTCGGCCTCCGCGGTCTGGCTGGCCGCCGGCGGCACCCTCTCCTGGTCCTACGACGCCTCCACCGCGCCCTTCGCGGCCGGCGTGCAGTACCGGGCCGCGGCCCGCGCCCGCGACACCGACGGTTTGCTCACGGCGCAGCCTTACCCCAACTCCTCTTTCCGCCTCGACCAGGTCAAGCCGACCCTGCATGTTTCCACCCCGGTGGCCGATTCCCCGGTCTACGCTTTCGACGCGGTGGAGGGCACCGCGGCCGACGCCGGCGGCGCCGGTCTGGGCGCCGTGGAGATCTATGTACGCCGGGCGCTGGACGGGAAATGGTGGAACTTCGTCTCCGGAGCCTGGAGCGACGTGGCGGTGGCCAGCGCCACGCCGGCGGCCGCCTCCTGGACTTACACCCCGGCGGCCGGCCTGCGCGGCGCGCTGGCCCACGACCAGCAATATTTCATCGCGGCGGTGGCAAAAGACGCCGCCGCGCCCGCCAATACCTCCGGCCTGGGCCTGACCGGGTCCACGATAACATGGAAGGACACGCTGGCCCCGGAGGCCGTGACGGCCTTCGCGCCGTCCACGGGCTCGGCGCCGGGCAGGGTGGACGTGGCCTGGACCTTCCCCGGCGACGACGGCGGCGCGCTGGCGCTGACCTACGGGCGCTTCGCCGTGCAGTATTCCACTTTCGCCGGGGCCGTTTTCAGCACGCAGACGGCGCAGGTTATGATCTCTACCGCCATGGTCCCCGCCGGGGCCCAGCTTTCCTACACGGTGGCCGGCCTGGCCCCCGAGACCACCTACTACCTGCGCCTGTGGGTGCAGGACGACGCCGAGTTCTGGTCGGCGCCTTCGCCGCTGGCCTCCACGCTGTCGGGCGACCGCCTGAACGACACCATCTCCGGCTCCGTGCGCACGCCCGCCGGCGCCGGCGTTACCGGGGTGATGGTGGACGCCCTCACCAACACGGGCGCCGTGGCGGCCTCGGCCTACACCCTGGACGACGGGCTGGGCTCTTTCTCGCTGACGCCGCTGCCCGACGGCATTTACCGCGTGCGCGCCACCTGGCTGCAGGACGGCTTCTCCAACTCCATCGCCAAGGACCAGATCCCGATGGGTTACGCGGACACCAATTTCCTGCTGTCGCTGTCCTACGACCTGGCCAGCGTTTCGGGCTCGCTGCCTGCCGCCGCTCCGTCCGGCCTGCGGCCCTCCTCTGCGGGGGGGCGGGCGCAGCTGTGGCGCGGCGCCAGCCTGCTGGCCACCGCGGCCGCCGATCCCGCCGGGCGTTTCGTGATAAACAACCTGATCCCGGGCCCGTACACCCTGCGCGTCAGCGCCGACGGCGCGTCTTGGAAAACCCTGGAGATCTCCCTGGCGCCGGGCCAGGAATTGCGGCTGCAGCCGCTGGGGGCCCTGGCGGACAAGGCCGGCACCTATGTCTATCCCAATCCCGCTTCCAGCCACGCCGTCTTCCGCGTGGCCACGGCTATTTACCCGGTAAAAATAAAACTATCCATCTTCTCTCTCGACGGCACGCTGGTGAAAACCTCCGAGTACGGCGAGGCCGGCTGGACATACACGGATGATACCGTGGACGTCTACAAATACCAATGGGACTTCCCCGGCAGCCGGCCGGCCAGCGGCGTCTATTTCTGCACGGTGAAGCTGAAGGATGAGCTCGGAGGCGGCGACGAGACCCTGACCCGGAAATTCGCGGTGATAAGGTGAGAACGCTATGAAGATAAAACTGGCCCTGATCTGCTGCCTGCTGCTGCCTGCCGCCGCCCGCGCGGCCAACATAACCGGCACCGGCGCCTCGGTGCACGATTCCGCCGGCGCGGTCCGCACCACCTTCTCCAACGCCGAAACCATAACGCTGCGTCAGAGCGTGAATATCGCCGAGACCAGCAATACCGGGGACAGCGTGGACTTCACCTTCGAGATCCTCAACGCGGCCGGCGCCGCCGTGTTCACCCACGCCGGCAACTCCGCGCCGGGCACGCAGGGCGGGGCGCAGACGCAGCTGGCCGGCATCTCCATAAACTCCTTCTACACCTCGCCGGGTAACTATACCTTTCGGGCCAAGGCCACGCTCGACTCCGAGACCGTCACGCAGACGGCCGCCTTCCTGATCTCCAGCCCCAACATCACGCTGATCTACCCGCCCAACGGCGCGCGCGGCCTGTCCGACAACCCGCTCACCTTCCGCTGGACCGCCAGCGGGGCCAGCCGCTACCGGGTCACGGTGGCAGACAACGCCAGCCTCTACAACGAGCTGCACTCGGCGGTGAACGCCGGCGAGAGTTCTTATTCCTACCCCGCGGACCCGTCGGAGCCCAGGGAGCGGCTGGTGCCCGACCAGGTCTACTACTGGAAGGTGGAAGGCCTGGACGCCAGCAACAACAAGATCTCCGAGAGCAACGTCTACACCTTCTCGCTCAAAGGCCAGGCTTCCTCCACCACCCGCAACGTGGCCGTCACCCTGCTGGAGATCACCACCCCGGCCCTGGATTTCGAGAAGCCGATCAGTTTCAAAGCGGTGCTCTACAACAGCGGCTCGGCCACCGAGTCCAACATCTCGGTGAAGATGTCGCTGGGCGGCCTGTCGGCCCAGGACTCGCCCAAACAGGTGATGACCATAGGCCCCGGCGAGCAGGTGCCGCTGACCTTTACCGCCTTCATGCCGGCCGGCCAGGAGCAGGGCCTGGCCGCGGTCTGCGCTGACCTGTTCGACGATAACATGCCGGACAACTGCAAGACCAAATTGATCGCCAAGGACGCCGGCGCCGCTACGGCCACGGGCGCCGGCCGCAAGCTTACCTACGACGAGATGTTCCAGGCCATCCTGGCTCGCCTGGGGCCCGAGGCCGCCAAGGCCCTCGAGGGCTACACGTTCGAGAGCCTCTCTTGCGCCAACTGCTCGCAGGACGAGCTGGCGCTCATCATCGCCGCGCTGATCAGCGGCGAGGCGCAGCTCATAGGCGCCTCGGTTACCGAGACGGGCGGCGCTGAGACCGCCCTGGGCGCCAACACCTCCGCCGCGGCGGACGCGGGTTCGGACTCCGGCGGCGAGGAGGCCGTGCCCGAGGAGACCTCGCTGGACCTGTCCCCGCTCAAGGACGACATCCCCGGCGAGTGGAGCGGCTTTACCGAGGCGCGCGGCAAGGAAGCCGCTACTTTCGTGATCCGGAGCAAGAAGGAATGGCGCAAGCATTGGAAGACCCTCTCCAACGAGGAAGAGCCGGACGTGGACTTCGGCGACTCCATGATAATAGGCGTCATCTCGGGCTCGCTCGACCGGGCCGCCGCGGTGCGGCTGCTGGGCAGCAGGAAGACCGACGAAGGCACGGCTTTCGACTACTACCAGATAGAGACCCCGCGCGGCGCGGCCGCGCCCAAGGCGGCTTATATTTTCCGCGTCTATCCGCGCACTAACGACAAGGTTTCGTTCTCGCGGGTGGACGTGAGGAAGTGACCGTGGCGGGAAAGATCTTAAGTTAACTAAACGGAGGAGTCATGACGAAAACAATGAAAATGGCGGCGGCCTTCGCCGCGGCGGGGGTTCTGGCGGCGCTGGCGCAGCCGGCCCTTTGCGCGCCCCGCGTGGCCGCGGTGGCGGTCTACATAGCGGGCGACGTGCAGGTGAAGCGCACCGGCGACTCGGCCTTCGCCGAGCTGAAGGTCAACGACATGCTGTACGCCGGCGACAACATCAAGACCGGGCCGGGCAGCCGCGCCGGCATAGTGACCAAGGGCGGCGCCGAGGTGAAACTCAACGAGAATTCCACCTTCGAGCTCGAGTCATCCGGCAAGGTGCGGGACCTCATCAAGCTCTCCGTGGGCCAGCTCTGGACCCGCATGCTGCACAAGATGGCCAAGATCAACGTGCGCACTCCGTCTGCCGTCTGCGCCGTGCGCGGCACCGAGGCCGACATCGAGCAGCGCAGCCTGCTGACCGTGAAGGTGTACGAGGGCCACGTGGACGTGCAGAACTCGCTGGGCAAGCAGTCCCTGCGGGCCGGCCAGATGACCACCGTGGCCGGCGCCAACGCCGCCCCCGAGGCCGCCAAGAAGATGTCCGGCCAGGACGCCGGCAAGTGGCAGGACGAGATCAAGGTGAGCGACTATAAGAAGTTCATCAGCCTGCTCGAGGAGAGCGCGGCCGGCGGCAAGGACCTGAAGACGTCGGTCAAGATGCCGGACGGCTCGGTGAAACAGATAGAGGGTTCGCTGAAGAAGAAGTAAGCCGGTCACGCCCGGCGGAGGAACTGTTTATGAGACCTGGAATCATCCTGGGAGTACTGCTGCTGGCGCAGGCGGCGCCGCTGCGCGCCGCCGGCAGCTCCGCGGCGCAGTTCCTCAGCCTGGGCTTCGGCGCCCGGGCGCTCGGCATGGGCGAGGCCTATACGGCGGTGTCCGACGACATCTCCGGCGTGTACTACAACCCGGCCGGGCTGGCCTCCGGGGGGGAGGGCAGGGAACTCGCGTTCTCGCACGCCTTCCACCTGGAGGACACCGCGGTCTCGCAGGCCGCTTATATGCGGCGGCCCTTCGCCGCGGCGGTCACCTATTTCTCGGCGGGGGAACTGGAGGGGCGCGACGCCGCCGGCGGTCTGACCGGGAATTTCACCGCCCGGGACGTGGCGGCGCAGCTGTCGCGCGGTTTCAAGCTGGGCCCGCTCGACGCCGGCCTCACCGGCCGCGTGATCAGCCAGCGCATCCGCTCCAGCGGGGCCACTTCTTTCGCGGCCGACGCCGGGCTGCTGTATCGCTTCGCCGGCACGCCTTATTCGCTGGGGGCGGCGGTGACCAATTTCGGCACCAGGGTTAAGTTCGAGGAAGAGAGTTTCCCGCTGCCGCTCAAGTTCAAGGCCGGCGCGGCCGCCGCTTTTGCCGGCGCGCGCCTGCTGCTGGCCGTCGACGCGGAGCTGCCGGCCGACGGCCCGGCGTTGGCCCGGCTCGGGGCGGAATACACCGGGCTGGAGGGCATAGCGCTGCGCCTAGGCTGGCGCACCGCGGCCTCCGGGCAGAGGGACGCCATACTGGGCAGGGGTTTCGATGAGGCTTCCGGCACGGCCGGCCTGTACGGCTTTTTCGCCGGCGCGGGCTTCTCGTACGCCGGCTTCAGCCTGGATTACGCCCTGCTGCCTTACGGCGACCTGGGCACGGCGCACCGGTTCGCGGTAGGCCTGAAGTTCTAGCGGTCCGCCAGGGTTGAAATAAGCGCGGGGCCCCTCGACGGGCGCCGCGGATATTTGAACCTTTGCATTGCGTGATATTCACGGAGGCAGTCTTATGAAGAAGCTTATACTCGCCATCGCCATTTTCCTGGGGGCCTCGCCCCTCTGGGCCGAGCTCATGACCTACCAGGGCCGGCTCAAGGAATCAAATATCCCTGTCACGGGAAACCGGCTTTTCACCTTCGAGTTCTGCGACGCCGAAGACGGTTCCGGGCTCTGCCTGGTCGCCCCCGGCACGCCGGCGAACTTCGCCGTGGTCAACGGCCTGTTCAGGTCCACCATAACCATCCCCTCCAGCGCCGACCTGTCCGTAGGCGCGTGGTACCTGCGCGTCACTGTGGGGTCGTCCATCCTTACGCCCCTGGAGCGCCTCACTGCCGTGCCGTACTCCGTCTTCGCGTCCTCGGCCGGTTACGCCGCCTACGCCGCAGGGGCGGTGCTGAAGGCCGGGGATACCATGACCGGGCAGCTCACCGTCTCCGGTTCCACCTTCACCGTGATAGGTCCCGACGGTAACGCCAACGGCGGCCTGATGTGGGTCTCTACCAGCGCGGTCACGCCGGCGCTGTATGTTTCCACTTCCGGCCGCGTGGGCGTCGGCACCGCCGCTCCGGGGCACCCCTTGCATATCGTGAATAATTCCGGACAGGTTGCCATGCGCGTAGAGGGCGCCAATGCGACAGCCACCAGTATTTACGTCGAGTCCAAGAGCGGCGGCAAGCCCGCGCACGGTTATGTCAGGGGCGGATACTTGAAAGCAATGACCTCCGTAGACGCTTCCGGCAGTTTCCAGATAGAAGTCGGCCCCGACCCGCGGCTGACGATCACGCCCGCTGGTTTTACCGGCATAGGCACCGAAACGCCGAATTACCAACTGCATGTTTCCAGCGCGGCGGGCGAAGCCGGGACCATCATGGCCGTGTCCACCGGCGCCAGCAACCTCTTCTGGGTGGAGGGCGACGGCGCGCATGCCGCCAGGTTCTACGGCGACGGCTCCGGCCTGACCGGCGTGACCGGCGCCACTGGCACCGATCCGAACGCCCTGCAGCTTACCGGCGGCACCCTGACCGGCCCGCTGCATATCCTTTCGGACGACCTCGCCAACGACACCTCGGATTTCATCACCACCGGCTTGGTTATTTCCACCGGCGGCGCCATTCAGACCACCGGCCTGGGCTACGGCTCGGCCGTCGGCAATGCCCGCGGCAAGGGCGCCGTGGACCTGCAGACCTACCGCTCCCTGCCGGCCCAGGTGGCCAGCGGCATTTATTCTGTGCTTTCCGGCGGTTTCCTGAACAGGGCCGTCGGGTCCTACTCCTCAGTCGGCGGCGGTTACACAAATTCCGCAAACACCGGTTACGCTACGGTTGGCGGAGGCCTTGGCAATACGGCTTCCGGGCTGTACTCGGGGGTAGGCGGCGGCCAGAACAATACCGCCAGCGGCCAGGATTCTTTCGTGGCGGGCGGCAACGGCAATACGGCCAGCAATACCACCTCCGTAGTCGGCGGCGGCCAGAACCACCTTGTCAGCGGGGCTCAGTCGGGCGCTTTCAGCGGCTATTACAGCGACGTGAGCGGCAACAATAGTTTCGCCGGCGGCGGCTATCAGAACAAGGTTGCCGGGTCTTACAGCGCAGTCCTGGGCGGCATGGAGAACAGGGTGTCGGGGGATTATTCCGCGGCCGGCGGCGGAAAGTACAATGTCGTTTCCGGTTCCAACTCCGCGGTCTCCGGCGGCGGGTACAATACGGTGACCGGCACTTCGGCCGTGATAGCCGGCGGTGAATACAACGCCGCGTCAGGAATGTACTCCTCGGTCGGGGGCGGTCTTTCAAACACCGCTTCCAACACTTATTCTTACGTCGGCGGCGGTCAGGCTAATTCGGCCTCGGCCAACCACGCTGTAGTGGCGGGAGGACAGAGTAACGCCGCCATCAGCGCCCAGTCGGCCGTGGCGGGCGGAGCCGGCAACCGCGCCGAAGCGCAGTACGCTTTCGTGGGCGGCGGCAACGACAATCGCGCGACCGGGATGTACGCGACCGTGCCCGGCGGATATAACAACACGGCGAAAGCCAATTATTCCTTCGCGGCCGGCGGCCGGTCCAGTTCCACCGCGCAGGGCGCCTTCACCTGGCAGGACAGCGGCGGAGCGGCCATTAACCTCGTCAACGATGTCGCCGACCGCACCGTGTTCAAGAACCGCGGCGGTTTCCTGGTGACAGGTTCCACCAATACCTCGATGACAGGCACCCTGGACCGCGGCGTCTTCATCACCGGCAACGGCCTGGTCGGCGTTTCCACCGGAGCCCCGCAGGCCGCGCTGGACGTGGTGGCTACGGGCAATACGGTCAGCGATTACGCCCAGATCTGGCGCGATTCATCCGGCGTGGACCGGGCGAGCGTCACGGCCACCGGCGTCTTCTACGGCAACGGCTCCGGCTTGACCGGCGTGATCGCCAGCGATCCCAACGCCCTGCCCCTGGCCGGCGGCACGCTGGCCGGCGCGCTGAACATGAACGGCAATCCCCTGGCCGGCGTTTCCACTATTAACATTCTCAACGGCATCATAGCCATAGTCCCTGCCGGCACCGGCGGCAGCAACGCCAACTACGGCGTTTCCATCGGCTCCAATTCGTATAACAACTATTCCAGCGGCGTGGGCCTGGGCCGGGACTCATACGACAACCACACTTACGGCGTGGGCGTGGGCGCGGCCACTTACAACAATAACACCTACGGCGTGGGCGTGGGCTCAAACTCGACTGGCAATTACGATTCCGGCGTGGGTATGGGCCGGGACTCGTACGGCAACTATGACCACGGCACGGGCCTGGGCGCCGGCGCTAACGAGAACAGGGTTTACGGCCTGGGCGCGGGCTATAACGCTTCCGCTAACAGGAATTACGGCCTGGGCCTGGGCGCCTTCGCCTCCGGCAACGACGACTACGCGGTAGGCGTGGGCGCCTACTCGCAGAATACCGGCGGTTACGGCGCGGCGCTGGGCGCTTATTCCTACGCTTCTTCGTCGGCCACGGCGCTGGGCGCGCAGGCCAAGGCCAACGCCGAGCTAAGCATGGCGCTGGGCTACGGTACGGTCAACAACTCCACCGGTACCGCCAGTTTTGGCTCTTACGGTGTCAACGCTGCCTATTACCAGATAGGGGGCAGCACGGTTATAGCCATACTGCCTGGCATCGGGAGCATGGGGATAGGCGTAAATGCCGGAGCCTTGGAAACCCAGTCATACAATATCTACATCGGGTCCGGTTCCGGCCGGAACCACACTACCGGAACGAATAACACCATGCTGGGATATTTGTCCGGACAAAGCAACCTCGGAGGCTCCGGGAATACGTTCATTGGGTCCTTCGCTGGTTTGGACAATGTGAGCGGCGGACATAATATCGTCATCGGCTATTTACAGGACACGTCTGCCGGTAATTCCAGCTACGAGATGAACATCGGCGGCCTGCTTTTCGGCAATATGAACGAGAAAACCGTGGGCATCTCCACGCGCGCGCCGCAGGCCGCGCTGGACGTGGTGTCCACCGGCACCGCGTCCAATGTGTACGCGCAAATCTGGCGCGATTCTACCGGCCTTGTGGTCAGCTCTGTAAATTCGCAGGGCGTATTTTACGGCAACGGATCCGGCCTGACGGGCGTTACCGCCGCCGGCGCGGTGCAGAAGGCCGGAGACACCATGCAGGGCACGCTGGATATGGGCGGCAATTTCCTGGCTGGCGTCTCCACCATCACCATGCTCAACGGCAGCATCGCCATAGTGCCGCCCGGCACTGGGGGCAGCAACAACAACTACGGCGTCTCGATAGGTTCTAATTCGTACAACAATTACAACTCCGGCGTAGGCGTGGGATACAATACCTACGGCAACTCCTCCGGTGGTGTGGGGTTAGGCGTAAGCGCATACGGCAACAATAATGCCGGCGTCGGTGTAGGTTACGGCGCGGCGAATAACAACGACTACGCTGTGGGTTTAGGCGCCTATGCCAAGGATAACGCGCCTTATTCCACGTCGGTCGGCGCTTATTCGCAGAATAACAAGACTTACGGCGCCGCGCTGGGCGCTTATTCTTACGCGTCCTCTTCCGCCGCGGCTCTGGGTGCGTATGCCAAGGCTAACGCCGAACTCAGCCTGGCGCTGGGCTTCGGTACGGTGAACAACTCCACCGGTACCGCCAGCTTCGGCGGCTACGGCGTGAACGCCGCCTATTACCAGGTAAACGGCAGCACTATCCTGGCTATGCTGCCCGGCGTGGCCAGCCTGGGGGTGGGCGTAGAAGCCGGAAGAGTGAGCACGGCGACTCAAAACACCTTTGTCGGCGTCCAGGCGGGCTATGACAACACCGCGGGAGCCGGCAATTCTTTCCTGGGCTATCGGGCCGGCTACGCCAATACCACGGGCGCCGGTAATTCCTTCATGGGTAAGTCCGTGGCCTATAGCAATACTACGGGCTCGAATAATACGTTTCTGGGTTTCGAGTCCGCGCTCGCTAATACTACGGGCGGCAACAACTCGTACCTGGGTCACTCCGCCGGTTACAACAACCTGACCGGTAGCGCCAACGCCGCGTTCGGTTCCGGGGCCGGGCGGGGTATCAGCGGGCAGTCCTATTCCAGCTCCACCCTGGTCGGCTACCAGGCAGGGTACAACCTGAACGCTTCCGTCGGGAATATCCTGATAGGCTATAAGGCCGGGTATACCATCACCACCGGCACAGGCAATATCGTTATCGGCTACGATCAGGATGTGTACACGCCCACGGACAATAACGTTCTGAATATCGGCGGCGTGCTCTTTGGCGAGCTGCAGGACAAGACCATCGGCATTAATTCTTTCCTGCCGACTACGCCTGTAAAGCCCCAGGCGGCCCTGGACGTTATTTCCACCGGCACCGCGGCCAATGTGTACGCGCAGATCTGGCGCGATTCAGACGGGTTCGTGGTCAGTTCTGTCAGTGCCCAAGGCTTTTTTTACGGCGACGGCTCGGGCCTTCGCAACGTTACCGCGTACGGCGCGGTGCAGAGGGCCGGCGATAACATGACCGGCCAGCTGACCACGGCTTCCACTATTACCGTGCGGGGCGACGCCTTCTCCGTGGGCGACTCTACCTTCGTGGTGAAGGCCGGGCGCGTGGGCATTAACTGGATCACGCCCGAGGCCGCTCTGCAGGTCAGCGGGGGGGCGAAGTTCCTCTCCGACGCGGGCACCTCTTACATCCTCACCGCCGGTTCCTCGTCCCGCCCTGACATCTTCTTCGTCTCCAGCGGCGGCATCGTGGGGATGGGCGACTTCACCGGGGTCAGCGTGGATACCGCCGCCGCGGTGCAGATAGCCTCAAGGCTGACCGGCGCCAGCAACGGGCTGGAGGACACAAGGATGGGCCTTTTTGTAGAGAGCCATACCGACGGCTCGCTGGACTCTAGCGACCTGCTGGTCGGCGCCAACCTGGAGGCCACTTTGCGGGGGGCTGACGCGCCCAGCCTGGTCTCGGCGCTGCGCCTCAAGGTCAGGCGCGAGAACTCGCCCACCGGTAACGTGGACAGGGCCATGGGGCTATTCATCGACGACCTGCAGAACGAGGCCGGCGGAACTATAAACAATACCTACGGCATTTTTATCGGCGATCAGTCTTCCGGCTCGCAGAATAACGATCCGTACGCCCTGTTCTCCGTGGATCCCAACGCCCGGTCCTATTTCGCGGGCAGCGTGGGCATAGCCAGGTCCGTAATCGAGGCGCGCCTGGACGTGGCCGCGGCCGGCCTGGGGGCGGACTCCATGGGCCAGATCTGGCGCAACTTCGACGGCACCATAGTTTCTTCAGTAAGCGCCACCGGCGTGATGATGGCCAATCGCTTCGTGGGCGACGGCTCCGGCCTTATCAATGTCCCCGGCGTTCAGAAGACCGGTGACACCATGACCGGCGCTTTGCGGCTGCCGCAGGGAACGGACGCGGTGCCTTCACTTTCCTTCAGCGGGGATGAAAATACGGGCCTCTATAGCCCTGGCCAGGACCAGTTTGCCTTTGCCACCGCAGGCACTGAGCGCCTGCGCGTCACCGATGCCGGACGTGTGGGCATCGGGGTCGCTTTGCCGGCCGAGGCGCTGGATATCTCGGGCAGGGTACAGATCTCCACCAATGCCGGCGGCAACCCCGTTACCGACGGCCTGCTATCCACCGGCAGCGGCGGCATGATGTTCTACAGCAACGGCACCAAATATATGCATGTGGGGGCTAACGGCAACTACATCGGCATCGGCCCCAGCGCCAGTATACAGAGCGACGCCCAATCTCCTAAAGTGCAGGTGAAGGGCAGCATGAGCGTTGGGTCCGGCTATATTGCTTCCCACCCGCAGGCGGACAGTCTGGTGGTGCAGGCCCGCCTGGGCGTGGGTACGCCGACGCCCGACGCGGCGCTGAGCGTGGTGCAGTCCGACGTGGTTGCCTCCTCCTACACCGTGCACATTGGTACCTCGGCTTCCGCCTACCACCTGGTGGTAACCACCGGCGGCTGGGTTGGCCTTAATACCCGCCAGCCGCAGGCCCCGCTGCACCTTACCGCGGCCACGAAGGACGAGGGCATTGTGGTGGAGCATAACAGCGAGACTTCCGAAGGCTCCTACCTCGCGCTGGTCAAGGCGCGCGGCACGGCCAATTCGCAGACCGTAGTACAGTCCGGAGACAACCTGGGTGTGCTGGCTTTCGGCGGCTATAACGCCGCTCCCAACGACCCGTTCCCGACTGCCGCTGCGATAGTCGGCCGCGTGGACGGCGTGGCCAGCGTTTCTCCCGGTACGGATATGCCCGGCAGGCTGGAGTTCATGACAGCCTCCGACGGCACTACCGAGATGCAGACGCGCATGGTGATCAGGAACGACGGCAGCGTCGGTATCTCCGCGGGCACCCCGAAGGCCATGCTGGACATACGCTCCACTGCCACGGTGGCACAGATCTGGCGCGACGCCGGCGGCGTGGCCCGCGCCACCATGACGGCGTCCGGCGTGCTTTACGCTGTGGTGGACTCGGCGGTGCAGAAGACCGGGGACACTATGTCCGGCAACCTTTCTATAAACGTGAACCCGGCGATGTACGCCGCTGACTTCAATACCACCGGCATACGCATTTCCACGGCCGGCTCTATAACGACTATCGGGGCAGGCAACGGTATCTCTGGCCCCGGGGCGCGCGGCATGGGTGCGGTGGACCTGCAGACGGCCCGCGAGGTGTCCGGCCATGTTGCGCTGGGCGATTTCTCAACCCTCAGCGGCGGCGCTTTCAATACCGTGCTGGGTTCCAATACCGTGGTAGCCGGCGGCCGCTACAACATAGGGGCCGGTACTTCGGCCGTCATCTCCGGCGGCGAGGGCAACTACGTGGCCTCCTACTTCGGTACTATCGGAGGCGGTAAGGGCAACTCCGCGTACGGTAGCCACTCGGCGATCTTCTCCGGCTCGGACAACCTGGCCGAGGAAATGTTCGCCTTCGTGGGAAGCGGCTACGGCAACACCGCAAGTACGTCCTACTCTGTGGTGGCTGGCGGCTATAACAACGTGGCCGGCGTTTCCGGCGGAGACGGGGAAGGCTCTTTTATCGGCGGCGGCCGGAACAATACGGTGAACCAGAACTACGGCGCCATAGCCGGCGGCATGAATAACGCCGTGGGCGACTTCGCGGATTACGCCTTTATCGGCGGCGGTTACGAGAACGACGCCAACGGAACCCACTCGGCGGTAGCCGGGGGCTGGTGGAACGTGGCCAACGGCATGGACTCCTTCGTCGGCGGCGGTCTTGGAAATGTCGCGGCAGGCAGCTACTCTTCCGTGGTGGGCGGTAGCAGCAATACGGCCAAGGGAGACTATTCCTTCGCGGCCGGCTACAAGTCCAGTTCCACGGCGGCGGGCACGTTCACCTGGGCCGACAGCAAAGGCGTGGTGGTGGAGAATTCGGTGGCGGACCAGGTAATGTTCAAAGCCGCCGGCGGCTTCTGGGTTTCCACCGGTACCGCCTACGCCGACCCCGCGCTTTACGTCAGCAACACCAACAAGGTCGGGATAGGCACTAACGCCCCCGGCTTTAAGCTGCATGTGAAGGACTTGGCCGGGGGGGCTATCGCGGGCCTGACCAGTTCACCCAGTAGCACGGACGCCGGCGTTTATGGCTGGTCTAACAGCGCCGCGACCGCTATAAAAGGCGTGGCCAGCAGCGGTTACGCCGGCCGTTTCGAAGGCAACGTCTTCATTACGAACGACGGCGTTAACCCGGCCAACCCCGCCAAACTGCAGGTCAACGGCGACCTGGGGCTCGGAGACGGTACCCAGACCGGCAACGCTCCGGTAGTGATCTGGCTGACCGCCTCCACTCCGTTCGTGAGCGGCGACGTGGTGATCGCTTCCGGAAATAATCAGTTCGGCACAACAGTGGCGGCTTCTACTCCCACAGTTATCGGCGTGGCGATCAGCGCCGGAACCACGGCCCAGGTGGGCAAAATCGCGGTTGCCGGCGTAGTCGTCGCAAAGTGCATCGGCGGCGCTTTTGGACAGCATGCCGTCACTTCCGCCACCCCCGGAAGCGTGTCGGGCACAGGGTTCCCCAGCAGCGGCACCAGCGTGGGAATATTCCTTACCGACTGCGGAAACCCCAACGTCGGCCAGGCGAGACTGCTGCTGAAGTGATACATGAACGATACGATCAGGTTCTAAACCGGGAGGCGCGGATAGACGGGACGTAAACTCGGGGATTATTAATGAAAGCGCTCATCAGCGCGGCCGCCATGTTGGCATGCCTGTTTACCGTACAGGCGGCGGCCCAAAAAACAGCGGGAGACATAACCGTGCTCGGTGACGCGGCGGACTACTCGTCCGTCAGCGCGGGGCAGTCGCATGCCGGCGGCGCGGTGGTACAGGGGGGGCTGGCCGGCGCCGCCCATGATTCGTCTCACGACCTCAGCGGCGATGTAGTGCTCGAGTCCGGCTTCTACTCCAGGCTGGTTTCCTCGGCCGCCGTCCTGGACTACGCGGCGCAAGGGGTCAGCAGCTATACGCTGACCTGGACGGAGCAGAGCGGGCCGTATCCCGTGAACCCGCTTGGCACCACCTATGACCTCTTCGTCTCCACCTGGGCCGAGGCCGACCCGTACATGGTGACCTATTCCACCGACGAGCACGGCTACCCGGTGGAAAGCCTGGCCCCCAATACCAGCTACTACAACTTCCTGCTGGCCAACTACATGGAGGGCGACTATTCAGCCTACGCCTCTTCTACCGCCGTTACGCTGGCGGCAATTCCTTCCACCGGGGCCTTTACCCTGACGGACGCCGGGCATAGCACGCTCGGCCTGGTTTTCGACGCCTCCGGCAACCCGCCGCCGCTGCTCGGGGGGTGGGAAACCGCCGGGGGGCCGGGCGCCTTGCCCGCCCCGCGCTCCGGCGCCGCCGCGGTGGTTTACGGCTCCCACGTCTTCGTGAGCGGCGGCTTCGACGGTATTTATTATTCCAGCGCCGTTTTCCGGGCCGAGATCTACGCCGACGGCTCGCTGGGAGGCTGGAGCACGGCCGGCTATATGCCTGTCGGGCTTTACGGCCATCAGGCCATAGCCGCGCGCGGCCGCCTGTACATCCTGGGCGGTTCCGTTTCCGGGGAGGCGCGCAACGAGGTCTGGTCGGCCGACCTCTCTTCGGCGGGGGCACTGGGAGCCTGGCAGCCCGAGGCCTCCTTCACCGACGGAGTATATTTTCACGCTGCGGCGCTGGCGGGCAGCCGCATCTATGTGGCCGGCGGCTACAAGTCCGGAACCGGTGTCCTGGGCAGCCTGATCTATGCCGAGATCGGGCCCGACGGGACCTTGTCCGCCTGGCAGGTGGCTGCCAATCCTCTGCCCGCGCCCCGCTACGGCCACTCCCTGACGGCCATGGGGGGCCGCCTGCTGCTGGCCGGCGGCCGCGACGGGGCCGAGGCCAGGGCCGAAGTCTGGACCTATGACCCTGCCGGCGACAGCTGGACCCCTTATACCTCTTTGCCCTCGCCCCGCTACGGCCACGCCGCCGCCGCCCTGGAGAACAGGCTTTATGTCTTTGGCGGCAACAACGGTTACGGCCCGCAGCGGCATGTGTTCCACAGCAGCGTCCCCGCCGCCGGCACCGCGCCCTGGGAAGCCGGCCAGCCCATTCCGGTCGAGCGTCAGTTCTCCGCCCCGGTACTTGCCGGCCCGCGGCTCTACCTCTTCGGCGGTTCGCCAGGTTCCGCGGCTTCGGATTCGGTTTATTGGGCGGGGGCAGCGGGTACGGAGTACCAGGCGCAGGTGGCCCTGGACGCCGGGTTCACCGGGGCCAAGACTTCAGGCTGGTCAACCAGCCCGTCCTTCAGTTTCCCGGAATTGCAGCCGGCTGCCGTGTATTTCTACCGCGCCCGGGCCCGCAACTGGGCAGGCGTAGCCACCGTTTACTCCCAGACCGGTTCTACCTCCACCTACGCCGCCGTGCCGGGTACCGCTCCATGGACCAATGTCTGGGTGGCCTCGGCCACCGTCAACTGGACGGCCAACGGTAACCCGCCCGGATCCGACTATAGTTTGCTCTACTCTTCTTACCCGGATTATTCATACCCGTTAACGATCTCCGGCATCAGCTCGCTTTCTTACGCGCTGACCGGGCTGCAGCAGAGCACCACCTATTACGCCAAAGTGCGCCTGGCCGGCGGGGATTTCCTGTCGCGGTACGCCGACCTGCCGCCGGTGCGCACCGGTTTCGACCCGGCCCTCGACATCAGCAGTCCCACCATAGATGACCAGCAGGGAGACATTCCCGGCTGGCGGTCCACCAACACCTTCCTCTGCGACGTGAATTTCGTGGACGTGGGCGCGGCCGGCCTGGACCGGATAGAAGTGCGCGTTTCCACGCAGTTCGGAGATACGACCAGTTTCGTGGGGGCCTGGACCCCGTCCATCACGGCCATCAACCAGGATTCCTACTCAGCCAACTGGCCCCTGACGCAGCAGGTCTGGGAGACCATGCTCGACGGCGCTTCCAACTATGTCTCGGTGCGCGCCTATGACCGCTCCGGCAATTACAACGAGGAGCTGGACCTGTTCATGGTGCGTAAGGACAGCACGCCCCCGGCGATAGCGGTCGGTTACGCCGCCCCGCTGGCCTGGCTGACGGACAACCCCGGCCCCGTGACGGACCTGGACTTCGGCGACCCGCTGTCGGGCCTGGCCCGGGTGCAGTACAGCGTCAGCGCTTCCAAGAACTTCGCCGACGGCGCCGTGATCCCCTGGACGGACATCGCCGGGCTGACTGCCGGCGCCACCTGGTACCGCCCCGTGCTCGCTTACAACTTCAACGCGCTGGCCAACGCGACCTCCAACTATTTCAGTTTCAGGGCGGTAGACGTGGCCGGCTCCACCCGCACGCTTACCGACGCCTTCGGCATAGCCAAGAACGTCAGCGGCCCCGTCGTGACTATCTCCACACCCACCGCCCTGTTCCTGTCCACGTTCACGCGCGTGGCGGGCGACACGGCCGAAACCAACGCCCACCAGGTGAAGGGAACAGAGGTGTCCATCCGCGACCTTACCAGCCTGCTCTATTACAACGGAGTTGATTTCCTCTCCGGCTCGCAAGCCTGGCAGGACGCCCAGGATTTCCCAAGCAGCTTCACCATTATCTTCCAGAACCTGCCGCTGATAGGCGGCCGCCAATACCAGGTGGTGGCCCGGTCCTCCGACTCGGCCGGCGACTACTCGCAGCTGCTGGCCACCCATACTTTTACCTTCGACGCGGCCGCCCCGGCCGCGGCGGTGCTTTACCCGGCCGACGGCTCCACCGCGCCCTCCGTGGCCGCGGTCAGCGGCACGGCCGCCGACCCGCATTCCGGCATAGCCTCGGTGGACGTCGCGCTGCGCCGGCTCTCCGACGGCAAATGGTGGAAGAACTCCGTCTCCGAATGGGCCGACGCGCCCGAGCCGCTGCAGGCCGGCACCACGCCGTACTGGACCTGGAACTTCCAGCCTTACCTGCGCGACACCCTGGCGCACGGCGCCTCCTATTATGTCACCGTGCGCGCCTCCGACCTGGCCGTGCCGGTGAATACCGGCGCGTTCCACGCGTCCGGCTCCACTTTCACCTACGCCGACGCCACGCCGCCTCCGCCCACGTCCGGCCTGGTCGCCGCGCCAGGAGCTTTCAGCGGCGCCGTCGATCTGTCCTGGCCTTCCGCCGGAGACAACGCGGCTGGCGGCTACCTGCCGGGAGGCGTCTACAAGATCGCCTATTCCACCTATACCGGCGCGCCCGTCTCTACCGAGACGGCCCAGGTGGCCATCGCCACCGCCACGGTCACCGCCGGCACCACGCGCTACTGGACCCTGACCGGCCTGGACCCGGCCGCGGTCTACTATTTCACGCTCTGGACCGCCGACGACGCGCAGAACTGGTCCGCGGTCTCCAACGAAGCTTCGGCCCTGAGCGGGGCGCCCGACAGCGGCGCGCTCACCGGCCACGTCACCGACGCCGCCGCCCAGCCGCTCACCGGCGTGCTGGTGGAGGCCCGTTCCCCGGCGGGCGCGCTGGAGGGCAGCGATTATACGGACGCCTTCGGCGTCTACTCCATCCCCGGCGTGGACTCGCTCTACCTCACGCTGCGGGCGGTCTGGACCGCCCAGGACATAGAGAGCTCGGTCACCAAGGACAATGTGCCCAACGGCTCTTCCAACGTCAATTTCAGCCTGAGCGTCTCCTACCAGCTGGCCAGCATCCTCGGCGTGATCCCGTCGAACTACCTGCCGGCCGCCTCTGGCGCGCGGCCCGCCTCCGCGCGCTATACCACGCGCGAGACCCGTACCTCTTCCGGGGCCCAGCCTTTCGTGGAGATCTACAGCCGCGGCCGCCGCATAGGCGCGGCCTATACCGACGCGGCTGGCGCCTTCGAGATCCCGAACCTGCTGCCCGGCACCTACTCGCTGCGCGTTTTCAACGGCTCGGAATTCAGCCGGCTGGAGACGGTAAAGCTGGGCCCCGGCGAGCGGCTGGTCTTCTCGCCGCAGTGGGACCTGCTTAACAAGGCCGGCGTCTTCGCCTATCCCAACCCGGCCAGCACCGAGGTGCACTTCCACTTCCCGCAGCCGCCGGAGCTTTACGAGGCCGAGGCGCAGATCTTCGACGTGGCCGGGCGCCTGGTAAAGACCCTCTCCGCCCACGCGCCGGACCTGATGCAGCTTGGCGGCAGGCGCCTGACCTGGGACCTGGCCCGCGACGGCGTGGCCCCCGGAGTTTACCTGTACGTGCTGCGGGTCAAGGGGCTTTCCACAGGGCGCACGGAGAAGGTGGTAAAGAAGTTCGCGGTGGTGAGGTAGGCCGCCGCCGGCCGCGGGTAAATTAATATAATTTAAGGCTCAATAATGCGTAAACTTGCCGTACTCATACTTTTCTCCCTCGTCTGCCAGGCCCGGCCGCTGCTGGCGCAGGACGCCGCGAGCCTGCAGTTCACGGTCGCCGCGCCCGACCCGGTGATGGCCGGCGAGGAAGTGACGCTGCAGACGCTGGCCGTAAACAGCGGCGCCTCCGTGTGGGAGCGCGGCAGCTACTACTGGATAGGAGAGGTGTACGCCATAGAGGGGGAGGGCCGCCGCTTTCTCACCCAGACGGCTTCGGTGTCGCCGGCCGAGGACGTGAACCCCGGCGCGGCGCAGGGCGTGCAGCTGGCGTTCCGCGTGCCCGACAACCTGGCCGGGCGCCGCCTGCTCTACCGCGTATTCCTCATCAAAGACGGCCGCCGCATCCTCGAAACTGATTTCAAGGGCTTCCAGGTCATAGAAAAAGAGCTGCGCTACACCGTTCCGGAGGATTTCAAGATCGGCGGCGACGTGTCTTTCACCTACAAGAACAACAGCCGCGACGGCTGGGACCATCACCAGGGCATCACGTCGGCCAATTTGGTGGGCAAGATCCGCCAGTCCTCCTTCCTGTTCAACACCTACGTGGTGCATACCTATCACCGCCCGATCACGCCCACGATAGTGCTGCTCAACTATTACGCCCCCTGGGGCACCCTGAGCGTCGGCGACATCTCGCCCACCCTGACGCCGCTGTCGATGGACGGGCAGGGCATGCGCGGCGTCTCGTTCGAGCGGGCGAGGGGGAAATATTCCCTGCTCGCTCTCGTCGGGCGCATCGTGGCGCCAGAGGAGCCGGGCCCCGACAGCGGCGGCCGCTTCGCGCGCTACACCAGCGGCCTGAAAGCCGGCTGGCAGTTCCGCCCCAACCTAAAGGTGTCGGTGGACGCGGTCATGAGCCGCGACGACCTGCATTCCATCAACATCACCACTACGGCGCTGACCATCAAGCCGCAGCAGACCGTGGTCTACGGCCTCAACGCCGAGTGGAAGTTCCTGAAGGCGTTCTCCCTCAACAGCGATTACCAGATGAGCGCCTACAAGGCGGACATGGAAGCCTCCGGGGCCGCGGTGGGCGGCTCGGCCTGGAAGCAGGAGCTGAAATACCGCGCCGACCTGTTCACCGCGCGCGGCGCGCTCTCGCGCATCGACCCCAAGTTTTATTCCTTCGGCAGCCCGTCGGTGATCTCCGACCGGCAGGTGGTGGACGCCGAGCTGGGCCTCTTCCCGGCGGACTGGACCTCGTTCACCGTGGCCTACAACGCCTACACCGACAACCTCGACGCGGACCCGGCCAAGACCACCACGGACCAGGCCCAGACCACGCTGGGCAACATGCTGCGCATCCTGGGCAAGACGGTGGTGAACACCTCTATCATGACCAATACCGCCAAGGCCCAGACCGAGGGCGTGCAGGACAACCAGACCACCACGCTGAACCTCTCCGTGACCCAGCCGCTGGGCCGCCATACGCTGAGCGCCGGAGTGCAGCAGTCGTCTTTCAAGGATAACCTGGGCTTGTCTCACGACCTGGACAGTTCTCTGCTCTCGCTAAACGGCTCTTTCAAGATCAACCGGCGCCTGTCCCTGTCGACTGGCCTGGTCAGTTCCGCCACGAAGGACAAGGTGGATTCCTCCACCGGCAAGAACAACAGCCTCACCGCCAGCCTCTCCTACGCCATGCCGCGCCGCGGCATGGCGGTGCAGTGCTGGGCCACGCTGGCCTCGGCCGAGAACGACTCGCTCCTCACGCCGGCCGACAACAGTTCCCTCACGCTCAATGTGGAGACGGTCTGGCTGAAGAGCCAGAACTCCAGGTTCACGTTCGGCGTGGGCGGGGTCTCGCGCGCGGACAACCTCAACCCGGCCGCCGACGAGACCGTGCTCAACGTGATGACCAGGTACAATTACTCCTTCTGACCCGGCCCCGCCGGGACGTAAAAAAGGGCCGCTGCCGGCCCTTTTTTGTTTATTTAAGAGAGTGGGTCAGGAGCGGGCGCCGGCCTGTTTGCGGGCGCCTTTTTTGGTTTTGCGCGGCTCGGGCCGGGCGGCCTCGGGCATGGCTTCGTCCAGCGCTTTCAGGTATTCCGGCAGCTGCTCGTCGCCGGGCGAGAGCTGCAGCGCGCGCTGCCAGGAGCTCCGGGCCTGGCGGTAATCCTTCAGCTGCAGGTAGGCCGAGCCCGCCCGCTTGAGGGCGGTGACGTCGTCGGGCTCCAGGCGCAGCACGCCTTCGAGCTCCTTGACGGCCAGGTAGAACTTGGAATCGTAGATGTGGTGCAGGGCTTTTTCCTTCTTGTGCTCGAGCACGGCTATATTTTCCGGTTTGGTGTCGTTGAGCCGCAGCTGCGGCGCCTCGGCCTCCAGCGCGGCCACCAGGCGGGGAAAGGCCCGCTCAGCCGGGGCCAGTTCGGCGGCGTAGCGCAGCGCGTCGTAGGCGAAGGGCAGGTCCGCTTTCTCGCCCAGCCAGGCGCTGATGCCGTCGGCGGCGGCGTTCCAGGCGCGCGAGGCGGAAGGGCGGCGGGGGGCGATGGCCGAGATGGTGCGCAGCCGCCCCTGGGCCGCTACATAGTACGGGTTCGTGGGGTCGGTGGCCAGCAGCTCCTCGAGCTTCTGCAGCGCGTCGGCGTACTGGGCGCGCTGCACTAGGCGCGCGAAGGCGCCTTTCAGGTCGGAAGCAGAGCCGGCCATTTTCCGGCGGGCCTCTTCGATCATGTTCTTGGCGGTGGTCTGCTTGGGGTCGGAGCGCAGCACCATGTTCCACTGCTCGATGGCTTTGGAATATTCCCCGGCCACGTAATGGGAGAAGGCCTTGTCGTAATAGGCCTTGAGGTCGAAGTTTTCCGGGGCGGGCTGCGCCAGGGCGGCGGGGCCGGAGAAGGCGGCGAGCGCCGCGGCGAGGAGAAGTGTTTTCATGATTTGGTTTCCTGTGGCTGTTCCTGGCGCATGATAATCATCTCTATGCGCCGGTTCCTGGCGCGGTTCCCGTCGGTGTCGTTCGGGGCGGCCGGGCGGAACTCGCCGTAGCCGAAGGCCGTGAGCCGCCCGGGGCTAACGCCCCTGGACGCCAGGTAGTCGATCACCGAAAAAGCGCGCATGATAGAGAGCTCCCTGTTGGAGGCGAACTTTTTGCCGAGCATGCGGGCTGAGTCTGTATGGCCCTCTACCACCACGCTGTTCTCCATCTTCAGCAGGCTGTCGGCCACCGGGTCCAGCACCGCCAGCGCGGACGGCTTGAGCTTGGCCGAGCCCGAGTCGAAGAGCACCGGCGAGGCGAAGGTGAGCTTTATACGCGACGTGCTGAACTCCAGGCCCAGGCTGCCTTCCTTGATCTGTTCCTTGAGGTCCTCTTCCACCTTGCTGGCGGCCTCTAGCTCCTTGAGCTTCTGGTCGGCGTGCTTGATGCCCAGTTCCTTCTGCATCTGGGCCAGCGCCTTCTCGTACTCGGAGCCCTTCATGTTGTAGGCGAAGCCGTAGAGGGCGAGGAACAGGATGACCATGCAGGTCATCAGGTCCGCGTAGGGGACCATCCAGAGCTGGGAGATGTCTTTCTTTTCGCTCATTCCCGGGGTACTATGATCTCGATCCTGCGGTTCCTGGCGCGGCCTTCGGCCGTGTCGTTGGGGGCGGCCGGCCGGTGCTCGCCGTAGGCCGCCGCTATCATGCGCTCCTGCGGCACCGAGTACCTGGCGGCCAGCAGGTCCACCACGGCGTTGGCCCGGGCCGCCGAGAGCTCCCAGTTGGTGCCGTAGTCGCCGGACTTGATGGGCACGGCGTCGGTGTGGCCCTCCACTATCACGTCGTTGGGCAGGGTATTTAGCACCGCGGCCACCGGCCCCAGCACGTCGGCGGAAGAGCCGCCCAGCTCCGCCTTGCCGGAGCGGAAGAGCACCGGGGCGGCGATGTTGATCTTGATCTGCTTGGCGGTGATCTGCACCTCGGCCAGGTCCTTCATGCCCGCCTTCAGCAGGTCCTCGGCGAGCTTGCGCGCCAGGTCCTCCTCGGTGAATTTCTTTACCACGTCCTCGGCCTTCTTTTCCTTCTGCTGCTGGGCGGTATCCTTGTCGAAGCCCTCCAGGAACTCGGAGTTGGAGGCCAGGTCGGGGCGGGTGGTGAAGACGTAGAGGATCAGGAAGAACAGCATGAGGTTGGTCATGATGTCCGCCAGCACGACCAGCCAGAGCGGGTTGTCGCCCACTTTATAGCTGGAATATCTGGAGATGAAGAACTTCATGCTTTGCGCCTTGCGAAACCGACGCGGGCCTTACGCGCCCGTCTTGGCTTTGCGCCTCAGCGCCAGCGACAGGTAGCCCTCCAGCTTCTTCGAGACCAGCCAGGGCACGTCCCCGTCGTAGATGGAGAGCACGCCCTTGGCGATGATCTCGCGGCTGAGGATATCCTCGTCGGAATAGTAGCCCAGCTTGCTGGCGATGGGCAGGAACAGGAAGTTGGCCGAGAAGATGCCGTAGAACGACGCGGTCATGGCGATGGCCATGGACGAGCCCATCTTGGACGGGTCCTGGATGTTGCGGAGCACCTGCACGACGCCGATGAGCGTGCCGAGCAGGCCGAAGATCGGGGCGAAAGTGCCGGCCGAGTTGAAGATGTTGGTCTGCTGCTGGTGGCGCAGGCGGGTGGTATTGATGTCGTTCTCCATGCGCTCGCGCAGGATGTGGACGTCCACGCCGTCGAGCATCATCTGGCAGGCGTCGGTCAGGAACGGGTGCGGCGAAGTGCGCAGCTCGCCGGCGATGGCGTCGATGCCGCTCTTCTTGCCGATCTCGGCGTAGCGCACGATGGCGCGGATGAGCTCGTGGATGGCCGGGCGCTTGGGGGGGAAGATCACCATCTTCACCGAGGACTTCAGCCACTTCAGCGAGGCCCAGGGGTAGGCGATCATCACCGAGCCGGCCGTGCCGCCGAAGATCAGGATGATGGCTTCCCAGTTGAGCAGGAACTTGAGCATGCCGCCGGTGGAGAGCACGAAGATTATTACGCCCAGCCCGGTCAGGCCTCCAAGGAATGTCATCAGGTCCATAATAGTTTACCTCTGGGATCAGGGTTTGGCGGCCGGGGCCGGCGCGGGCTTGGGG
>Ga0209066_10001930_pt1 | contig 26426 bp, 36 predicted proteins | sample All_14_2_FD_187198 | JGI IMG/M metagenome (GOLD analysis project Ga0209066, IMG submission 187198) | Freshwater microbial communities in response to fracking from Pennsylvania, USA - Allegheny Zone_MetaG_DW_15 (SPAdes) (version 2) ...
ATATGAGCGTTAGGTTCGCCAAGATCGCGACCAGTGGCCTGATGGCGCACCACCGCGCCAGCAAGATGCGTCGTAGCACTAGACCCATCCACGCCTCGCGTGATCGTCAACGTGGTCCCAGCAGCAGCCGTCACCTCAACAATCTCCTCATCAACCGTGTCAGGCCCAATCACGAGAGTATACGGGCGCGATGAGGGAAACCCCGTCGTCGCCACAACAACCATCGTCGTCGCAGCGGCATTGATACCAGAATATAAAGTCGTCGGCTGTGCGACGCTAGAGAAGTAACGCAAACCCATCAGGGGCTCCCTAAATCAGTAAGTGAAGTGTGCTCTAGTGGGGTACAGTTCAGACAGTTTCCGTGCCTCATCCAACAGGCGCACCTGAAACATTTGCATCAACCACTTCGCAGCAGTGATACCAGCATTCTGTGGGCGAGCGTTCGCACCAAACGCAGCCTCAGCAGACATGCCTGAAAAGTTCGAGATGTCAATGAACGTCGCCAGGCGTGACGCCGCACCGAACCGGATCAAGTCCTCACATGACGACAGCAGGCCAGTCGTAGAGAAATCATCAGAACCAGTAGCCAGCACCGTGGGGCGGGTCGCATACGTGATGTTCACGGTGCAACCAGGAATCAAAGCCTCATAGATCGATACGGTCTTCCCTGTCGGGAAAGACGTAGTATTAGCCGTGGAGTCCATCCTATACCTGCGCACCGGCATCCACTCACCTGACCCAGACGTGTCCTTCGCGTCAATTGAGAGGATCATCGTAGCAACGGCAGGCAACGCATACGCTGTAGTGGAAGGAGAATACGTGACAGTAGTAGACGCCGTGCCGAACAGGGTAGGGTACACTGAGTTGATCGTGTCATTAATCGCAGTCTTAACAGACGCGCGAGGGAAAGACGGATTGAACGTGACCCGCACATTATCTGAATGTGTAGCAGCAGTCGTAGACTGATAGCCGCGACCATACGGGGGCAACGTCAACGTGAGTGCAGTATGATCCACACTATCCACGAGGAGGAGTTCCTCTTCCACTTCCACCACGCCACGAGCAGCACCCGTAGTATCGGCAACAACCAAGGTTGTGACCGAGGCGTTAATGCCAGTCGTCAGGTACGTGCCAAGGTCACGTGAGCCAGAGAAGGACGACATTTGCTGCAACGTCGCATCAATCAAACCAGTCAAAGTAGACATACAGATTCAGTCCTTCATGTTAGCGAACTTCGCCGTGTTCTCATTCACAATCAACTTCGACGGAGCATCAACACCCGAATCGTACGGGCGACCAAGAAGCCGCGAAGCACGCTCCGCGTCCTTAATCTTCGCCATCGTCGTACCAGAAGGCCAAATACCGTTCGCGCGAGCATTCGCGTACGCCGACAGTTCCTTCTTCGTCTGATCGAAGACAGGGGCAAGCGGCGAGTTGAAACTCGCCGCCGCCACCTGCACACCAATATCACTCAAGCACTCAGCGTAAGAACTATGATCCTTAGACTTGCAGCCAGAGCGACAGTCCTCACCAAGCACCATATCAGGCAGCCTCGTATGAGCCAGACACGTAAATGATGTCACCAGTAGCCCAAGTGAACGGCACAGTCGTAGAAAGAGTAGTCCACACACCGGCAGTACCAGGAGAAGAAACCGTGGCAACGGTAGTAGACGAATAGCGACCAACAGCACCGTAATAGGTAGTGGCGGATACGTCATAGAACTCGGCAATGACCGGCTGATTCGACGTAGCGGCAGCGGTCACTGGGAGAGTGAATGTCACGTTAGCTGACGCACCAGCAGTAGTAGAACCGAACGTGAGTGAAGCCTCCCAAAAGACACGCTTACCCACCTGATTGTACTTACCCGCAATGACACCATCACCGATAGTGAAACCACCAAGCGTCGGCGTATATGCCACGCCAGTACCCAATTCAGTGAACGAGACAGTATTAGCCTCGGGGAACGTAGGCCCAAACGACAGAACCTTATCCTCCGAGATGCGCTGCGCCAATGTCGAACCGACACCACCAGCAATCTCAATACCGCCACGCTTCACCGAGATGACATAGTCATCATCGGACGCCAAGTAGTAGCGTTTCGTTGCCGTGATCGCGTCAGGGAAACTGACACTGGACTGCAAAGCCGCGTCACTATAGACAGTGAGCGCAGCACCCGACGAGCGGGTGATGGTAACGTTCAGCGTGCCTGGAATGTCGTACCGTACAATAATTGACCCACCGGCCATAACAAAGCCTCCCAAGGCTAGAATTGTTTGAGCGAGCCGGTTAAGGCCCGGTAGAAAAAGTTTTTAAGAAACGTACGAGCCGTAACCAGCAGATACCAGTTCCGTGTAAATGTCATCCGCTATGGCCTGTATGTAGCCACCACGCAACACCAGCGTGGAGTTCGCAACGTCTGTGTCGGTGAGGATCATGCGCTCCGCGTACACGCCACCACCAGACCTGCAAAGACTAATGCCTTTATCAACCCACAGGGGTGGGTTGTGGCCCGTGTAGACGCGCTGCGCGTATGTACCAAGCCAAGTATGCGCCACTGTCAACCACCACCGTGTATTGTGCGAATGAACCAAGAAAAGGTGCAGAATGCCCGCAGGCCCGCTAACCCCTCGTGAGGGCGCGGGCCTGCGAAGCAAACTCGATCAGATGCTTGAAGTCGATTCGATACGGTACAAGCAAGCCTCACGGAAACGAGACCAACCCAGAATGCCGTACCAAGAAATCGGACGGAAACGCATCAAATTATCCGTCACGGGACCAATCACCACACCCGGCTCAACAGCAACCGCTTCCGCGAGTGCCTCCTTACCGGCAATAATGGTGCGGTACACGCGAGCTGACGAAGTACCGTCAGTAGCTGAGTACGCGCGAGGTGTCTCAATCCAGTACGAGCCACCGAACGTGCCAGTGACCAGTGCCTTCAAGTCATCACTCATCGTGTACTTGTTGGTGTCTTCCCACGCGAGCGCGCCAGTCTCACCACGAATATCGTAGGTCACAGACGGATGCGCGTAAGTGGCGAACAAACCACCATTACGAGGAATAGCCTTACCGCCACGCAGGTACGCGACAGACTTGCGCACGAGTGCGCCAGTGATGTTATCGCCAGCGGCAACGTCAGCGGTGGCAGCGTTACCTGTACCACCGTAGAGGACGTTCGTGCCAGCGATCAACGGAACCTGAACGAGCGAATCAATCGAATCGAGCATGTTGTACGCCACAAGATCAGCGACAGCAGGATCAACATCGGAGAAAGCCAGTTCACGCAGGCGACGAGTCGAAGTGACAGTGTTACCCTTTTCGAGTAGCGTCACAGTCACAGTAGACACGTCAGAGACGGCCACAGGGGTCGTGTCAGTGCCTTCCGTGAGAGTGGACGTAGCAGCCGCAAGATCGGAGTACAGGCTGAACACAACCGATGAACCAGGCATTGCCTGTTGCACGGGGCGAGTGTCAGCGAGCATCCGATACTGCGGTTCGCTACGCAACGCCATGCGAACATAGCGGTCATACGCGGTCTTAACTAGACCGGCGAGAGCAGTGGCATCAGTGAGAGCCATATGCTTGCTTCACCTCCTTCAAGGTGATAGTTGGGATTTGGTTTTCCTACCCAGTGAACGCGAGAACCGGACCGTTAGGATTGCCATGGAGGATCGTGTTCAACTCTTCAACCGTCTGTGCCGCTTCAATGCGGGCTGCCAGTTGCGCGGGGTCTCCGCTATACTGGGAGCCGCCCGCTTGCGCGTCAGCGATCTGTTGGAGCCGAGCAAGTTCCGCAGCGGTCTCATCAGGGTCAGTGCTGGTTTGCTGGGTAGTGGATTGAGTAGCGGCTGCACCGAACAGTGCACCATTCTCCTCAACCCATGCCGTCACTTCATCTTCCGAGGTGACGGTTTCGGGAATAAACTTGGCGATAGCCTCATTCAAACCCTTGGACGTGAGAACGTCCTTAACGGAACGTGAACGCACACTGCCCTTCAACACAGAAGCCTCAGACGCGAGCGCCTTATTGTCTGCCTTGAGTTTGTTGTACGCCTTACGCAAGTCTGCGAAGCTCTTACCCTGATCGCCGTCGCCATCAAAGTCCGGATCTTCCCAGTCGTCGTTCTGTTGTCCCATTTCATACTCCCTATTTCTCATCTTGTTGAGGTGATTTGCGCAGACCACGGGAACCCTCGGGGAAGGGCTCTCGGCTTCTGCTACTCGACTTGTACAATGACCAGGGCGAGTGTGTCTGGTCATGTCTATGGGGCAGTTCCGTACCATTTCCGGTACGCTTCTGCCGGTGCCTATCTGAATATACTGATAGTCCGCGACTACCGGAATATGCCGATAAGTATGCAGATTCTTGGCTAATAGGCTACAAAGCGGGTACTAATCGGGTAAAAGTCCCGTATCGTGGCGTTAAGTTGATATGATCAATTACATTGCTTACGTACATATCAACTTACGTACGAATGCGCGAGAGCGTGCCAGTCCTAGCAGCACCAGACCCGGTGAAGCGGGCCTGCTCACGCTGCCTACGAGCCTGCGAAGCCAACTGGCCAGCGGTATCACCAAGCAGTTCACTAGACAAAGTAGACTCACGCACAAACTCGGTCTGATCAATCGACGCAAGACGGGTCTGCTCATCAGCGAGCTGGCCCAACTTCTGGAACTGCTCCTGCTGCGCCTGCACCTGATCAGCGCCGATACGGTTATACTGGTCACCGAGCGTCCCACCGAGTTGCTCAGCGAGAGACCTGTCTACGGTGAAGCCGTACTGTGCGGCACTACCAGCAGCGAGCGCTGCCTTCGACTGCTTCTCAAGCAAAGCCTGTCCACGGTCAGCGTCAAGCACATACGCGATAAGGTTACCCTTATCCACACCGTAAAAGTCCTGCATGGCCTTAGAAATCTCGGGCCTGCCGTTCACGAACGTCTCAGCAGTTTGCACCCTATCGTCAAGTTCCTTCACCGACACGCCACCGGAAATCAGTTTCCCGAAATCCTCAGGGCCGTCAAAGAACTCAGTCGGGACACCATACGACTGAAGCACGCCCCTATAGGCGCGCTCCTGCGAAATATATTCAGCCTCACTAATGGCCTGCCCGCGCGCAATCAAAGCCGTCATACCAGGGAAGCGAGTCTTATATGCCTGCGTGTTACGCAGTTCAATCTGAATCCAAGCAGGTGACTTGTCCTCCTGTGCCCAGCCACGTATCTGAGCCGACAGGCCAGTGCCATCCACGTCAATGCCGTAGCCGCGTAGGGCGGAAGTCATCTCATCGAAAGCACTATTTCTTGACCTCTGTAAAGCCTCAGCATAGCCGTTACTACCCGAACTACCCTGCGTGGTCGTTTGGCCCGGAGGAGGGCTTACAGGGGCCGTCTGGCCCATTCTCTGCCAAGTCTCCCAATCATAACCAGAAGCCAATGCTAGACCAAGTTCGCTATAGTCCACGCTCACTGCGAACCCCCATAACCGAACATCGCCAACACCGACTGAGTGAGCTGCCCCACCTGGTCAGAGGCTTGCTTCGTGTACTGCCAGCGCGGGTCCTTCTTCAAAGCCTTCTGGAAATCCCACAAACCCATCGCGGCAGGCTTACCCTTATCGTCCACGCCACCCAGCGCCTGCTGAATGTACGGGTCCGACAGACTGATCTGCTCCGCAGGAATCTCAAGGACATCCTGCATCTTCTGCAAATATGGTGAAGCGATATCGGAAGCGTCCTCACCTGACAGGATGCGCTCACCGAAAATGGGGAACGCTGACGCCGCGTGGCGGCGAATCTCCGTCAAATAGTCACCAATCACAGCCTCACCAGTGGCAACCCTGCGCACGGCACTATTGTAGTATTCGTCCGAGTAGGTGACACCATTCTTCGCGGCAGTGGCCCGCAACTGCTCCACGAACTTACCCGCAGCGCCCTTAGAATAATCCAAGTAGCCAGCAAGTTTCTCCGTGAGGAACTGTTGACGGTTCGGCTCGAACCAGCCACCCATCAAATACTGCTCAGTCAGGGAACTTAGGGTACCCTCATCAAGCATAGCACCAGCCGCGACAGCGGCCTGCTTCACCTGCGAGCGGGCAGTGTTCACCTGTTCCGTGAACGCGGCACCACCAGCGGCCTGCGACTCAAGGAAGTTACGGGCAAACGTGCTATTCTCACGATACCAAGTAGTGTTCTTCAACGCATTATCGAACAGGGCCTTACCAGTGGCCCCGTTCTCAAACCAGCCCTCAGTGGAAGCCTTAGTGAACAAGTCCTCAATTTCACCATTAGACTGCACGAAAGCCCAGTTCACACCAGCAAGAGCAGCCGCCTCCTCGGGAGAGAGCGTGTCAGCTACGGGAACCGTTGGGGTCTTAGGTTTCGGCTTGCGTGTTTCGGCCATCAGATAAGCCTCTCCTGGTCGCCCTGCTTAATAGCATCAGCAAGCCAACTCAAACCAGTCGTAGCAGCCTGCGTCTCCGCGAAGCCCTCCTGGCCCTTCACAAAATCCTCAGCCAAACCAGCAGCAGCCTGCGCACCGAAACCACCAGACACAGTCGTGGAATGCTTACCATTAGGTGTGGACACAGTCGGATTCTTCCGCTCCATACTGTTCAACAATTTACGGAACTCTTTACGCTGCACCTCATCAGGGGTGGACCCGAAATACTTACCGTAAAAGTCGTCCACGATAGCGTCCGCGTCAGCGGCAGTAGAAATGTTCGTTTGCGACGTTGGCCCCATGTACGCACCAGGACCACCAGCGCCCTTACGGACGCCAGCCTCAGTGAGCAGGAAATCGTTAATGTCCATCGTGTCACGGAAGTTCGACGCATCCTCAATGGCCTTACCCCACGCCGAATACACGGTGTTGAACGTGCCATCGTTCGCGTAACCGGCAGCCTTCAACACACGGGCCTGCGCGGCAAACCGCGCTGGCTCATTCTTGTACCAACTGACCAGCGCACCCTTCACCTGGGCGACAGTGGCGACAGCAAGTTTACCCGTCTGTTCCGAATACCAACCGACTAGCCCAGCAGACGAACTAGAACCACTAGAGCCACCCTGTTGGAGTAGGACGGAACCGGAGCCCTCAACAGCATCATCGACACCGTTCTTATTCAAATCAGCCATCAGTTCACCGTCCCCACGTCCACCTGTAAGTCATCACCGTCGAGGTACTGGTCAAAGAAATCAGCAAACTTCACATCAGTATCCCGATAGTCGTAGCGCCACTGATCCCACTGATCACGCACATACGCACCATCCTCGCCACGGGCAATAGCATCAGTAGCCTGATCACGCACGTAGATGTACGTGCCGATAGCCAGCCAAGTCTTCGACCTGCCAAGTTCCGACTCGCGGAACTTCTTATCCGACAACGCGAAACGAACAGCAGCCAACGCAGTACCCACATACGGGGCGAAAGAATCGGGACCATATGCGGTCCAAGCGTCACCGTAGCGGGTCAACATGCGGGCCTTGAAATCATCCCACTGTGCAGTAACACCATTCTCAATTGAGGCCTTCGACCTGATCGACTTCACACCAAGCTGTGCCAGTTTATTGTCACGCAAAGCCTTCGCGGCAGAATAGTCAGCCCACATGGAAGACACTTCACCCTGCATAGCAATCTGCTCAGGGTTCATCTTCGACTTCCAGTTACCATCAGTACCAGGCATCGACTGTGAAAGCCAGTAATTGTAGGAGCCACGATTAAACTCACCATCAGGCGCGGTAGCGCCAATGATACCGGCAGCCTCCGGTCCGAAATTTGAAATCAGCGACTTCACGATAGGTTCATTGCCAATGATCGCATTCCATGATTCAAGCGTTGGGGCAATGTTCGGTGCCTGCGACATGGTAGTGGAGCGCGTCAACGGCATGTAAGCGTCGCCCACTTTCGACCGGAACAGGTCAAGTTTCTGCGTGAACGTCAACGAATCATCGGCAGTGATGTTATGCCAAATGTCCAGTTCAGTCTGATACTTCGAGGTGCGCATCAGCGCAGCCGGAAGCGTCAACGAACCAAGCGTTGAGAACAAGAAAAACTGGTTCGCCCTATCGAGGACTTTCTTCGCATCAAACTTCTCAACACCAAGATTCTGATCCACTAGCGCGGACTGCGTCATCGACCCAAGCACCTGCATGTACGCCAAGTTATCCTCGCCACGCACCATGCTATAGAACTTGCGAGCAGCAGCAGGAACAGCTACGTCAACGAAACCACCAACACCACCCTTAGCCTCACCGAATGAGATGAACTGATTGTAGACCGTCTCACCAACATGGTCCTTCAACCACTGCTGCCAGTCGGGCTTCTGTGCAAGAATGTTCCCCAAGGGAACAGCCGCGAGTGGTGCGTTGAAACCGGGCAGGAACGGCGACTCGCCAGGTGTCACCACATTCAGTGACGACAGCGGCACGACACTCTCAATACCACCAGCGGCTGCCGCGATGAGGCGACCAAGTTCACCCGGCAGCACCATGGCGGCGTTAGGGTTCACGTTCAGGAAAGAGAACGGTGACGCCTCAATCTTCTCACCAGTTTGCGTGTCATACACGAGCCCCATAGATGCGGGCACATTCCACAGCATAGAAGCGCGAGCGAGCACAGACGGATCGTTCTTCACGATACGCCCCCAAGTGCGCATCGAATTCTCCCACGCCGCGAAAAACGGTGACAGGAACCTGAGCGCAGCAGCAGGATTCGAGTAGCGCACAATAGTGAACAGTGTCTCATTCGTTGCCGACAGTGCACGCCTATGTGCTGCGTCAAGAATCTTCGCAGACACGGCATCATCCAACAGGTTCAACCCCTGCGATTCAGCCAAACGCGACAGTGCGGCAGTCTCACGCTTCCACACCTCATTGTAGAACGGTTGACGAACCAAAGCCGACTCGGGCATTGAACCGAGATGCTCAAAAAACCATGCCAAGCCTTGACGGAACTTCCCACGACCACCGGCCTCAAGGGCCGACATCACTTCACGACCATGCACAGGTGACAGCACAGACGGGTCAGGGAGGAGATTCTTCAACTGTCCACCCGTGGGAGTGGGCGTGGACTTGATCAAATCCCTAGCGGCCTGTGACGGGAAGTAGCGGTTGAACATTTCATACATGAAATCAACCTGAGCCGAACGCAGCTCAGGAGTGTACAAGTCCAGTTCACGAGCCCAAGCGTTGCCTTCACGTGAGCGAGCCCAAGCGTGCACGTCATCGAGGCTGTCACCGCGCACGAACTTAGCGGTCATCGGGTCTGACGTGAACTGCTTGACTGTGTTCGCTAGTTCCTGAAAATAGTGCTCATCGCTGGGGTCAATCTTCTCCCAGCTTCGCTCGCTCATGCGGGTCAGTAGGTCACGGTCAGCGCGTGACTCGAAAAAGTTTTGCACCGAACGAGAGTTGGATGCGCCAGCGCGTCGCACCTCGCCAAGTTCACCAGCGAACGCAGCATCATCACCAATGTAACGCTTACCGAGAGTGGCACGGTACCCGTCCCACTTCTGCGACATTGCCTGAAAATCTGTGACAGACTGCTCCGCAGTGGCGCGGGCGGACTTCAACCCGGCAACCCACTCAGGTGCACGGTCCGCAGCAATGGCAAGGTCGTCATCAATCTGTTTGATCACGAGACGCTGCTCAGTGATCCACTGACCGATGTTCTTCTGCACATCATCGACAGTGTGCAGTTTCGCGCCACGGCCAGCGTTCCAGTACACGTTCCTAGCGCCACGAGCGGCCACGACAGGCCGCAAGGCTGGGACTGTTCCCAAGGTGGCCCATGAGCGCAGCCAACCCTCAGCCACGTTGCGCTGGGGGTAGCCCAGGCGCATGAGGACAGACGCTTTCCAGATGGAGTTCATTTCATCCATCCAACGGACAGCGGTCTCAGCGCCAGACTCGCCAATGTGCTGAACTTCACTTACAGCAGCCTTGCCATTATCTGCCAGTAGAGCCTTGCGGATCGCATCGTGGGCCTTGGAGTACACCGGGTGCGACCCGAGACGGCGAGCCGTCTCCTCCATCAAACGCATATCCAACAGCGGAACACGTGACTCAAGTTGCGACACCAGATTAGGATGCGCAGACAACAGCGCCCCATCCTCATCCACGCCGAACGCAGACTTGTTCCTGTCACCAATCTTCGCCTTCACCGCATTACGGCGGCGAGCAATCCAAGCATACTGATCGAGCAGCAAATCCTCATCCACGCCATGCGCAGCCGCGATACGGCGCACAGTGGCACGCTCAATCTCCTCCGTAGCGGCCCAACGCTCAGAGGACGTACGCGCACCAGTCCAAGTGTCTGTCACCCACTGCTTAAACACGCCATCCTTGCGGACAGTGCGCGAGTCACCCACCATCGACAGTAGTTCATCAACGGCACTGTTACCGTCATCGAGGCCACGGATACTAGCCCACCCGGATGAGCGTTGACCGGAAGCCCAAGCCCACAAGCGCACCTTACGGAAACCGGAAGACAACTGGAACGTGTGCTCCACGATAGCGGGACCCTCGTCAATGACACGACCAGTACCGGGAAGCCCGGCCTTAATCGCCCCCACGAGACCCTCGCCAGTGGTAGAAGTTGGCGTGTCAAACAGGCCACGTGCGGCAGCCTCATCCAATGCAGGCGCGAGGGAAGCCTTCGACGCGCGAGCATCAGAAGCGACACCCTGACGCACGCTCTTAGGCAGGTCACGGTTGGCGCGACCAGCCGACCACACTGCACGAACACGCTCAAAACCAGGCGACCTACTACTCACGCGAGTGATCGGTGCGATAGTCGTGTCATAGAATGCGATAGCATCCTTCAACGCGGCATTGCGTGCCACAAGATCATCCATGATCGCAGAGGCAGAGAAACCTTCCTCAAGCACATCATCAACGAAACCAGTATCAGTGCGGCCAAACACGCCAGCAACAAAAGCCTTCTCATAATTCAACGAACGCGTGGCGTTCTGGATAGCGTCAGCGACACCCTGAGACTCGGCACGCAGCAAACCCATGTAACGCTGATTACCTGTAGCAGCAGCATAGGCGATCACGCCAAGGCGGTCATCGTGAATGTTACCAAGAATCCCAGCAAGAGTGTCCTTGTAGGGACTGGAGTTGACTGGTGCCCACTCGCGCAACTGGCTCGTGGTAGACTTCGCAACATGACGGCCAGCTACGAGCACGGCATTATCTACACCCTCGGCACCGTTCGATGCAATAAACTTGAGCGCATCATCAGCACCCCTACCAATGTCGTCAACGACACTAGGCAGGTTCGTGGATGCAGAAGCCAAACCACGCACGGCAAGGAAATCGGAACCGAGGCGGGCAACTTTCACACCCTTACCCGCGATAACGAGCGGGTCCATGTACCAGGAGAAAGCGGCATCGTTCAGCCCGGAAGCGACACGCCCGAACGTGTCCTCCTCGAAAGCGGCCCTACGCTGCTCCACACTATTAATGTTGAAATCCGGTTGAGCCCATGCGGGCGCATCCGGTAAAGCGGAAGCGTCATAGCCGAAAGCGTTAAGAACAGTCCAGCCGTAGCGGCTCGCATTCGCGACAGCCACCTGACCGAAGCTGACCTGTGACGCCTCATGCCAAGACAGGGCACCAATACCACCAGGCAGTGCGGCGTTCGTGAAAGACGCCGTCTGTGAAATCAGGTCAGTGGCCTGCTGATACGTTTTCGCGGTAGCTGACGCGCCAGCACCAAGCACAGGCACCCGTGAAAAGTCATCCATCCACGCATCATCCAAGATGTCCGTGAACCAGTTGTGTGACTCGTAGTCTTCCACGGGTGTGGCAATAGTTGCCGTGCCAGTGGTTTTCGCTCCAGCGAAACGACTACCGACAGGAGTAGGGCCGGTAGGTGCCACGCTAGGGGCAGGCTTACGGGAGCCCTTGCGGATCAGGGCAAGATCATCCTCAAGACTCAACCCGAAACACCCCGCTCACGTTTACTTGTAATGAAAGCCAAAAACTCGTCACGCTGCTCAACTGAATCCCATTCAGTTAAACCAATACCGATCACCACGCCGGGAGCCTCAACGCCGATAGCGTCCACGGCAGCAGTAATGTCTTCCACGAAAGACGGCATCAGTTCATGTCCCGCACGGCACGCACGAAACGCACAAACGAAGGTGGAATGTTGTCACCCTGTGCGGTACGCATCAGGGAGGGGAGCCAGCGTTCCTTGATCGCGGCAAGATCCTGCGATGATTCTTTCCGAAACGAGCCTTTAGAGAGGACAGAATCATCGGACCCTGCACCCATAGGGTTGCCCTCCGTTAGGGGCTCTGAGGGCCGTTCTGTGCCCGCTAGGAGGGGTGTGGGCGCGGGCACGTCAGACGCGGCAGAGGCCGGCATCGAGTTGTTTGCGCTTGCGGCAGCCATCGGTGCCGCGCCCTGGATCTCATTCAACGCCTGATTCTCCCCATACGGTAGGCCCGTGACGGGACGAACAGGTTGACCAGCGCCGCCATCTGTGCGACGCGATAGTGCCCCTGGGCCGGACACTGGGGCCGGTTGGCTGGGTTTGCGGTAACCGCCCTGCTCAACCATTCAACTCACCATTATCCAACACAATAGCCTCAACCTCATCGGCATCCGGCGTGGCCTCGATCATGCCATACTCGGCAGCGATCAACACGGCCTCACCCAGCATCTTCATCACCCTATTGTGCAAGTCATCAGCAACATCAGGTTGCCAAGAACAGTCCTCCGCACAGGCATACACATGAATGGAGCCGATAGCTACCTGCATCGTGATGTCACGTGAACGAACAGCCATCAGCATTTCCAATCAACATTGTAGGAAAGGGAGTGAAATGTATCAGGGAATAGTCAAACAGGTACTTATGCTCCCGATTGTTTACTTTACGCGGTGCTGATTGTTTACTTCGCGCCCTTACCAGAGCCACCCTTACCAGCACCAGCGTAACCATCAACAACCTTACCACCAACAACCGAACCAGAACCCTTGGTGACCGGGGCAACAACCGGAGCCGGAGCCTTACCACCCTGCATACTTGCGTACTTACCTGAACCCATAACCATCTCCAATAGTGTATTTTTAACGCGAAGCGGAACGCTGCGTAACATTGCCAGACAAATTAGCCTTACCAGACGCACTCAACCCAGCCACAAGCGACTGCATACTAGGACGCCCACCGGGTGTTTGACCAGCCTGACCAGGAGCCACGCCATCCAGTAACCCAGTAGGTTGCATACCATCAGGAACACCACCAGGAGGGCCTGAACCGGGGGCACCAGCCTCACCCGGCAGCTCACCTCCTGGTGAAACAGTGGGCTCAGGTGGGGCCATACCCTCCTGAACAGCATCCTCAATCGACTTACCAGCCTGCCGCGCCTTAATCGTCTTCATCGCAGCAAGCAACGGAACAGAAGGATCACCCCCATTCTGGGCCAGCAACGGAATAGACTGCACATAACCAGCCATACCCTCAATCAACGTGGCACGCAACTGCTCCACATCAATCTTGATACGCTCCTCTATCGGATTGATAGAGAAAGGCATCTGCGTCATCAGGAACTCTTCACTAATGATATTCGCCTGTAACGCCTGCAAACCGAACACGAGAGCCTGATTCGGGTTCAACCCAGCCATCAAACCATACTGCACATCAACCGTGTAATCACCGTTAATGTCCTTCGATGGTGTGTACGTTATCTCATACGGCGCACCGAGCTGGTTGCCTTTAATGTTCTTCGTCACGTCACCGAACAGTTTTTCTTCAACCATGAGAGACTTCTGCATGAGACGCTTGAACATGCCAGCGAGCATCGCCTGACCCGTACGAATCTGCGTATCGAACGCACCATCCAAGGCATCAACACCGGCACCAGTAACAATGGAACCAGATACCTCGCCACGACGCGAAGGGGCGTAACGCGCCCCGTGCATCAACTCCTGATCCAACGACTGCTGCTGCGCGAACGCGGAAGCAGGAACCTCCTGGCGCAGTTTCTGCACACCATTAGGGTTATCGGTACGGATCAACGCATCAGGACCATACGGAACCTCAACCACGTCCGTAGGCACAATCAGTTGCGACTGCACACTTTTCGTTGCTGCCTCAAGCCCAAGGAGGGCGAAGCGGGACTTCGCAACCTGCACCGCCACCACGTCAGCGAACTGGCCACGCGGCTTATCGCGCAGGCCGGGACGTGAACCGTACTCAATCAGGCACTCGCCCACCATATTCTTAGCGGACACCAGCACCATAGACTTACCAGTGCCAGCATTCGGCATGAACAACAGGTCAGTGTACTTGTCGTGATACCTCACGACCTCGAACTCTGCATTACCAGACGCATAGCCAAGACTAGACGCTACATGCGGATACTCCGCACACAACTCATCACGAGTCTTGAAAAAGGAGAAAAACCCACCAGTGACCTCACGCCAACGGTTGAAAATAGGGTAGAAACCCTGCGCCGAGTGGAACATGATACGGGGCATCGACTCATCAACGTCCACCTCAACCATGCCCACCACATACCCAGCAGTGAAATAGTCATCACACGCATCATACGACTGCGTTTGCAGTCGCGAGAAGTCAATGTGATGCTGAATGATCTTCGACTTCTTCTCAGCACGGCGCTGAGCAGAGTCATTCGACTTCTTCTCAGGCGAACAATCAAACGAAGGCAACGGTGCAAGCACCTCAGCCAAGTCACGGGCAGCAACATCAATCATGTTCGCCACAATAGACGAATCCCAAGGCCCACTAGAGGGGAACAACTCAGGATACACTTGCGCTATACGGCCCTCACGGACCGCCATAACCTTCTCAATCTCCAACTGGCGGTCAGCATACTTCGCCTTCGTCCTATCAAACAGGCCACGAAGGAAAGTCAGAGACTTCTGCCCCGGCTCATCATAGTCAACACCAGATTCAACCGACACAAGCACCCCTCACGGGTTAGACAGAAGACAAGAAACGCTCAGCCTGACCACTCAGGAAACTGAAAGAACCACGCTGCGACAAATCATGGCGTGTAGCAAACGGATTCGTGACATGAGTGTTCTTACTGTGACCCATGCCCTTCAAACGGTCCCTGACGGCCAGCTCACAAATCCACCAAGCCATCACCGTGTCCGTCTTCTGCGACTTCGGGGCATCAGGATGCCACGTCACCAACTGCTCAACAAGCGCCTTCAACGACTCCGTAGCGATCTGCGGAAACTCAACCAGCGCCTTCTTATCCTCGTGTCCACTAAACAAGGTAGACAGGGAAGCGACACCAAAATCAGCATTCCACTTATTGTAACCACCAGTATGATGCTCCCTGAACAGCACACCACGCGCCGACAGGAACTCACGAATCTCACGATCCTGAGTCAACATGCCCTGAAAAGCATTCTTCTCAACACGCCACTCAACAATACCATACTTCAACGTCCACGTTTTGATATGCTCACGGATAGCATCAGGCGTCATCTTCGCCTTATTCCACACATCAAGCAAATACCGCTTCTGCGTATTCGGATCAATACCCACACACACGCTCGACGTGAACCCCACCATAGCCGGGTCCATACCAGCCACCACAATCAGGCCCTCCATACCGCCACGGCGATTCCCCACCATACCATTAGGAATCAAACCAGGACGACGCTGACCATTCGTCACACCAACAATCATGTCACCAGTGAACACCTGATCATCAGAAGTCTGCTGCTGCTGATACACCCGAGCCCAACCATCAACACTCGTGCGCCTACGGCGCTTCGCAAGATTAGGGCCATCCCAACGCGGAAACAAGCCATCCGCGTCCGGTTCCCGCTGATCACCCTTCGCATTACTATCATGCGAATCAGAACGAGGCCACAGAGTCACCCAATCCTTCGGATCATCAGCGAACTCCAACACCGCAGGCATACTCAAATAGGTCCACGGATTCTCATCATCCGGGTAACGCTTAGGATTACGCAGCTCAATATACATATCCTTCGACGCCAGACGCGTCCCCACCACGATACAACAACCACCCACAGCGATACGGTTCAAAACCTCATCCTGAATCCACGTGATATGCTTCTCATAATCATGCGCATTCTCAAGATCCACCGCGTCATCAATGATAATGATATCGGCACGGGCACCATAAATATGACCACCAATACCCAACGCCTCAACCGTAGGGTCCTTCTCCCCGGAGTCGCGAATATCAGCAGAGACGTAGATCATCTTCTGCGTCCACGCAGAAGAGTTCTCACTATAGCCCTGAGGGGGACCGAACGTGGCATGGAACTTCGCGAACTTCGGATGAGTCAAACGATCCTTGACCGCCATCAAAAACTTCTGCGCCATCGCAGCAGTCTTCGACACAATCAGAATCCTGATATTCGGGTCCTCAGCAATCCGAGCAACCGTATAATTCACCGTCAAAGACGTAGACTTACCGTGAGCTGGCGGCATATTCACAATCACCAAATCCTGCTCATTACGTTCAAAAGCCATCGCAGGATGCAACCAGGCCGGATCACGGCCCTCAATCAAATCAATCGCATTCTGAATATGCGGAAACACACGAGTATTCAGGTACGACTCACTGAACACATGAAACGGAGGGAAACCACCCTCACGGTCGAGCATCATCGCAGACGCAGCATCCAAGCGGGCACGGTCAACACGAGCCCTAAACTCCGCATCATTCTTCCGATACGACTCATACGACGCCATGCTCCGGCCAGCCACAATCAGCGCATTCTCAACCGTCTGACCCGCGGCAATCTGATCCAAAATGATCTGCTTCGTCTCAGCCTGAGGACGCTCCCTACTCTTCACCCCAGTCGCACGAGAACCAGCCAACAGAAAACACGCTCCAAAAGTAAGGGTAACCTAACAACGGCGGAAAAACATTTCAGTGGCAGAAAGATTATCAGAGGCAGAATCTGAATAATCAGAACTGTCCTTAAAACCGCTAACTGCACTAGCTAGCCCCCGATCCCCTGTAGGGGGCTCTAGGGGGCTTTCACTAGGGGGCCACTTCGGTGGACCCTCAGCGGCCCTACAGATTTTAGCAGGCATGGCAGCCATGCCATGCCATTCGCTAGACGCTCATGGCATGTACTTACAGGCGCACCCTCCGGGTGCAGCGCCCGCCAGCGACTCCGCCAAGGCTCCGCCGCAGGCGGGCTAGCTAGCCAGTAAAAAGATTCCCCACTTATATATACGCAAATTACAACCGCTTACCCGTCACATTTTGAGAAGATGTTACACAACTGTTACATTAGAGACCGATAATCGGAATATCAGCCCAGTTATCCCCAACATATCCACAAACAGTATCCGGAAAATAATTAGGACCCTATACACCATCTCAGGCGCGCGCGAGGTTAAAACCCCCGGGTCAAGCCTATTGTCTACTAGCTCAGTAGGGAAAAAATGCTTGCCAGCCCTGCACGTTCGGGGGATATGCACACTAGTCCCCCCACGTCTTTGACGAGGGAGGGGGCAGGCTGAGACTGTATTACTTAGGATACCCTAACTTTCTTATTCAATCAGTTGGTTAAGTAAGGATACCCTAAGTCTTGACTTGGATGTGTGCGTCAGTGTAATTGTATAACTGATTGTATTGATGTAGCTATTGCCTTGTTAGGTTACCCTTGCTTGTCCTGCTTGGTGAGTGTGGTGCGGATCACATTGTTTTTGTTTGCAAATGGTGTTGACTTGTGCCCGCTTGGGTGTAGTGTTGGCTTATTGGATTCGACGAGATGGGGAGATGGTAATGGGAATGAAAGTTGCTGCAAGGTGCCGCGTGTGCGGAACGGGCAGTGAAGACAATCTCATGCGGGGACTAGAGGGCGTCATGTGCCTGGACTGTATTGCGGATACGTGGCACGTTTGCTTCATTGATGACAGTACTTGTGCCGACTGTGGCGGCGCGTCGTGAACGGGGTAGTGAGAGTTTTCGACGCTGACTGCATTGGCTGGACACCTATAGACCGGCTGTATTCACTTATTGAATCTTGCGGGTCGCACTACGTCGCGGGGCATGATGAGTGCGAGATTAATGGACGAACTTTAGGAATGATCCGCCTACAGTTCGACACGCGCAAGGTTGCCCCCGAGATTGTGCGCGGTTGGGCTATGACGCTGGGGTATTTGGCTGACGTTGAATCCGGTGGAACTATCAATCTGCCTAAGGTTGCTGCTACGCGTAGGGGTGCATGATGAGGGCATTACGGACTGAGGGAGATGGGCAGATGGCAGCAGTAGAGGTCACGGACTGGGACGGCAAGGGCTGGGATTCGCTCGCCGGTGTGGCGGCAAGGATTGAGGAACGGACGGGCGAACGTCCCGTGATTGGGTGGGAGCATCGGGAGGTAGGTGATCGCCTGGTGCACGTCGCGACTATCAACTTCAACAGTGACCGCTGCCGCGACTCATGGGTCCACTCATGGGTATGCAATGCGGGTTACGTCGCCTGCATCGTCTAGCACGTTCGCCGCTAGGTGCGCTCACTGCCGCGACCTAGGGGCACTAGGGCACTCATTCTGAGCGTCCTGCATGATGGAAGGGTATCTGTTATGAGTAAGGATGAGACGTATAATGGTTGGAAGAACTATGAGACGTGGAATGTATCTCTTTGGCTTGGTAATGATGAGGGCCTGTATCTGGCCATGGGTGAGTACGTGGAGGAGTCTAAGGGTAAGTCTACGTATCGCGGTTTAATGCGCTTCCTTGGCTTTTCTGGTTCGATGACTACGCCGGATAGGGTGCGTTGGCTGTCGTCTAAACTGGATTATGCGCGTTTGGATGAGATGGTGCGCGAGAATGTGGAGGGTTTCTAATGAGTATTGGTCGTAATGTGTTTGACGTGGCGGCGTCTTTGGATGCGGATATTCGTCGCTTGACAGGTATGGGCGCTAATGAGTGCCAAGAATGCGGGAGGGTGTTTGACTTGTCTAACCCTGTTGCCGCTGGCGAATGGATCTATGGGCATGATTGCGAGGTTTCGCGATGAATCACTTACCTAAGTCTCGTTTCATCGTAAGCGCCTACCGTGCTAGTGGCGAAGTTGCTGCTGAGAAATTGGCGTCAACGATGCGCGAGGTTCGCGCGGCTAGGGCATGGTATTTACAGATTGGGTACCCTGCCGTTGGGCATCGTCCTTTCACTAGCGCCGATAAGGCTGATTGGATTCGGGAGGGTTGATATTCAATAGTCCGAAACACCCTTTGGGGTGTATGTGCCTAGATTGGCGCACTGATGAGGGCAAAAGGAAAGGGCTAACGAAATGTCTAAGAAACACTTTCAAGCATTGGCTACTAGGTTAGGTAACGCGGCAGCCGATAATGGTTTCACCGAGAACTATGCCGATGCGGGTTTTAAGTCGGCGCTGAATGCCGTCTTGGCAGCGTGTCAGTCGTCCAATCCAATGTTTGATAGGGGAGTGTTCCTAAATTGTGTTTGGGACGTGGCTGAGGGCCGCAGGGATGCAATGGGCCGCAAGGTTAAGGTGTCAGCATGAGCGCGCTTGTGACGGTTGAGCCGTTGCGCCGCTGTGCGTGTGGTTCGCCGTTCATGCTCAGGCTCACGCCACAGGGTGTGTGCTGCCAGCGTTGCGCTATCGCTGAGGAGGACTAATGGCCTCCGATACTCACATCTGCTGGGTTGATGACTCGATGTGTCCTGCGTGCGGTTCAGAGCTTCGCCCCACGGAGCGCGGCAGGATGGTCGCTGCGATTTTGTTTGTGACTGGCTTTCTGCTATTGTTGGGTTTTGCTGGGTGGATTGAAGGGGGTATGAACTAAGTTTCTGCGGGTGACTGGCAGGCTCTCACGTTCAAGCCGTGAGCACTCACTGTGAACACCTAGGAAGGCTTTAGGTGTTCTACCGGACAGTTCATGTGTCAAGGCTGAACTGTCCTCTGCAAGCCAGTGTTGGTTGAGTGGGGCGGTAAACCCTTCCCGCTTTACTCCTGGCACTGGCTTGCCAATACTTTCGCGCACTGCATGGTGTAGTGTGTGGTTGATTGAAGGGTGGAGGGTTGTGTGATGAAAACATTTTTTAAGGCAATTAGGCCGGATGGTGGAAGTTTTAACAGTCCCGAGTTTAAGTGGGCTGTTGAGCCTGGCGGGGTGACGGTGCATCCCGCGTTCGATAAGCGGGCTGGTAGTGCTGCTGGTTATTTGTCTGTGGCTACTGTGGCGACGGATTGTACGGGCATGTCGTGGCCTTGCCGTTTGTTAGAGGTTGCGCCTGTCGGGTGTCGCGTGTTCACGCCCGATAGCGTGGCGCTGCCGAATAAGCGTGCTGGTCGTGCGTTCCGCACAGTGCGTGAGCTGGATGCTAGTGCAGTATTTGGCCCACAGGGTGCGGAGGTGGTGGCATTTCTGGCATCGTTCCCGACATTAACTGGCGAGCAGTGGCAGGCTTTGGTTGCTTCTAGGGCTGCTTCTAGGGATGCTTCTTGGGCTGCTTCTAGGGCTGCTTCTAGGGCTGCTTCTAGGGCTGTTTCTAGGGCTGCTTCTAGGGATGCTTCTTGGGCTGCTTCTTGGGATGCTTCTTGGGCTGCTTCTTGGGATGCTTCTTGGGCTGCTTCTTGGGATGCTTCTAGGGATGCTTCTTGGGCTGCTTCTTGGGCTGCTTCTAGGGCTGCTCTGGGTCTCCTGGTTCGTGACCTGATTGGCACATCGGGCTTTACGCAAGCGTATTATGATGCGCTCACGTCTGATTGGCGTCGTATTGTTGGCCCGATTCATGCCGATGATGTGGACATTTTCGAGGGAGTGAAATGACTGTAGATAGCGTGGTTGGCTTTCAGGGTTTCGATGTGGAACCACTAGAGCATGTACTCGTGCCCCGTGGGGGGCGCGTGTGGTCTGCGGTGTTGATGCCGTGGCCTTTTGACGGCACGCAATCCTGTCAGGGTGATGCGGTGTTTGAGCGTACGCGTGACACTGCGTCTGATTTGATGATTGGTCTTGCCCCTGACGTGCGCGAGTACCATTCGCGTGTGTGTGCTGCTTGCCCGGTGCTGGTTGGTTGTCGCGAGTGGGCACTAGCTCATGAGGAGTATCTGTGGTTCGCTGGCATGGACCCGGTGGAGCGTGGTGAGCTGCGCAGTGAGCGCGGGCAGGTGGTTGTTGGTCCTGGTACTGGCGTGTATGGTATTGGGTACGATGCCGCGTCTGCTGCCCGGCAGGCTGTTAAGGTGCGCGACATTCAAGAGCAGGAGGACTGGCGATGAGTAGTTTTCGTTTCGGCTACTGCCCACGCTGCAAGCGTATCCTGGTGTTCACTAACAAGGGCACTGTACCTGAGCATGAGTGCAAGGCAGACAAGTGACTACGCATGTGTGGCGTGAAATGGTCACAGACGCGTACCGTGGAGCCGATGAGGCATGGCGGATAGAGCGTGACCTGGTGTGTATCGGCTACGCGGAGGAGGAACGCGAGTTCCGGCTGGCGCGTCCGCGTCCTACGTTGAAGTTGATGATGTGTGCCCTAGCGGGGCAGCATAGCGAAGTGGAGGTTTCTGGGTGACGAGCGCGGATGTAAGTGATAGTGACTATGCTCGTGTCGTGATCGAGACGACACAGCAAACACATGAGCGTGTCGCGCGTAGTAGTGCGTTGCATGATGCTCGCGTGGCTGTGCAAAGGTATGTGATGCGTAACGAGTCCGCGCTGTCTTTGGATACTCATTACCATTTGGACGAGCTGGTGGCGATGCTAGGGAGGCTACGGTGAGACCTCGCCTTGCACGTTATGCTGCTGCTGGTGTCCTGCTGTTGACTGTAGCTGGTGTGGCTCACGCCACCCCGATAGCGTCAGAAACAGGCCCGCCTAATGGCCTATCTGTGCAGGGTGATAGGATCACACCACCCCACACCCCAAAATGGCTCAGGGGTGCTTTAAAAGCGCGTGAGTGCATACTCTATAGGGAGTCTCGCGGTAACTATCGCTCTAGGAATCATGTCGCGTTCGGTGCCTATCAACTGATCCGCTCATCGTGGGATATTACCGCTGAGCGTGAAGGCTTGACACGTCTGATCGGGGTGCGCCCCGATAGGGCCAGTAGGGCGGACCAGGATCGTATCTATTTCGCCGCATGGAAACATGGTAATGGGCGTTTCTATTGGTCGGCTCGTTGGGGTGCCCCCTATGCTTGTTACCCGAATGATACGAAGCCGATGCGTGCCAGTGGTTGTACCGATTACGAGAAGAAGGGAAACTAGATGACTGAGGTAGTGATTTTCAGGGGACCCCCAGGGTCCGGCAAGAGCACGCACATTCGCAACACGATGACTGAGCGTGACGCGCGTATCAACAATGATGACCTTGTGGGGTCTATGTTCACCGGTTCGCGTCGCAAGGGGCAGGGTGCTATCTTGCACGAGCTACGCCTAGCGATGCTCAGCAGTCTGTTGAAGCAGGATCTTGATCGGGTGTTTGTAGATAACACGAATCTGCGCTTGTCTACGGTGAACGCTCTCGCCATGTGCGCATACAAGGGCGGGCACACTGTAGTGGTGGATGATCGTTTCCTGCATACGCCCCTTGAGGTGTGCTTGTATCAGAATGAGCAGCGTGACAAGTCTGCTCGTGTGCCTGATGATGTGGTGAGGAAGATGCACGCGGAGGCTGGTAAGTTGAAGCCCTATGTGTCGCGTGACTATCCTCCTGAGCGCATGTATGTGCCTGACGCGAGTCTGCCGCCTGCGGTGATGTTTGACCTTGACGGTACACTGGCTGAGAAGCATGAGGGTCGCGGTATTTACGACATCTCTAGCGTGCACTTGGATTTGCCGCGCGCGAACGTGGTGAACCACTATTGGGGGGTTGTGAGGGACCAGTTTACTAACATACAACCGATCTTTCTGTCAGGTAGGGACGAGTCCTGCCGTGAGCAAACAGAGGATTGGTTAACGGAGCACTTAAGTGTGAGGCATCCGATCTTGTTTATGCGCCCCGCTGGGGACGTGCGCCCAGACTTCGTAGTGAAGCACGAGATTTTCCATGAGCATGTCGCCCCGAGCTGGAATGTGCTGTACTGCCTGGATGACCGCAATCAGGTGGTCGATATGTGGAGGCGTATCGGTGTGGAATGTTGGCAAGTTCAAGCGGGGAACTTCTAATGACCAAACTGAGTGCACTGTTCCCACCCGCTGACCTAGCGCGGGCAGTCTTGGACGGCTACGTGCGCGTACAAACGCACCCTACGCTCCCCTGGTCCATCTTCAACTACACCGACAAGGCGAGTTGGGAGAACTATTGGACCCCCGTCACATTGCAGTGTCGCGGGCTTGTCATAGACGATAAGGGTAACATTATTGCCCGCCCGTTTCCCAAGTTCTTCAACTACGGCCAGCCTGGCGCTGCCGATATTGGTTTGGAGGATGAGATTGTGGCGTTCGACAAAGCTGACGGTAGTCTTGGTATTTTGTTGCCGAATGGGGAGGTGTGCACGCGGGGTAGTTTCACGTCCGAGCAGGCCGTGTGGGCTACTACTTGGTGGAAGGAGACTCGCGGTAGTCGCATGATCCACCCTGATATCACACAGCTCTTTGAGATTGTGTATCCGGGGAACCGTATCGTGATCGACTACGGGGACATTGAGGGGCTAATTGCGCTGGGTTCTATTCACATCGAGACGGGCGACTTCTCGCCACCGTTGCAGCGCAGTGTTTCCGAGTACAGGGTGGTTGCACAGTTCCCTCACAGGACACTACAGCACGCCCTCTCAGCCCCACCTAGGGCTAACGCCGAGGGACTTGTCATCTGGAAGCCAAGCACGAATGAGCGTGTAAAAATCAAGTACGACGAATATGTACGTTTGCACAAGTTCCTTACGGGTGTGAATGAGCGCCACATTTGGGAAGTACTCGCAGCTAACGGTGACACTGCTGTAGCCTTTAGCGGCGCTCCTGACGAGTTCCACGCTTGGATTAAGCAAGTCTCTGATCGTTTGTTGGCTGAGTTTGATGCGATGCACGATAAGGTAACAGTGGAATACTTGACGATTGTGCGTGAGCTGCCATTCGTGCACGAAAGGAAGGTGTTTGTGGAGCAGGTGATTGACCGGCAAGACAAGGCTTTCCTGTTCGCCCTCTATGATGGGAAGCAGGTTGATGCTATGATTTGGCGTATGCTCAAGCCTAAAGGTGGGGCCACATTTAGAAAGGTAGACTCGGATGCAGACTAAGACGAAGATGCGCACGATAGACAAGCAGGAAGCAATCACGCTCTTGGAGCGTGCCGTTGCTGAGCGTGGTGCGGACTGGGTGTACCCCAGGTACGCGAAATGCTGCTATACTGTGTCTGGTGATTCGCGTATCGGGCGGGAACTTGGCTACGCGGTTGGTGAAACCGGCCCGGCGTGCATGGTCGGCTTGGCCCTATCGTACGCGATACCGAGCGAGCTGGATGCCGCTGTGGACGAAGATGCGTTTGTCTCCGTGAACGGAAACGGGGTCCAGGTGTTGGCGAAAGCATTACGAAAGCAGGGCGTGCGCGTCACGAAAGATGCGCTAGAACTTATGAATGCCGTACAGGATAGGCAGGATGGGCGCAAGCCTTGGGGTCAAGCATTGCAGCAGGCAATGCTATGAGCGAGCTAACTGGTGGCTACTGGCGTGACGACCCCAACAGGCCAGACCCAAACGTGCGCAAATGCAAAACCTGTCTAGAATCATGGGCACCGTATTCTATGCAACCGTCAGGGCAGCCTGTGGTGGGTCCTCCAGTGGACTACACGTGTATCACTTGCCGGACTGTGAAGGCTGGTGTGTGATGGAGCTGATAGACCTACAGCCAAGCGTGTTGCAGGATCTGCGGGGTGAGCCTACGACTGAGTGCGTGTGCGGGAGTGAACTGTTCTATGCACTGGTCGGTTTCGATAGGGACACTCGCCTGGTGGGTTGGTATGCGCTTGACTTGCATTGTGCGGAGTGTGGTACGCTGTGCACTGCGCCCACGCCCGTGGACAATGGAAGGGAAGTGTAGTGGACCACAACCCAAGTGAGCAGCTTTGCCCAGCGAACAATAAGACGGCGTCACTGTTCATCACTATCGCGCGTGAACGCGGTGAGGGAGACATCACTGACGAATTCTGCGAGTGCTCCCTCATCCGCGCCGCCCGTCAGCCACTACTCGATGCGGTAGACGCCGCTATCGACGGATGGGAATACCCCGCCGATGGTCCACGTAACTACAGCGAATCAATCAGCTCAGCCCTCGCCCCGTACCGCAACCAAGGAGACCCGAAATGAGCACGGATCTGATTCAAGTGGGTGTGTGGGTGACGGACGACGAGATTCAAGGCTTGGTCGTGTCATCCAGTAAGTCCGGACTAGTCGCGGTGCGGGCGCCCGGTCGCGGTCCGGCCTGTGACTTCGTTGCTGAGGAATTTCTACGACCAGCTCCGATGCCTGAGCCGCCGTTGAGTTCAATCTTGGAACTGCCGATGAACCTGCCGGTGATCCGTGAGGTGTTCTCCCGCTTCGGTGAGGGCTGGTACTCGACATATGGCGATAGATGCCGAGAGTGGACAGACCTGAACCTAGGCACCCCCGAGCGTCCGGTGACTGTCGTGAGGTGGGGCCGATGACTGACACGGCATCACGGCGGGCACGGCACGACGAGTACCTGGACGAGTGGCTGAGTTCACAAATGCTCGGCTACGTCCTGCCCGCATGGGAGATGGGTCAGGGCCGGTGCAGTTTCAAACACGCCGAGATCCTCGCGCTGATCAAACTTGTAGCTGACCGTGAGTACGAGCGGGGCGAGAAGGCAGCCACCGAACGGGCTGCGGGGCCGCACTCAACACCCGAAGGTCATGCCGCTGCAATCGCCGACACGCACACATCGCACGTTCTCAAAGGATTCGGCTACCTCATTCAGTGCGAGTGGTGTCCTGAGACGTTTTTTGCGCCGACGAAGCGTGAAGCGATGGAGCGATTCAGGGCGCATGAGCAGCGAATGTTCGACCTCGCTGACGCCATCCGTGCGGCTGGACCAGACAAGGGGAGGGAAAGCGAATGAAGTGTCGTTCATGTAATGCCGACATATCCGAGCACGTGGGCTCCACGCTTTGCGTGATGTGTGATCCGGAGGTGGATTCCAATGACTGATCACAATCCCGCTGAGCCGGACTGCCCAGCCAACTCCCTCGATCCGCTGCTGCAACATCACGCCGAGTCGTTCTGTCAATGCGCTCTTATCGTCAAGGTTCTCCGCCGTGGTGTGGAGTCACGCCCGAACTCGCTGAGCAAACTCATCACTGCTATCGACGCATGGATTGAGAACCCACGCACTCCCATCTCGGAATCCAATTACGCCGCGATTCATCAAATCGTTGGCCCATTTCGGGAGCAAGTAGAAGCCGTGGGTTCACGACAGGGAGCGGGGGACGAGCCGTTCAGCGACGAGCACGAGGGTCACGAGGG